>Ga0075434_100005294_pt1 | contig 11736 bp, 11 predicted proteins | sample RhiMethybrSRZTD3_FD_75298 | JGI IMG/M metagenome (GOLD analysis project Ga0075434, IMG submission 75298) | Populus rhizosphere microbial communities from Tennessee, USA - Rhizosphere MetaG P. TD hybrid SRZTD3 | ecosystem: Host-associated > Plants > Roots > Rhizosphere > Soil | place: USA... | reverse complement strand
ACTGGAGGCGGTCAGCTACTACGATCCGCCGAACCTCACCTACCCGTTCGGCAGCTACATCTGCGTGGTGGACGTCGATGCGGGCACCGGCGAGGTGAAGATCCGCCGCTTCGTCGCCATCGACGACTGCGGCAACATCATCAACCCGATGATCGTGCAGGGCCAGGTGCACGGCGGCCTCTCGATGGGGCTGGCGCCGGCGCTCTTCGAGGAGATCTCGTACGACGAGCACGGCAACGTGCAGGGCGGTAGCTTCATCGACTACCTGCTGCCCACCGCGGTCGAGACGCCGAAGTGGGAGACGGGCCACACCATCACGCCGTCACCGCACCATCCGCTGGGGGCCAAGGGCGTCGGCGAGTCGGCCACCGTCGGCGCGCCGGCGGCCATCGCCAACGCGGTCGTCGACGCGCTCTGGCACCTGGGCGTGCGCCACGTGGACATCCCGATCACGCCGGCCAAGGTCTGGAAGCTGCTCCGCGAGCACGGCGTCCGGGGGTGAGCCGTGGCTGAGCCGCTGCTGGCCCTGGCCGCCGACCTCGAGCGGCGGGGCGAGGCGTTCGCGCTGGCGACGGTGGTCCGCTGCGAGGCGCCCACCTCCGCCAAGCCCGGCGCCAAGGCGCTGATCCGCGAGGACGGCACGGTCGAGGGCTGGGTCGGCGGCGCCTGCGCCGAGCCCGTCGTCGTCCGCGAGGCGCTCAACGCGCTTCGCGACGGGCGCGCGCGGCTCATCGGCCTCTACGGCGAGGGGGGTCGCGGACCCGGGCGGGCGGCGGGCATCCTCGACTACGCGATGACGTGCCACAGCGGCGGCACGCTGGAGATCTACGTGGAGCCCTACCTGCCGAGTCCGCTGCTGGTGCTGGTGGGCCACGGCCCCGTCGTCGAGACGCTCGCCACGCTCGGCCGCGCCGCCGGGTACGAGGTCGCGTCCGAGCTCGGGCCGCGTGAGCTGGGGCGGCGCGCCTCGGTCGTGGTGGCCACGCATGCGGACTCCGACGAGGACGCGCTGGCGCGCGTGCTGGCCACCGGGGCCGGCTACGTGAGCCTCGTCGCCAGCCGGCGGCGAGCCGCGGCGATCTTCGATCGCCTCCGCCAGCGCGGCGTGCCGGCCGAGCAGCTCGGCCGCTTGAAGGCGCCGGCCGGTCTCGATCTTGGCGCGGTCACCCCTGCCGAGATCGCCATCAGCATCCTGGCCGAGATCGTCCAGCATCACCGCGGCGACAAGGCCGAGGCTGCCGAGGAGGCTCCCGCCGAGGCGATCGATCCGATCTGCGGCATGTCCGTCGTCATCGCGACCGCGCGGTATCGCTCCGAGGCCGGGGGACGGACGACCTACTTCTGCTGCCTGCACTGCCAGGAGACGTTCGAGGAGAACCCCGCGCGCTATCCCGTCTCCGGCCCGTAAGCGGCCGCCTTCACGCTCTCCTCCCGGATCAACCCCAGCACCTCGCGCTTGAGGTCGTTGAAGAACGGCGAGGTCGTCACCTCCAGCGAGCGCGGGCGCGGCAGCTTCACCGCGATCCGCTTCTTGATGCGGCCGGGGCGCGCCGTCATCACCGAGACGCTGTCGGCCAGCAGCAGCGCCTCCTCGATGTCGTGGGTGACGAACAGCACCGTCTGCTGGTGACGCTCCCACACGGAGAGCAGCAGCTCCTGCATCAGCGAGCGCGTCTGGGCGTCGAGGCTGCCGAAGGGCTCGTCCATCAGCAGCACGTCGGGCTCCATGACCAGCACGCGGGCGATGCCCACGCGCTGCTTCATCCCGCCCGAGAGCTCGGCCGGATAGTGCGACTCGAAGCCGCGCAGCCCGACCTGCTCGATGAAGGCCTCCACGCGCGCGCGGTAGGACGCCACCGGCACGCCGCGCGTGCGCAGGCCGAAGGTGACGTTGTCGAGGACGGTGTACCAGGGGAAGAGCGCGGGCTCCTGGAAGACGACGGCCCGGCGGGGATCGGGGGCGCGCACGGGGTCGCCGTCGAAGAGAACGCGGCCGCGCGTGGGCGCGTCGAAGCCGGCCACCATGTTGAGCAGCGTGGACTTCCCGCAACCCGACGGGCCGAGGATGGCGGCGAACTCGTTGCGGGCGACGGCGAGACTGACCGCCTGCAGGGCTTCCACGCGGCGCCCGCTCTTGTCGAAGACCTTCCACACGTCGGCGAGCTCGACGACGGCCCGATCGCTCACGCGTGGGCTTCCAGCGTCCGCCATTTCAGGACGACGCGCGAGAGCAGCTGCAGCGCGCGGTCGGAGACGAAGCCCAGGAGGCCCACCGACAGCATCGTGGCCACGCAGATGTCCATGCGGCCCACGTAGTAGGCGTCCCACAGGACGTAGCCGAGGCCGGACTTCACGGCGATCATCTCCGCCACGATCACGGCCGTCCACGCAATGCCGATGCCCAGGCGCAGGCCGGTGAAGATCGAGGGCAGCGCCGAGCGGAAGACCACCTTGGTGAGGATGGTGGCCTCGCCGGCGCCCATCATGCGGGCGGCGCGCAGCAGCAGGAGGTTGGTGTCACGCACGCCGTGCGTGGTGTTGACGACGATCGGGTAGAAAGCGCCGAGGCCGATCAGGAACAGCGCGCTGGCGTCGTAGATGCCGAAGACCGCGATGGCGAAGGGCAGCCACGCGGTGATGGGCACCGGGCGCAGGAGCTGGATGGAGGGATCGACCAGCCGCGCCACCAGCCGGTTCCAGCCGACGAAGAGGCCGAGCGGAATGCCCACGGCCGCCGCCAGCAGGAAGCCCTGGAGCACCCGGCGCGACGAGTAGAGGACGGCGGCGAGCCAGGTGCCGGAGTACGGCGAGAGCGACTTCACCGGCGAGCCGAAGATCCAGCGCTGCCACGAGCGCGCCACCTGCAGCGGCGAGGGAATGATGCCCTCGGTGACCCAGCGCTGCTCGACCGCGAGCGTCCACAGGCCGAGGAACGCGAGCGGCAGCAGCGCGGGCCACAGGCGGCGCACGGCGCTACTTGTTCTGGCCGAGCTCCGCCGCCGACTTGCCCGTCGCCCGGCTCAGGAACTCGTAGGTGTAGTACTGCGCGATCTCGCCGGAGACGTCGCGCGGGATGACGCCGTTGTCGGAGAGGAACTTCGAGATCCGCTTGATGGACTCAAGCGGCAGCGTGGCGTCGAGCTGCGTGATGCGGATGGACTCCACCGCCACCGGCTCCGGGAGGCCGCCCTTCTCGGCATAGATCTTCGACCAGCGTGCCCGATCCGCCGTGGCCACCTTGAGGACGTCCAGGTAGGCGACGACCAGGCGCTGCACGGCATCGCGGTGCTTCTCCATGAAAGTGCGGTTGACGGCCAGCACTGAGATGAGGCCGCCGACGGCCTTCGACTGGTTGTGGTCGATCGTCGGGTACTGCGCGTAGCCGTCGACGATGCCCTGTGCGCAGAACGGCTGCCACACCGCGGCGATGTCGATCTCCCGGCCCTGCAGGGCCTTGAGGTAGTTGCCGCCGCCGCCCATGATGTTGACGACCTTGAGCGAGGGATAGTCGAGGCCGTGCTCCTGCGTGGAGGCCGCGAACTTCAGCCACGAGATCGAGCCCGCCCCGATGCCGATCGACTTGCCCTGCAGCGCCTTCCAGTCCTTGATGTCCTCGCCCTTGCGCACGATCAGGCAGTCGTTGCCGGAGCCGACGCCGGCGATGCCGACCATCGACTTCGCGCCCTGCCCCAGGGCCAGCGAGATGTCTTGCGGTCCGAATGCGGTGAGGTCGAGATCGCCGGAGGCCAGCGCCGTCCGCGCGTCGGCGAAGCGCTGGAACATCACGGTCTCGATCTGGACGTTGTACTTGGCGGCATACTCCGGCAGCAGCCAGAGCGGGGACAGGGCCGGGACGTTCGTCATCCCCTGCTTGACCTTCACCGGCGCCGGCAGCGGGCTGCGGACGTCGCCCTGCGCCCGCACGGTCGCGCTGGCCGCGATGACCAGGGCTCCGGCGATGAGGGCGAGGGACACGGGACGGCGGACGTGACTGGCTGGACTCATGGGGCGCGCTCCTTGGCTGAAGTGTCGCGTAGTGTACTCCAAGCGCGGGGCGCCTAGCCCTTGACCCCGCCCAGCCGCACGCCCTCGACGATGCGCCGGTTGGCGACCAGGAAGACCAGGAGCAGCGGCAGCGCGCTGAGCGCCGCGCCCGCCATGATCGGGCCGTAGGACTCCGAGCTGTAGGCCCCGCGCAGGAGGGCCAGGGCCACCGGCAGCGGGAACATCTCGGGCTTGTTAACGGCGATGAGCGGCCACAGGAAATCGTTCCAGGCCGAGCGGAAGGCGAAGATCGCCAGCGCGCCGAGCACCGGCTGCGAGAGCGGGAGCACGATGCGCACGAAGATGTCCCACGTGTTGGCGCCGTCGATCCGCGCGGCGTCTTCCAGCTCGCCCGGCATCGTCAGGAAGAACTGCCGGAGCAGGAAGACGCCGAAGGCAAACGTCATCGCCGCCTCCGGCACGATCAGGCCCTGGTAGGTGCTGAGCCAGCCGAGCCGCTGCGTGAGCACGTACTGCGGCACCAGCACGACCGCGTTGGGGATCATCAGGCTGCCGACGAGCAGCACGAAGATCGCGTCGCGCCCCGGGAAGCGCATGCGGGCCAGCGGATACGCGGCCATCGCGCTGACGAAGACGACGATGAGCGCCGCCCCCACCGAGACGACGGCGCTGTTGAGGAAGGCGCGACCGATGCGCGCGGTGCGGGAGCTGCTCAGGAGCACCTCGTGATAGTGCTCGCCCGTCGCCGGCCACGGAATCCACTCGGGCGGCGTGCGGATGATGTCGGGGGTCGGCTTGAGCGACGTCACGAGCACCCACAGCGCCGGCGTCAGCCACAGGACCGCCAGCACGACCATGAGCGCCGCGAGCGCATGGCGGCGCATCAGTATTCGGTGTGGCCGCGCAGGAGACGGAACTGCAGCAGCGAGAACCCGACGATGACCGCGAACAGCACCCACGCCATGGCCGACGCCGAGCCGAAGTGGAAGAAGTTCTGGAACGCCGTCTCGTAGAGATGCTGGACCACCGTGCGCGTGGCGTCGCCGGGGCCGCCCTGCGTGAGGATGAACACCTGCCCGAAGATCTGGAAGGAGCCGATGATGTGGGTGACGAAGACGAACAGCAGCACCGGCCGCAACAGCGGCAGCGTGATCGCCCGGAAGCTCGTCCAGCCGCCGGCGCCGTCGATCGCCGCCGCTTCATACAGCTCGCGCGGGATGTCCTGCAGGCCGGCCAGGTAGATGACCAGGTAGTAGCCGGCGACCCACCAGACCGTCGTGACGACGATGGCCCACATCGCGGTGGCCGGATCGGCAAGCCACGAGCGCGCCGGCACGCCCAGCGAGCGCAGGTAATAGTTGAAGGGACCCACCACCGGATCGAGCAGCCACAGCCACGTGAGCCCGACCGTCACCACCGACAGCGTGAATGGAAAGAAGAACGCGCTGCGCAGGAACGTCTTGAGCGCGATCCGACGATTGAGCGCGAGGGCGAGCACGAGCGGGATGGCCAGGATGGGCAGCGTGCTGGCGACCGTGTAGAAGGCGGTGTTCCACAGGCTCGTGTGGAAGCGCGTGTCGTCGAGCAGCCGCTCGTAGTTGGCCAGGCCGACCCAGGCATACTGCGCGCGGCCGAGCCGCGCGTTGGTGAACGACAGCCGCAGCCCGTCCAGGAGCGGATAGAGACGAAAGAGGCCGAACAGCAGCAGCCCGGGCAGCAGGAACAGGTACGGCGTCAGCCGCCTCACGCTATTCCGGCAGCGCGTTGATCTGCCGCGCCAGATCCTCCATCGCCGCCCGGGCCGGCTTCTGGCCGATGTAGATCGTCTCGATGACGGGCCGCGTGAGGTTCTCGGCGGCCACCCACTTCGGCGTCGGCTGCCCGCCCTGCCAGTTGGGCGCCTGGGCCAGCAGCGTCTTGAGGACAGGATCGCCCGTGATGCGCGGGTCCGTGTGCGGCGCACGCCGCGCGGAGATCTGGCCGGCCTTCAGCGTCCACTCCGCCACGTGATCGCTCATCCAGCGCACGTGCGCCCACGCCGCGTCCCGCCTGGCCGCGTCGGCGGCCTTCGGCCGGGGGAACGTGAACTGGTGTGGCATCGACCACACGATCGGCCGCTTGAAGATGCGCGGCACCGGCGCTACCGCGAAATCCACCTTGGCCTCGCGCAGACCGGTGAAGTTCCAGGAGCCGGCGATCCACATCCCGAGCTTGCCGGCGATGAAAGCGTCCCGACAGTTCGCGTTGGCCGGCGGCGCGACCTTGTCCCTGGCGTGAATGGCGCCGAAGAACTCGGCGGCCTCGATGGCGGCGGGGTCGGCCAGCGCCGAGCGCTTGAGATCCGGCGTGTAGACGTTGGCGCCGTTCTGCCACAAGAGGTTCTGGAATCCCCAGGTGTACTTGCCGGGGTTCAGCGTGCCGATGGCGAAGCCGAAGCCGTCGCCCTTCGTCATCTGCTTGGCCATGGCGAGCAGCTCGTCCTTGCTGCCGGGCACCTTGGGCTTGCCGTCGGCGCCGGCAAGGCCGGCTTCCCGCATGACCTTCACGTTCATGTAGAGCAGGTGCTGCGGGACGTCGAGCGGGATCGCGTAGCGTTTGCCCTGGTAGATTCCGCCCTGCCACGTGCTGGGCAGATAGTCGTCCGCGCGAAAGCCCTTGCCGGCCACGGCGCCGTCGGCGATCGCGTCCAGGACGCCATCGCTGGCGAAGTGCGGCACCTCGATCGTGTGAATGAGCGCGAGATCGGGCCCCTCGCCGGCCGGCACCGACACCTGCAGCTTCGCGTACAGGTCCGCCCAGGGGATCCGCTGCTGCTCGATCCGGATGCCGGTCTCCTGGGTGAACTGCTGGATCAGCTCGTCCATGACCTTGCCGTCAGCGCCGGTGAGGCCGTTCCAGTAGCTGATCGTCGGCTTCGCCTGGGCCCCCGCCCGGCGGGCGCCGGCAGGCAGCGCGGCCACGCCGGCGGCGAGCGCGGCGCCCCGGAGGACGCGACGGCGAGTGACCGCGGTGTGCTCGTTCATGGGGTGGCTCCTCGAAGATCCGGGGTTGTCGAGACTATAGTAGACTCCGCCGGGTTACGCACCCCCGCGAGAGGAGCCGCATGGCGCGCATCGTCATCGATCCCGCCCGCAGAATCGGCACGGTGGACCGCCGGATCTTCGGCAACTTCATCGAGCACCTCGGCCGGTGCATCTATGGCGGCGTCTTCGAGGAAGGCTCCCCGCTCAGCGACGCGCGCGGCTTCCGCCGCGACGTCCTCGACGCGGCGCGGCCGCTCCGCGTGCCGATCTTGCGATGGCCCGGCGGCAACTTCGTCAGCGGGTATCACTGGATCGACGGCGTCGGGCCGGTGAACGAGCGCCCGCGGCGCTCCGACCTCGCCTGGCACGCCGAGGAGTCCAACCGTTTCGGCACCAACGAGTTCATCGAGTACTGCCGCGTGCTCGGCACCGAGCCCTACCTGTGCGTGAACCTGGGCTCGGGCACCATGGACGAGGCGCAGGCGTGGGTCGAGTACTGCAACGGCACCGGCAACACGGCGTGGGCGAATCTCCGGCGCAAGCACGGCTACACCGAGCCCCATCGCGTGAAGTACTGGGGCCTCGGCAACGAGATGTGGGGGCCCTGGCAGATCGGCCACTGCACGGCCGAGGACTACGTCAAGAAGGCGCGCGCCTTCGCGGCCGTCATGAAGCGCACCGACCCCACCATCGAGCTCATCGCCTGCGGCCACAACGGCTTCAGCGACTGGGATGCCACCGTGCTGGAGGGGCTGGCTCCGTTCATCGACTACCACAGCATCCACATCTACACCGGTAATGCGGATCACTACGCCACGGTGTTCCAGTCGCACCAGGCCGAGCGCGCCGTGCGTATCTGCGCCGCGCTGATCGAGCGCGTGCGCCACACGCAGCGCATCGCGCATCCGATCGCCATCGCCTACGACGAGTGGAACGTCTGGTACCGCACGCGCAGCGAGGCCGACCGCAAGGCCGGCGTGGAGGAGCGGTACACGCTCACGGACGCGCTGGCGGTCGCGACCTACCTGAACGGCTTCATCCGCCACTGCCGCACGGTGCGCATCGCCAACCTCGCCCAGCTCGTCAATGCCATCGCGCCGATCTTCACCAACCCGCGCGGCCTCTTCCTCCAGACGATCTACCACCCGCTCCGCCTCTACGCCGAGCACACGCGCGAGGTGGCGCTGGATGTCCACGTGGAGAGCCCGACCTACGACCTGCCCCCTGCCCAGGAGGAGCAGAGCGCCGGCCGTGTCCACCACGTGGCCGACCTCGGGCCCTTCGCCCTCCTCGACGGTGTCGCGTCCTGCGATGCAGCCGGGCGCGAGCTGACGCTGGCCGTGGTCAACCGCGACCGGGGCGCGGCGCATCGCGCGGTGGTCGAGCTGATCGGAGCCGCGGCCGCCGGAGGCGCCGTGCTGTCGGAGGTCAACGGGCCGGACGTGGGCGCCACGAACTCGTTCGACCACCCGCGACGCGTGGACGTGGAGGAGCGACGCGTCGAGCTGAAGGGCAGCCGCTTCGAGCTCGAGTTCCCCGCCCACTCCATCACGGTGGTCCGGACCTCGCTCACCTGACCCCCGTGACCGACGCTCCCATCGGCTCCGCCCGGAAGTGGGCCATCACGTTCTCCGTGATGATGGTCACCGTGATGCAGGTGCTCGACACCTCCATCACCAACGTCGCCCTGCCCCACATGCAGGGCTCGTTCTCGGCCAGCATCGACGAGATGTCCTGGGTGATCACCTCCTATCTGGCCGCCAACGCGGTGATCATCCCGGCCAGCGGCTGGCTCACCGCCGTCTTCGGCCGCCGCCGCTTCTACCTGATCTGCACCGTGACCTTCACCGCCAGCTCGTTCCTGTCCGGCATCGCGCCCAATCTGGAATTCCTGGTGGCGATGCGGATCCTGCAAGGCCTCGGCGGCGGTCCCGTGATCCCGATGGCGCAGGCCATCATGTGGGAGATCTTTCCGCTCAAGGAGCGCGGCACCGCCATGGCCGTGTGGGGCTTCGGCATCATGCTGGCTCCGATCCTGGGGCCGACGGTGGGCGGCTGGATCGCCGACAACTGGTCATGGCGCTGGATCTTCTACATCAACCTGCCGATCGGCATCATGGCCTTCTTCATGGTGAGCGCGTTCCTGTTCGACGCGCCCTTCCACAAGAAGCCGCGCCACGTCGACGTGTGGGGCATCGCGCTCATGATGCTCGGCTTCGGCTGCCTGCAGCTCGTGCTGGACCTCGGCGAGCGGCAGGACTGGTTCGACTCGAGCATCATCTCCACGCTGGCCGTGCTGGCGGTCGTCATGCTGGTGGCGTTCGTGATCCGCGAGCTGGCCGCCGACGAGCCCATCCTCGACCTCAGCGTGTTCAGAGACCGCAACTTCGGCGTGGCCTCGCTGGCCATCTTCCTCATCGGCCTCGGCTTCAACTCGAGCATCCTGCTGGTGGCCCTCTACACCCAGAAGATCCTCGGCTACGACGCGTGGACGGCGGGCCTCACGCTGGCCCCCGGCGGCCTCGGCACGATGATCGCGCTCATGATCGCCGGGCGCCTCGTCTCGCGCGTGGACCAGCGGCTCATGCTGGCGTTCGGCTGCGCCCTGCAGGCCGTGTCGCTGTGGATGATGACGCACGTGACCGCCACGATCGACTTCAACAGCCTGGCGTGGCCGCGCTTCGTGCAGGGCTTCTCGTTCGGCTTCATCTTCGTGCCGCTGCAAGCGCTCGCGCTCGCCACCATCAAGACGGAGCGGCTGGCCAACGCGACGGCGGCCTACAACGTGGTGCGCAACATCGGCGGCAGCACCGGCGTGGCCCTGGCCACCACGCTGCTGGCCCGGCGCGCCCAGGAGCACCAGGCCACGCTCATCGGGCACCTGCATCCCTGGAACCCCGCCATGACGGAGCGGCTGCAGGACTGGGCCGATCACTTCATGAGCCAGGGCGTCGACAGCTTCACGGCGGCCCGGCGGGCGATGGCGATGCTCTACCGCGAGACCGTGCTGCAGGCCCAGGTGCTGTCCTACGCCGACGACTTCTGGCTGATGCTGGCGGTCTTCTGCGGCGTCCTGCTCCTGATTCCCTTCATGCACCGCGTGCGCCCCGACGCCACGCGCGGCGCGGGGACGCCGCCGGCGCGCGACCCCGGCCTGCCCGCCGCCGCCGAGTAACGGGTACCATGGGCTCACCTATGCGTGACGAGACGGGGAACGCCACCCAGGCCCGGCTCCTCCAGGCCCTCGGCCATGCCGATTTCGAGGTGCTGCCCGGTCTCTACGCCTTCGTCTCGATGGACAGCGGCGCCAAGCCGCGCGACGACGCGCTGGCCTGCGTGCGCGACGGCTCCGCCTGGAGCGAGCTGGTGCCGGTCGAGGCGCCGGCGCCGCCGATGACGTTTCGCATCTTCGCCTTCCACTTCGATCCCGCCCACGACGCCGCCGGCTTCGTCGGCTGGCTGCACGCCCACCTGGCGCGCGCCACCGGCGTCGGCCACATCGTGGTCTGCGGCGCCTCGGCGCGCAGCGCCGGCGGCCACACGCGGGGCGGGATCTTCGATTACTGGGGCTGTCCGGCCGACGACGCCGATCGCGTGCTGGCCGAGATCGAGCGGCTGCGCGAGCGCGGGCGCCGCCCGCATCGCGCCCACATCGGTCCCGCCGGCGGCTGCCTGCTGTGCGAGGCGCTGGGCGGCATCGCGGGATTTCCGATCGTGGCGGCGGGCCGCCGGGTGGTGGGCGTGCTCAACGAGGCGGGCGGCGCCGCGCGCGGGCACTGCGTGTTCTTCCCGCGTCGCCACGTGCCGCGCCTGGAGGACTGCGACGACGCCGAGATGACCGAGATCTTCGGGCTCATCGCGCGCGTGGCGCGCGCGCTCGACGTGGCCCACTACAACGTGCTCTCGAACAACGGCCTCCGCGCCGGCCAGACCGTCTTCCACGCCCACGCCCACTTCGTGCCCAAGCCCGACGGCGCCACCGGGCTGGTGGCCCAGGCGGGACTGGGCGTCGTCGATCAGACCGGCCTCGCCGACGAGCTCCGCCGCCGCCTGGGAACCTGAGTCAGCCGCCGTAGTAGACCTTGTCGCCGAGCTCCTTGAGCCAGAGCGTCGCGTCCTCGGCGCGGCCCTCGGGCGCCTTGGTGAGCCCGACGTCCACGACGCGGCCGACGAACACCGAGTGGTCACCCTTCTCGACGGTCGCCTCCAGCGTGCACTCGATGAAGGCCGGCGTGCTGCCGAGGATCGGCGCGCCCGTCTGGCCGGGCCGGAAGGGCTCGCCGGAGATCGTGTCGCCCTTGCGCTCGGCCGGCTTGAAGAAGGTGAAGGCGAGCGGGCCCTGGCCCTTGCCGAGGACGTTCAGCGCGAAGGCCTTCGTCTCCTTGATGAGCGCGTGAGCGCCGGAGTCGGCCTTGACGCCGACGGCCACCAGGGGCGGCTCGAACGAGGCCTGGGTGACCCAGTTGACCGTGGCCGCGGCCACGCGCCCGTCGGCGTGGGCGCTGGTCAGGACGTAGAGGCCGTAGGGAATCATGCGGAGCGTCGTCTTGCGCGTGTTGGCGTCCATGCTGTCCTCCTCGACGGCGGAGCATATACTAACCGCTACCCGAGAGGAGGCGCCCATGCCGGTCACCGAGCTGAACCACTACTTCGTGCGAGCCAACGATCTCGAGAAGACCAAGGCCTTCTACTGCGACGTGCTCGGCTT
>Ga0075434_100005292_pt1 | contig 11737 bp, 14 predicted proteins | sample RhiMethybrSRZTD3_FD_75298 | JGI IMG/M metagenome (GOLD analysis project Ga0075434, IMG submission 75298) | Populus rhizosphere microbial communities from Tennessee, USA - Rhizosphere MetaG P. TD hybrid SRZTD3 | ecosystem: Host-associated > Plants > Roots > Rhizosphere > Soil | place: USA... | reverse complement strand
CATCCTGGGCCACGTCGACTCCAAGCGCGGCCCGGCGGTGTTCTACCGGCTGCGCGAGCTGCGCCGCGGCGACCTGGTCGAGGTCGCCCGGGCCGACGGCTCGACGGTCCGGTTCGCCGTCCAGCGGACCGAGCAGTACGACAAGCGGCGGTTCCCGACCGACGAGGTGTACTACCCCACCCTGACACCGGCGCTGCGGCTGGTGACCTGCGGCGGAGAGTTCGACGCGACCGTCGGCCACTACCGGTCCAACATCATCGTCTTCGCCACGCTCAGGCCGTGACCGCGCCCACCCCTCACGGCACCCGCAGGTCGCACTGGTCCACGACCTTCAGGTAGTCGTCCAGGGCGCGGTCGAACCTGGCCGCCTCGCTGGACCCGGCCTGCTCCGACACCGCCAGCTGCTGGCGCACCTCGCCGACGGTGAGGTCGCGGTTGGACGGGTCGCTCAGGGTCTTGTCCTGCTCGGCCAGCGCCTCCCGCACCTTGACGGCGCTGGCCAGCATCGCGTTGGCCCGGTCGACCGCCGTCTTGCACTGCAGCGTGGCCGTCGGGGTGACGGCGGCGGCACCCGAGTCCCGGCTCGCCGAGGTGGAGCCGGCGCCCTTCGTGTCGCCGCGGGCCGGCCGGTCGTCGGACCAGGCCACGGCGCCGACGAACACGCCGCCGACCAGCGCAACGGCGACCAGCAGGCCGGTGACCAGCGGCCAGGATCGGGGCGGCCGCCGGGGCGCCTCGGCGGCCGCGGCCGGGGCGTGCTCCCCCGACAGGCCGAGCCCGGCGGGGGGCTCCCATTTGGTGTCGGGATGGAGCATGTGCCGCCGCAGCGCCTCGAGCTGGCGAGCGCGGTCGTCGTCCTGGTCTGCAGCCATGCTCCCTCCCCTGCCAAGCGTAACGACAAGGGTAACCGGACATCGTCGCCAAGGTGTCCCGACGGCCTCGCCTGGTCTGGTGACCGACTATCATCCCGGCCGGGTGGCGCCCTGCCACGCCGGCTGAGCCAGGAGGAGGCAACCATGTTCGATCCCGGCCGGACCGCAACCCAAGCAGCCACCGGTCACGGCGCCTGCTTCGTCGCCCCCAGCCCGGAGCTCCGTGATCGACTGGTGGCCGACGTCCAGCGGACGCGCGGCCGCGCCAGGGGCCCGCTGTCCGCCCTCCTCGGCGTGGCCCGGACGCCCCGCCGGCTCGGCTTCGACGACGGCGTCATCATCCCACCGGAGGCGTTCCCCTTCGGCACCTCCCTGGCCCGCATCCGCGATGCCGCGCTCGAGCGGGCACCGCTGCGAGGCACGGTCCGCGTGATCGTGGTCCTGGTCGACTTCTCCGACAAGGCGATGACGGCCACCGCCGACCACGTCCGCGACCTGTTCTTCTCCACCGGCGTGCTGCCCCACGGCAGCGTCAGGGAGTACTACCGCGAGGTCACCAACGGGTTGGTCGACATCGCCGGCGAGGTGGTGGGCCCGCTCCGGATGCCACAGACCCTGGCCTGGTACGCCAACGGCAACTTCGGCATCGGCCGGCCAAGCGGCACGACCCGCGCCCGCGACCTCGCCCACGACGCGGCCGTCGCGGCCAACCCCGGGGTCAACTTCGGCCCCTACGACAACGACGGGAACGGCTTCGTGGACGCCTTCATCGTCGTGCATGCGGGGCGGGGCGGGGAGGAGACCGGGAACTCCGGCGACATCTGGTCGCACAAGTGGGTCCTGCCCAGCGAGTTCAACGCCGACGCGACCAAGATCTACGGCTACCTCACCATTCCCGAGGACGCCAGGATCGGTGTCTGCGCGCACGAGCTGGGCCATCTGCTCTTCGGGTTCCCCGATCTCTACGACACCGACGACACCTCCGAGGGCATCGGGAACTGGTGCCTGATGGCCGGCGGGTCCTGGAACGGCGGCGGCGACGTCCCCGCCCACCCCTCGGCCTGGTGCAAGGCCAACCAGGGCTGGGTGTCGGTCACCAACGTGTCCGCCAACACCAACGTCTCCATCCCCGACGTCAAGGTCGGCCACGACGTGCTGCGGCTGTGGAGGGATGGCGCCGCCGGCCCCGAGTACCACCTGGTCGAGAACCGCCAGCGCACCGGCTATGACGCCCAGCTCCCCGGCGACGGCCTGCTGATCTGGCACATCGACGAGAACCAGGCCGGGAACACCGACGAGAACCACTACAAGGTCGCCCTCGTCCAGGCGGACGGCCAGCGGAACCTGGAGCACAAGCAGAACCGGGGCGACGCCGGGGACCCGTATCCCGGCACCTCGGGCAACACCGCCTTCTCGCATTCGACCACGCCCAACTCGGACTCCTACACCAGCCAGGACACCTGCGTGTCGGTCACCGCCATCTCCGGGTCCGCCCCGACGATGACGGCGAGCATCACCGTCCGCTGCGGCAAGGGGATCGCCAAGGAGGTCAAGGACGGCCCGAAAGACGTCAAGGAGCCGTTCAAGGACCGCAAGGACACGATCAAGGAGCTGAAGGAGCCGTTCAAGGACCGCAAGGACACGATCAAGGAGCTGAAGGAGCCGTTCAAGGAGCGCAAGGACCTGAAAGAGCCCTTCAAGGAGCGCAAGGACCTGAAGGAGCCGTTCAAGGACGGCAAGGAGTTCGAGCAGCCCGCCGGGGCCGGTCCCTCCGCCGCCGACGAGACCGCCGGCGCGCTCGCCGACCTCGGCGCACGGGTCGCGGCGCTGGAGGACCTGCTCGGGGTCGGCGCGGGCCAGCAGGCCGTCGTGGAGCCCTTCATCGGGGCCGAGCTGCGTCCCGACCTGATCGGCGGGCCGACGTACGGCCCGACGCCGGCGCTCGAGGAGAAGATGCGGGCGGCGGAAGGCGGGTCGAAGCGCGCCTTCGACACCGGACCGCAAGGGTGACGACGTCCGCCGGCCTGGTGGTGGTGCTCGCTCCCTCCTGGGACGTGACCGCGGTGGCGGTGGCCCGGGCCGCCGCCACCCGCCACGCCGGCGTGCTGCTGCTCCGTCCCGAGCAGCTCGGGCTCGCCCGCCGCTGGGTCCACCGCGTCGCCCCGGACGGCACCGCCTCCGGGGAGGTGGTGCTCGGTGACGGCACCCGCCTGGCCGACGGCGACATCGCCTGCGTCCTCAACCGTGCCGAGGTGGTGCCGGTCCCTCGGTTCGCCGCCTCGACGGCCAAGGACCGCGCCTTCGCCGCCATGGAGACGCAGGCCCTGGTCGCGAGCTGGCTGGCCGGCCTCGGGGGGCGGGTCGTGGACCCGCCACCCGGGAGTGGACCGGGCCAGCTCCGGCGGCGGCGGCAGTGGCTGGCGCTCGCCCACGAGGTCGGACTGCCGGTGGCCCCCTCGGCGCTGGCCACCAGCGCGCGACTGCCGTCCGTCGTGCGCCGGCGCCACTGGACCCACCCGGTTCAGGCCGGCGAACGTCATCTGGGCCGCCGGCCGGTGGAGGTGGACCAGCCCCCGGACGGGCCCGGCGGCGAGGTGCTGGTCGTCGGCGACCGCGCGGGCGGGACCCTCGCAGGCAGGTACGGCCGGCGGTGCGTCAGCCTCGCCGGTGCCGCCGGGAGCCGGCTGCTCCAATGCCGCTTCGCCGACGCCGGGGGCGGGCCGCTCCTGGTCGACGTCGACCCGCGACCGGAGCTGCACGAGCCCGCGGCCATCACGGACGTGGCGGAGCTGCTCGCCATGGTCGCCGCCGCCAAGGATCCACCGTGATCATCTTCTACGGACGCGCCGACGACACCCCGATGGCCCGCGCGGTCGAGGTGGCCCGCGAGCTCGATGTCGAGCATCTGCTGGTCGACCAGGGCCGGCTGGCCACGGTCGACCTGTGGGTCGAGGTCGGCGCCGACGGGGTCGACGGGCGGCTGGTGGTGGCCGGATCCGAGGTCGACCTGCTGGCGGTCCAGGGCATCTACGCCCGCCCGCTCGAGGTGTCGGCGGCGGATGGAGACCCGCTGGACGCCAGGCGGGCGATGACGTTCGCCGACGGGTTCCTCGAATGGCTGGACCTGGCCCCGGGGTGCGTGGTGAACCCGCCGGCGGCGATGCACTCCAACGCCTCCAAGCCCTACCAGGCCCAGCTGCTCGCCCGGCTGGGCTTCCCGGTGCCGGCGACCCTGGTCACCGACGACCCGGAGGAGGTCATGGCCTTCCGCCGAGAGCACGTCAGGGTGGTCTACAAGTCCATCAGCGGGGTGCGCTCCGTCGTCCGGGAGCTCGACGACACCGCGGCCAGGAGGCTGGACCGGGTGCGGGTGCTGCCGACGCAGTTCCAGGCGTACGTCCCCGGGACCGATGTCCGCGTCCACGTGGTCGGCAGCCGCGTCTTCGCGGCCGAGATCGTGAGCCCGGCGCTGGACTACCGGTATGCGACCCGTGACGGGCTCCCGGTCCGCCTGGCCGCCCACGACCTGCCCGACGACACGGCCGAGCGGTGCCTGCGGGTCGCCGCCGCGCTCGGCCTCCGCCTGTGCGGCATCGACCTGCGCCGACGCCCCGACGGGGAGCACGTATGCTTCGAGGTGAACCCGATGCCGGCGTACAGCTACTTCGAGGCCGGGACGGGCCAGCCGATCGGGGTCGCGCTGGTCGAGCTCCTCACCGGCAAGGCGGCATAGGCCACAGGGCAGGTCCAATGCAGGTCGTCGAGAACCTCACCGAGTTGACCGGGCGGATCCTGGACCGTCAGCGGCACCCCTCGCTGGACGGCTTCGACGTGGTGGCCATGCGGGTGGAGCAGGCTCGCCCCATCCCCGGCTACGCGGACCTGCTGTCGGCCAGGGTGCCTGGCGACCTGGACGTGGTGGTCCGGGGCGAGCTGCTGGGCGATGCCGGAGCCGGCGCGGTGTTGCGCTGCCGGGCCGCGTTCACCAGCCGCGGGGAGGTCATGGCCGAGCCCTACCCGGCGGCCGGGGACTTCGAGCTGCTGGCCCCGCCGGATGCCTGAGCCGCGGCGGCGCCGGCGGCCCTACCAGGAGGTCGGCTTCTCCGGCTGGTAGAGCCACACGTCGAAGAAGTGCTCCAGGTTCCTGCCGCTGTCACGCTCGGCGAGGGCGACGAACTGGGCGGTGGTCACGTTGCCGTAGCGGTGCTCGGTCGCCCAGTCACGCAGGATGCGGAAGAACACCTCGTCGCCGACCTTCTCGCGCAGGGCCTGGAGGGTCATGGCGCCCCGGTCGTAGATCGTCCCGTTGAACAGGAATTCCGGCGATCCCGGGTCGGCCGGGGGTGGTGTCCAGAAGGCGGTGTCCTGGGCCGGGGTGTTGTAGAGGGTCTTGAAGATGTGGTGGGCGGACTTGTTGCCCTGGTGCTCGCTCCAGATCCACTCCGACCAGGTGGCGAACCCCTCGTGCAGCCAGATGTCCGGCCACTGGGTCAGCGTGACCGAGTCGCCGTACCACATGTGCGACAGCTCGTGGGCGAGGGTGGCCTCATCCGGTGGGCGGTCGAACACCGGCTTGGTCTGGGTCTCCAGCGAGTAGCCGACCTGCTTGGCGTCGTCGACGATGGCGCCGACCGCATCCAACGGATACGGCCCGTAGACCGAGCTGTAGAACTCGACGATCTCGGGCAGCTTCTTCAGCACCGAGGTGGTCGACAGGGTGGGATCGATGGCGATGTACACCGGCAGGCCGCTCGACAGCCGGTCCTGGGTGAGGTCGAAGCGGCCCAGGGTCGCGGTGGCCAGGTACGGCGCCATCGGCAGGCCCTCGCGCCACACAAAGGTCGTCCTGCCGCCGCTGGACCGCTGTGACACGAGCACGCCGTTGGCCATCGCCGTGAGGCCCTCGGGGACGGTGACCCGGAAGGTGTAGGTCGCCTTGTCCTGGGGGTTGTCGTTGACCGGGTACCACCCCGGCGACCCCTGCGGCTCCCCGACGACAAAGGCCCCGTCGTCGGTCGGGACCCAGCCCTCGATCGACTCGTCGGGGTCGGTGATCACCGCCGGCACCCCGGCGTAGACCACCACGACCGCGAACGCCTGCCCGGCCGGCAGGCCGGCCGCCGGCGTGATCACCAACTCCTGCCCGTCCCGGGTGAACGCCGCCGCCTGCCCGTTGACCAACAGCCGCGAGATCTCGAAGCCACGCAGGTCCAGATCAAACCGGGACAGGTTCTGGGTGGCGGTGGCGCGGATGGTCGCCGTCCCATCCAGGTGGTTGGTTGCAGGCTCGTAGCGGAGCCGCAGCGCGTAGTTGGTGACGTCGTAGCCGCCGTTGCCGGCCAGCGGGAAGAACGGGTCGCCGAGCCCCGGCGAACCCGGGGTAAAGCTGTCCGCCGCTCCGGCCGGGGCCGCGGCCGCCAGGAGAGCCACCGTGAGTACGACCGCACCGAGCCGACCCAGGACGCCAAAGCTGCGCATGGAGCTCACCGCTCTTTCCTCTGTATGGCTCTCTCGCCCCGGCCAGTGAATCTAGTTGACGCAGAGACCCCCATCAAGACACGGCTGGTCATTGCCCGAGCGCATCTCGGCAGCAGCCCGCATCGCCCAAACCGCCCTCCTGGTGCCGGGTCAGGTCGGGCTCGGGGTTGCCTGGAGGGCATGGGAGGATGTCGACATGAACCAGCTGCCTTCCGACCCCGCGGACAGCTACGCGCTGGGGCGCTCCGACGCCGAGACGCGACGGCTCATCCTCCAGCACCAGCTCTACGGCCCGTTCACCCGACAATTCCTGACCGCAGCGGGCATCACGGCGGCGATGAAGGTGCTCGACGTCGGCAGCGGCGCCGGTGACGTCGCCCTGCTCCTGGCCGACCTGGTCGGCCCCCAGGGCCAGGTCATCGGCGTGGACGTGAACGCCGAGATCCTCCAGCTGGCCCGTTCCAGGGTCCAGGCCGTCGGGTGGACCACCGTGACCTTCCATCCCGGCGACATCATGGAGTTGGACCTGGACCGGGACTTCGACGCGGTCGCCGGCCGCTGGGTCCTGCAGTACACGCCGGACCCGGTGGCGCTGCTGCGCCGGGCCCGGAACTGGCTCCGTCCCGGCGGGATCGTCGCCTTCCAGGAGATCGACCTCAGCAGCCCACCCCGGGGCTATCCGACCGGGCCGCTGCACGAGCAGGTGGTGCGCTGGACCACGCCGCCGCCTGGCGCCCCCGGACCCGATCCTCAGATGGGGCTGAAGCTGTTCAAGACCTTCCTGCAGGCGGGCCTTCCGGCGCCCCAGTTGCGCCGCGACCTCCCAGTTGGCGGCGGGCCCGGCTGGCCAGGCTTCGCCTATGTGGCCGACACGGTCCGCAGCCTCCTGCCGTTCTTGGAGCGGGTGGGCGCGGTAGGGCCCGACGAGGTCGACATGGACACCCTCGAGGAGCGGCTGCGTGCCGAGGTCACCGGGCAGGAGGGCATTCAGCTCCTCCCGGCCATCGTGGGGGCCTGGACTCGCACCTGACCGCTCAGCGGCACTCGGGTGAGTGCTGCCCGACCTGACAAGAGCACGACAAGGCCGTTCCGGAATGTCTGTAAGCGGACCGCAGGTCCGCCAAGGACGAGGACGGGCCGATCAATCAAGCGCGCGAAGCGCACCGCTTGACGGGCACGCGCTCACCCTGGCATCGATCGGTGTCGTGTGGCTAGCGGTGCAGCACCGTGCAGGTAACAGTGCGGGTGACGCCGTCAAGGACCTGGATGTGAGACGCCACCAAGCGGCCGAGCTCGTCCAGGCCGGATGCCTGCACTTTGGCGATAACGTCGTAGGGGCCGGCGAGGTCCTCAGCCAGTTGCACCCCATCGAGCTTGACGAGCGCCCGGGCGACATGGGCGACCTTGCCCACCTCGGTCTCGATCAGCACATAGGCGCTCAGCATTCCCCCTGCCTCCCGGACGCCCGACCGCGCCGCCTGATCGGCCCGGCGCTCCCAGCCTCAAGTGGACCCGGGCGCTGCGGGCGCATGCTACCCCGGCGTCGGCCAGCTGGCCCGTGCAAGGACAGGTGGACCTGCAGACGCCGTCGTAGACTGCATCGCCATCAGCCCCACCCATGAGCAGACAGGAATCGTCGCATGACCGATGCCTCATCCGCGCAGCAGCCCGTCACGGCCAACTTCATCAATCCCGAGGCGTTGCACCACCCGGCCGGCTACACCCATGTGGTGGAGGTGACCGCGGGTCGGCCGGTCTACATCGCCGGGCAGGTCGCCCTCGACCGCACCGGGGCGCTGGTCGGGCCGGGTGACATTGGCGCCCAGGCGCGGCAGGTGTTCGACAACCTCCAGGCCGCGCTGCAGGCCGTCGGGGCCGGGTTCGAGCAGGTGGTCAAGCTCACCTACTTCCTGGTCGACGCCACCCAGCTCCCCGTGGTTCGCGAGGTCCGCGACCAGTACGTCAACACCCAGCAGCCGCCGGCCAGCACCGCCGTGGAGGTTCGCCGCCTGGTCCGCGACGACCTGCTCATCGAGGTCGAGGCGGTCGCCGTGGTCGCGTCGCTCCAGCCATTGACCACAACGGCGTAGACGGCGGGCTCGAGAGGCGGTCGCTACCTGGACCAACGGCGGGCACAATGCCGGCATGGCCACCGGACAGGAACCGATCCGCGTCGGGGGCCAGCCTCCCTTCGCGGTCCCGCCCGAGCGTCGCGACCGGGCGCGACGGTTGCGCGGGCGGCTGGTGGCACCGGTGACTGTCTGGACCGCCGGACAGCTGCCGGGTGGGGCCGGCCTGACGGTGTCTTCGGTGCTGGTCGCCGAGGGCCAGCCGGCCCGGCTGCTCGGCCTGATCGACCCGACCTCGGCGTTCTTTGAGGCCGCGCAGGAGAGCGGCGCGTTCGTCGTCCACGTCCTGGCCGTCGGCGACCGGGCCCTGGCCGAGCGGTTCAGCGAGGTCCGCCCACCCATCCGAGGCCCGTTCGATGGGCTCGAAGTGGCCGCGTCGCCCTGGGGTCCGGTGCTGGGGGGGAGCCGCCCGCGCGCGGCCTGCCGTCTGGCCGGATCGGCCCCGGTCGGCCACACCGAGCTGGTCGAGGGCGTGATCGAGCAGCTGGAGCTTTCTGACTTGGAGGATCCGCTGGTCTACCTGCACGGCAGCTACCGGTCGGTGGGTGATCTCCCCGATCACGGTTGAAGTCCTGGCGCCCGTTCCCTGCCCGCGAGCTTCTGACCGGCGTGGTAGCGCATGGTGGCCACACCCGCTACCGTGGCCCAGCACAGGTTCACGGTTGACTTGTATCGCACGGTCGAGCTTGTCCCTTGCCGTCGGCACCACTAAGGTCCCGGCGTGATCGATACCTCCAAGACGATGGAGGGAGGGACAACACCATGACTGTTGGAACCGTGAAGTGGTTCAACGCTGAAAAGGGCTTCGGCTTCATCGCCCCCGAGTCCGGCGAGGACGTCTTCGTGCATTTCAGCGCGATCCAGTCGACCGGCTACCGCTCACTTGACGAGGGGCAGACCGTCGAGTTCGACATCACCCAGGGCCAGAAAGGCCCCCAGGCCGCCAACGTGCGACCGCTGGAGCGCCAGTAGCAGCACCAACGAGCCCGTCCGGCCATCCGCCGGGCGGGCTCCTGGACATCTCAGATGGGCCGGTTCCAATGCCGACCGCACCCGCAGCGCCGCGGCAGCCTCCGAAGCTGTGCACCGCCCTTGGCGCCGCCGGCACGCTTGCTTCCCCATCCTGGAGGGCCTGTGCCTGCTGATCGCCTGCCGCACTCCGCCGCTTCCCGCGTCCTGCCCCTGCCGGCCACGGCCGACCCCGAGGTCCGGATCAGACCACGGCTGCGCGGGGTGTTGCACCAGTACGCCTTCTTCGTCTCCCTGGCCAGCGGCACCGTGCTCGTCCTGCTCGCCGCCACCATCAGGGCCTCGGTCGCGGTCGCGATCTACGCCGCCTCGGTATCGGCCCTGTTCGGGGTGAGCGCTCTGTACCACCGCATCACCTGGACCACCCCGGCCCGCCGCCGCATGCGCCGGCTGGACCATTCGATGATCTTCCTGCTCATCGCCGGCACCTACACCCCGGTCGGCCTGCTGGTCCTGGAGGGCACCCTGGCCACGGTCGTGCTGGCCCTCGTCTGGGGCGGAGCGGTGGCCGGGATCGTGCTCGAGCTGGCCTGGACGACGGCGCCCAGATGGCTCGGCGGGACCGTGTATCTGGCCCTTGGCTGGGTGGCGGTCGTCGCCATGCCGCAGCTGTTCGCCCGCCTCGGGGTGGCTGGCGGGCTGCTGATCGTCGCCGGCGGGTTGGTCTACTCAGCCGGGGCGGCCGTGTACGCCCTGCGCCGCCCCGACCCCGTGCCGCTCGTGTTCGGCTACCACGAGGTCTTCCACCTGCTGGTCATCGCCGGGGTCGCCGCCCACTTCCTGGCCATCAGCCTGTACGCGCTGCCGACCGGCTGAACGCACCCGGTCGATGGCTTGGTGCAGCGGAGTCGAGCCAGGATTGCCGGCCGGCACCCGAACGCAGCAGCAGGTGCGTCGGAGCCTCTGCCTCTCTAGGTCGCTGACCGGCGGTAACGCGCGTCACTGCCTGCTGGACCTGGAGGTCCAGTCAGGTGCCCGGGTGGCCGTAGCGGTCGCCCTGGCTGCCAAGCTCGCGGGCCAGCGCGAGCCACACCTGGGCCTGAGCGGCTTTGACCTCTGATCGTCGCAGGTGCTTCTCGATCTCGAGATTGGAGCCTCCTTCCGAGGCGTTGATGTCGTCGTACAGGTGCTCGGAGTCCAGCAGCGCCGCATGGCCTCGGCGCATCGCCTCCTGCCAGGTCAGCTCGTCGAAGTCCGCCATGCCATCTCCTCCGTCCAGGTGTCACCGCTGGTCGGCACGAGGGCCACCGCCCATGGGTCGCTGCAGCCTCCCGGCCATCCTTCCAGGGACTCCCGCGCCTACGGCTCGACGCGTGTCCGATCGGGAGCGGGTTCGCGGGTTGCGTATCGTACCGCCTCTTTTGGGGGTCATGGCCCATCCCTCGGCCCAGGCACGCCCCACGGCGTCCTCGCCCCTCGCCAATGTCGCGGCCGCGCTTGGGTCGCTCACGCGCATGACCTCAGCCGGGGCGCCGCCACCGATCCGCTGCTTGATCGCCTCGGCGGCAGCCCACAGCCGGACCGCCCGGTCGTGATCCCCAGCAGCGCTCTCCAGGTTCGAGAGCGGTCCAAGGGCGATGGTCGCCGAGGCCAGATCGTTTGCTTCCGGCGCCAGGCGAAGCGCCTCGCCGAAGTTCTGGCGGGCTTGTGCGAAGCGGCCCAGGAAGTGCTGCGCTTGGGCCATGCTCGTCAAGCCACTGATGAGCCAGAAGCGGTCGCCGCGCGCGGACGACCGGCACGAACTCCTCGAAGTACGAAAGCGCTTGCTCGTTTGCGCCCTCAAGCAGGGACGACCGCCCTGACCACACCCTGGAAGACGAAGAAGTGGGCGTCGCCCTCGCTACCGAACTCCCGCCCGCCATGTTCGGCGACCGCTTCCCGCAACAGGTGGGAATGCTGAGCCTGCAGGTCCCCGTACTGATCTGTGCCGATCTTCTGGACCAGCCGGGTGGAGCCCTCGATGTCGGTGAAGAGGAAGGCGAGCAGGCCCATGGGCAGGCCGCTTCCGAACCCCTCCAATGGATCAGCGCCTGACACGGGACCCTCCGCTCCGGCACCCATATCCAGGACCATCAGTCAGGACCGTCGGTAAGGGCACTCTAACGGCAGATGGCAGGTGCCATAGCACCTGGGCGAGAGCCGCCCTCGGCTTGACCTGTATGGTCCGGCGGCGGCACAGCAGGGATGCGTTCTCCGACCGCTGTGCGCAGGCGACCCAACTAGCAATCG
>Ga0075434_100005291_pt1 | contig 11737 bp, 4 predicted proteins | sample RhiMethybrSRZTD3_FD_75298 | JGI IMG/M metagenome (GOLD analysis project Ga0075434, IMG submission 75298) | Populus rhizosphere microbial communities from Tennessee, USA - Rhizosphere MetaG P. TD hybrid SRZTD3 | ecosystem: Host-associated > Plants > Roots > Rhizosphere > Soil | place: USA... | reverse complement strand
ACAGCTGCCGACAAATAGCTTGTACGTATAAATTCTCTGACAAACCAAAAAAGGGGCCCGCGTCAGAAAAACCTATTTCTGATGCTGAAGCGGGAGCCCCTATATTGGATGTAACCAGAGCGCGAGAAGGCGCGCCCTCGGTCTTCTAGTTCGTCGCCATTTGCGAGATTTGAACAGTATTTGAGGACAGCTGCAGGATTCGTTCCTTGCGCCACTGTTTCAGAAGCGCTTCACGATTCCTGCGCAGGTCCCGGGCATTGCGCATGGCCGGATAGGGCACTTCATCACCCATCAGGCCCTTCCAGAGGATGAGGTTGTAACGGCCGGCGTCGAGTTTGTCTTCCACAGTAAAGTTGAAGTCGTGAGTTTGCGCTTCCCAAAATTGGGCATCATGACGTGGCTTCGCGTAGAAGGCCCACAAGTGGTCTTTCGAGGCTTTGGCCCTTTTCGCACTTTGGACCGGTGGTAGTGGCAGCTGAGTGGTCCGCAGGATATCCGGCACAATTGCCTGAAAATCCCAATTCTTTGCGGTCTTGCTGAACACGTTGGTCATGGGTTGAGCGAGGGCATCTGTGGTAGCCAGATGATCGATTCCGAGGATGTCCACGATTGTCGCGATCACGCTTACCGTCGTGTAGTAGTTGGAGACGACGGCGCCTTGTTTGACGTACGGCCCGGCAAAGAACGCAATGCTGCGATGCGCATCGACATGGTCCGGCCCATCCTGTGCGTCGTCCTCCAAGACGATAACAAGGGTATTGTCGTGGTAGCGCTTGCTCTTGGCCACTTTCTCGACAATCAGTCCAACGGCGTAGTCGTTGTCTGCGGTTTGGATCTCGGGCGTATTGACACCGTCAATGGCCGTTCCGAAATTCCCCGTATGATCGTGCATCACGCGAACGAACTCGAGATTCGGCAAATCGCCGCTTTCTTCGTATTGGTCGAATTCGCGCCCCCATTCGTTGACGCGATAGACGTCTGGGAACTTGTTGTCATAGCCACGAAAGAATTGATCGGTGACAGGTTGTAGAGTGGCTTTTGTCGGGAAAGAGACTTGCGTCCCGGACGCGAACGGATCGCGAATCGTCGCGGCGATTCCTCCAATGTTCACGGGGATCGAGTATCTTGTGAGATCGATGAAGAAGCCATAATTGCGAACGCTTAGCCCGGCGCGCAGCGCGGCGTCCCAAAGATAACCAGTTCCGGCTTCACCTTCCGGGCTATCGGGTGCGGACACATCTCCCGTGCCTGGCAGCAGGTTTGGATCGGAAGGATTCACTGGATTCGCGGCTAGCCGCTCTGCGACGGATGCATAGCCTACATTGATGTTGCGGTTCGTTCCTTCGTAATCGTAGGCTAGACCCCGCCCGGCATAATTGATGGGCTCGGTCTTTTCGATGGTATCGGCCGCGCGCGCGGCGGTCGACCAGTTCCAGCCATCGCCGCTTACTTCACCACTGTCGTAGAAGTTGTCGAGATCGGTAAACTTGCTCGCGAGCGCGTGCTGGTTGGGAGTAATGGGTTGAGGATAAACGACAATCGAAGGATCGCCGTTTCCTTTAGGCAGATCCCCGAGAATTTGATCGTACGTTCGGTTCTCTTTGACAATGTAGATGACATGCTTGATTTTGTTATGAAGGAACTGCAATACGTCCTTGTCTTGCTCCGACGGTGAAGCATCGTAACGATTGTTCCGAGCGACTTGCGCGGTCAGCTCTTCCAAATCCTCTCCATGCGGCACGGGCGCGGTAAGGAAACCAGCCTTGGTCAGCTGCCAAACATATTGGTTTGCAGCGGAGCAGGCAGCTTGATTGCCGCCTGGCTGAAGAGAAGCTGCGTCACGGCAGTTTTGCGGATTTGGGCCCGCATTGCTCTTGCCGTTGACGACGTATAGCGTCGAACCATCCGCACTGAGGCTCACCGAGTTCGGATACCAACCCGTTGGGATTAAGCCACTGACGCCGCCCTCTGGGCTGCCATCCTGCGACAAGAGGATTACGGCGACAGAGTTTGCGCCGCCATTCGTAACGTAGAGCCGTCCCTCGTCGGGAGAGAGAGCCAGGCTGTTGGGACTGCTTCCCTTGAAGCCACTATGGTTGGCAAAGATTTTTTGTGGGGCGGTGGTGTTGACCTCGGCCAGTACGCTGTGGGTCTTGGTCGAGATAACGGCAATGGAGTCGCTGCTGGTTTCCGCAACGTAGAGAAGTGTTTGTTTCTTGTTTAGAATCAAGCGCGTCGGCGAGCCCTTCAAGGGGATGCGCCCTGTGACGACAGGCAAATTCGTCGATATATCCACGACATCTATTTCCCGATCGCGTGCGCTCGAAACGTACGCCGTTGTGTTCCCTTGAATCGCAACCCAAACGGGGTATTCGCCACCTGGTGTTCCGTTGCCAAGTCGCAGATCGAGATCTGCAATCTTTGAGCGCCCCGCGATATTCACAAGGCTGATGGAGTCGTTCTCATAGTTAGCAACAACCAAGCGCGTTCCGTCAGCAGTAACATCAAGACCCATGGCGCCCGGTGTGATCGATCCCAGACCGAGGGCATTCCCATGACTAAGCGCAATAGGGGCCGCTGCTTCTACCCAACCGCCGCCGCCTTTCGTGAAGACGTGGATGTTGTCGCTGGTGCCACCAGAAGCGTAGAACTCGGTCCCGTTGGGATTCCAAACCAAACCGTCGAAGGCATTCGGAATTTGCAAGACTTGGGTCTGCAGCGGCTTGCCACCGGAAAGGTCGAATACAAATATGTACTCGTTCGACTCGGCGGGATTCACATCTCCCGCATTTGGGCCGGAAGTGAAATTCTGGCTGTTGTACCCGCTTGTCAGGATTAGGAGAGTTTTTCCGTCGGGGCTGATCGCAGTGGTGACTGCCTGGCCGACGGTAAACGAAGGATCGGAGGCAAGCCCCGGATTTAAGGACGTGAACGTCGAGCCTGGCGCCGCATCAGGAGTAATGCGAACGCCTGTTGGAATTAGAGTGCCATTCTGGACGGGAGTATCTTTCTCGGAATGAGCCGAGGTGCGGTTGACAAGGGCGAACACCGCAACGGCACAAAGAGATGTGAAGACGAGAACTTTGGAAAAAACAGACTTACTTCGCATTCAGCTGCCTCCTATCGATTCGTTTCTTGAGTACGTCGATGACGCGTGTGGCTAGGGTCGTCGTTGGCTGGCGCGATGGAGCGTAGGCCATCGACTGTTGCGGTTTTCTGGCGGGCCGATGAAATTTCGACGAATCCTTGTTCGCTATGAATGCGACGCTCTCAATGTTTGGGAGCTTTCAGCGACCGAAGCGAATTAAAAGTTGAATCTGCCTTGGTTCACAGAACGAGCGCTGTTCAAAAGCCCGGATGATTTCACCGATCTTTAATCGGATCTGAATCCTAGAGAAATCCCCCCCGAGCAATCTCTCGCTACACACTCGGATCGTTCCCCGCCGCCGAGAGTGGGGTGTCCCTTAATTCGTCGCGAGTGCAAGGTCGCAGGGCTTTGGTCTGTCTAACCCAGAAACGGACCAAGACGTCGTTCCTGTTCGCACGCTTTATGCAGTTTGCGAGTGGAATCCCATGAGAATTCTTAGGAGTGCCGCATTCGCAATTCTTTTCATGATTGTCTCAGTGTGCGCAAAGGCGGACGGAACTGGAACCATCGCCGGAACAGTCACTGATCCCACGGGTGCAATCATTCCTGGCGCGTTGATTCGCGTCCAGAGCGTAGGCCTGGATTTCAAGGCGACCACAACGAGCGATGCGAATGGCCAATACAAGCTGCTAAATGTTCCTCTCGGACGATTCTCGTTGACGGTTGAGGCTCGCGGATTCACTTCTCTTCAATACGCGGGTGAATTGAAAAGCCCCATCCCATTTGTGCAGGACATCCATTTCCGGTCCGTCGGAAGAGGACTGCAACGCGTTACCGTCAAGGAGGTCAACGACGAGTCTGCCCTCGAAACGCATTCTTCGGCGACACGGCAAAGTCTGGATCCGGACCAATTCGAAAAGTGGCCGACTCCTCCCCAAAACCAAGTCATGTCGGCTGTGGTCGAATCCGTGCCCGGAGTAGTCCCTGAAGAAAATGGCCGAATTCACGTGCGTGGTTCGGAGTTGCAGCCGCAGTATGTCTTGGACGGCGTGCCTTTCTCCGACGCGCTAGGCGGCACAGCAGGAACTGGCCTCGACACGGAAAACTTGCGCGCGGCCGAAATGATTACCGGCAATATTCCTGCGGAGTTCGGCGGCAAGTCCTCATCCGTCGTGAACCTCACCACAAAATCGGGGCTGGGGATACCGTGGCGTGCTGCGTTGGCGCTTTCCGCCGGGTCGCTACAGACGTCCGCAATCGATGCTGAAGTGGGCGGACAAATCAAGAAGATCGGGATCTTTCTCACCGCCGATACAAGCAACAGCCACCGCTTTCTGGATCCACCGGAGATCCAAAATTTTCGCAATCGTGGCGGCCTGGTGCACGTCTTCGGACGTTTCGATTGGCAGGCTTCCCGCAATGACGTCCTGCGCCTCACGTTGTCTGCCAATGGTTCAAGTTTTCAGGTTCCCAATCTGCTCGAGCAGCAAGAAGAAGGTCAAAGAGAACATCAGGAATTACGCGACGACTATCAGGCGCTGCACTGGACCCACATTTTCAACAGCACGACGGCCGGCGACTTGGCGTTTTTTCGCCGCTCCTCGACCGCCAAGCTGCTCGATCCCGATCTGACTGGCACGCCGTTTTTCATTGAACAGCACCGCAACCAGCGCACCGAAGGTCTGCACGCCAGCTTGAACAAGGACTGGACGCGACACTCGCTGAAGTTCGGCGTGGAAGCAAGCCGCCTGCCATTGAGCGAGCGGTTCACTCTGGCCGTGACAGATCCCGAAGATGTCGATCCTGATTCGCCGGTCCTGGCCTATACCCCGGATCAGCCATTCTTATTTAACGCAAAACGCACGGGTACGCGCGCGTCGTGGTACGTGCAGGATCATCTTCGCATCACTCGGCACTTCAGCGCAGACGTCGGTTTGCGCTTTGACTACTACGATTTGCTGATTCACGACACGGCTTTCAGCCCTCGTGTGGGGCTCGCCTATTATTTCGAACAGACAGGCACGGTTTTTCGCGCATCGTACAACCGGCTCTTTGACACGCCATCAATTGAAAATTTGCTTCTGTCATCTTCTCCAGACGCCGCGAAGCTCTCTTCCGACGATGACCTCCCCGCGGTTCCCGTGCCAGCAGAGCGGCAAGATATGTATGAATTTGGTGTTCAACAGAAATTTGGACGGCATCTGCGTTTCGATGTTCGGCGATATGCAAAAACCATTCAGAATTCGGCTGACGACGAGCAGCTGTTCACCACCACTGTGGTCTTCCCGGTTGCCCTGAGCCACGCCGATATTCGTGGCACGGAAGTGCGCCTCGATCTGTCATCGATCAAGGGTTTTTCGGGGTATGCGAGCTACGCCAACGCGCGCGCCACGGACACAGGTCCCTTGGTTGGCGGCCTTTTCCTGGGTGGCGACGAAGAAGACTTGTTTGAAGGCGCAAATAAGTTTCCCGCCGACCAGGACGAACGCAATGAAGTCCAATTCGGAGTCACCTATAATCACCACTCCGGCGCCTGGCTCCATTTCACGGGCCGTCACGACAGCGGCCTCCCCACCGAATTCGATCCCGAGGACTTTTCCAAGTTCGATCCCCGGATTCAAGCTCAGGTCGATCCCACGCGCTCTCGTATCAGGCCTCGCACTATCTTGGGAATCGCTGCAGGAATCACACTCTGGCGCGATTCGCGCCTCTCGCCGGAGCTGCAGCTCAGCGCAAACAATCTTACCGATCGGTTCTATCTCTATAACTTTCAAAGCGTATTTTCCGGAACTCACATCGGCCGCCCTCGCGAAGTCGTGGGCAGGATCGTTTTCCACTGGGGAGGAAATAAATAAGTAGAGGCTCGCGAAATCTTAGAGATTGAAGAATAGCTCGAAGTCTAGAAGAGGAGAATGCTCGATGGACAATAATTTGCTGTTATTTGGAAAGAGTGGGATGCCAAGGCTTGCACTCATGCTGGTTTCTGGGTGTCTGCTGGCGCTCAGTGCTTCGCCCGCCAGCGGGCAGAGTGTTGATCTAAACAAATGGGGTGAAATCACCGCCCCGGTCTATGGCACGAGCGAGCACGGCGCCTACGCCGGCGCTGAATTGTTTGCGGGTCCAAACAAGTTCGGCTCCTATTACGCAGGTGTGCTGCCCAACGGCAGGATCGTCAAACCCGCAGGTGTCAGTATACAAATCGGCATGAATCCTCTCGGCACAGCACTGACGCCGGACGGTAAATTCCTGATCACCACAAATGACGATGAGAGAGAAACCGGCTTGCTGTCGTATCAGAGCTCCACGAATATCGGCGGCTATTCGCTGTCCGTCATCGACACAGCAACGATGACGGTTGTTTCTCAGATCAACACGGCAGGAAAATTCTTCGTCGGCCTCGTCGTAACCGGTGCCGGGCCGTACACGATTTGGGCTTCGGGCGGCCCCGACAACAACATAAAACTGTTCAACGTTTCCGCGCTGGGCGCGATCTCAGTGGGCACTCCGACCAGCATTCCAATCGCGCCGATCTTGCCGAACAACCAGGGCTATGTTTCAAACTACGCGCCCGATGCCGCGCTGAACACCGCCGACGCAAGCGGGAATAAACCTCCCGTGCCCTCGGCATTTGATCGGGTGAATGGAGCGCACATCACATTTCCCGGGGGATCGGCGTTGAGTCCGGATGGCCGGTATCTCTATGTCGCGTGCAATGGCGACAACAGTGTTGCGGTGATTGATACCGTTACAAGGGCCGTTGTCAAACGAGCTCCCGTCGGATACTTCCCATACTCCGTATCGGTCAGCCGTTTCGGAGACAAGGTGTTTGTCGCAAACTGGGGAATCACAGAGTACAAGTTCGCAAAACCCACCTACGATCCGATCAGCGGGAAGCTCACGGCAGTTGGGACCACCGGCCCGAACCTGCCAGATGGCTTCTATGTGCCCGCGGGCAGCACCAGCGGCACGAATCCGAAAACATCTTCGATTTCAGTGCTCGACGCACCGAAGGGAAATGGCTCCCAGCTGGCATTGCTCGGTTCCATCAATCAAGGGCACACGCTCGACGAGCTCTACAACGTTGGCGATACGCACCCTTCTGCGACGGCACTCGTTCATGTGGGATCGCTCGACGTACTCTACGTAGCGAAGGCCAACAGCGACAGCCTTGGAATTCTTAAGTTGCACAACAACCCTCAAACGAAGCAGGCAACAATCGGGTCAGATGCGTTTGGAGACGGATCCGAGGACGACAGCAGCGGTTTGCGCAAAGTCCAAGATTTCGATCTCGCGCCCATTTCGCTGACGCTAAGCGATGGCCACAAGATTCACGGCAGCTATCCGAACGCACTCGTCGCGTCGCCGGATGGCCTGCGGCTCTATGTGGCGGAGGCCGGTATCAACTCAGTTGCAGTGCTCGACATCAGCGAGCCGTTCGAACCGGTTCTTGTCGGGCGCATTCCAACCGCTTGGTATCCCACGGGTCTTGCCATCAGTCCGGACGGCAACACGCTTTACATCACCAATGCCAAGGGAGTCGGCGAGGACATTAATCCAAAAATCGACACAGCCGCCGGTAACCCTCCATCGTCCGGTGTCGCTTCGGACCCGACCGTCGACAGCAACTTCATTTTTGGTTCGCTGCAGAAGGTAGATCTCACGAGCTTCAGCGTCGATAACGCCACAGTTTTGGCAAACAATTTTGCGACGCACCAGGGACAGGACGCCAGCGTTGTGCCGATCGGTGGCGCACCCTCGTCGAAAATCAAACATGTAATTTTCATCCTGCACGAAAACAAGACCTTCGATTCCATGCTCGGTAATCTCGGCTCTCAGTACGGACCATTTGCTAGCTTGACCTACAACAATCGCGACGGGAGTTCTTACACAAACGTTCAAAACACGGGCGTGTCGCTGAACATCCAGTCGCTGGCGACCAAGTTCGCCGCCGCCGTCAATTACTATTCCGATTCCGAAGAGAGCGATGCCGGGCACCAGTTCGCCGCTTCCGGGACGGCCAGCGATTACACCGAAAAAACACTCCTCGTAAAATCCGGACGCGGGTTGCTGGTGAACAAGAACTTTGAACCCGAAGATTACCCCGAAGGTGGATACATCTTCAACAACGCCGCGCGGCACGGCGTTTCGTTCAAGGACTATGGCGCGTTGATCCGCATTGAAGGAACCGACACCGGAACGAGCACTCCTACGACATTGAACGATTCTGTGAGCGGTCTGGTCGGGTACCCGCAACTGCAGAACTCCACCCAAGTCACTAATCCGCTGGTCAACTTGGGAGACGTGACTTCCAGCACGCAGGGACTTGGTCAATCCTATTTTTTGAAGCTTCCTATCCTTTCGATCCTCGGCGGAAATAATGCCAATGGCGAGGCCCGCCTCGATCGCAACTATCCGGGATACAACTTCAACATTTCTGACCAGCGTCGTGCGCTCGAGTTCATCAAAGATTTCGACCGGATGGTAGTTGGCGGCACTCTTCCGCAATTCGTTTACATCTACCAGCCGAACGATCACACCGGAGGCGTCCAGGCGCCCAACCGCGCTACCGTGGGCACGAGCCCGTTGCAGCAAATCGCCGACGGCGACGTTGGCCTCGGAATCGTGATCAACCACATCATGAAGAGTGCGGTCTACTACAACGCAACCACTGGAGAAGGCACAGCGATCTTCGTCACTTTCGATGATGCACAATCCTCCCTCGACCATATCCATCCACACCGTACGCCTCTTGTCGTGGTGAGCCCGTTTGCCAAACCCGGCTACATCGCCAAGCGGCACTACGTTACGGCCTCGATTGTCAAGACCGAGGAACTGCTCCTCGGTCTTCCACCGAATAATCTCGGGGACCTTTTTGCAACCGATCTACGCGATCTGTTCCAGCCGACGTATAACGGCATCACCGCGGCAGACGTGCCCGTAACAGAAACGGCACAATACGTACCAACGCAAGAGGGCAAACGCATTTGGGCGCTTGTAGTGAAGCTAGACACGCGCAGTCCTGACAAAGACAGCCGGCGTCTTGGTGCTTTGACTCGGCTTGCCGTTCGTGCGGACGAGTTGCATCGCGATGCAGCAAATACGCACCAACTGAAGACTGCTTCGTACAAGGTTTCGCAAAAGCAGCTTTACCAAGCCGCTCTTAGAGTCGTGAACACGGCCGGAGTGCGCGACACGGACGACTAACGACTACTCAGTCGCTGCTATGGTGGGAGAATTCCCCGCCATAGCAGCACACAATTTGCGCTTCAGGCGAGACCGGCGGCACCAGGGCGAGCAAAGCGCAGCAGTGCGATGGCTCCAAGGCCGAGAGCTCCACAAGCAACAAATCCGACCCTCAATCCGAACGATTGCGATAAGAATCCAATCGCTAAGGGACCGAGCATGTCTCCAAGTTCCTTAAATGACCCAGCTACGCCAAGGGTGGCGGCAATCCCGCCTTCTTTGGCAAGATTGCTGACTGCGGCATCCGTGTTCGTCCAAACAGTTCCGACACCTACTCCGCCTAGGATTGCTGCGGAGAGAAGAAGCGCCCCAGTGGTAAAGGGCACTAGTGTGATGGCAATGGCTGAGACTCCGAGTCCGGCAAAGGTCACTTGAGTCGGACCAAAACGATCGGCAAGCAGCCCCGCTACGGGTTGGATTAGCAGATAGGAAGTCGTGCTCGCCGCCACCATGAAGCCGTTCTTAAGTTGATCGTAACCGAGCGAGTTCACATACACGGGTAGGAATCCGAACAAAATTCCAATCATAAACATGTTGACCACGATCACCACGTACCATCTAAGCAGATTGCGTTCTCGAAGTGCCGCGCCGAAGAACTTCGACGAGAAGTCGTCGTCATCTTCGAGTCGTCTCTTGGTCGCGGTAGGCGGAAGAAGAAGGGATACGAGAAACGCCAGTGCCCCGGCCGCGGACGATGCCAGGAAGATCGCTGCGAAGCTTGATTTCCATGCGATGACGCCGCCAATGATCGGGCCCAGGACATATCCAGCACCTTTTAGAGAGTTGTAGATTCCGAACGCCTTTCCGCGGTCTTCCACAAAATATTCGGCTACCAAAGCCGCCGATGTAATGGAAAGAGCGGCCGCACCCAGTCCCTGAAGGGACCGGACCAGGATGAGCAACCGTGGACTCACGAAGAGGTAGGAGAGGGACGCCAGCGAAAAGAAGGCAATCCCGACGAGCATAGTTGTCTTGATTCCCCTTCGATCCGCGATCCATCCAAATACCGGTTTGGCAAAAATCTCCGCGAAATCGTAGACCGCAATGAGGAGACCGATGGCCATCAGGCCGACGCCAACCTGTTTCGCGTAGACGGGCAAGTTTACGACCACGACATGCGCGCCGAAGGAGGTGACAAACGCCACAAAGCCGAGAACAGTAACGACAAAACTTCTCCTCAGGGCCAGCACTTAAACATCCTTCCCGACATTCTTGCGACGACTAGCGACTATTGTGTTTCGCAGAGATGGTAAATGGGAACAGCCGGTTCGTCTCGGAAAGAAATCACAGGCGGCGCACCTGCTTGGCAGGTAGGCGCTTAGTGCCCCGAAGTCCGGCCAACCGTTCGGCGGGGAACCGAATGCTTGCTCGCAATGACTGCGAACAAGCCAGTTTGCTCGCCGCCTCAGAAACTACTCGTAGGCGACCGTTCCCTAGACGGTTGCCCTCTACAGATCATTACACGAGATTTTCGAAAAACAGGGGTTCGGGACGGACCGCCTAACTTTTCCACAGAAAACGGCTTAGCAAATTCCCGATTCCACAGCCTGGTGTTCGGAATCAATAAGTTACGCTCGGACAGGATGACCAATTTTTGTGCAAGGCGCCGCTGTTTGGGAGCATTGTGCAACTATGGTGCAACCAGAAATCCAACGGTTTTCCAAACCGCCGATTTTTGAGTTGCAAGAGTCAGTCCGAGTTGTTCTGAGATGTTGTAAGGTGCTCTAAGGTCTTCTCAGTTGCAGCGGTTTGCTAATTCATCCTGCCCTGTTCGTGCTCACACCCTTTCATTTGTTTTGAGCAACTTACGACGCTCTGATTTGCGCCGAATGATCTCATTTGCAAGCTACAGTGCACCAAGAGTGCACCAAAGTTAGGCTCCCTTTCTCACAACTCGTCAGCAGTCCGCAGAATTATTCCGCGGTGTATTCTTGTCCACCTGACGGCCGACCTGAGAGATCGGGCGCGCTTTCTGAAACCTGCGGCCCGACGCGCAATGATTCCATAATGTGTTCTGAGATACACTGTCGAATAATTGGTCGCCTTCTTCGAAAACGACATGAGCGGAAATACTGATGACAATTTGGATCCCGGGCTGGCACAAGATCCACAGGCGTGCTTACAGCGACAAAACGAACGCCTCCAATTGCTACTGAACCTGACGCCCCGCATCACCTCGAATCTCGACCTGCGCGAAGTGCTGCGCGCGATTTCTGCCAACTTTCGCGAGCTTATGCGCTGCGACGGAGCCGGGGTCTGGTTGCCAGGCGAAGAAGCGGGAACATTCAAGCTATATGCGTTCGACGCGTCCAGCAGTAAGGGCTTCGCCAAGGAGGATCTGATCATCACTCCGGCCGAAGACGATCCCGGCAAACGAGCATTCGAGACGATGAAGCCGACAGTCGC
>Ga0075434_100005290_pt1 | contig 11738 bp, 11 predicted proteins | sample RhiMethybrSRZTD3_FD_75298 | JGI IMG/M metagenome (GOLD analysis project Ga0075434, IMG submission 75298) | Populus rhizosphere microbial communities from Tennessee, USA - Rhizosphere MetaG P. TD hybrid SRZTD3 | ecosystem: Host-associated > Plants > Roots > Rhizosphere > Soil | place: USA... | reverse complement strand
CGTCGATCGCCTGATGCTGTTCGGCGCGTTCGGCTACACCTTCTTCGGTCACTCGGACGTGGTCGAGCTCCAGAACGCGGCGCATGCCGAAGTCGGCGCGAGCACCAAGATCAACGCCACCGACAGCGTCGGCGCGAGCCTGTACGGCCGCCAACGCGTGGTCGAGGGCGGCGCGCCGCGGCGGGAGCTGACCTTCTTCTGGAACCGCCACGTGGCGAAGGCGCAAAGATTGCAGGCATACTTCCTCATTGGACTCGCCGATGGGAGTCCCGATGTCGGGATTGGCGCATCGGCGCTGTTCTCTTTTTAGGAGGTAGCCATGGCGAAAAAAGCTCGCAAAGGCGGAAAGAAGAAGAAGTAGCTAGCGTTCGAAGCGGCGGCGAGCGACGGCAAAAGCCATCGCCGCTGCCGCCAGCAGTCCTGCATACCCAAGCCACGCGAATTCCCACCCCGCCGCGTCGCGCAATGCGCTGCTGAGAAGCAGCGCGCTTCCCATGCTGAACGAGGCTACCAGCGCCCACGCGCCCTGGTAGGCGCCGCGCCGTCCGCCGGGAGCGATGCGCGCGACCGCCGCCGGCACCGCGGAGCTGAAAATCAGCTCGCCGAAGCTGAATACGATCGTCCCGACGAGGTACGCCGTAGCGGGATTGGGCAGCAATGAATAGGAAACGAAAGCAAGACAAACCAGCGCGGCAGCGGCTGGAAGAAAACGGAACGGACCCTTTGCTTCCATCCGCGAGGCGACCGGCAACGCCAGCGCCGCGACGATGATGCTGTTGCCGCCGAGCACGAGGCCGATGTACCCCTCGTGCAGCCCCTGGTCGGCGGCGAACAGCGGCGAGGCGGTCACCACCTGCCCCATGCTGAACGGAAAGACGAAGCCGACCGCGGCGAAGCCGAGGAACAGCGGGTCGCGAAGCGCGAACAACGACGCCTTGAACGTGCTCTCGGGCGGGCGCGCTTCCAACGGCAGCGTGCCGCGCAACGCGAAGACGTAGAGCGCGGCGACCACGACGTAACCGAGCGCGCTCGTCGCCGCGAGGAAGCCGTAGCCCTGCTCGGCCACGTACCCCGCGGGCATGACGCCGAGCGTGTAGGCCACGCTCATGCCGGTGTAGTTCAGCGCGAGCACCGCCTGGCGCCGCTCGGGCGGCGCGAGGTCGAGGAGCTGCGCCGTGGCGACCGGCATGTTCACCGCGCCGGTCAGGCCGAGCGCGAGACTCCAGGCGAAGAGGCTCGCCGGACCTTCGACCAGCAGAAAGCACGGCAGCACCACCGCCGTCGCGGCCGCCGAGCCGATGAGCAGGGGGCGCCGCCCCATGCGATCCGACAGCGCGCCGAACACCGGCGCGGCAAGCCCGCGCAGCAGGTTCTCGCAGAGGAACGCGGCGCCCACCGTGGCGAGCTCGATGCCGGCCTGGCGGACGAAGTAGATGCCGAGGAACGTCACCAGGCTCATGCGCGCCGCGACCGCGACGAAATTCGCCGCCACGACGACGCCGATCTTGTTTTTCAGAAACCCCAGTAGTCGAGGCCCTCGGGCAAGGGTTCGCCGAGGGTCAAGGAAGCAAGCTTCGCGTACTGGCCTTCGGAATAGAGCAGCGGCTTGCCCTTCTTGCCCATCAGCACCTGCTCGACCTGGCCGAGGAAGATGGTGTGGCTGCCGTGCGCGAGGCTCTTCACCACGCGGCAGTCGAACGAGACCAGCGCGTCGATCAGCACCGGCGAGCCGGTCGCGAGGCGCGCCCAGTCGCGCGACTTGAAGCGCGTCTCGCCGCTCTGCGCGCCGCTGAACGAGGTGGAGAGCTCCCAATCCTCGGCGCGCAGCACGTTGACGCAGAACGCCTTGCTCTTCGCCACCGCGCCGTGCGTGGTGGCGAGCTTGTTGATGCAGGCGAGCACCGTCGGCGGATCGGCGGTCGCCGAGCACACCGCGGTCGCGGTCATGCCGTAGCGATGCCCGCCGTGCGTGCTGGTGATGATGTTGACTGCCCCGGCGAGCGTGCGCATTCCGACCTTGAACTGCTCGGCGTCGACGGGTTTTGCTTCCATGAGAACATTCTAACCATATGGAAAATCACTCGTTCCTCCAGCAAGCCCTCGTCTACCTCCTCGCCGGCGTGATCGCGGTGCCGATCTTCACCCGCCTGAAGCTCGGCGCGGTGCTCGGCTATCTCGTCGCCGGCATGGCGATCGGACCGTGGGGCCTGCGCCTCATCGCCGATCCGCAGACCGCGCTCGGCTTCGCCGAGTTCGGCGTGGTGCTGCTGCTCTTCCTCGTCGGCCTGGAGCTCAACGCGCAGCGCGTCTGGGCGCTGCGCCGCTCGATCTTCGGCCTGGGCAGCGCGCAGGTGCTCGCGACCATCGCCGCCGTCACCGGAATTTCACTGCTTCTCGGACAGGGGTTGATCGTCGGCATCGTCGCCGGGATGGGGATCGCGATGTCGTCGACCGCGATCGGCCTTGCGCTGCTCAGCGAGAAGCACCTGCTCGGCACGCCCGGCGGCCAGGCGTCCTTCGCGGTGCTGCTGTTCCAGGACCTCGCCGTGGTGCCGCTGCTGATCGTCCTCGGCCTGCTCTCCGGCGACGGCAGCGCAGAGGTGACCTGGCTCGGCGCCGGCAAGGCGCTCGGCATGATCGCGCTGCTGATCGCCGCCGGCCGCTTTCTGGTGCGGCCGCTGCTTCGTTATGTCGCCGAGACACGGCTGCGTGAGGTGTTCGTCGGCTTCTCGCTGCTGCTCGTGCTCGGCACCGCCGCGCTGATGGAAGCGGTCGGCCTGTCGATGGCGCTCGGCGCATTCCTCGCCGGCGTGATGCTCGCCGAGAGCGAGTATCGCTACGAGTTCGAGCTCGACATCGAGCCCTTCAAGGGGCTGCTGCTGGGATTGTTCTTCATCGCGGTCGGCATGTCGGTGGACCTGGGCCTGTTCCTGCGCGCGCCGCTCGTGGTGCTCGCGCTGGTGCTCGGCATCGTCGCGCTGAAGATCGCGCTCCTGTACGCCGTCGCGCGGCCCTTCTACTGCGGCGGCGGCGACGCGGCGCTGTTCGCCGTGGCGCTGTCGCAGGCCGGCGAGTTCGCCTTCGTGCTATTCGCCGCGGCGACGCAGATCCTGCCGCCGCAGACCGCGGCGCTGCTCAACGCGGCCGTCGCGGTATCGATGCTGACCACGCCGTTCCTCATCATGGCCTACGAGCGCTGGCGCGGGCGCGACGAGCGCCGCGCCGCGCGCGCCGAGGACGTGATCCGCGAGTCAAACCCCGTAATCGTGGCGGGCTTCGGGCGCTTCGGGCAAGTCGTCGCACGCGTGCTGCGCGGCCTGGGCATCGGCGCCACGGTGATCGACCATGATCCCGGCCAGATCGACACCGTGCGGCGCTTCGGCTGGAAGGCGTACTACGGCGACGCGACGCGCATCGACCTCCTCGAATCGGCGGGCGCGGCGAGCGCGAAGGTCCTGCTGGTGGCGATCGACGACCCGGAGGCCGCTCTCGCCGCAGTGAAGCGCGTGCGGCAGCGCTTTCCGGGGCTCGAGGTGATCGCCCGCGCGCGCAGCCGTACCGACGCCTACGAATACGCCGACCTCGGCGTGCCGGCGATCCGCGAGGTGTTCGGCTCGGCGCTCGATGCCACCGGGCGGGTGCTGCGCACGCTCGGCTTCGCCGAGGACGAGGTGGGTCGCATCGTGCAGCGTTTCCGCGAGTACGACGAAGCGCAGATCCCGCAGGGCGCGCCGCACCGCAACGACATCAAGAAGCTGGTCGCGCTCTCCGAGCAGGGGCGGCGCGACATCGCGCAGCTCCTCGCCGCCGAAGCGCACTCAGCGTCGAAGATTGACCAGCACGATGCCGGCGCCGACCAGCGCCGCGGCGACCGCGAACTGGGAGCCGAGCGGCTCACGTAGGAAGACGACGCCGAACAGCACGCCGAACATCGGCGCGAGGAACGAGAACACCGAGAGCCGCGCCGCGAGATACCGGCCGAGCAGCCAGAACCAGGCGAGGTAGCTCGCGAACGCGACGATCACGCCCTGGTAGATGAGCGACGCGACTGCCAGCGGAGTGATGCTGACCACGCCTTTCTCTCCCAGAAGAATTGAAAACAGCGGGAGCAGCACGGCGGATACCGCCAATTGATAGAACAGCGTCTTGGTCGCGCTCGCCTGCGCCAGCCGCGAAGCGCGGATCAGCACCGTGGTCGCGGACCAGAAGAACGCGGCCGCGATTCCGCACAGATCGCCGACCAGAGTGTTCCCTCCGGTGTTGAAAAAAGCCAGCACCACGCCGCCGAACGCGACCAGCACGCCAAGCCACTGCCCGGTGTGGAGTCGCTCGCCCGGGATCCACAGATGCAGCCCGAGCGCGGTGAGCACCGGCGTGAGGTAGATGAACACCACCATCCGCGAAGCGTTGGTGTACGCCAGCCCGCCGTAGATGAAGACGAACTCGACGCCGAAGAGCACGCCCGCAGCGAGGCCGGCGCGCAGCGTGCCGTCGCGCTCGAAAAGCGGGATGCCGCGCAGCCTCGCCCAGAGGAGCAGCAGCGCGGTCGCCGCGACCGAGCGGATCGCCGCCTGCGCGATCAGCGACACGTCGCCGGCGATCACCTTGATCGTCACCTGCTGGAATCCCCACAGCGCGGTGAGCAGCACCATCAGCGCGTACGCGCCGGCGTCGAGCGGCTTTCTGTCGGGAGCCATTGCGCGGCGATTTTGGCGTACTATGAGTTCATGGCGCGCGTGAAGAAACCGCCTGTTTCACCCGAGGAGAATGCGGTGCCTGCCGTGCCCGCCGTGCCCGGGCGCATCATCGAGCGGCCCGACGGCTACTACTGGCAGGAGAAGGAAGGCGGCGAGGAGTACGGGCCGTTCCCGACCCGCGCCGAAGCCGAAGCCGACATGGAATCCGACGGCGTCGCCGCCACCGATCCGGACGCGGTGCACGACGCCGAATCCGAGCTCGGCATCTCCGAGTGGATCGACCCCGACAGCGGCGAGCCCGCGGAGGACTCAGTGCCGCGAATCGAGGACCATTAGCAGCAGCTCGTTGAGCGCGCCGGGATCGACCGGCTTGGTGAGGTGGTGGTCGAATCCGGCCTCGAGCGCGCGCCGGCGATCGGCCGGCTGACCCCAGCCGGTCAGCGCCACCAGCTTCACCTCGGAGCCGAGCGTCCTGCGGAAAGTCCGCGCCACTTCGTAGCCGTCTGTTCCCGGCATGCCGATGTCGAGCACCGCGACGCGCGGCCGGAATTCCCGCCCGATCTGCAGCGCGCCGGCGCCGTCGTAGGCGACGCGCACCTCGTGACCGTAGAGCGCGAGCACGCGCTGCAGAGAATCGGCGGCATCGCGGTTGTCGTCCGCGACCAGCACCCGCAGCGAAATGTCGCGCTCGGCCACATGCGGCGCGGCCGGCTGCGGCGCCGCCGCCTCGCCTGCGGCGAGCGGCAGCCGGACGACGAACTCGCTGCCGCGGCCGCGTCCTTCGCTCCTCGCCTGCAGGCGGCCGCGATGCAGCGCGAGGATGCCGCGCACCAGCTGCAGGCCGATGCCGGGCTCGGCCTCGCGCTCGAAGCCGACGCCGTCATCGCTCACCGCGACGACGACCTCGCGCCCCTCGACGGTGGCCGAGAGGCTGATCGAGCCGCGCTCCGGCATGTGCTTCGCCGCGTTGCGCAGCAGCGTGGCGAATACCTGCGCAAGCCGCGCCGGATCGGCTTCGACGTGCACGCGCTCCGCCGGCAGCAGCACCGAGAGGTGGTGCCCGGAGGCGTTGATCTGCGGCCGGCTCGACTCGAGCGCCATGTCGACCACCAGCTCGAGCGGCACGCGCTCGGCGCGCAGCTCGAAGCGGCCGCGCGCGATGCGCTCGATGTCGAGCAGGTCGTCGATCAGGCGCGAGAGCTGGTCGATCTGCCGCTCCATCACGCCGCGGCTCCAGGCCACCTCGGGGTCGAGCGTGCCCTTGCGGCCGAGGATCGCCACGGCGTTGCGCATCGGCGCGAGCGGGTTGCGAAGCTCGTGCGCCAGCGCGGCGAGGAACTCGTCTTTCTTGCGCTCGGCGTCCTTCAAAGCCTGCTCGGCGAGGTGGCGGTCGTGCACGTCGAGCGCCAGCGCCACCCAGCCATCGACCGCGCCGGCCACGTCGCGGGTCGGCGTGTAGATCGAGCGCACCCAGCGGCTACGAATGCCGGGATAGTCGACCAGCCGCTCGTAGTCGACCTGCTCGCCATCCAGGACGCGATCGACAAAGGGCTTGATGTCGCGCATCGCCTTCGCGCCGAGCAGCTCCGCCATCGGCCGGCCGGCGATGCGATCGGGCGTGGTGCCGAGCCAGCGCGCGTAGTGATGGTTGACCCACAGGAAGCGCAGGTCTCGGCTGCAGCGCAGCGCCGCCGCCGGCATGTTCTCGGCGACGAGGCGTAGGTCGGCCTCGGGAACGCTCGGATTGTTTTTCAAGCAGCCGGTAATCTACTGGACGAGCGACAGCCGCCCTATCGCTGTCCGCACTACAAAAACAGATTTTTGCGCAGACTGGCGCCCTGGCGGCGCAGCTCCTGTTGCACCACGCCGACCGGGACGTCGCGCGGCGACTTGCTCTCGCGTGCCGCGAGCGCCGCGGTGACCCCGCCGGCCTGGCCGGTCGCCATGACGATCGGCATCACGCGGTACGAGGAATGCGCCTCGTGCGTGCCGGAGATGCAGCGGCCGGCGACGATTAATCTATCTGTCCGCTGCGGCAGCAGGCAGCGCAGCGGAATGTCATACGCCTCGCCCGGCGGCAGCCGCTTCAGCACGGTGCCGGATCCCTCGGGGTTGTGGATGTCGACCGGGTAGGCGCCGCGCGCGATCGCATCGTCGAACTTGCGCGCGCTCAGCACGTCCTCGACGTTGAGCTGGTACTCGCCCAGGATACGGCGCGTCTCGCGCACGCCGATGTTCACGCCGCTCTGCGCCACGTACGCCTTCTCGAACCCCGGCACGTAGCGCTTCAGAAACTCCGAGATCTGGCGCATCTGCCGCCGGCTCTGCGATTCCGCGTAGGACAGGTCCCACACATCGGTGCCGAGGACGCGCGTGACGCGCGTGCTGTTGACGCTCACCTCGCCGGCGTGCGGCGTGGCGAAGAACAGGATGTCCTCGCGCGGCAGCTTGAGCTCGCCCGCCAGAGTGGCCTTTTTCACCAGGTCCCACAAGCCGTGCACGCCGCGCCACTGCTTCGGGTGCTCCTTCACGTAGTTCTCGAACGCCAGCTGATGAAACTCCGTCATGCGGAACATCAGCGTCATCGGCTGCACCAGGCCGTCGGCGCGCCCGGTCTCGGAAGGCGCGCCGGCCTGCACCGAGATGTCGCCGTCGCCAGTGCAGTCGATCACCGTCTTGGCGCGGATCACGAGCGGCCCGGACTTGGTCTCGAACACCACGCCCTCCACCCTTCCGCTTTTTCCAATCGTGCCGCTGGCGAAGGCATGGAAGAGGAACTGCACCCCCGCCTCGTCGAGGAGATCCAGCGCGACCAGCTTGAACAACTCGGGGTCGAAGGGCACCACATAGCCGGTGGCGAGCGAAGGCGGAATGGCGCCCCCAATGCGCACCAGGCGCTCGAGCAGCTTCGCCAGCACGCCGGCGACCACCGACTCGCCCGGACCGTGGTCGGTCGGCAGCAGCGTGGTGACGCCTCGCTTCTCCGGCACGTGGCGCTGGGTGTGGAACGACATCAGCGGCATCACCAGCGCCGCGGTGGCGTTGCCGCCGAGGAAGCCGTAGCGCTCGGCGAGGATGACGCGCGCGCCGGCATCCGCTGCGCCGACCGCAGCGCCGAGGCCGGCGGGCCCGCCGCCGACCACCAGCACGTCGGTCTCGCCCGCGAGCGTGGCGCGGCGCGGCGGCAGATCGATCGCCGCGCCCTTGTCAGGCCGCTTTAGCGAGGGCACGCTTGGTCGTTTGTCCGGTGAGCAGCTCGACCATCAGGCGGTTCGTCTCCTTCGCGCGCTCCTGCAGCGGGGGCAGCGATTCGGCGATGCGCGTGCGCATCGAGCGGCGGCGGTCCCAGGACTCGTCCAGGTGCGCGATCAACCGCCCGGGGTTGACGAGGTGCAGCGGCGGCGCGGGCAGGTTGAGCGCCTCGAGAAAGCCGCTCACCTTGCCGGCGTAGGGCAGCGCCACGAACGGGGTGCCCTGGATCGCGGCGAAGATCAGGAAATGCAGCCGCATGCCGAGGGCGAAGTCGAACTTGCCGATCAGCGACAGCAGCTGCCCGGGGGTGTACTCGCCCTTCAGCACGGTGGCGCGCTGCGCGCGCAGCATCGTCGCGATCACCGCGTGGCTGTGCTGCGTGTCGAGCACCGAGCGCTCCATCGGCACGAACACCACGTCGGCGTCGAAGCGATCGACCATGAAGTCGGCGGCGTTGGCGAGCAGCGCGTGGTACGAATTGACGTCGAGGTCGGGCGCGGCGACCCCCGGCTCGCGCACCGACATGCCGATCAGGCGGCGCCGGCCTTCCAGCCCCTCGGTGCGCAGCACGCCGCGCGGCAGCGGCTCGGGCTTGAGCAGCAGCGCCGGGTCGGCGGTGACGATGATCTCGCGGTGCACGCCCGCATGCTCGAGGACCTGCTGCGCTGCGCGCTCGCGCACGGTGATCAGATCGACGCCTTCGAGCGATTCTGCGACCGACTTCTGCACCGCGCTGTCGTCGAGCGGCCCGGCGCCGATGGCGTAGACCATGACCGGCACGTGCTTCTCCTTCGCCAGCGCCACCTCGCGCAGGTAGGTGCGCGCGTCGGCGTCGTAGAGGATGCCGCCGCCGCCGAGGATCAGCAGATCGAGGCGCTCGACCTCCGGCGTGACCTCGGCCCGCGACAGCTTGCGCACCGCCACCGCGCGCTCGACGCCGTGGCGGCGCTTGGTGTCGTCAGCGTCGCGCGAGAAGACCGTGATCTCCACATGCGGCACGTCGCGCCGTACCTGGGCGATGATCGACTGCAGGATCGCCTCGTCGCCGAGGTTCAGCCCGCCGTACGAGCCGGTGATGCCGATCTTGAGAGCTTCCTTTTCGGCCATGGCGCGGACAACAAGCAAAAAGCAAACCCGTTGCGCGGCGGCGACAGGCCTATTGGCGGATGCCGCAGGCGGCCAGATCTTCCTCGGACATTACCGGCTTCACCTCGCACGGTCGCGTGCGAACCGGCTCGCGGGTCGGCTCGGCGCGCGGCTGCGGCTTCACCACGATCGGCGGCCCGGGCTGAATGCGCGCCGCGCCCCCCGGCGCTGCACGGCAGTTCGCAAGATCTTCCTCGCTCATCACCGGCTTCACCTCGCACGGTCCGGTGGGCTTCGGCTGCGGCGCGGGCTCTACGCGAGCCTGCGGCTTCACTACCGCGGGTGGCCCCGGCTGAATGCGCGCCGCGCCGCCTGGCGCTGCGCGGCAGTTCGCAAGATCTTCCTCGCTCATCACCGGCTTCACCTCGCACGGTCCGGTGCGCCGCGGCTGCGCTGCGGGCTCGACGCGCGCTTGCGGCTTAACCACGACCGGCGGACCGGGCTCGACGCGCGCGGCGCGGCCAGGTGCCGCGCGGCAATTGGCGAGATCCTGCTCCGACATGACCGGCGTGACGATGCAAGGGCCATTCGGCTTGAGCGTTTCGACCGGGGCGGCGACGGGCGGCGGCGCGGGCCTCACCGCCGTTGGTTTCACCGGCGTGGGTTTCACCGGCGCGGGCCTGGGCACCACGGCGGCAACCGCGGGCGCGGGCTTCGGCGCTGGAGTCACGACCGGCGCCGGAGCAACGGGCTTAGGCGCCGGCGGCGGCGCTACTGCTACCGGCGGAGCCACGGGCTTCGGCGCCGGCGCAACCGCCTGCGGTGCGACGTCAAGCTGCCCGACGAAGGGAATGGTGTTCGCTTGCATGTCGTACTCGACGAGCAACGCGATGGCGCCCGCCCGCACGCGGAATACCGGTTGCTTCAGGTTCCGCTTGTACTTCGCCAGCTCTTCCGCTGTCGCGGGACGCACATCGAGCGGCTTGCCGTCGGTGTAGCTCATGAGCGCGTCGTAGATCTGCAGCCGGTCGGCGCCCGGCGCAAGCCCGAGCCGCTGCTCGAGCTCGCGGCCGAGCGCGACGCGCTCGCCCATGATTTCCGGAACCGCATGAGTGAGGAACGCGCCGTAGACGTAATAGCGCGCCTGGTTCTCGGTCGTCGGCTGCTGCGGCTGCGAATGGGCAAGCGCGACCATCGCCGCCGACAGCAGCAGCGCCGTGAGCCTCCCTAGGCTTTTTCGACGCACCACAGAGGCGCGAGTTTAACAGCGAACCTGCAGGCTCGCTTCTAGCGCCATGATCCAGCAAGGATTTTTACAGCGGAAACTGGCGGAGAGAGAGGGATTCGAACCCTCGATACCGGTTTAAGCCGGTATAACGCCTTAGCAGGGCGCCCCCTTCGGCCACTCGGGCATCTCTCCTGACCGCCGGATTGTAAGGGGGAAACCCTGCCGCTTCTTCCTTCCTGCTACTTCTTCATGCCCGCCTTCCGGATGTCGCCGCACGCGACATAGGTCTTCAGGTCCTGCGCGCTCTTGTGCACGTTGATCGCGAGGTTGCCGCCGGTGAGCTCGTCGAGCTTGACCGGAACCGTGGTGCTCGACTTGCCGTTCTCGACGTTGGAGAGGCCGTACTTCGGCTTCGGGTCGAGCTTTTTGCAGGAGCCGTCGTGGATGTGCGCCGGCTGCGAGCCCGCCTGTCCCGCGCCCTTGAGGCTGATTTCAACCTTGGTCTGATCGCCTTCCGGCGTCAGCTTCGCGCTGCCAGTTTCGCCGGACTTGTTCTGCGCGTGGATGGGGACTGTGATGCTCTTCTGCTGCGCTAAAGCAGTACCGCTCGCAAAAAGTGCCACGACCATGAGTGAAAGATGGGATTTCATGGGGGATCTCCTCGGCCAAAATCCCGCCAGCAGCAAGTTTCAGGCCGCAGCTGCGGCGTTGCGCCGCATCAGGCCATCGACGCTCCACGCGCCGGGCCCGGCCAGAGCGAAGAACAGGAACACGAAGCAGTAGAGCACCGCGAGCTCGCCTTGGTTCAGCATCGGCACGAGTACCTGTCCCTGGCTCGCGTGGCCGATGAAGTAGGCGAACGCCATCTCGCCCGAGACGATGAACGCGGTCGGGCGGGTGAACAGGCCGATCAGCAGCAGCGCGCCGCCGACGAGCTCCAGCACGCCGGCGAATCCGCCGAGTGACATGATCGACAGCCCGTCGAACATCGCCACGTGCGGCACGCCGAGCAGCTTCGAGCTGCCGTGGGTGATGAAAAGATAGGCGGTGACGATGCGCAGCGCCGCCTGGGCGCGCGGCGTCCAGCGTTGTAGGAAAGCCTGATCGATCGGCATGAGATCCCCCCTTAGGCCTGGTCGAGCTCGAACGCCTTGTGCAGCACGCGCACGGCGAGCTCGGTGTACTTCTCCTCGATCACGACGGTGATCTTGATCTCGGAAGTGGAGATCATCTGGATGTTGATGCCCTCCTCCGCCAGCGTGCGGAACATCTGCGCGGCGATGCCCGCGTGCGAGCGCATGCCCATGCCGATCACCGACACCTTGGCGATGCGGTCGTCGCCGCTCACCTCGCGGCATTTGAGATGCGGCTGCACCTGCTCCTTCAGGATCTTCAGCGCTTTCTTGTAGTCGTTGCGGTGCACGGTGAAGGTCATGTCGGTCATGCCGTCGTGGCCGACGTTCTGCACGATGACG
>Ga0075434_100005289_pt1 | contig 11739 bp, 10 predicted proteins | sample RhiMethybrSRZTD3_FD_75298 | JGI IMG/M metagenome (GOLD analysis project Ga0075434, IMG submission 75298) | Populus rhizosphere microbial communities from Tennessee, USA - Rhizosphere MetaG P. TD hybrid SRZTD3 | ecosystem: Host-associated > Plants > Roots > Rhizosphere > Soil | place: USA... | reverse complement strand
GCCAGAGCTCCATCGTCAGCGCCAGCGAGAGCACGAGCACGACGAGCGGCGACCAGAAGGCAGGCACGATCGGCAGCGCACGGTCGGCAAAGAAGGTGACCGGCAGCGCGAGCGCGGCGAAGTTCGTGCCGCACCGCGGCGAGAAACGCGACGGCCGCGCGGCGCCGTTCCAGGTCGCAACGAGCCTCCGCTCCTCGGCGGCGGCGATGGCGCGGTGCTCCGCGCCGTGGAGATGAAGGGCACGGCCGCGGAGAATCGTGAGGAGCAGGACGAGCGAGAGCGCGATCCCGCCGACAGTCGGCCAGCGCCCGCCGACGAACGCCAGCCCGAGCGGCGCGAGCACGGCGCCCAGGATCAGCCACCGCTCGCGCGACGGTGCGACGCCGCCGGGGCGCAGGACCGGCGAGAGCGAAGCCCAGAGGCGCACGAGCCCGCGCGCGAGTGGCAAACGCTGGAAGAGCTCCGGCGGCTGCGGCATCGTCCCCTCGCGAAGCGAACCGTCCACGCCCGCGAAGGCCCACCGGCGCTCGCTCACGATCACGACACCGTTGGGTCTGGCCATCCCGCCGAGGCGCGGCAGCGCCGGGGCCGCGTCGGCCCTCCGCAGCAGCTCGCCCGCGGCCTCCATTCGCCCGTTGTAGCGCACGAAGGGCCGCCCCGCCTGGGCGGGACGGCCCATGAATGCGTGTTCGGAGACCTATCTCTTGATTACCAGACGCCGCGCGAGAAGAAGCCGAGAAGCGCCAAGACCAGCACGACGATCAGGATGATCCAGAGGATTGACATAGAGTCGCGTTCCCCCTTTCGAGTTACCTGGAGAACGGAGATCAGCGCGTCCGGGTTACGGGCAGCCGGTCGGCGAGCAGGCGCTCCACCGCCGGCTCCACGCCCCAGCGGTCGCGCAGCTCGACATACTCGCCGGCCGCCCGCTCCGCCCGCTGCGGTGACGGCGCGCGCTCGGCCCGGAGCATGACGTTCTTCGCGGTGTGCTCGGCGGCCACGAACTCGATCACGTCGACCCGGTAGTCGAGCATCTCCAGCGCTGCCGCACGCAGCGCGTCCGTGACGAGATCCGCCTGGCGCCCGAGGAGCAGCCCGTGGCGGAGGAGCGCGTCCCTCTGCCCGGCGATCCGTGCTGCTGAAAGCTGTGAGGCCAGCTCGTGGTGGCAGCAGGGAGCGACGACGATCGCCTCGGCGCCGAGACGCACGCCGGCGGCGATCGCCTCGTCCGTCGCGGTGTCGCAGGCGTGGAGCGAGACGAGCAGATCGATCGGCTCGGCGCTCTCGTAGTCCTCGATTGCCGTCGCCTCGAAACGGGCCTCGTCGTAGCCGAGGCCGTGGGCGATCTCGCGCACGGTGGCGACGACGCCCTCGTTCGAATCCAGCCCGACGAGCTCGACGCGCGTGCCGACCTCGCGGCCGTAGGCGACGAGCGCGAGGCTCATGTACGCCTTGCCGCAGCCGGCGTCGACGACGCGGATCGTCTCGCGCTGCCACAGCGGCAGCGGCCGGAGCAGCTCGATGTAGTGCTGTACCTGCCGCTCCTTGTCGCGCGAGATCCTCGTCGCGCGGAAGAGCGGGTGATCCGCCGCCAGCGCCCGGTGCCGCGCCCGGTCGTGCGTTCCGGCGACGGGCGCGGGGGACGACGGCTTGCCGCTCGAGACGAGCCACGTGCCTCGCTTCGTCAGACGCGCGTGGACGTCCCCGTCGGGCGCGAGCAGGTGCACGTTGCGCGCTCCGGCGAGGAGCGCGTCGAGACGCTGTGCCCACTCCTCGCGCGGGATCGTCTCGGTGCGGGGCCCGTCGACGAGCTTGATCGCCGGCCCGCGCTTCAGCGAGACCGGCGTGGCCGCGACGCCGTCGACCACGAGCTTGCGCCAGCCATCGCCGAGCGCACGGCTACGCAGCTGCTCCACGCCGCAAGTGTGCCAGCGGGATCACGTGCAGCTCGGGCGGCGGCCGCCTGATGAACGACGCGATCGCGAGCAGATCGTCGGCGGCATCCGGCGCGAGCGTCGGCTCGGCGCGGGCGACCGCGGCCAGCCCCGCCTGCCACTCCACGCCGTGCGTCCCCGTGAACGGCCGCCGGTCGACGACCTGCCCCTTCGCCACCCAGAAGGCGGTGCGCGCGCCCTCCTCCTCGCCCGGAACGACGACGCACAGCTCGAGCGTGCGCAGCCGCCGCATCCGCTGGATCTCGGCGACGACGTCCTCGAGCGCCTCGATGCGGTCGCGCAGGCGCGCCGCGTCCTCGAAGCGCAGGTCCCGCGCGAGCCGCTTCAGCTTCGCCCGCAGGCTCGGCAGCGCGTCTTCGATCGTCTCCCATTCCACGCTCTGCAGCCCGCGCGCAGCGAGCTGCGCACGGCGGCGGCTCTTGAGCGGCCCGAGCTCGGTCGGCTGCGACGAGCACACGACGCTGTCGCCGCGGCGGCGCAGGTAGACATAGCGGTCGGGCCTAGCCGAGCGCGCGTTGGCGGGCGGGCGGAGGTCGCGGATGAGCCGCAGCTCCTCGAGCGCCGCCTCGAGCTCCGAGCCGAGCACGCGCCACTCGATCCGGTCGACCGCGCCGAGCGCTGCCTCCACCGCGGGCCGCTGCCGCTCGGAGCGGAAGTACGACCGCAGCCGCGCCCGCAGGTCGCGCGCACGGCCGACGTAGAGCACCTGGTCGTTCGCGTCGCGGAAGAGGTAGACGCCGGGTCGCTGCGGCGCGCCGAAGGCGAGGTTGCGCTTGCGGTGGACGCGGCGCGGCCGGGTCGCCGCGAGCTCGACGAGGTCGGCGACGGTGCGGGCGCCGCGCTCCTGCGCCATGCCGATGAGCGCGAGCAGGATCTCGGCGGTCGCCTCGGCATCGGGCAGCGCCCGGTGACACGGCCGCGCGTCGGTTGCGAAGCGATACGAGAGCGCCGCGAGGTTCGCGGGCTGCCGGCCCAGCAGGCGGCGTGCGAGCCCGACCGTGTCGACGACCGTCGCCGCGACCCGGCGTCCCGTGAGCCGCATCGTCTCGTTGTCGAGGAACGCCATGTCGAAGCGCGCGTTGTGCGCGACGAGCACGGCGTCCGCGGCGAAGGAGAGGAAGCGCCGCGTCGCGGCCGCGACGGGCGGCGCGCGCCTGAGCTGCTCGTCGCGCAGCCCCGTCAGCGCCGCCACCCCCGGCTGCAGCCGCGCGCCCGGGTTGGCGAGCGTCTGAAACCGCTCGCCGAGCTCGAGAGCGTTCACGCGGACGGCGCCGAACTCGCACGGCCGCGCGCTGCCGGGCCGGAGCCCCGTCGTCTCGAGGTCGAAGACGACGTACGTCGCCGTCTCGATCGCGAGCGACTCGCCCGGCGCGCCGGCCAGCGCGACGAGGTCGCCGGTGAAGCGCAGCCGCGCGTCGGCCTCGACCGCCTCCTGGAGCAGCGAGCGGGCGAGCCCGACCGGGACCGCGTTTCCGAGCCGGAGGACGCTGCGGGCCGCCTCGTCGACGGGCACGGGCCCGCGCCGTTCCTCGACGAGCTCGACGAGCCGGTCCGCCGCGTCCAGCCGCAACTGCACCCGTCCGATGCTAGTACGAACATATGTTCGTGTCTATTCGCGCCAGGATCGAGCCGTGTACGAGCTCGTGGCGGACGACTTCGACGTGCCGGCGGCGCTGGAGCACGAGCGCTTCCGGCTGCGGATGCTGCGCGTCGACGATGTCGTCAAGGACTTCGACGCGATCTGCTCCCGGGTTGACCGCACCGGGGCGCCGCAGCCGCCGTTCGTCCCGACGGTCGCCCAGAACCTCGTCGACCTCGGCTGGCACCAGAAGGAGTTCGAGCTGCGGCGCTCGTTCGCGTACACCGTCATCGCGCCCGACGAGTCGGAGGTGCTCGGCTGCGTCTACCTCTATCCGTCGGAGACGCACGACGCGCGGGTGCGGCTGTGGGTGCGCAGGAGCGCGTGGGACGACGGGCTCGACCCGTTGCTCGAGGGGGCGGTGCGCGAGTGGGTGGCGGCCCGCTGGCCGTTCGAGCGCGTCACGTTCGAGGAACGTGACGGCTGATCCGGCGTACGGCGGGGCCGGGCGGGCCGGCGGTGGTTCGGCCCGCCCCGTAGGGCCCCACCTTCCTTGTCTCGCCTGACGGACGCGCCCTCGGCGAGAAGTCGTCCGGATTATGACGCGCCGAGGCATCGCGGCGCGGCGAATGACGGAATTGTCAGTCCGATATGGGCCGAAGGCCGCCGACCATCGTGGCGATCACCTCGTGCTCCGCGGCCGCAACGCCCTCGGTGTCGTCCGGGAGCTGCCCGAGCACCCAGCCCGTCAGCACCTCCTCCATTGCGCCGTAGAGCATGAACGCCGCGATGCGCGCGTCGACGTCGCGGCGCAGCGTGCCCTCGGCCTGCCCGCGGCGCACGATCCGCTCGAGGCTCGCGAACGCCTGACCGATCTCGTCGAGCTCGTCCTGGATGTGCGGGCTCCGCGTGATCTCGCGGACGAGGAGCCGGACGAGGTCCGGGTCGTCCCGCCACGAGCGCAGGACGATCTTCACGACGAGCTCGAGCTGCTCGGGCGCGGTCTCGCCGGTCTCCTCTGCGAGCGCGACGGCAGCCAGCAGCCGCCCCCACTGCTCGCGGAAGACGGCCTCGAGCACCGCGTCCTTGGAGCCGAAGTAGTGGTAGACGAGCCCGTAGGCCACGCCCGCCTCCCTGGCGACGTCGCCGACACGCGAGGCCTCGTATCCCTGCGCTGCGAACACGCGCACGGCGGCTGCGAGGATCTGGCGGCGCTTGTCCTCCGCTGTCGCCATAACCGGGGAACCCTACTTCCCCGGGGCGGCGCCTCAGTCGAGGTCGGCGGGCGAATCGGCTGCTGTGACCAGCGCGACCGAATGCCCCGACCCGTCGGCACGCACGGCGCGGATCTCCTCGCCGGTCCCGTACACGACGAGCTTGTTCCCGAGCCACTCCGCCTGGTCGTCGATCGGATCCGGCTCGGCGAGCGCGACGTCCTTCATCGTTCGGAGATCGAGCACGTGCAGGTGCCAGATCGCCGGCGTCCCCGGCGCGAGGTGGACGAGCTTCTTGTACGCGATCCGCGTGCCGTCCGGCGAGAGCGAGGGGCATTCGACGTTGTCGCGCAGGACCTGGCCCGTCCGCGTCTCGATGTCGGCGACGACGAGGTACGTCTTGTGACCGGTCGCCATCGTCGCGTAGAAGTGCCTTCCGTCGCGCGCGAACGTCACGCCCCAGAAGTTGACATCCGGCTTGTCGACGACCTTGCCGTCGAGCGTGACGTGGAACCGCTCGAGGTTCGTGATCGCCTTGCCGTGGACGAGGTCGAGCAGCAGCGTCTGCGTGGAGAACTTGCCGGGGGTGTTGTACGAGTGCCCCGCGACAAAGGTCGTCGTTGCGCCGTAGCGGCCGTTCGACGAGATGCGCGCACGGCTGGGAATGCCTGCCAGCGGGATGCGATGCACGACGTGGAACCGGGCGTCGAGTACCTCGGCCGTGTAGAGCGTCCCGAAGCCGCCGCCCTTCGCGAGGCAGAGGCCGCGGCCGGCGCGGACGTACAGGCGCTCGCAGCGCGCGGAGCCGACGAGCCGGCGGGGCTCCCTCGCCGTCAGCGGCGCGATCGCGATGCGTCCCCAGTTCGCGGTGTCGCCGCGGTCGAGGTCGCGAAAGGCAACGCGCCGGCTGCCGACGCCGGCGGCGGTGAGGAGCTCGCGTGCCGGTGCGCTCATCCCGTTCAGCGCCACGCGCCGCGCGCTCGGCTCGACGTGGCCCGTGCCGATGGGCGTGGCCGCAGGCGCGAGGTCGGGTGCCCGACTCGCGACGAGCAGGTAGATCGCCGCGCCCGCGACGCACACGACGACGAGCGCAGCAAAGACGTGGGCGCGGCCCGGCTTACGCATTCGTCGCGCGGGCGACGCCGCGGCCGGCGATCGCCGTCACGACGATCCCGGTCGAGAGCGCAGCGATGAAGACGATCACCGCGACGTTGAGGCCGGCGAAGGTCCAGAGAGCTCCGAACGCCAGCGAGCCGAAGAGCCGAGCCAGCGTCGTGCCGGTCGTGACGAGCGCGAGGCCGCTGCCGCGCGTCTCCTCCGGCAGCAGCGCACTCGAGATCGCCATCAGGACGCCGTCGGTCGCCGCGTAGTAGAGGCCGAAGAGGACGAGGCAGCCGACAAGCGCGACGGGTGTGAGGTTCGGCACGAGGATGGTCGCGTAGAGCGCGAGCAGCAGGAGGTAGCCCGCGACGAAGATCTTGAGCCGGCCGAGCTTGTCCGCGAGCTTTCCGACGGGAACCGCGAGCAGCATGTACACGACGGACGTTCCGACGTAGAGCAGCGGCAGGAAGCGCGTCTCGAAGCCGAGCCGATGCTGGAGCCCGACGTAGACGAAGCCGTCGCTCATCGTCGCGAGGCCGAGAAGGCAGCCGATCGCGATCACGAGGGTGAACTTGCGCGACTCGAGCAACCGCGCGGCCGAGCGCAACGAGACCGCCGGTGCTTCGTCCGCAGGACGGTCGTCGCGCTGGTTCTGGACGAAGAGGACGAGGATGCCGAGGCCGACGAGCGCGACGCAGAAGCTGACGACGAAGATGGCGTCGAAGCGGCCGGGAGCGAGCGCAAGCATCCCGAAGGCAAGGAGCGGGCCGAGCATCGCACCGGTGGTGTCGAGCGCCCGGTGGACGCCGAAGGCCGTGCCGAGCTGCTCGCGCGGCGTGCTCAACGAGATCATCGCGTCGCGCGGGGCGGTCCGGATGCCCTTGCCCGTGCGGTCGAGGACGATGATCGACGAGAGCGCGCCGACGGCGCCTCCGACGACGAGGAACCCGAGCTTGCAGACGGCTGACAGCCCGTAGCCGACGACAGCGACCTCCTTGTGCCGCCGAAACTTGTCGCCGACGAAGCCGCTCGCGACGCGGACGAGCGCGCCGCCTCCCTGGTACAGCCCGTCGACGAGGCCGAACGCGACCGGCGACAGGCCCACCGTGTACACGAGGTACAGCGGCAGGATCGTCGAGACCATCTCCGACGAGATGTCGGTGAAAAGGCTCGTCAGACCGAGAAGGACGACGGTCGGCGCGACGACGGTCCGCGCGCGGCGGCGCCCGAACAGGCGACGGTGCGCGGCGACGAGGGCCTGCGAGTTCTGCACCTGGTACACGCAGGACGCAATGTAGGAACGGCCTTACTCGGCCGCCACGCGAAAAAGTTGCGTCTTGCGCTAGCCGGGTGGCTAGGTTTCGCCGCCGGCTTCAGCCCCTGCGGGCAGGGCGAGGGCGCCTCCCCTTGCGGCGAGGTTCGGCGCCCTCTGCTTGTCAACGCGGCGAGCAGGCCGCAAGGTTCGGGCACGTGAACGGGTCCGGTTCTCCGACGGGCGGGATCGGCCTCTGCGGCGGGCCCGGCCCGCCCGTCGCCTCGGCGTCAGTCCTGCGTGAGCTCGCGTAGGCGGTCGAGATCGAGCCGCTTCAGGTGCAGCCGGATCGCCGAGATCTGGGCGCGGAGCATCGCCGCCTGGTCGGCCGGCAGCTCGTCGGGCGAGTCCATCGCCGCGAGACGCCATTTCAGTGCCTCCAGGTCGGCGATGATCGACTCCTCGATCGGGCGCAGTTCCACCTTGTTCGTGCTCTACCCGCGCGCTCGGGATTCCAAGCTATGAAGACGGTCGTCGCTGCTTGCAATCGACGTCTGCCCGGCCGGATACTCGTCGTGGCGACAAACGGCAACGCCAATGTCACCGGAGTTGGAAGGTCACCCTCCAGGAACCCGCACCGTTGGTGACCCGCACCTGTAGGAAGTGGCCGGCCGGAATCAAGACGGAGTCGGTGTCGTCGCTGCAATTCTGGGGTGAGGCTAAGCTGGTCGTGCACCTCAGCAGCGTCGTGGCGACGTTGTCGAGCACCGTGACCGTCTGGTTCGCGGCGCTGTTGGCCGTGACGGCGAGCAGGTTCGAGATCGTGGAGTCAGTGGGTAGCGGCCCGAACATCAGGGCGCTGGACGAGCTTGCGAACTCGGTTAGCAGGCCGAGACAAGCACTGCCTTGTGCCACGTTTGCGTAGGTCAGGCAGTCGTTCCCCCCCACGTTTCCGTTCTGATTGCCGAACATCAGTACTTGGGTCGCCGCGCCTGGCGGCCCTGTCGCACCGGTCGGCCCCGTCCCGCCTGTCGCGCCGGTCGGCCCTGTCCCGCCTGTCGCGCCGGCCGGTCCAATCGCACCGGTGGTTCCGGTGGGTCCTCGTAGGCCCGTCGAGCCGTTCGCGCCTGAAGGACCGGTCACCCCTTGCGGGCCGGTCGCCCCCCGGACACCCGTCGCTCCCGCCGCACCGGTTGCGCCGGCTGCCCCAGCAGGACCCTGAAGGCCGGTCGGTCCCCGGGCGCCAGTCGCACCCGTCGCGCCTGTACTGCCGCCTGCACCTGTCGCTCCGACCGCGCCGGTTGGGCCCCGGGTTCCAGCCGGACCGGTCGCTCCCGCGTCGCCGTTCGCGCCGGTCGCTCCCGCCAGACCCGTCGGGCCTCGCGGTCCGCTCGGACCCCGCAGACCAGCAGCCCCAGCGGGACCAGCGACACCCGGCGAGCCCGCCGCACCCGAAGCTCCGGTCGGGCCACGCTGACCGGCCGCCCCCGCAGGACCCTGCGCTCCCCCAGCCCCCACGGCACCCTGGACTCCCTGAGGACCCGCAGGACCGACGGCGCCTGGCGGGCCCGTCGGGCCGCGCGCGCCGGGCGGCCAGGCAACCCGCCGCTCATTTTTCGCGCACGGGCCCTCGCGCAGCTTCAGATCGCGAAACGTCTGCCGATCACCGGTCAACTCGATGCACGCCGTGTACGTCACCGCCTGCTTTCCCGGTGCCGCAAGGGCCGAGCCCGAAGCAAGCAACGCCAACAACGCAGTCGAGCCGAGCAGCATCGGAAGCGCGAATGTCGCTCCGGCGGCAAGCACACGGCTCTCCATCCGCGTCACCACCCTGCCAGAAGGCTACGGAGACAAGACGGGCCAACAAGTGTTTCTCCCTCTCGAAGCGCCCGCGGCATTCGGATCGTCACCCAGCCCCTCTCGATCTCTCGGTATGAGCAAGCTGCCGCCGACGCGGTTGACTCTGCTTGTCTGCTCGCGCTGCCGCCCGCACGAGTGTCTGGCGCGAGAAGGGCCCGCCTGGATTCGAACCAGGGACCAAGGAATTATGAGTTCCCTGCTCTAACCGCTGAGCTACGGGCCCGCCTCCTCATTAGAGCCAATCCCGCCCGGTTCGGGGCGAGCGCCGCGGCAAGCCCGGAGACAATGGGCGCGTGGCTCGGTCCGCCGTCGTCGCGATCCCGCTGGTCCTCATCCCGGCGCTCGGCGCGGTGCAGGGAGGCTTCGAGCCGGACACGTGGGTATGGTCGGGTGCGCTCGCGGCGTGGGCGGCTGCAGTTGGCCTCGTCGTCAGCGGCTCCGGGCGGCTGCGGAGCGACTTCTGGTGGATCGTCGTCGCGGCAGCACTCTTCCTCTGGACGCTCGCGTCGGCACTCTGGTCGACAGAGCCGTCGCAGTCGTTGCTCGAGGCGCGGCGAATGCTCGTCTACTGCGCGGTCGTCCTCGCCGTCGTCGTCCTGGCGCGCCGCGGCGCGTCGCGCGCCCTTCTTGCGGCAACGCAGGTGGGCGTCACGGCAATCGTCCTGTACGCGCTCGCGCGCTACCTCGTCGGAACGCGGACCACGTCCGAGTTCGAAGGTCACCTGCTCTCGGAGCCGCTCGGGTATGCGAACGCCGTCGGAATCCTCGCTGCGATGGGCGTCGTCCTCGCCGTCGGCAGGGCGGCGAACGGCGGCTCGAGCTGGACCCGAACGGCGTCAGCTGCGACGGTTCCGTTGCTCGCCCTCGCGCTCTACCTGAGCGGGAGCAACGCGTCGTGGCTCGCCCTCGGGATCGGGTTGGCAGCGATGGCAGCCCTCCATCGGGACCGGGCGGCGCTCACACGTGCCGTCGCGGCGGTCGCTCCGGCAACCGCGGTCGCGGTCTGGGTCGGTCACTACAGCCGGCTGACGTCCGAGCCGTCACCGCGGCTGAGCGGCCCTCTCGTCGCCGTCATCGCGGCGGCCTGCGGTATCGGCGCCGCGGCGACACTCGCGCTGCTGTCGTCGCCGCGGACGACGTCGTCGCCTTCGTCGGAGAGCGACGGCCGGCGACGGCAACGAGTCGCGGTAGCCGCGGCATTCGGCGTCGTCGCGCTCGGAGGACTCGCCGTGGCGCTCGGGGGCGCCACCGAGCCGCGCGCCTCCTACTACCACGTCGCCTGGCACGAATACGTCTCTCACCCGCTCCTCGGCTCGGGCGCCGGGACGTTCGGGCGGTTCTGGCTCGAATCGGGGCGCGTCGCCCGGTGGGGTGGGGCACTCGACGCGCACTCGCTCTATCTCGAGACGCTCGCCGAGCTCGGCCCGATCGGGCTCGGCCTGGTCGCTGCGTTCCTGCTCTATCCGCTCGGACGAGCGGTCGAGCGCCGCGCCCTCCCTCCCGTCGCCCCCGCCGCCGGCGCAATGACGGCCTTTCTCGTGCACGCGGGCCTCGACTGGGACTGGGAGCTGCCGGCGGTCGTCGTCGCGGGAATCGCTTGCGGCGCGGTGGTGGCATTCGCCGAGCCGGACGGCGAAGGAGAGGAGCTGCCGGCGCCGCCGCTCGCCCGGGCCGCGGCCCTTGCCGGTGCGCTCCTCGTGGGCGCAGCGTCGATCGCCGGCGCCCGCAGCTCGACGGAGCCGTCGGCTGCAGCTCCGAAGACCGGGCCTTCGATGAAAGAGGCCCCGCGGAGCGGGGCCTCGATCATGGAGCGTCGTGCGGGAACGAGCGGTTACTTGTGATGGCCGTTCCCGTTGCCGTTCCCGTTCCCATTGCCGTGGCCGTGGTCGTTCCCCTGGCCGTGGTCGTTCCCGTGCGCCGGTTGCGCGGGTGAGGTCGCGTGCTCGTCGTGACCCTTCCCCTTGCCGTTCTCGTGCTTCTTCGGCCTGGGTGTCTCCGTTCCCGTGCAGGCGCCGAGATGATCGCCGTGACGGAGATGCGCAGGTACCGCCTTGTTGGAAACCACGATCGTGTGCGCCGGATGCTTCTTCGACTTCGTCAGGTGGCAGATCACGACGCGGTACTGGTACTGCGACGAGGCCGAGCCGTGCTGAGATGCTGCAGCGCCGCTGCGAGCAAGCGCCGGAGCGCCGAAAATCGCGAGCGGCACCAAGAGTGCTGCGGACACCGCGACTGCCCCCGTCACCCTGCCGGCTACGCCGTTCTTCGCTCTCCTCACGTGGTGGACCTCCAAAGCTGATTGGTGGGATGTACGTCCTGTTCTTCGCTAGAGACGCCGGTCGACAGGAAACCTTGATCGCAGTCTTCCCGCTCCGGGAAGAAGAAACGTAAGGCGACTGTAAAATGCGAGCCCTGAAGCAGCCGGTTAGACTCGCGGCCGATGGAGATGAAGGTCTTCCAGGCGGAGCGTGACTTCCACACGACCGGCGGCCTTCACGTCACGGACATCACCGACGAGGTCGCCGAGATCGTGCGCGAGTCGGGCGTGACGGACGGCATCTGCTGCGTCTACTCGCCGCACACAACGTGCTGCGTCCGCGTGAACGAGTACGAGCGCGGGCTGTTCGAGGACTTCACCGCGCTCCTGCGGAGGCTGATCCCACCCGAGACGTACTACGCACACGACGACTGGGACCGCCGCACCGAGAACATCTGCCCAGAGGACATGGAAGCGGCGAACGGCCACGCGCACTGCATGTCGATGATCCTCGGCTCCGC
>Ga0075434_100005288_pt1 | contig 11739 bp, 14 predicted proteins | sample RhiMethybrSRZTD3_FD_75298 | JGI IMG/M metagenome (GOLD analysis project Ga0075434, IMG submission 75298) | Populus rhizosphere microbial communities from Tennessee, USA - Rhizosphere MetaG P. TD hybrid SRZTD3 | ecosystem: Host-associated > Plants > Roots > Rhizosphere > Soil | place: USA... | reverse complement strand
TACGGCGACCATCAATCGCGACTCGCGTTGAGACGTTTCTGAGACAGGAGAGTGAGCAGCGCGGCACTAGCTGGGTGGTGCTTGTAACTCTGCTGGTGCTTTTCTTCGCTGCCCTGGTTATCTACGGCCCGGAGTTTAAGTGAGAAGGGCTCCACTCGGAGCGGCAGGCTGCGGCGTTGGACGCTGGCGCGGCTCAAGCAGCTTCTGGCCGCAGGTCGGTCCGAGCTCATGCGCCCTCAGCCTGAGCGGGCAATTCACCCCGCGGAAGCGGTTATTGCCCTCGCGCTCCCGAGCGTCGTGCTGAGCGACCGGAGCGGGCGCGCGGAAATGATCACGCTGAGCCCGGCAACCGCGGCCGAGCTCAGCGCGATGGTGGCAGGTTACCTGGGTCTCAAGTAATCGGCATCATCCAGCCGTGCCGATCCTCAGCTCTGGCGTACTGAATGCCGGTCAGGGCGTCGCTAAGTCGCTGCGCGACGGGACCGGCTTTGCCGTCACCGATCGTGAGCGCCCCGTCGGGGAAGCCGAGCAGTCCGACCGGTGAGATGACTGCGGCGGTTCCGGTCCCGAACACCTCCGCCAGATCGCCATGCGCGTGTGCGTGTCGCAGCTCGTCGATCGATACCCTGCGCTCCGTCACCTTGGTGCCCCAATCGCGCAGCAGCCGAAGCACGCTGTCCCGGGTGATGCCGGCCAGGAAGGTATCGTCCAGCGGCGGCGTGAGCACTTCGTCGCCGATCCTGACGAACAGATTCATGGTGCCGACCTCTTCGATCCAGCGATGCTCCAGCGCGTCGAGCCACAGTACCTGGTCGAAGCCCCGCTGCTTGGCTTCCTCCGCAGCGGGAAGACTGGCGGCGTAGTTGGAGGCGGCCTTCACGCCCCCGAGTCCGCCCGGCGCAGCGCGCACGTGCCGCATCTCCACCCAGATCTTGACCGGATCCTTCTTCGAGCTGTAATACCCGCCTACAGGTGACAGCAGTACGAAGTAGGTGTAACGGTCGGCCGGGCGAACGCCGAGAAACGCCTCGCTCGCGATCATCGTCGGCCGGATGTAGAGTGCGGTCCCTGAGCCGCGGGGCACCCAGTCCTGTTCGACCCGGATCAGCTCGACGATCGATTCGTGCAGCCAGCCTGGGTCGATCGGCGGCATGCACAGTCGCTTGGCACTCCGATTGAGCCGGGCGCAATGATCGTCCAGGCGGAACGTGCGGACGCGGCCGTCGGCCCCACGGAACGCTTTGAGGCCGTCAAAGATGGCCTGCGCGTAGTGCAGCACGGCGGCAGCCGGTTCGAGCCCGAGCGGCTCATTGGGAACGATCCGGGCATCGTGCCACCCGTGGTCGGGCGCGAAGTCCATCACGAAGACGTGATCCGTGAAGTACCGGCCGAAGCCCAGCGAGTCTTCCGCCGGCTTGGGCTTGAGCGTGGCCGCCTTTCGGATCGCGATGTCGAGCGTCATGTTGCCCTTCCCCCCTGAGGTGCCAGCATGAACAAATATCCCCCCCAACGCACCAGCGATAGCGGCAGAATCCCCTGGCTACGACCGGCACAGTTGGGCGCCCTGCGGCTGCTTGCGTTGCTCGGCGCCGTCGCCCTGGCAGGGGCGGCCCTGCTGTTCAGCGTTGTCTGGGCCAAGGAAGGATTCGGGCGGGAGGACCTTCCTCGCTGCGCGATTGGGTTGCTCATCCTGCTGGGCGCTCAACTCTCCTGGTGGCTGCTGTGTCGCAGGCTCGCTCCCCCCGCATCGGCGCCTGTGCTCGGAGCCGGCATCGGCGTGCTACTGGTGCCGTGGCTCATCTATGCGGCATTCGGGGTCCGGACCGTCGTAAACACATTTCGAGGCAGTTGGCTGTCCCGTCGCGCGTCGGTGCGATCGTATCGCGAGGCTGCCATTGTCTGGCGCGATTTTGACGGCCCGGTCGGGCTCGCGCTCGAGCTGGACCTCGACGTCCCGGCTCGGCTTCATGGCAGCCTGCTGCCGCCAAGGCTTGCATACGCCGATAGCGTTGGCTTCAGCGCGGACGACTATTTCTCGTCGCCCTTCCACCAGTTGGAGGGACGGCAATTGACCCAGCCCGTGTTTCAGGCGATCGACCCTGGCGTCGAGCGGTCTCGCCTCGCGAGCGGGAAGCCCGTGCATCTCAGTTATCGCCTCTATCCCGGCTATGTGCGACGACTCGATCCTGGCCTCCGGGTCTGCATCGACACGGCCGCCGTAGAGCGCTCGAGCCGCGATCGCGGGTTGGAAGCGACTCGATCCCTCGCCGCGAGCTGGCTGTTCGCCGGCCCCGGCGGTCTCACAGTGGACCTGAGTCAAACGCTCACCAAGGAGTTGCGGACCCAAAGTCGCTGGGCGACCACGCGTGCCGGATGGGATTCCCTGCTCCAGCGGCTGACGCCGCCATTCCTGACTGCCGCGGGTTACGTCGCTTGCAAGGGCCAGGCAGAGGCTTGGGAAGGCGAGCAGTGCTGGTGTGCGCCGCCGCAGCCATAAAGGCCGCGAGCGAAGCAGTCACTCCCAGGTGGGAAACGCGGGATGCCGGCAAATCTGTTCGAGCTGCTGCAGGTGTCGCTGCTCGTGCACGATGGGGATGGCGAAGCAGTCGCCCAGATTGAGACGAATGAGCCGGCTCACGGGTGAGCTGGTCCGGCTCCGCGTGAGGTCGAATCGGCTCGCGGTGTCCACCAGATCCACCAGTGCGCGTTGACCGTGCAAGAAAGCCTCGAGCACTCCGGGCCGGGCCACCGGAGCAGGCCGATACATCCGAGGTGCCGGCAGTTTCCGCGTGCCGGGTGTGATGCTGCGCGCAAGCCAGCCACCCAGCAGGCTCGGCCGCCAGTCCGGGTCGTCTGTGGGAAGGCGTGCGTGGCCATGGTACATGGCAGTTCTGATGCGGTCGACGTAGCTGTCGTTTGCGAGGCAGAGATGCTCGAGCAGCTGGCCCGCGCCCCAGCCACCCTCGGGCGGCGACCAGCCGAGCTGACGGCGATCGAGCGGGCTGGCCAGCTCACCGATCCGCTGCCCAAGCTGGGCGAGTTCGGTGAGCCACTGCGACCGCTGTACCGATTGGCGAACCGCGGCTCTCATTGCGCCGATGTCGTGCTGTCGAGCGCGATCGCGCCGTTCCTGGCTGCCAGTAGCACGCTAGGGAAGAAAGGCCCGATCCGGTCGATCCGATCGAACACGGCCAGCACGCCGACCATTCCCCGGGTGCGGTTGACCCAGGGAAGAAACCCGCCGGCGCCCGGGCTGGTGAGCAGCAGGGCCCGCCCTGAGGTCGAGTCCACCACATCCCGCCAACACCCGAGCCCATAGGTCTGATCACCGTGCGGCGAGATACGTGCGGTCACCCCCACCGTTTGGTCTCGGGTCATTTCTTCGATCATTGCCTCGGAAAGCACCCGCTTGTTTCCGTGCATGCCGTTGTCGAGCACCATCTGAAGAAAGGTCACGTAATCCGTCGCGGACGAGAAAACCTGCCCTTCCGAGAGCATCGGGTTCGCGGTGTTGCCGTACCCCGTGTGCTCGAGCCCGAGCGGCTGCGCCAGACGAGTGGCAAAGACCTGGGCCCAGGTGGCGCCCGCCGCGACTTCTGCCACGCGACCCGCCACGCTGTAGGAGGCGCCGCCGTAGGCGAACTCTTTCCCGGGGGGCGCTGACAGGGTGCTCTTTTCGGCGATCTGATGGACGCAGTCGTCGAGTTGAAGCTGCGCCTGGAACATGCAGGGCAGGTAGTTGGGCAGTCCCGACCTGTGCGACAGGAGCTGGCGAACGGTGATGGCTTTCTTGTCTCCCTTGAAGTACGGGAGATAGTGTGACACGGGGTCGTCGAGCTTGACCCTGCCCTCGTCTACCAATGCGAGAATCGCAGCGGCACTGATCCATTTCGCGGCCGACACGATCGGCATCATCGTCTCGGGACCGAACCGTCCCACGTACGCCTCGCAAACCGTCTTGCCTTTGAGGTGGATGATGAGTGCGGCGCCGTCGAGCTTGAGGTCGTCGACCATCTTCCGCACCGTGTCCGCGACGGGCTGGAATGCGGGATTGCAAGGAGCCTGGGCAAGGGCGTCGGGGGCGCCAGGGGCACCAGCCAGCGCTATCGAGGCCAACAGAGGAAGGAGGCGCATGCAAGCCATACGGAGCCGCCACCACTCGGGTTGCGAGATGGCGGCGGGCGGCAGGTGATCAGCGCCGGCGACTCAGGGCACGAAACCGGAAGCAGTCTACAGTGTGATCGTTGACCATCCCGACGGCTTGCATGAAGGCGTAGCAGATGGTTGACCCGACGAAGCGAAAGCCGCGGCTCGAGAGATCCTTGCTCAAGGCGTCCGACTCAGCGGTGCGGGCCGGCACCTGGGTCATTCGGCGCCAGCGGTTCAGCCTGGGGCGTCCTCCCACGAACCGCCACACATAGCCATCGAACGTCCCGAACTCGTCCGCCACCTCGAGGAACGAACGGGCGTTGGTGACCGCGCTTTCGACCTTGAGCCGATTGCGAACGATGCCCGGATCCTCGAGCAGGCGCGCAACCCTGTGGGCGGTGAAGCGGCTGACCCGAGCTGGATCGAAGCCCTCGAACACCTGCCGATACCGGGTCCGCTTCCGAAGAATTGTTTCCCAGCTCAGCCCGGCCTGGGCTCCCTCGAGGATCAGGAACTCGAACAGCAGCTGGTCGTCGTGGACCGGTACTCCCCACTCTGCATCGTGATAGGCGATACCCAGCTCGGTGCGCGCCCAGGCGCAGCGCACCGGAGTGGTCATTTCGGAGCGCTCTTGGCTGCCTTCTTCTTTCGCGGCCGCCGCTTCCCGTAGGTGCCGCGATAGACTTTGCCCCGCCGTGACTTGCGATCGCCCTTGCCCATGACAGCTCCTTACAGCCGCACTCCTTGCGGCGCGGTGAGAGTGGGGTCGTCGACGTTACCTGTGTTGCGGACGCCGGCTGGCTCGAACAGCAGAACCTCTACTTCCTCATCGGCTACGGTCCGATGCTCTACGCCGTGAGGTACGATGAGTAGCTCACCCGGCCCAAGCTCGACCGATCTGTCGACGAAGTCGATCCGGAGCCGCCCGCGTACCACAAGAAACAGCTCATCCTCGATTTCATGATGATGCCAGACGAACTCGCCCCGGCATTTTACCAACTTCACTTCCTGGCCGTTGAGCTCGCCGATGATCTTGGGCCGCCAGTGCTCGCGAATCTGGGAGAGCTTCTGCGCGAGATTGACTTTGTCCACGCGCGTCAATCCTCCCGGGTGTAGGCGCCTTCCATGAAGGGGAACCAGTTGATCCCGTCGGGAGACACCTGCATGCGGTAAGTGTAGGATCGGGCGCCGAACTCGAACACCGCTCGAGTCATCCCTGGGGGGCCGGCGTTGACCAAGGTGAGTACATCTCCCTCGAACTGACCCCGGAATTCGTTGGGCGGAAGACCGAGTGAGTCGAACCAGTGCAGCGTGTAGGCGCCGTCCTCACCGTCCCACCGGAAGATTCCGTGTCCGCGAAACCTGACCTTGCCGTCCCGTTCCTGCTCGTAGTCCTGGACCACGGCGAACCCGTCGAGCGCGCGCTGGTTGTGCACCCGCGCGATGGCGTTTCCGCCCTGAGTGTCGAACGGCGACGGATAGAGTCGCTCCTCACCTTTCCACGAACCCACCAGTCGATCCAACCGGCGATGCGCTTCCGTCACCACCGGCATTGCCATCGTCACCATCGTGATCCCTCCTGGTTGGGCGGTCGAAGCCGCTCGCCAATCTGAGTCGGTTCTACAGAACCCGGAAGGGGCGAATGTAAAAACGGAGCAGGTCACCCGAGCATACTTATTGCCCCGCCCATTGTGTGGTGCTCGCGACTCCACGCGCCAAGTCCGTCTCTTGCCGAGTCTTTGGACCGGAGCCTACATGCGCACGAGCTGGTTGGCTCTGCTATGCCTGCTGGCAGCTTGCGGCAATCCCGCCGGCCCAGTCAACTCCGATCCTGGAACAGGCACGCCTTCGCCCTCCACGCCCACTCCGAACACGTCGGTGGTCACGGTAGGCGGCTGCCAGGTTTTTCCGGGCGACAACGCCTGGAACCGTGACGTGAGCGCCGATCCGGTTGACCCCGCATCGTCGGCGCTGCTGTCGCAGATGTCGCCCGATAGCGCTTTGCACCTCGACCTCGGGACTACGGAGGAGTACTACGGAATCCCGTTCGTCGTCGTGCCGGCATCTCAGCCGCTGGTTCCCATCAGCTTCGGGACCGATGGCGCCGACTACTCCGACGAGAGCGATCCCGGCCCGATGCCGATCCCGCTCGATGTGCCCATCGAGGGAGGAAGCACGGCCGACCCGAACCCGTCGTCGGGAGATCGGCACGTGCTGGTGGTGCAGCAGGGAGACTGCATTCTCTACGAGCTGTACAACACCGTCCGTACCGGCAGCGGCTTCATGGTGAGCTCGTCGGCTCGATGGGACTTGAAGATCAACGCGATTCGTCCCGCCGGCTGGACCTCGGCCGACGCCGCCGGGCTTCCCATTCTACCCGGTCTCCTCAAGTACGACGAAGTCGCCGCGAACCATCTCACGCACGCCCTGCGATTTACCGTGCCGCGAGCCCGGCGGGCATACATGGCGCCGGCCGGCCACTGCGGCCAGTACACGGATCCCACCCTTCCGGCCTACGGCCTGCGAGTCCGGCTGCGCGCCGACTTCGACCTATCGCCCTACACCCGCGATGCTCGGGCGATCCTCGGGGCGCTCAAGAAGTACGGCCTCATCTTCGCCGATCAAGGAAGCGCCTGGTATGTGACGGGAACGTCAGACCCCCGCTGGGCGGATGCTCTGGACCAGCTGCGTCAGTATAAGGTGCACGGCCGCGATTTCGAGGTTGTGCAAATGGGATTCATCACGAGCTGCTGATCGACGACGGCTCCTCCACCGCGTGTACCAGCTCATCGTAGAGCCGTGCTGCGGTCGCAGGGCGATCGTCCCGATTCCTCGATAGGGCACGAACGATCACCCTGGATAGCTCCATCGGAACGTCTTCAGACACCTCGTGAGGCGGTAGCGGATCCTGCGCCAGCTTTACACCCACCAAAGCAAGCGCCGAGTCCGCCTCGTGGGGCCGCCGGCCGGTGAGACACTCGTAGAGCACCACGGCTGCGGCATACAGATCCACCCGTGGATCCACCGGCTCGCCCAGCAGCTGCTCCGGCGCCATGTAGTCCGGTGTCCCGATCACGAGGCCCGTCTGCGTCATTGCTTTCTGGCGCTCGACCGGGCGTGCGATACCGAAGTCCATCACCTTTACCAGGCCGTCGGCCGCGACCATGATGTTCTGCGGCTTGATATCGCGGTGAATGATTCCTTCCTCGTGTGCCGCTTCCAGCGCTCGGCATAGTTGCTTGCCGACTGACACCGTCGCGCTGACTGGAAGCCGGTGCCGCGCCTGAATCAGATCCCTGAGCGGCGTCCCCGCAACGAACTCCATCGTGACGTAGTACAGTCCCTCGGCCTCGCCGAAATCGTGGGTGCGGGCAACGTTGCGATGCGAGATCCGGCGGGCTAACCGGACTTCATCCTTGAAGCGCTCGATCGCCATAGGGTCGATGGCCAGCAGATCGGTGCGAACCAGCTTCACGGCCACCATGTCGTCCAGCTCACGGTCGCGCGCCTTGTATACCACTCCCATGCCCCCCTGTCCCAGCGCGGCGAGGATCTCGTAGCGTCCCGCGAAGACCTGTCCCGGAGCAATTCGCCCATCGGTCAAGCCGCCGCCCACCGCGACAGTGCGCTCCGCCCCGGCGAGTGAGAGTCCCCGCTGTTCTTCGCGCTCGCGCAGCAGATTCACCAGCGACTGCTTCTCGCGCAGCTCGGCGAGGAGCACCCCGAACGCTTCGGCCAGCTGCCCGATCTCGTCCGGACCTGCGGCTTCGATCGGCGTCGCATAGTCGCCTTCGGCGGCCCGCCGGGTCGCTGCGACCAGGCTCAGTACGGGACGGCTGATCCGATGGGCGACGAGATACGAGAACACGCCGGCCAGCAGCAGGCCGACCAGGCCGGCGAGGACGATGCGGATGGTAAGGTCGCGGAAGCCGGCCAACTCGAGCGCCCGGCTCCGAAGCGCGACGAATCCGCCCAGCGGCGTGCCTCCAGCCGATAGCAGCGCGCCTCCCTGGCCGACGAAGGCCTCATTGCCCAGTGACACTTCTGCGCGAGGCATGTTTGCTTCGGGCATCTCGGCTGTGCCCGCTCGAGCCAGGGTACTGTCGCTCGCCCGCGACCCGTAGCCCTGGATGAAAGCGGTGAGGGCCGCGTCACGCGGAAGCGTGGAGGCCGCAACGCGTGCATGACCGGCCGAATCGAGCGCAAAGAACACCACGTCGCTGGCGGTCACCTGCTTCACCGCGCTCGCCAGGGTGCTGTCGATCGCCTTCGCTGCCATGAGTGAGCCGCGGACGACCTGGGGCCCGGCACCGGGAATCGGTACAGCAACGGCCTGAAACAGGATCGAATCGCCGGACACACCGAAGCCGGCGCGCATATCGCCCTCCAGTGCCCCCGCGATCAGCGGCGAACGAGCCAGCTGCACCAGAGCGGCCTGCGGCTCGTCACTTCGGGCGAGCCGTACACCGGACGCGTCGGTTATCTGGACGAAGGTGGCGCCCAGCAAATGCGCGGCCTCGAGCGACTGGTCCAGCATGTCGCCCGGGGCGGGATTTTCGAGCAGCGCGCGAAAGTTGGGATTCTGGACAAAGACCGCAGCACTCTGGGACAGGCTCCGGCGGTCTCCCTGAAGAAACGTGACGACCAGTTCGCGGGTCCGGGCAAGGCTTCGGTCGAGCTCGGTACCGGCAGTGCGTCGGACTGACGCCCAGGCGAGCAACAGCGTTCCGAGCAGCACTATGGCAACGACGCCAGCGGCCCCGAAAAAGATCCGCCAGGTCAGCCCGCTAGTACCGCTCGTCGTCGTCACTCGCCGCGTAGTCTTGGCCGAACTTGTTCTTGTGCTGAGCGGGCCGGTAGCCACGGGCGTCGAGAACCGCTGCCAAACTCTGCAACCCGGCTGCCGGCACCTCCAGCGTCTGCGTGGTCTCCCCGGCGCGCTCGTGCCAGGCGTGCAGCACGTAACGCCCCGCGGGAACCGCGGAAATGGTGAACGAACCGTCCGCGCCCGGCTGCGTGTAGTACGGGCTCGCCACCGCCACCACGAAGGCACTCATGCGCGAGTGAATGTTGCAGTAGATCGCGTACACCCCCGACTTGCGAAACTGATTTTTCGACGACTGGCCTCTTGGCGTGAGGCCGAGATCGAAGGGTCCGGCGCTTGAGTTGGAGAAGACGTTGTGCCTGAAAGGGTCCTGATTCGGGAAGGCAACCGACGCGCCCGCGGGAACCACTTGCACGTGCGGTATGAATGTTTTGTCATGCATGGCGATTTCGGCCTCGGCGTCGCGAGCCGGGCCGATGGCGCTGCCGGACGTCTCGAGGTATATAACAGCGGTCGCGAGGTCTTTTGTTGCTTCACCCTCGCGCTCCTGAATTGTCACCCGTCCGCTGACCGATCCCTGGGCTGTGAGCGCGCCCGGGGCCAGCATCGCCCACAGGACGACGGCCGCAATTTTCGATCTGGCCTGCCGCATGCCCCGCAACGTACTACCCCGCTTGGGTGCGTCAAGCAGGATTGCTGTCCTCGCGTTAGCTACCCTGCTGAGCGGCACCCTGACTCTCTCCGCGCAGCAAACCGATTCCGCTACAACATCTCGCGATTCACTCGAGGAGCGACTCCGCCGCGCCGAGGAGGCGATCGAGCTGCTGCGGCGCCAGCTGGAGACGCAGGCCGCATCGGAGGTGCGCACCAAGAGCCGCGTCCAATTCGAGTTCTTCGGCCGCGTGTTGGTCAACACGTTCTACAACAGCGGCCGGGGTAACGTAGTGGACGTCCCCCAATTCGTCCTGACGGACGCGGGTGCCCCGACTCGGGACGGCAGCTTCAGCGCTGCGGTGCGGCAGTCGCTGGTAGGCGGCGCGATTCACATTTCGAGCGTGCTGGGCGGGCGATTCACCGGTGACCTCGCACTCGACCTGTTCGGGGCGACGCAATCGAATCCGTCGCGAACTCTTCCCGTGGTCCGCCTTCGCACGGCCCGAGCGATCCTTCAATGGGACCATGCGAGGATCCTCGTCGGCCAGGAAGACCCGGTCTTCATGGGGGTGAATCCCATAAGCTTGGCCTCCGTTGGCATACCGGACTTCGTGACCGCGGGCAATATCTGGCTCTGGCTGCCTCAGATCAGGGTTGGTGCGGAGGCAGGTGATCGGACGCGGGTTGGGGCCGAAGTCGCAGTGCTGGCGCCGGTGAGTGGCGAGCCCAACACTCTCACCGACCCTGATCCCGCCGACCTGGCCGAGGCGTCCGGTCGCCCTTTTCTCCAGGGCCGGGTGTACCTCCGCTGGGGAGAACAGGGGCGGACCGGCGAAATCGGGATTGCGGGCCATCGTGGATGGTTCTCTAACAGTGGAACCGGGGGCCCCGTTATCGCCGGCGAGGGCGACCTGCTCAACAGCGAAGGAATCGCTCTCGACACACGAGTCTCCCTGACCCGCTGGGTCGAGTTGCGCGGGGAGGTCTATAGAGGAAAGCTGCTGCGAGGGTTGGGCGGCGGCGGCATCGGGCAGAACTTCGGCGCGATGGACCCCGCCACGGGTCAGCGCAACATCCTCCTCGACACTGGCGGCTGGGCCCAGCTCAACTTCCGTCCCAGCCTGATCTGGGAGTTTGGCGGTGGATTCGGCATTGACCAGCCCAGAGCGTCGGATCGGCCGGTCCGGCAGCGTAACCTGGCCTACGAGGGGCATTTCATCGTTCGGCCGGCGGGCCCGCTCCTGGTCGGAATCGAGTATCGGCGAATGGAAACACGGTACGCCGTCGGCACCTTCGCCAACGATCACTTGAACCTGGCAACCGGCTTCGAGTTCTGAGCGCCGTCCTCGGGAAACCGACACCCGCTCCGCAGCGTTAGCATCGGAACTCGAACGGAGCCGCTATGCCCACGCCGAGCTTGCTGTTCAGCCTCTCGCTGGTTATCTCGCTGACCGCTGGTGGCGCTCTTCAACGCGTCACCAGCGCCCCGGCGCAGACGCCGCTACTCGGACTGGCCAGGAGTGGCGTGCGTCCCGCTCCGTCATGGCGGAACACCAGCTGGCTCAACGCCGAGAAGCCCTTAACGCTGGAATCACTGCGGGGCCGAGTGGTCCTGCTCAACTTCTGGGTCTTCACCTGCTACAACTGCACCAACACGGTGCCTTCGCTGGTGGATTTCGATTCGAGGTATCGCGATCGTGGGCTTACATTGATCGGCATTCACACCCCCGAGTTTCCCCCGTACGCCGGCGAGCACGACAAAGGCAACCTCGCCCGCGCACTCGACAAGTACCACATCACGTACCCCAATGCGCAGGACAACGACTCGCGCACCTGGGATCTTTACGGGATCCGGTTTTGGCCCAGCTTCGTGCTCATCGACAAGAAAGGGCGCATCCGTTACGAGGGCGCGGGAGAGTTCCATGTCGGTGATGCGACATATCGACTGTGGGACGGACGGATCCGCGAGCTGCTGAACGAACAATGAGGCGCGTGTCGAATTGGGCGGTCGGGCTGGTGCTGGCGGCGGTCTTCACCGCGCCCTGCTCGTCGATCGCGGCACAAACCAACGACCGCCCCCTGGCTGTTCGGATCGAAGCCGGGGACTCCAC
>Ga0075434_100005287_pt1 | contig 11739 bp, 15 predicted proteins | sample RhiMethybrSRZTD3_FD_75298 | JGI IMG/M metagenome (GOLD analysis project Ga0075434, IMG submission 75298) | Populus rhizosphere microbial communities from Tennessee, USA - Rhizosphere MetaG P. TD hybrid SRZTD3 | ecosystem: Host-associated > Plants > Roots > Rhizosphere > Soil | place: USA... | reverse complement strand
CGCGCGCTTCCATCGGAGGGTGGCCACGCCGATTTTGCGCCCCGCGACGAACTGGAAATCGAGCTGTTGCGTTATCTGCTCGCTCGCTTTGGTCACGTGAGCTACGAAAGGGTTTTATCGGGTCCGGGACTTTTTAATATTTACCGCTTTCTCAAAGAGAGTCGCGGCATGAAAGAACCACCGTGGCTGGTGGAACATTTCGCCGCCGGCGACGACCCGGGCGCGACGATATCCATGGCGGCGCTCGCCGGGAAAGCCGAAATCTGTGTCAAAGCGCTTGATCTGTTCGCATCTATCTATGGCGCGGAAGCCGGCAATATGGCGCTCCGCTTCAAGTCTGTGAGGGGCCTCTATGTTGCGGGCGGCATCGCGCCGAAAATTCTCGAAAAACTGAAGGATGGCACGTTCATGCGCGCTTTTCTCGATAAAGGACGCTATACCGAATTGTTATCGGCGATACCGGTTCAAGTCGTGTTGAATCCGCAAGCCGGCTTGCGCGGCGCCGGTTATTACGCCGCAGTTGTTTCCGATGGCTGAGCCCGACGTCACTGTTTGCCGCGATGCCGACGAACTGGCGCGAAGAGCGGCTGCTCAGTGGGTTGCGCTCGCCGCCGCGGCGATCCATTCCCGCGGACATTTCACCGTAGCGCTTTCCGGCGGCTCGACGCCGAAAACGCTTTACTCGCTTCTCGCCACGGCGGAATTTCGCGAGAAAATCCAGTGGGATTGCGTGCATCTCTTTTGGGGCGACGAGCGCTGCGTGGCGCCGGATCATCCGGAGAGCAATTACCGTATGGTCCGCGAAGCGCTGCTGAGCAAAATCGAAATTCCTCCACAGAACGTTCACCGCATGGCCGGCGAGAAAGATCCCGACCGTGCGGCGGCGGAGTACGAACAGGAGCTGCACAATTTTTTCCAAACCACAGCTCCCGCGCCTGGTTTCGATCTGGTACTTCTCGGTCTTGGCGAAGACGGCCACACCGCATCGCTCTTCCCCGGCTGCGCCGCGCTCAAGGAAACTACTCGCTGGGTCGCGACCGCCTACGTCGCGCGCTTGCACGCGCATCGTCTGACTTTGACCCTGCCGGTGATCAATGCCGCCGCCCAGGTGAGCTTCTTGATTTCCGGCGAAAGCAAATCGGCCATCCTCAAAGCGCTCCTCGGCAAGGACTCAAATCCCACGCGATATCCAGCCGGTCTGGTTCGCCCAGTCACCGGCGAGCTTACCTGGTTTGTCACGCAAGACGCTGCAGCGGGAATCGCGGTTTCTCAAAACGGCTGACCATTTCAGGATTCTCTCTCCTGCCGAACCTTTCGTCGGGCTTCGCTTGTTTGCTATAATCGTGAAGCTATCGGATTTCTGTCGACCAATTAGCGCAATGAAAACAAAAGCCGAAATCTTGAAAATCCTGCAGGAGGAAAAGCCTGAACTAGTGCGCCGCTACGGCGTAAAGCGACTCGCTCTTTTCGGTTCTTATGCTCGCGAGTCTCAGCGCGAAGGTAGCGATGTGGATGTTTTAGTGGAAATTGAACCCCAGATCGGTCTCGGTTTCGTTGAGCTTGCGGACCGAATAGAACGCGTCCTTGGCGTTCGTACCGAGGTCGTTTCGCGTCGGGCCATCAAGCCGCGTTATTGGGAGATCATCCAAAGGGAACTAGTCGATGTCCCGTAGGGCAACGCCACTACTAGTAGAGAGGATATTTGGGAAGCGATTGAGAAGATCGAACGTTACGTTGCCGGATTTGATCGCGACAGTTTTATAAGCGACGAGAAAACCATCGATTCAGTCGTCCGTAATCTGGAAATAATCGGCGAAGTAGCCAATCGGTTACCGGCGAATTTCCGGACACAGCACTCACAGATCGAGTAGCGCAAAATCATTGGCCTGAGAAATCGTGTGGTCCACAATTATTTCAATATTGACACAGAAATTGTTTGGGAAATCATTCACAAGGATTTGCCGAACTTCAAATCGAAGCTCTCCTTCATCCGCACTTAACCAACGGATTTCTGTCTTCCGCAAATTGGTCATAGTAGAACTGGGCAACCTAAGGAGCCCGCCATGAGCGGTTACAACTACGAGAGTTACGGACAGTGCGACGTCGGGGTGCCGGACTTCTGGTCCGTCGCCGCCGTCGGAAGCCGAGCGCCGGATTTCATCCTGCCCGATCTCGACGGGAATCTGCTTTCTCTAGCGTCGTTCGCCGGCGAGAAGCACGTGCTGCTAGAATTCGGCAGCATCACCTGACCGCCCTTCGTGGGGGAGGTTCCCCCGCTGACCAAACTCCATCGCCAATATCAGGCGGAGAATTTTCAATTTTTCATAGTCTACGCGCGCGAAGCGCACCCGGGCGAAAACTATCCGCACCACAACTCCGGAAAGCAAAAATTCGCACACGCGCGAAAACTCCGCGAGCTCGAACAGATCCGCGAAATCCCGATTCTCGTCGACGATTCCTCCGGCGCCACGCACCGCGCCTACGGATCCTTGCCGAACATGATCTATCTGATCGATCGCGACGGCATCGTGGTCTACAAATCCGACTGGACGGACGCGCACGAAGTCGACGGCATGTGCGCCAGTCTCATCCGGCGCGACGAGATGAAGGCGCATAAAGTGCCGATCATCCGCCAGGCAATCTCACAGCGCCTTCACTGGATTCCCATGGATCCCCTCGAGCGCGAACGGGTTTACCGCCGCTCCGGAGAAAAAGCGATTCAGGATTATTTTCACGCCCGCGGCAGTCTGCCCTACGCCACGGATGCCGAAAAGGAAAGACGGTGAAAAAGAATACGACGGAGGACACGGTAATCACGAACACACTGTAGGGGCGCAGCATGCTGGCGGTGAAGCGCTTTCTAAAAGCCTACAGCGAAGCGGTGTACGCATTTAACAATGATAAAAAGCTCGGCATCGCGACCTACAATAAGTGGCTCAATGAACGCAATGCCAAGGTCCAGGACGATACCTATAACTATTTTCGCGGCATCCTCGGATTTCCACCCGGGGTCGTTCGCGGGAAGGACTGCGCATCGGCGTGCAGATGATCGCTCAGCGGCTAAATCGCTCGATAACAGACGCTGCCATAGAACAACTTTTCGATGAGTTTGATCGACGAGCTGGAGAAAGAGGGTTTTTTTAATAGCGCACGGATTAGATAGCGATTGCAGAGTCTAATGACTTATCGTGTGTCCTCGATTTGGAAAACTTCCTTGAATTGGAGCATCCCAAAGCTGGTGATTTGCAGTGCGCGGGTATCTGCACGACGTTCAAGCCACTGCCGCTCCACGCAGAAACTAAGAAAGAGCGCGCCGAGACGGCCTCCGATGTGATACCGGCGCTCGCTCCAATCCAAGCACGGCCGGCAGAATGTACCCTGTCTCTTTGGAAGGCTGTCGAGCTTGAGTCCAAGTTCGACTAGGAAGCTCATCCCGCGCCGCGTGAGTTGCGCTCCTTCGGGTTCGAGAATCATGAACCCGCCGGTTTTCAGCGCCTCGCCGACAGCAACACCCAAATATCCTGCAAGGTGGTCGTAGCAGGTTCGCGCCAGTCGTAACTCCTCGCTCAGCTTCGATACCGGTCGCAACCGTGGACGCCGATCGCCGGCGACTACCATGATCGTTTCAAGCATCTGCCCCACCAGGGGCGATGCCAGCCTAAAATATCGATTCCGTCCTTGTTTATTGACTTGGAGTAGTTTTGCGTCTGTCAGCTTGCCGAGATGAAAGCTGGTCGTTTGCGGTGAAACGCGCGCCGCATATGCCAGTTCCTTGGCGGTCAAGGCACGATTATCCATCAGCGCTAAAAGAATGTTGGCGCGCGCGACATCACCTGTGAGGTTACTCACCTCGGCAAGAATCATCGAAGACACAAACGTCACCTCATCTGTCAAACAATTTCTTGGCCGTTTGCTCACCTGGCGACACGGCGCGGCCGCATCTGAAACCGATCATAGGCTGCTGCCGTCAGCGATCATCGTACGATGAGGGCTCTCGGAGGAATCTCCACTCCCGAATCGCCACATTAAAAATCTCCCTCTCTGATGTAAGGTTGAACCCAGAGAGTCGCCTGGAGGATCATCGACTTCCACCATGCATCGTACATACGGTTGACGATTTCCGGCGAGTGGCCTTTTTTAGCGAGATAAGATCTCATCGGAACGACAATCGACGCGCAAAAGGCGAGCAAGTCGCGGGCGCGAATATGACCGAGGGTGTGGCCGTTGTCCGTTTTATTCTTCTTGCTCCGGTGATGTCGCAAGCCAATTTCGTACTGATAGTCGAGCCACTCCTGATTGTACTGGGCACGCGCCGTGTCGAGCACCCACTGGCCAAAGCGCTTTCCGACCGCTTTTGTGTAATCGCTATCAACCGCGTGCGTCTTGGGATCTTCATCATAGGCTCGAAGATGCGGATGATCGAAGATGATTCCCCGCCATGTCTTCAGCAAGTCGTCAACCTGATCCGCCAGCACGTCTTCTGAAAGGCGTAGATAAACTACGTCCTCTTCCGAGAACAGCGCCGATTTTTTCAACTCTTCCCATTCTTCCATCGTGATCGGCGATTTCGCGACCTTGTCGGTGCCGCGGTCGTAACCGTGAATTTTCTCGTTGTCCTGCGAAGCGTTCATCATCTGTCCTCCTTTCCGTGATGCCGCCCAATATCCATTTTGGCGTCTGCCGGCGGAATCCAAGCTTGGTCGTTCCCCGTTAGAAATGCGAGGCTCTCCCCGTAGAGCGCGTAGCGCATCGTCTCGAGATGCATCAGGTGAGTTCCCCGGCTGATCTTGATATCGCGTTTGATCGGCGCGGCAGTAAAAGCGTCGAAAAGCCATCGGGCGTCCTGGTCGCCAATGAGTCCATCCCACTCGCCGCGAATGATCGCGACGGGCGCCTGCACCAGTGCCGGATCATAGGCGAGCTCGCCGTGCCAGGCGTGCAGAATGTCGGAACGGCCCTGTCGGAATTTTCACTCCGGCCGGTTCTCGACTTCGACTCTCTAGGTCGCTGTCGAGGTAACGCTCGCCCCATTCGTCAAAGTGAGGACGCGCAAGCACTGGCGGTTCATCCGGTGGAACGTCTTCGACAAAACGCGCCCATTGATCTTCGACCGTAACGATGCGCCACGCCGGCCCGCTAGGCGGCTTCTCGTATCTGCGCGGCGCACGACGCGCGATCGCGCCGAACAAGACGAGGCGCTCAATCATTGTGGGCCGCCGTCCGGCAAACCGGGCAGCCGGCATTGAACCCCAAGAGTGGCTGATCATCGAAAGACTGGGAACGCCATGCCAGCGGAGAATGAACCGCGCCACTGCCTCTACTTGCTCGCTTGCGTCCTCAGTGCGGCACAGCGGCGGGTTCGCCTGCGCCGGATCATTCATCGCCGGATAACGATCCGAGTATCCATATCCTTATCCTTGAAAGTCGAAGGCCCAGACATCGAAGCCTGCCTCACAGAGAGCGTCGCGCCAGGAGTAACCGTCGAAGCGATGCGCAATCGAGAGCGCCGACGGAAAGGTCGCTCCGTGAAGGTAGAGAACCGGCTTTGCCTCACCGTTCCGCTGAGCTGGCGGTAAATGGCGCGCAAACAACCGCATTCCGTGGCGCGGGCTTTCAATCCAGTAACCTGCTCGCGTGGATCGAGATGTTTAGCGCTCGCGTGAACCGCGTCATCTGATCAGGTTAACTCTCAGATGAGCGGAAGCAAGTTCAATCGCTTCGATCACCGTCGAACCGTTGATGCAATTTCCTCGGCGGAATAGCCACTATCGATCGGTTCCGTTTACGAGGAAAAAGTCGTGACTCAAATTAAAACTGCCTGTGCGGGATGAACGAAACGAAAAAGAAGAAACCAGAACTCAACCCATCTGAGCCTTGGTTTCGCCGAAAAATTTGTTTGACCTCCTGATTATCGCGCGTACAATACTCGCCCAATTGCATCTACTGCTCCAACTGCGTATCAACGAGTGAAATCATGTCGATTCCTGATTTTCAAACCGTGATGCTTCCGTTACTCAAACATTTAAGTGACGGTAAAGAGCATTCCAATCAAGAAACGCTCAAGAGTCTCGCTGAACACTTTCGATTGAGCGAGGAAGAGCTTGCCCAACTTCTTCCGAGTGGGCTTCAGGCGGTTTTTACGAATCGCATCGCATGGGCCAAGAGTCACCTCAAGGCTGCTGGCTTAATCGAATCTCCGCGTCGTGGATATTATAAAATTAGCCAACGCGGTTTAGATGTTTTGAGATCCAATCCAGCCCGAGTGGATCTGCGCGTCTTAAATCAGTTTCCAGAATACGTGGACTTCCGTACGCCGAAAGACGAAGTTGGCGAGGCAAAAGCCGAAACGATCCCGCAAGTCGTGCCCGAAACTGACAAGTGGACTCCTGAAGATCATCTACAATACGGCTATCAACGAATTCGGCAGCAACTTGCTAGCGAATTGCTCGGAAAAGTTAAAGCCAGTTCTCCTGCTTTTTTCGAGAGACTTGTCGTCGAGCTTTTGGTGGGTATGGGCTATGGCGGATCGCGCCAAGATGCCGGCCGCACAGTCGGCCGCGCAGGGGATGGCGGAATTGATGGCGTGATCAACGAAGACCGTTTAGGATTGGATGTTATCTATATCCAAGCAAAGCGATGGGACGGCACGGTTGGTCGCCCGGAAATCCAAAAGTTGCCGGTGCACTCCAGGGTCAGCGCGCCAAAAAGGGAATTTTCATCACCACATCGGATTTCACAAAAGATGCAAACGACTACGCTGCACTGATTGATAGCCGCATAGTGCTAATAAATGGAAGCCGCCTTTGCAACTTGATGATCGATCACGGAATCGGTGTAACACGGGCCACATCGTACGAAGTCAAGCGGCTCGATTCTGATTATTTCGAGGAAGTATAAAACTGTTCGTGGTGCTGAATTTCAAGTAAAGACTTGAGCGCGAAGGCGTCTCTGTATTCGTGAAAGCGTTATACGTCGTCTTAAAGCATCCGATCGCAAAAAAATTTCATGGGTCGGAATCCGGATATGCGCTTCGGTCTTTAAATCTCGCGGAAATCGTAGCCGTAGAAGATCGACTGTTCCAGCAGGGCCAAGAATACAAATTTCCAAAAGGAGTCACTACTCTTATATTTCCAGATGTGACGACGGGACTGGATGAGTGGTTAACATTGGGCGAGTTTTCACTATCCTTACTTAGTCACAGTGGTCATCCGTCTCTGTTGGTCATGGCCGCCTTTACAGACACTGCATGCAATTTTGCTCGAATTCTCGATGAGCAGCTGACTGTTCTTGCAGGTCCGACGCTTGCGAAGCGACTCAATGGTATAGCCGTTGCTCAGTGGCTGAGACGATGTGCGGCTGCCCGTACAAATCTAAAAGCACGCATTGAAGTAACAGCAAGTCGGTACGTTCGTTATCAAACAGCAAACAACCTTGCTGATCGTCTTATGGATCTATGCATAAGTCTTGAATCCTTGCTTGATAGCCAAACTGAAATATCGTTTCGTTTCAGTACATCTTTGTCACGAGTAATAGGAGAACGAGGAGCTGGTGCCGAACGAACAGCCAATTTGCCTTCGAGACTGTATGATGTCCAATTGCCCGACCGTGAAATCTTTTTGAAAAAGGGGACTCTTGCATATGCCGGTAGAGGTGGCGGTCGTCTACTTGCGAACGAACTAATCGCAAACTTGCAAGACGAGGGCGAGATAAGCTTAACCAAGCTTCAAAAAATGATCCTCGCCGAGAATTAAGCGAATTACCTACTTTAAAGCTAATGTCCTTGATTGCCTGTCAGCAGATTTACCTCAACCACCGAACAACATCGCGCTACCGCATAGCTCGATCGCCACTCGCACTCCTCTTCGCTACAGCCTGCTTCGCAGTCGTACTTGGGGAACCGCGACGGCTTCTTGGATAAAGAAGTCGGCGAAAAGGGTCGGCTTGCAATCATACATTCGGCCGTCGTTCTTCCATCCCTGTGCGGCGGCGGCTCACCCCATAGTGCACCCCAGATGCGCTGCGATCTCGCGCGGCCAAGAGGCAAATGAGGGGATCACGTCTTTCAATAAATATTCGGTTGATCTTGGCCGCGGCTTGTATGAGGTTAGTCGAACTCTCGTGCGAGCTCGTCTTAAGTAGGCTTTTTTCAGTTAGTACGCCGCATCGTGATAGTCGACGACTGGCTGCGGGGCCTGGATCTCCCCAATTCGGTGCCGGTCCCCAATGAAGCTATTTGATCTTCGCTAGCTCGCGGCGGACCTGCTCGTTGGACGGGCGCTTCTTGTAGTCGGTCTCGATGTCCTTCCAGCGCACCACGCCTTGGGGATCGATGATGAACGTCGAGGGATGCGGCCAGCCGCGGCCGTCCGGGTTGAAAACACCATAACGGTTGATGACCTTGTGATCTTTGTCTTCGAGCAGAGGAAAATCGAACTCTCCCTCGAATCGCTTGCTCAGCATCTCCCCGAATTTTTTCGACTCCGCGTGCGTGTCCACGCTCACCGCGAGGATTTGAGTTTTCTCCTTCTGCTGCTTTGTTAAAAGACTTTTCAGCTTCCCGAGCTGTTCTACGCAGAACGGTCACCAATAGCCGCGGTAAAAAACCAAAACGACGGTCTTCTTACCGCGGAAATCCGATAATGTGATGACGTTGCCATCGGCATTTTCTAAGGAAAAATCCGGCGCCGGCTGGCCGACCTTGATCCGGTTCAAATCCGTCGGAGCGAGATCCGGGCCGTCTTTCGGTCCCAACTCAGCTAGAACGGTCGTGCTGCCAAGACAAATTGCCAGAGCAGCAGCTAAGAAAAACTGCGTTCGCATAAACATCACCCCTGTTGAAATTTAATCTACGCCCCCGGTGCCGGTCATGGTCAACCGATCCACGGTTGACTCCGGCACTTTGACGTACTTTCGAAATCGGCGCTGTGCGAGCGCGCGAAACAAACCCGGCATCAAACGGGCGAAGGCCGACACAAGCGCCAGCGAGCGCGGCATGACTACTTCGAATTTGTCTTTGTCGATCGCCTGGATTACTTCTCGGCAGACTGCCTCGGTGCTGACGATCATGCCCGGCGGTGCTTTAGGTTCGCTGTCAGAGAAATCGCGGTTGAAATCCGTTTGCACCGGACCCGGACAGATCACCGAAACTTTGATCCCCAGCGGCTTGAGCTCGTGGTATAGGCTTTCGGACCAGCCGTTGAGCGCAAACTTTGAGCCGGAGTAGGCGGCGAGATTCAGCGTGCCGATTTTGCCGGCAACCGAGGAAATATTGACGATGTGGCCGATCCTCCTCGCAATCATCGATGGCAAAGCCTCATGGGTGCAATAAACCGCGCCGAGATAGTTGGTCCGCATCAATTGTTCCACGGTTTCGAGGGAAGTCTCGATGAAGGCCTTGCGCATGCCGATTCCGGCATTATTCACCAGAATGTCGATTTGTCCGTAATCCGCGAGAATTTTGTTCATCATGCCGCGTACCTGCTCGAGATCGCTGACGTCGCAGCCGATCATATTCGAGCGCGGGCTGGTGCGCCTCACTTCTTTCAACGCGTCTTTCAGTTTTACGATCGAGCGGCCGCAGCCGACGACAATCGCGCCGCGCGCGGCGAAATCCATGGCCAGCTGCCGGCCGATCCCGCTCGATGCGCCCGTGATTACAATCACTCGATTTAGAAAATTCATCGGCAAACTCTCGCCTAGATCGTTTGTGTGACTGATTCTCAGAGCGGCTGACAGGCTTGGAGCGCCGGCTCGAGATCGCGATAGCGAAACCGATAGCCGAACTTTTCCGCGGCAGCCGGAATTACGCGCTGTCCCGTCAACAGCATGTCCGCCAGATCGCCAAGCGCAAGTTTCAATGCGAACGCGGGAACGCGCGCCCAACACGGCCGGTTCAACACTTTGGCCAAAGCTGCACAAAAATCATCGTTGCGCACGGGATTGGGCGCCGTGGTGTTCACCGCACCTTGAAACGCGCGGTCATCCAAAAATCGATTGATCAATCCCACGACGTCTTCGAGATGAATCCAGGACATCCACTGTTTTCCGGAACCGAGCGTGCCGCCGACGAAATATTTGAACGGCGCTGCCATTTTCGTCAAAGCACCGCCACCGCGACCGAGCACGATGCCGATGCGTGGACATATGACTCGAATGCCCAGTTCTGCGGCCTTGAACGCTTCCGCCTCCCAAGCGCTGCAAAGCTGGCCGAGAAAATCGTTTCCTGCAGAAGACTGTTCGGTAATGAGTTCATCATTCCGAGGGCCGTAATACCCGACCGCCGACGCGCTGATGAAGACCTTTGGCTTTTGCTTGGCTTTCGCGCACGCCTGCACCAAACTGTAAGTGGCATCGATGCGGCTTTTCTCGATCCGTCGTCGCTGTGCGGCTGTCCATTTTTTTGCGGCAATCGGCTCTCCGGCTAGGTTAATAACGCCATCCACTCCTTCCAGTGCCGCATCCCATTCGCGCAGAGTTCCTGGTGTCCAATGGAGCCATTTTTTGCTTCCGGTGCTGGCGTCGGGCGGGCTTCCGCGCGTGAAGAGCGTCAACTCATGTCCCTGCTCTAGAAGCCGGCGAGTCAAGGCAGTGCCGATAAAACCCGTTGCGCCCGTGACAATCAACCTCATGGATTCTTCGCACCGCCGTCGCTTACCCAGTTGTAACCCGAATGATATGCTCAAGAATGAAACTATTTCCACCTTGAAGAGTCAAGATGAAACCGCAAAACAACGGGTCAGCGAGAAAACGGGTTGTCGTCACCGGCATGGGCGCGGTCGCTCCAAACGGCATCGGTATTGACGCCTATGCTGGAGCGCTGCGCGACGGCACGAGCGGCATCGCCAAAATTACCTTGTTCGACGCCTGCGGGCTTGACTGTCAGGTTGCGGGGGAGATCAAAAATTTCGATGCCGACAAATTTCTTCACCAGCAGGATGCACGGCGTGTCGGCCGAGCTGTGCCGTTGTTGCTCGCTGCAGCGGGCGAAGCTTTACAACGCGCCGGTATCTGTTCGCATTCTCTCACGCGAGAAGAAAAACAATCCTGGGGCGTGGTGATTGGGAGCGGCGGCGGCGCACCCGACTTTACCGAAGAACAATACCGCCGTTATTTTTCCGATCAGCTGCGGCGCGTGAGCGCCTACAACGTCTCTAGCTCGACTCCGGGCGGACTCTCGAGCGAGCTCTCGTTGAGCTTCGATTTTCGTGGTCCGAGTCATCTGATCTCGACCGGCTGCACCAGCTCGACCGATGCCTTGGGTTACGCGTTCAATATGATTCGCTTCGGTCTGGCCGAGCACCTGGTGAGCGGCGGCGTGGATGCCACGATCACGCCTGGAGTGATGCAGGGTTTTTGTGTGATGCACGCCGTTTCCGCTTCACGCAACAGCGAGCCCGAGCGTGCCTCGCGGCCGTTCGATCGCACGCGCGATGGCTTTGTTCTCGGCGAAGGCGCCTGGATTTTGGTCTTGGAAGAGCGCGACCACGCGCTCGCGCGCGGCGCTCGGGTCCAGGCGGAAATTCTAGGCTACGGCTCGACGTGCGACGCCTATCATCGAGTTCGGCTCAATCCCAACGGCGAAGAACCGGCGCGCGCCATGAGCCTGGCGATCGAAGATGCCGCTGTCGCCAAGGACGAGATCGGCTACATCGCTCTTCATGGAACATCCACTCTGCTCAATGACCGAACTGAAACCGTTGCGGCGAAAAACTGCTTCGGTGCGCGTGCTTACGACATTCC
>Ga0075434_100005285_pt1 | contig 11744 bp, 10 predicted proteins | sample RhiMethybrSRZTD3_FD_75298 | JGI IMG/M metagenome (GOLD analysis project Ga0075434, IMG submission 75298) | Populus rhizosphere microbial communities from Tennessee, USA - Rhizosphere MetaG P. TD hybrid SRZTD3 | ecosystem: Host-associated > Plants > Roots > Rhizosphere > Soil | place: USA... | reverse complement strand
GCCGAATGCCGTCAGCTCCTCGAGCAGGCTGTCGGCCTCGCGCGGAACTTCACCCGTGAACTTGGGGCTGTTGGCGCCGATCACCGCGTCGATCTCCCGGCCGAATCCCTGACGCGCGAGCGACCGGCGGTAAAGCGGCCCCATCGTCGTGAGGTAGAACGAGACGAACCACGCGGCGCCGGCCCGGGCTTCGGCCGGATCGTCGGACACCACTGTCGGGACCGTCGGATAGACCGACACGCGCCGTGCGGGGTCGCCCGAGCGCGCGGCGCCCTCGCGCAAGAGCTCCCGCCCCTGCGCGAGGCACCGGCGCGGATAGAGGAACGGCAGCCAGCCGTCCGCCAGCTCGCCGGCGAGTCGTACGGATTCGTCCGTGAGCGCCGCGAGGAAGATCGGCACCGCGCTCGAAGCAGCGAGGTTGAGCTTGAGCGGCCTCGCGCCGGTCGCGACCGCGAGCGGCACCCGCTCGCCGCCCAGCAGCGCTCGCACCTGCGTCACCGTGCGGCGCATCCGCGCGAGCGGCGCGACGAACGGGACGTCGTGCAGGCCTTCGGTCAGCTGCGCGGTGCTGGCGCCGAGCCCCAGGACGAAGCGCCCGGACGACACCTCGGAGAGGCTCGCGGCGGCCATCGCGAGCGTGCCGGCGCTGCGACCCCAGACACCCAGGATGCCCGTGCCCAGCAACAGGTGCCGGGTGCGAATGGATGCCTCCGCCATCAACACGGTGATGTCGTGCGCCCACGTCTCCGGCAAGAAGTAGGCGTCGAATCCCAGCCGCTCGGCGGTCATCGCGACGCCGATGAGCGTGTCGCGGCGGTTGTCGAGCGGCATCACGCTGACGCCGACCGGCATGGCACTCATGATGGTTCTCGGGGCTCCTTGTACGCGGCGGAAAAAAGTGTGCTAACTGTTCACAGTCTCGATCTGGCCGGCGGCGCAGCCGACCTTAGCAGAGGAGCGCGACATGATCAAATCGTGCACCGCGATCGCCGCCCTCCTCTGCGCGGCGATGGCCCTGCCGGCGCCGGGCCACGGTCAGGTCTTCCTCGCCTCGCAGCCGCATCCCGACTTCACGATCGGGCCGCTCTTCGTCGTCGCGAACGTGACCCCGGGCCAGCCGACCGTCATCGTGAATCTCTCGTGGAGTCTCACGACGGGACCGGTCACGAGCAAGAGGGACATCGCGCAGGACCTGTTTCTCCTCTGGCCCGCGGAGATCACCGAGGCCACGGCACCCGGGGCCGCGGAGCCGCAGCTCGTGCGCGAGGTCGAGCGCCGGGGTCTCACCGTCGTGAACAGCGGGCGGCTCGTGCTGCGAACCCGCGACCGTCTGCAGCTCGGCACCGCGGTGCTCGGCGAGCCGCTCCCGATCACGCCCTCGTACGTGAACTTCACCCGGCCCGGCACACAGGCCGGCATCGTGACGTACATCAAGATCCCCTGGACGCCGCGGCTGGCCGATCAGCTCGCGATCGTGACCCTGGTGCTGCCGCTTCGTGGTCTCCTGGCGCAGAAGGCCGGGACGTGGCTGGAAGATCTCTTCTGGGGTCCGCGCCAGGTGCTGGTCGCGGGCTTCGGGGATCTGGGCCCGCCGGTGCTCGGCCTGTTCGCGCTGTACTACGAGCGCCGCGACCGGATCGTGCATCTGGCCCGCGACTACTCGCTGGTCATCGCGAACTTCGGCGACTCGGACCACCTCAAGATCGAGGAGATCGCGCCGGCTTCGGCCGTACGCCGCCAGAGTCGCGTGCGCGCGGGCGGCGAGGTCGTGGCCCTGACGCTCCTGCCTTCTCAGGACGTCGCCGCCCAGAGCCTGCGCGTGCAGTACCACTACTTCACCGGGCGTATCAACTGGCGCCCGATCGTCATCGGGGCCGTGATCTTGTTCGTGACGAATCTGGGCGGCGTCTTCATGCTGAGCACGGACGTGAGCCGCCGGATCCGCCGTCGGCGCCGCGCCCGGCGCCGGTTCCAGGCGGCGGCCGCGGCCACCGAGGGCGTGCCGTCGCGCGAGTCGCTGGTGACCTTGATCCCGGTCGGCACCCGCTACGACGAGGTCGTCTCGCGCTTCGGGCGCCCCGACGAGGAACACGAGCGCGTGACGCCCCCCGGCCGGCGCACCTTGCTGTATCGCAGCGCCAACGGCAGCGTGCAGCACGAGGTAGCGATCGAGATCCACGACGACCGCGTTCGCGAGGTTACCTGTATCACCAGCCGCTGAGGAGCGAGCGAATGATCAAACCGTACACCGCCGTCGGCCTGATCCCCACCGTCCGCGGCATCCGCAAGCGCGGGGACATCAAGATCAACCTCGAGCACCTCTCGCACCTGGTGAAGGCGGCGTCGTGGCTCTCCAGCCTCGATATTCCGGTCCGGCTGATCGCGTTTCCCGAGGGGGCGCTCCAGGCATTCAACGACGAGGTGCTCGACCTCGACCACGTGACGTTCGCGCGCGAGTGCGCGATCGACATTCCCGGCGAGGAGACCGAGGCCCTCGGCAAGATCGCGAAGGAGTACAACGCGTTCGTCATGGCGCAGGCCAAGGCGAGACATCCTGACCTCAAGGACCGCTACTTCAACGTCGGGTTCATCATCAACCCGCGAGGTCGGGTGATCCTGAAGCACTACAAAGTCTCGCCGCTGTTTCCGGTGGAGCACTCGGTCTGTCCCCACGACGTCTACGATTGGTGGGTCGAGAAGTATGGCAAGACGCTCGACGCGTTCTGGCCGGTCGTCGACACCGAGATCGGGCGCATGGGCATCATGATGGCGAACGAGGGCTCGTATCCGGAGAACGCGCGGGCGCTGGCGCTCAACGGCGCCGAGGTCGTGTATCGCGCCTCCTATCCGCATCCGGCGACCGGCAACGACATCTTCGAGATCCAGAGCCGTGCCCGGGCGCTCGACAACAACATGTACCTCGTCGCCCCGAACATGGGCACGTACTACCTGTTCCCGGAGGAATCGACGCCGATCGACACGTTCGGCGGCCGGTCCTTTATCATCGACTACAAGGGCCGCATCGTCGGCCGGCAGGACTACGGCGCCGGCTCGACCTATGTCGGAGGCGTCATCGACATCGAGGCGCTCCGCGACCATCGGGCCCGGGCGCAGTGGGACAACTGGATGAAAGATCTCAGAACCGAGCTCTACCAGATTCTCTACGAGCGGCCGATCTACCCGAAGAATCTCTATCTGAAGCGTGCGCCCATGAAGCATGCGGAGTATCGCGAGAAGGTCATCCGGCGGCAGATCCGGCTGATGCACGACCGGGACATCTGGAAGCGGCCGTCGCGATGATCACCCGACTCTGCGCGTTCCTCCTGGTGCTGCTGCCGCTGCCGGCGGCGGCCGAGGTCAGATTGCCGACCGGATTCACCGCCCAGACCTACGTGACCGGTGAGGGCTTCGACACCGACGCCACGCGCGGGATCCGCGGCATCCCGGCCACCTCCACGCTCACGTTCGATCACGCCGGATCGCTCTACCTGGCCCGCACCGGACGGCGCTATGTCGGGGGCGAAGCCTACGACCTCTGGCCGATCTATCGGATCCCCGCCGGCGGCGCGCGGCTGAGCCCCGACGTCGAAGGGCGGTACTTCTACGGGCCGCCGCTGCTCAACCCGCAAGTCGGCGCGATCCGGCGCGGGCGCGAGCTCTTCGTGACGACGTTCGATCGTGAGCGGAGGGTCGGCGCGCTCTATCGCGTGGTCGACGGACGGGCCGAGCTGTTCGCGGGTGGTACGCCCGAGCGGGGCGCTCGACCGGTTCTGAGACAGCCTGAAGCTTCGGCCGTCGACTCGGCGGGAAATCTCTACGTCGCGGATCGCGCCGAGGGCGTCATCGTCCGCCTCGATCCCGAGGGCCGTCTGCTCAATCCCGCGTTCGTGAGGCTCGCGCGTCCACGCCTGCTCGCGATCGACGAGCGCGATCAGCTGTGGATCGGCAGCGACGGCAGCGCCGAAGCGCCCTATCAGCAGGGTCCCGGCGAGATCGTACGCGTCTCGCCGCAGGGCGTGTCCGAGGTCGTCCACCGCGGGCCTGTGGTCGCCGCGCTCGGCGTCGGCCCCGGAGGCACCGTGTTCGTGGCCGATCGCAACGAGAAGCAGATCTTCATCCTCACGCCGGACGGCAAGCGCATCGAATTCGCCAGCTTCACCGACGGCGACGTGCCGCGAAGCCTGGTCTTCGCTCCGGCTACGCCGGAGGCGCGACGCGCCGGCGTGGCCGGCGATCTCTTCGTCATCGCGATCAAGGCCGGCACGTGGCCGGTGAACGAGGTGCTCCGCATCTCCGGGCCGTTCGAGGACCTCACGCGCCCTCGCTGATCCCGAAATCTCCCGAGCTCATCGGGCATCTTTCCCGAGAGCTTCCGGAATTGTGCCCTGCCCGGTCGATCGCGACGACGTGCAAGCCCCTGATTCTTCGAAGCTCTCCAATGGGCACGACTCCTGCGTAGGGAGCCGTGCAGACGGAAATGACCGAACAGGGTGCAAGGCGCCCGGAGGCAAATTGAAATGCAGCATATGGACCTCTGGTTCGACCTGGCCATCAGGGGAGAGCCCAACCTGGAGGAGGAGGTGCTCGCTCGCTTTCAGCTGACGGACGGCTCGGAGCCCGATCCGTCGCCGGACGATCGCGGCAACGAGGAGTCGGATCCGCCGAGTGAGTTCTTCTAGACGCCGCCGACGCTCAGCGCGTCGCGGCACGGATGATCGCCAGGGCCGCCACCGCGACGGCCACGACGATCCAGATCGTTCCCTTCGGGAGCCGTAGCATCTCGACGACCGCCACGGCGAAGCCAGCGGCGATGAGGACACTCGCTGCGAGGATCGTGCCCCGTGGTCTCACCGGAGTAGTGTCGTCAGCTGCGTCATGACTCGTGCGGTGTCGGAGTCATCCGCCGCCGTCAGCGAGACGAGCAGCGGCTCGATGTGCCCGGCCCACGGTCGCCAGCTCAGCTGGTCGGCGCCGAAGAGCACCACCGAAGGGACACCGAGCGTCGCGGCGAGATGGCTGATACCCGAATCGTTCCCGAGGTAGGCGGCCGCGTGGGTCAGCATCCCGGCTAGAAGCGGAAGGGGTGGCTCCCGGAGGCTGATCGCGCGAGCGGTCAGACGCTCCGGGAGCGCCGCGACGGCCTCGGCATCCGCCGGTCCCTGATGGACGACCACCGCGAGACGCGGCAGCGGCGCGACTCGCTCGAGCACGGCGGCGAAGCCCGTCGCGGCCCATCGTTTGCCTCGCCCACCCGATCCGGGATGCACGAACAGCAGGCGGTCGCTTCCGTTCCAGCCATGATGGCGCAGCTCGCGTCGCGCTTCGTCCGCGAGCGCGGCCGGCACGCGAACCGCCTCGCGAATCGAATGATCGCCGCTGCGCTCCCCCATGCTCTCCACGAGGTGCTCCCAGACGAGGCGCCCCTCGCTCACGGACGGCGCCACGACGGAGCCCGGCACCAGCCCGAGGAGCCGCTTCGCGAATCGCGGCTCGCGCGAGCCGACCCACGCGATTACTCGCGTCGCCTGCCGAAGATCCTCCGCGCAGCGCGCCGGCCATTCCCCGTCCCGCCCGTCCGGATCCTCCTGAAAGAGGGCATCGAGCCCGAGCGTCTCGAAGTCGATCGAGCGATCGACAACACGCAGGATTTCGAGAAGCCGGCCGATGCGCGGCTGTGCCGCCACGACCAAGGTGTCGCCCGGCCGGGTGTGCCGCAGGACGCGAAGCGCAGGGATCGCCAGGAGCACATCGCCCAGGGCGCCGGGATGAATCGCGAGTGTCAGGGGCGGAGCAGCGCCACCGCGGCATCGTGGAGGCGTCCGTTCGTGGCCAGCGCGGAGCTCGAGTAGATCGTCGGACGGCCCTCGAGATCGGTGAACCGGCCGCCCGCTTCCTCGACGAGGATTCTGCACGGGGCCAGGTCCCAGGGCTTGAGTCCCGTGCCCTCCGGGTAGATCTCGGCGTAGACCTCGGCCTTGCCCTCGGCGATCAGGCAGTAGCCGATGTAGTCACCGAAGCCGCGCTGCCGGTCGGTCGCGTCCACGAGCCGCATGAACCCGTCCCAGTATCGCGTCGTCCGCGCGCCGCGCAGCCCGGCGTGCAGAAGATAGGCCCGGCTCATGTCGCCTTCGCCCGAGATGCGGATGCGCTCGCCGTTCAGGAACGCGCCGCCGCCCCGGCGCGCGGTGTAGAGATCGCCGGTCACCGGATTGTGGATGACGCCGACCGTGATCTCGCCGTGCTCCTCGAGCGCGATCAAGGTCGCCCAGATCGGGATGTGGCGGACGAAGTTCTTCGTGCCGTCGATGGGATCGATGATCCACCGCGTGTCGGTCTTCCCGGAGCTTCCGAACTCCTCGCCGAGGAACCCGTGCTCCGGGAACGTCCGCCCGAGGATCTCGACGATGGTCCGCTCGGCCTCCCGATCGGCCTGCGTCACCGGCGTCGCGTCCGGCTTCAGGACGATCTCGAAGCCGCCGTGATAGTACTTCAGCGCGACGCGCCCGGCCGCCCGCGCGGCGTCGACGGCGGCCGCCAGCGCCGCGTCGCTCACCGCGCGGGCTCTTCCCCCGGGAAGGGCTCGCCGCGCTCGGCCAGCACCTGCCCGTACACCTCGAGCGCGTCGACCACGACCGGCATGCCGCCGTAGGTGACCATCTGGAAGATCACCTCTGCCACTTCCTGGCGGGTGGCGCCGACGTTGAGCGCCGCGTGGATGTGCGCGCGCACCTCGTTGGGCCGATGGAGCGCGGTCAGCGCGCCGACCGCGCAGAGCTCCCGCTGTTTCTGTGAGATGACCTCCCGGCTGTAGAGCACACCGGTGAAGAACAAGGAGAGCTCGCGCGCGAGCCCCTTGTCGAACCGTTTCCACGTCTCGAATCCGGAGCCGCCCTTCAAGGTGCTGAAGAGCTTCTGGCTCGTCTTTTTCGTGAGGGCTTTCAACCCGGCATCGTCCATCAGCGCCATGGGATCTCCTTGAGACCTTTTCGACAGTCGCCGCGGATGATACGCTGCCATCCCGGCGGCGCGCGTCGCGCCGTCACAATAACGTAGCCGAGAGGACCGCACAATGTTGAACCCGCACGTGTTCCGCGCCTACGATGTGCGCGGGCTCGTCGGCAGCGACATCAACCCCGACGTCTTCCGCCAGGTCGGACGTGCCTACGCGACCATGATTCGTCGCAACGGCGGCCGCCGCATCGCGGTCGGTCGGGACAATCGCCTGTCGTCGGACGATCTCAAGCTCGGCTTCGTGGAAGGCGCGCGCGCGGCCGGCATCGACGTGGTCGACATCGGCCCGTCCACCACGCCGATCCTCTACTTCGCGACGGCACACTGGAAGCTCGACGGCGGCGCCAACATCACCGGGAGCCACAACCCGATCGAGTACAACGGCGTGAAGATGGTCCACCCCGGCGCGGCGCCGCTCTCCGAGGACGAGATCCAGGCGCTCCTCAGGACGATCGAGCGCGGGGACTACGAGAGCGGTCACGGCGGCCTGAGCGAGCGGAGCCCGCGCGAGGACTACTTCGACACGATCTCGCGGATCGTCCGCCCGACCCGGCGGTTGAAGGTCGTGGTCGACGCGGGCAACGGCGTGGCCGGGATCTACGGTCCCGAGCTCCTGCGCCGGATCGGCTGCGAGGTCACCGAGCTCTACTGCGAATCGGACGGGAGCTTTCCGAATCACCTGCCCGACCCCGAGGACGAGCGCAACGTCGAGGATCTGAAGGCCAAGGTTCTCGAGACCGGCGCCGATATCGGGATCGCCTACGACGGCGACGCCGATCGCGTCGGGGTCATCGACGAGCGCGGCCAGCGTCACGAGGCCGACCTGATCCTGATCCTGCTCGCCCGCGATCTGCTCACCCGCCATCCCGGCGCCAAGATCGTCTTCGACGTGAAGTCCTCGCAGGCGCTCGTCGACGACATCCGGCAGCACGGCGGCGTGCCCATCATGTGGAAGACCGGCCACTCGCACCTGAAGCGCAAGATGCGCGACGATCACATCCTGCTCGGCGGCGAGGTGAGCGGCCACATGTTCTTCGCCGAGAACTACTACGGGGTCGACGACGGCATCCTGGCCTCGTGCAAGATCATCGAGCTCACCGCGGGGGCGACGGAGTCGCTCTCGCGCCTCTTCGCGTCGATTCCGCACCTGCGCACGACACCCGAGCTCAAGGCGCCGTGCGCCGACGGCGAGAAGTTCCGGGTCGTCGAGCAGGTCACGCAGGAGCTCAAGCGGCGGTACGAGACGATCGACACCGACGGCGCCCGGGTGATCTTTCCCGGCCGCGGCTGGGGACTCGTGCGCGCCTCGAACACCAACCCGTATCTGACTCTCCGCTTCGAGGCCCGGACCGATCGAGAGATCGAGGAGATGAAGCGGGAGATCTACGCCGTGCTGAGCCACTACCCGGTGACCCTGCCCGACTGAGCCGCTCGTCGCGTCTCCGCTTCCCAGGGGTGCGATGGTGGTGGGTATGGCGTCCGAGCACAGCACCAGCCAGCTCGTCCGGAATATCGGCTCGACCCTCGTGACGCGCGTGGCCGTCATGCTCGTCGCGCTGCTGTCGTCCGTCCTGCTGGCGCGGCTGCTCGGCCCCGAGGGTCGCGGCGTCTTCGCGCTGCTCCTGCTGATACCGAGTCTCGCCACGAGTCTTGGCCTGCTGGGATTCGAGCAGGCGAACGCGGTCTATGCGGGTCTCGAGCCTCGCGGACGCCGAACCTTGATCTGGCAGTCGGCCGCGGTCGCCGCTTGTGTGGGCACCGTGCTTGCGGCGACGGCCGTCCTATATTTCTTGTCCGGTGCGCCCGGGTTCGAGGCGCTCGCGGCCGCCCCGCCCGCGCTCGTGCTGCTGCTCCTGGCGACGATTCCCGCGCGCCTCGTCGTGGAATACTGGGGCGCCATCCTGCGTGGCATGAACCGCATCCAGATCCTGAACATGTTCGAGATCGGCGGCAAGCTCGCGCCATTCCTCGGGGTGGTCGTCCTCGTCTGGGCGCTCGACCTCGGCGTCGCCGGAGCGGCCTGGAGTGACGCGGGCGCGTCCGTCGCCGCAGTGATCGTCCTGGGTCTCTTGCTCCGTGCGGTCGGTGCGTGGGGGCGGCCGGCGTGGGATTCGAGCCTCTGGCGACGTGTCCTGACATTCGCGCTGCCCGTGCACGCCGGCACCATCGCGGCGTATCTCAACTACCGCGTCGACGAGTTCATCGTGGCGGCCTATCTGCCGATCGAGGCGCTGGGGCTCTACGCCATCGCGGCCGGGTTAGCCGAGCGGATCTGGATCATTCCGGGCTCGGTGGCCACCGTGCTCCTGCCGCACCTGACGAATCAGCGCAGCGACGCCGGCGTCTCCGCGGCCATCTGCCGGCACGTGGTGATGTGGACCGGCGCGGCCTGCATCGTCGTGTTCGCGGTGGCGGATCCGGTGATCACCGTTCTCTTCTCGAGCTCCTTCGCCGGAGCCGTTGCGCCGCTCCGCTGGCTGCTCCCCGGCATCTTCACCTTGAGTATCGGCAAGGTTCTCGTGGCCGAGCTCCTTGCCCGCGAAAGGCCGCGCTATACCGTATTGGCTTCCGGCGCGGCGGTCGTCGCAAACATCGTCGGGAACCTTCTGCTCGTGCCGCGAATTGGTATCTCCGGTGCGGCGATCGCATCGTCTGTTTCGTACTCGATCCTTTCCGCCATCCTGATCGTGTGTTACCTCCGCGTCACAGGGCTGTCGTGGCGGGCGCTCGTTCCGGGCACTCGTGATCTCGCAGTCTATCTCGCTCTCTGGCGTCAGATTCTTGACACTCGTCTGAATTCGAGTTCACGCGCGTAAGACGGCAACACCCACGAGGTAGTCTCGTCGCAATGACGTAGCAATTTCGGGTGTACTTTTGTCCTCAGGCGATTCTCCAAGCGCTCGTCAGGGAAACATCCGATAGAGACAACTTCGGCAGCTCGCCTACTCTCGCCGGGTCTCGCGCGGCTATCTCGAGCGCTCATCGCGCTCATAAAGGTGAAAACATGTGCGTCCCTCGTGTTGTGGAGGTCGAAGATGATCGCGTTGCAAAGGACTGATGAATTCGTCGGACGAACCACGAACTGGCTGTACGACCATCTGCGCTTTCTTCCTACCTACACCCCAACCGTCGTGTGCGACCGCCTCGCGAACCGGCAAGAGTTCGCGGATCTCGAGGCGCGCGCGATCGATCCACGAAATCTGAGCCGCCGAGTCTGGCGGCGGGCCTTTGGCGAGCGACTCTACCCGCTGGATCGAATTTGGCTTAAGCGCAAGGCTCCGCGCGTGCTCCATTCACACTTCGGCTACGTGGCCGCCCGCGACATGGCTCTGGCCAAAACCCTCCAGATCCCATGGCTCGTCAGCTTCTACGGCGCCGACGTCTATCAGCTCGGCTATCAAGAGCAGTGGCGCGAGATCTACGCAGGCGTGTTCGCGCGCGCAACGAAGGTGCTGGCCCTCGGGCCGGCGATGGCCGCGAGGCTCGAAAAGCTGGGATGCCCGTCGGACAAGCTCGACGTCCATTTCCTCGGCATCGACGCGGCGGGGCTTCCCTTCGAGGCCCGCAAGCTGCGAGCCGGCGAGCCCCTGCGCCTGCTGTTTGCCGGGACGTTTCGCGAGAAGAAGGGCATCGAGTACGTGGTCCAGGGGGCGGCGCGCGCGAAGCGAGCCGGCGTCCCGCTGGAGCTGCACCTCGTCGGGGGCGCCATGGACAAACCGGGAGACCTGGCGACCGAGCGCGCCGTTTCACGCCAGATCCGCGACCTCGGGATCCAGGACCTCGTGACGAGGCATGGCTTCGTTTCGTTCGCGCGGCTCGTGGAGCTGGCCCTGCGGTCGCACGTGTTCGTCGCACCCAGCGTGACGGCAACCGATGGTGACTCCGAGGGCACTCCATTCGTGCTGCAGCAGATGATGGCGACGGGCATGCCGGTCATCGCCACCGACCATTCGGACATTCCGTTTCTGGTCGGCGATCTCACCAGGACTCTGGTTCCCGAACGCGATGCCGGCGCGATTGCCGATCGCATCCAGGGATTCTGGGAGGATCCGGCCTTGCTGCTCGCCGAGGGGGAGCTGCTGCGCCGCCGCATGCGGGAGCACTTCGAGATCCGGCAATGTTCGGCGCGGCTGGCCAACATCTATGACGAGGTCCTTGCCGGGTGATCCTCAGCCGACCAGAAGCCTTACCGCCGCCAGGAGATCGGGCGCCATCGCGCAATCACGGGCGCCCCAGAAACCGCCGGGATCGAGGAGGACTGCCCGTAGCCCGGCTGCGCCGGCGCCACGCGCGTCGATCGTGTAGAAGTCACCGATGTACGCAGCTTCAGCGGCCGCGATTCCGGCGCGGGCCAGCGCGAGCTCGAAGATGCGGCGATCGGGCTTCTCGACGCCGACTTCGCCTGAATCAAGGACGAAGTCGAGATGGGCCGCCACGCCGACGGCATCGAGGACCGACCGCACCGACCCGTTCGAGTTGGAGATGGCGGCGGCTCGAAGACCGGAATCGCGCACGAGCGCGATCGCCTCGAGCGCTTGTGGATCGTGCGTGGTCCAGAGACCGACTGGGGGGTTGAAGCTCCGCCTCCAGGCGGCCACCTTCTCGACGGTGTCTCGATCCGTCACGCCGAGCCCCTCGAGCACGTACGCCATGTAGCGCGTCGCGGCCGACTGACTCTCGGTGGACTCGGCCGCTGCCGTCCGCGCGAAGACGTGGTCGTCGAGCTGGACGCG
>Ga0075434_100005283_pt1 | contig 11745 bp, 8 predicted proteins | sample RhiMethybrSRZTD3_FD_75298 | JGI IMG/M metagenome (GOLD analysis project Ga0075434, IMG submission 75298) | Populus rhizosphere microbial communities from Tennessee, USA - Rhizosphere MetaG P. TD hybrid SRZTD3 | ecosystem: Host-associated > Plants > Roots > Rhizosphere > Soil | place: USA... | reverse complement strand
TCTCCAGTAAACAGCGACCAAGAAGAGGGCGGCAACAGGCCCTCTTCGTTAGTTTTTCCAATCGAAATGATTCGCGTTCTTACCATCTTCGGACTGCTGTGTTGTTGTCTTCATGTCGCGGCTCAGTCGGCCGACTCAGCCAGTGTTACATTTCCCGAAACTGCCTACGACTTTGGAACAGTGAGACAGGGGTCGAGAGTCGTCCACCGCTTTGCCGTGAAGAATAGCACTACTACGCCCGTGACGATCAAGGGTGTCCAGTTTTCGATTCCAGGCATGAACGCCAGATTCAAGCCCGTGGTCGCACCCGGCGTTGAAGGCGCGATTACAGTGGAATGGGATACGTCACACTTGAGTGGCGAAATAGACGGGCAAGCGAGTGTGCTTCTTGGGCAAGGCCCCGAGCAGCAACAAAACCTGCTCCTGAAGGCAGTAGTGCAGCCGCCGCTTGAGATCCTGCCTTATCCTGCGATTTTCTTAAGCGCATTTCGCGGAGAAGACAATGAGTGCCGACTGAGAATCATCAATCATGAAGACGAACCCATTTCCATATCGCTGCCTGCTTCAGCCGGCGAGCATTTCACTGCATCGCTTGCCACGATTCAACCTGGAAAAGTCTATGAACTGGTGGCAAGAATCCCGTCCGCAGCTCTTCCAGGTCGCTACGACGAGGAACTGCATCTTTCAACAGACAAGGCCAAACTCGATGCTTTGAAGGTTCCAGTTCATGTTTTTGTTAAATCGGATCTCTACGCTAATCCGGAGACGATTGATTTCGGTTCGGTCTCGGTCGAGGAAATGCGGGAAAACGCCGCAGCGCGCGGATTGTTGGCGCAAACTATCCTGGTAAAGAAACGCAGCGGCGAGTTCGAGATCAAGCAGGTGCAGTCAACCGTGGAAGGGGTTGAAGTGACAAAAGACCCGCCAGATGGAAAGAACTCAACCTATCGCATTGATGTCGCGCTCAATCCCGAGAAGATGAAACTCGGCGAGATCACGGGCTTTGTGGAAATCGTCACGAACGATAGAGATTTCCCAATGATTAGGGTCCCGATTGCGGGAGCTATTTCGCGCAAGGAGCCAAATCCTCACCCTTCAACACGAGAGAGAGCACGAAAGACTAAAATCTTAAGCCTGCGAGATAGACCACTTTATGCGGCTCTGTAGGTGGGACATTCAACAATAGGAGTCTTATCGCAGTTTGCGTCTCGCACGTATTCTTTGATCTCTTCCTGAAGATGTGCGGCTACCGTCTCGATAACCCCTGCATTCTCGGATCGGAAGAGCTGCGCGCACAATTGCTCAATTCGTTCTTCGCGCATCCTTTCAGACTAAACGAACTCAGTTAAACGTTTGAATACAGCGGAATAGGTATGGAACCCCAAAAGGGGCAAGAAAACGCAATTATGGGTGACCTACACTGATCGTTTCTTATTTCTTGACCATCTGCGCCGGGTTTGAGCCCTACTTCTTCTCCATCCCCGTCCTGCAATGTATGTTCAATCCGAATCTCGCCGTCGTGTAACAATCCCCACTTCTCCCAAAATCGGGGAGAAGTGGGGCACCCAACTGCGGGCGAGGGCGCCCGCATCACACACTCAGGCTTTCTTAATCAGCCTCGTAATCCAGATCAAAATCACCGCGCCGAGGATGGCGACCAGGATGCTCGAGATGAAGCCGCCGCCACTGCCGCCGCCGAGCAGGCCGACGATCCAGCCTCCGACGATGCCTCCGACGATGCCCAGCAGAATGTCGGCGATGACGCCGTATCCACCGCCTTTCATGATTTTTCCGGCGGCCCAGCCGGCAATCAGACCAACCACGATCCACCAGATGATCCCGTGTAGCATTGCGATCCTCCTGGAATTCTTGAGAGAGTTGACTGCTGCTGCGTAAACGCAGGAAGGGTATGGCGCGGGGTTGAGGTTGTCAAGCGGGGGTCCGGTTCTTGTCCGGTTCTTTCTCGAGACTGTGATGGAGGATCGCCGGACAGGAATGTCCCACCCAAACGAGCTACTACCAGCTGATTCTGATCAACGACAGGCACTGGCGCGGCAATTCGAATTCGACACTTGCTTTTCCGTGTTCGAGTTGTATCCATGACGGCGAAGTCAGGAGCTGGAGTTGGCCGGCCGATTCCAATTTCTTGTACTGCTCAGGCGGTGGAGACTGCGGTGATCCCATTTCTTTCCAGGCTGTAAAGGCATTGCTGTGCTGGGAATCGATGCGGAAGTGTTGTAACAGTGCTCGAGTGGCAGTGTCGGGAAGGCCGGCGATCGTCAAGTGCACCGTAGCAGGGGTGGCGGGCAGATCATCGTCGTGATAGTTCCAGACCAGCACTTCCAGGCTGCGCTCGGAGCGTGTGGCAATCGTGCGAATGTCGGGTGCGGCGCGTACTCCGTTGCGCACGATCTGATCTGTGGCTAACGAAGAAGAACTGGTGGCTTCGACACGGTCACGACCCATCAGACCGAACATGCGAAATGCGTTGAGGACAGGCTTGTCCAGGCCAGCAGAGGTTAGTTCGCGAAATCCCGCGAAGTAGGGCTGATCCTCAAATTCAAAAGCCCAGGTGACCACGCCCAGCAAATTGATGTGCTCGCGTTCGGCGAGCGCCAGGGTTTGACTGTAGGCCTCGGCGGTATACGCGGCGTAGAGCGCGCCGTTGCGATAGCCGTTCTGCGGATTTTTCTCAGCCGAGCAGGCGGCGCAGCCCTCGGGATCAGATTCGCCGAGAACGACCGGCGTGTTTTGCCATTTAGGAAATGACGCAACGACTTTGAAACCCTGCTCAACTGCGTTCAGTTGCGTGGCGATACCCATCTGCACGTGATCGCCTTGCCATGTGGGCGATCCCTTTGGATGAAAACTGATGAAGTCGAGCGGCGCGCCGGTTTTGCCGGTGATGTAGTTTGCGCCGGTCTCGCAATGCTGAAGGAAGTCCTTAAGAAACTGTGCGGACTTCGGCCTTCCCGGGCCAGTCGAATCTGGCCCGCCGATTTTCGCCACGGGTAACGCGCGCAGGACAGCGTCCGCGGAGTAGTCGTACAGTTTGAAGTATTCCTCGGGGGTTCCCTGCCAGTAGGCGATATCGGGCTCGTTCCACACTTCCCAAAGCCAGGTTTTCACTTCGGCGTCGCCATAACGCTCGCGAAGGTGCTTGGTGAATTGGAACACGAGTTCAGCCCACTTCTGATAGTCCTTCGGCGGATAGGCCCAGCCGGTGTAAATGGAACCGTTCGGGAAGTTGTGTCGGTATGGTTCCGGGTGCGTCGAGAGCGCTTCCGGCATGAATCCGAGTTCAACCAGAGGCTTCAGTCCCGAGTCGTGAAACGTGTCGAAAATTCGGTCGACAATTTTCCAGTCGTAGATCGGACGGACGGATGCGTCCTCGGTGTACACGTTTGTTGATCCCCACTTCAAAGAGGATGAGCCCTCGCCGGTGGTGAAAAGATTGTGAACGCGAATATAGGCAGGCGTTGGACTCAGCTGGCCAATTTCGTTGAGGAGCTTTTTTCCATTCAGCGCATAGGTATAGTTGGGTTCGTCGTAGCCGAAGAAATTCCACGACGCGGGAAACGAACCTTGCAGATGATCGGCACGGATTGCGATAGTGACAGACTGTGGCGCCTGCGCCGCGTGCAAGGGTGCGAGGGTGAGAGCAATAGCAATGGCCGCAATCCGGAGAACTCTCATATATATATTTCGCAATTATCGGCGAAGTTCGATAACAGTTCCGTTGTGTCCGACTAGTGCCAGTTCAGCCATACCGATGAAGAGGCCGTGTTCGACGACGCCGGGAATCTTGCGGATTTCGGCAGCCAGCGCGGGAGGATGATCAATCACGCCGAAGGTGCAGTCGAGGATGTGATGTCCCTCGTCAGTGACATAAACGCTGCCATCGGCGTGACGACGCAAAACAACTTGCGCGCCGAGTTTTTGGATTTGTGGAGAAATCAAAGATTGCGCGAAGGCGATCACCTCAACCGGCAGCGGAAATTTGCCCAGCTGTTTGACTTGCTTGATCGAATCCGCGATCACCACGAACTGCTTTGAGACCGATGCGATCACCTTCTCTCGCAGGAAGGCGCCTCCCCCTCCTTTAATGAGGTTGAGCTGCGGATCGATTTCGTCGGCACCGTCGATATCGATGTCAATCTCAGGGTGCGCTTCGAGGGTGGTAAGCGGAATGCCAAGCTGCTCGGCCAATTCCTTGGTTGCTTGCGATGTTGGAATTCCCGTAACTTTCAAGCCGTGGCGAACGCGCTCCGCCAGAAATCTCACAAAATAAGTTGCGGTTGAACCTGATCCCAGTCCGACAATCTGGCCCGGTTGCACCAGTTCCAGCGCGGCTGACGCCGCCGCTTCCTTCTCCCGGTCCCGAGGATTGATTTCAGCTTTCGGTGAGTTCATTCCGGCTTTGGCGAGTTTTTGCGAAACCCATGAAGAATGAGGGCGCTGCTGACTGCAAAGCTACCCACGGCGCCGAGTACCATGGCCTGTACGAGTTTTGCGCCCAGATGCAAGGCAGATGGGAAAAGCGCCCCTATGGTAAAGATGATACCTGCAACATTGAGCCACACTGGCGGTCTGAGATGGCTCGATTCGTTCTGACGAAGTTGAATTTGCAACAGCACCGCGGCCGCACCAATCAGGGCCATGACGACCAGCGCCACCGGGCTGCGAAACGCCGCCGGACTGGTGAACATCACTACCAAAGTCAAGGCGATGCAGAGAAATCCCGCGCCAAGTACGGTTTTGCGTTTCGGCAATGGCAAGGCAATGCCATTGTATGACAGGCACGTACCTTTGAGCAGAGCTACCGAATAGCAAGCACGAAGGAGGGATGGGAATTGCCGTACCCTTAGACCCCTAGGAAAGAGACCCTCCGGAATCCTCTGGCTTTCGAGTTCTGTAAGTCCCGAAGGGATGATCGCCAATAGCCCGGCGTTTCCAACGCCGGGGCTTTGCCCGCAGAGACGCGAGTCCCGTAGGGACGGCTGGGCTAGCTGAGGACGAAACGCGCATCGTAATCGATTTTGTGCTTTCTTGAAAATGCAACAAATTCTTCTTCAAAACTCCTCTTCCGATGGTGTTCCGGCTGCGAATTGATGTATACGACCGTCTGGTCTTGCTGCGAGATGCTCACGCTAAATGCTCCATAGCCTTGTTGCCACTCAAATCGCGGCTTGACGTTTTCATTGAGCCATTTGGAGGAGCCGCCTTTCAGGAACTGCACGGCCTTCGACAGCGGCATAGTTGCGGGAAGAGAAAGAAGAATGTGAATGTGGTTGTCCGTGCCACCGACCGCGATGGTTTTGAAGCCGTTTCTGCGCGCAATGCCGCCGAGGAAAGACCAGAGGCGGTTTCGAATCTCTTCGTGGATTATGGGCAGTCTTTTTTTGGTGGAAAACACGACGTGCATGAGCTGCGAGACATACGTATGCGACATAAAGTTTTCAGCCGTCCCTACGGGACTTCCTCGCTGTTGTGCGGCCCGGCGTTGAAAACGCCGGGCTATTGGCATTTGTCCCTTCGGGACATCCAAGAGCCTATGTGATCTGGAATTGAAGTAATCCGCTCATTTCGTCGGTATCGCTGTGAATCACACCCCTGCCACTACCCACTGCAGCTGCTGCGGTGCTCCTTGATTCAAGGCATAAAGCACCAACTCCACCCTGCTGGACGCAATGAGCGCGGGCGTATGTGTGCTCGCCAGTGATACGCCAGAAAATCTGGAAGCCCTCGGCGATACGGGTTTCACCTTCAAACGCTGCAACGTCGCCGATTTGCGCAGAATGCTGACATATCTATTGGACAACGATCAGCTTCGCGCAAAATTCGGAGGTCGGGCACAAGAGCGCGTCCGCGAGAACTTTCTTTGGGATGACGTCGTCGGTGAGTTGGCGGGGATTTATGCGCGAATGGTCAGTCGCGACGAAAAGCGCGCGACGATTGCTTTAAGGTTGTCTCCCTCCGTGGCATCCGTTATCGAGATTGGCCGTCCGTCAACCAACTACAAAGCACACGAAGGTAAACCAATGGAGCCAGCCGTTGACCAGGAAATGCCTAGATCGGTTCGAGCCGCGCGGTGAAATGCCGCAAGAACGGAGCCTGGTACAAAAGATTCAGTCCACGAATTGCGTCGCGCTTTTTCCATACTTCGAGGATTACCTCGACCACGTAATCGATGTGGCTTTGCGTGTAAACGCGACGCGGAATTGCTAATCGCACCAAGTCCATTTGAGCTGCAGGCCCGAACATCAGAGTGCCGATTTCAACCGATCGAACGCCGCCTTCGAGATACAGCTCCGCTGCCAGTGCAACTCCAGGGAACTGACCTTGCGGGATGTGCGGCAGAAACGCGCGTGCATCAAGGTAAATCGCATGTCCGCCGGGCGGCTGAACAATCGGCACGCCTTGCTCGGAGATGTGGTTGCCCAAATAGGCGGTCGAAGCAATCCGGTAACGCAGGTAGTCTTCTTCGAGCGCTTCCTGCACTCCGACGGCGATGGCCTCGAGATCGCGGCCGGCGAGACCGCCATAAGTTGGATATCCTTCTGTGAGGATGAGTAGATCTTTTTCCTGCTGCGCCAGCAGGTCGTCATTGGTACAAAGAAATCCTCCGATGTTAGCCATGCCATCTTTCTTTGCCGACATCGTGCAGCCGTCGCCATAGCCGAACATCTCTTGCGCAATCTGTTTGGGCGTCTTCGATTCGTATCCTCGTTCGCGCAACTTGATGAAGTAGGAGTTCTCGGCAAAACGGCAAGCATCGAAATAAAGCGGAATCTTGTGCTCGCGGCAGATTGCACTCACTTGCCGCACGTTCTCCATTGAGACGGGCTGTCCGCCGCCGGAATTGTTGGTGACGGTCAGCATCACTAATGGAACTCGCTCCCGGCCTACGCGCGAAATGAGTTCGCGCAGAGCGGTGACGTCCATATTTCCCTTGAACGGATGCTTGCTTGCCGGCTCCTGGCCTTCGGGAATCACGACATCCAGCGCCTCTGCCGCAGTGAACTCCACATTCGCACGCGTCGTATCGAAGTGTGTGTTGTTGGGAACCACGTCGCCTTTCTTGCATGCGACTCCGAAGAGAATTCGTTCCGCGGCACGGCCCTGGTGTGCCGGAATAACGTGTCTGTAGCCGAAGATGTCCTGAATCGAAGCGCGAAAGCGTTCGAAGCTCTTGCTGCCGGCGTAGCTTTCGTCTCCTTCCATTACGGCGGCCCACTGGTGGGTGGACATCGCGCCGGTGCCGGAGTCGGTGAGCAAATCAATCAACACGTCTTCGGCAGGAAGCAGAAATAGGTTGTAGCGCGCGGTCCGCAGCAGGACTTCGCGCTGCCCGCGCGTTGTCCAGCGAATGGGTTCGACGCTCTTGATGCGAAAAGGTTCGATGATGGTTCGAGGCATGGGCTAGGAGCTTCAATGCACCTGCACAGAATCCGCTTCCTCATACGTGACCGCTGCGGTGCGTTCCAGTTTGTCCCACGAGAACGGCTCACCTGAGGCCGCACGCTTCACTGTTTTGAACAGCACCCAGGAGAACAGTTGGCGATATGCGAATCTTTGCAGCCATACCTGGCTCAACAGCCACGAATCTTCACGGGTATCTGGGGTGCTGCGTTCCAACGCGAAAGCGATTGCCGAAGTAATGAAATCAATGATCAAGAATGTCAGGAAGAAGATCACCAATCGTTGAAAATCGGCCCGTGGCGCTGATTCCGGATGGAAGTGCTTCTGCAGGAAGAACCATCCCGAACCAACGACGAACATGATGTCGATGAATGGCGAGACCAGTGGCAGCAAAATTTGGAATACGACAATGTTCGGAAGCGCGACCCAGCCTAGCACGCCTTTTCTTGTGAACGCCTCGCGATGCTTAAATACTGCCTGCAAAATTCCGAATGACCAGCGGAAGCGTTGCCGCATCAGCCCATTCGCATTTACCGGAGCTTCAGTGTAAGCCAGCGCGCGGTCTTCATATTCGACGCGATAACCGCGGCGTAGTAACGCCATAGTGAGATCTGCGTCTTCGGCAACCGTATCGGTGTGAAATGCCGCCGCCTCATGGACTGCCGAAACACGCCACGCGCCGATTGCGCCAGGCACTACGCTGACGGCACCCATGGTATTTAGCGCGCGCCTCTCGAAGTTCTGGCTGGTTATGTATTCGAGTGCCTGCCAGCGGGTCCAGAGGTTCACGCGATTGCCGACTTTTGCGTTGCCGGCGACCGCGCCAACTTTCGAGTTCAGAAAATGCGGCACCAGCAGGGCAACCGCGTCGCGGGCAATGACAGTGTCGGCATCAATGCCAACGAAGATTTCTTCGTTTTGCCGCAAATGTTGCAGACCAAAATTCAACGCCTCGGCCTTGCCTGAGTTTGACTTCGTCAGCACCAGCAGCCTTCCAACAGCTTCTTCTCGCGGAAAGGATGCTCTGGCGACCTCCAAAGTCTTGTCTCGCGATCCATCATCGATCACGATGACGCGCAGGTTGTGATAACTCGACCGCAGAGCAGCACGAATCGTGCGCTCGATCACTTTTTCCTCGTTGTAAGCGGGAATCAGCACGGCGACTGCGGGATTGAATTCAGCGACATCGGGGAGCCGCTTGGAAGAAAGGCGATCATAGATTGCTAGTGCGCCGATGGAAAGCAGGCGCCCGGTCATTAGCAGGTCGCCAATAAAGAAGACGAGAACGATAAATTTTTGCACGGCGCTGTACATCCAGAAACCCATCAAGGTGAGCCAGGCGGACCACAGTTCGCTGGTGGGAATCGGCTGCATGATGTCGGCGCGGTTCTTGTCGAGGAGATCGGCGACACTGACAATCTGCAGTCCCTTAGCGCGAATGCCTTCGATGATCATGGGCAGGGCGCGCACGGTCTCGCGCCGGTCGCCGCCACCGTCATGCAAGAGGATGATGTTGCCGCAAGTCAAGCGTTTCTGGGGAGAGCACGGCGGCAGGTTGTCGAGCACAGATTGCGCGATCTGCTCTGCATTGCGGTGTGGGTTTTCACGCCAGTCATTGGGATCGATCTTGTCACCGATGGCCAGGTAGCCCATGCTCTCGGAAATTTCCAGAGGCCGGACTTCATCTTCGGTGTCGGGTTCCGCATCGACGGAATAAGGAGGTCGGAAGAGCACCGTACGTATTCGCAATCGGCTCGCGAATAACCGCTCGGTGACGTTTAACTCCAGCCGCACGACCGCGTCGGGCGTGATGCTGATATCAGGATGGAAGAAGGTATGATTTCCGATTTCGTGGCCTTCGTCGAAGATGCGTGAAGTGATGGAGGACAGCTTCTCAGCCTGGCTGCCGATCAGGAAGAACGTGGCAGTGGCGTGCTCCTTCTTCAGGATGTCGAGGATTCTCGGGGTCCAGTCGGCATCGGGCCCGTCGTCGAATGTGATGACGACCTGACTTGGACTAGCTCCGTAGCGTCCCACACGGTACGGCTCCGGCAAAGAATCCATCACCTCATCGGTTATCAATCCCGAACGATCAAGAGTGATAGTTCGTGAGCCGTTGGTCGGCGTCGCTTCCAGATTCAAGATCTCGCCGTCGCCTTCCATGTCAACGTCCTGGCCAGGCAGCACGTCGCTCAGTTTGGATGGCGCGTCATTTTCAGTTGGGGCATCCCATATTTTCCAGAGCGAACGGTCTTCAGACCCGAGCCGCCACAAGGCGAAGGTGCTAATTCCAAGCTGACGTGCGGCCCGCATCTGATTGAGCGCGGTTACACCGTCGGTGAACCAGATGTCGTGCTGCAGATTTTTTTCGTCGAGATAACTGATGTGCGGATTGAGACTGTCACCATCGAAGTCCACATACGCGTCGGAATCGCGAGCGGCTAGCCAGGCGTCCTGCACTGAAGCAGGCCTGCCGATGTCCTTGGCAGGCGTGCGCCCCTTCTTGGGACGGCGTTCCCAGTCGTAGCCATAATTCGCGATGGCACAAATCAATTTGTCGAGAGGAATGAGCTTTTTGGCGTCCGCGAGATTATCGGTGAACCAGTCCTGGGAAGCGATCGGGCCCGCAGTTCCGCCTGGCCCGCTGTAGTGCTCGTCATAGTTCATCAGAACCAGACCGTCGGCAACATCCGCGGCAGCGGTGTAGGGAAACTCGGGATTAGCTGCGGGAACACTGACATAGAGCTTCAAGCCTTTTGCATGCAGATCTGTGGAGAGTTCCCCGAGTAAGGCAACAAAGCCCGACGCAGCTCTTTTCAGGTTCAAATCCTCAAAGTCCACCATCAGTCCGCGATAACGATCGCTGGCGAGAAACTTGTCGATCTCTTCGCGAAACTGGTCGCGAACGTCGGGATTGTTGAGGAAGCCGGAGATGTCAATCCAGTTACTTCCGTCAAAGTTGTTGACGAGCGGGAAGACTTCAGTGCCCGTATCCTCGGACTTCAGGAACTTCATGACCTTGTCGTCGACGATGCGGACCGTACTGCTCTGAATCACCTCAAACTGGTTGTGCGGTGGCAGCACTTGCTCATCAATTCCCTTCAAATGACCATCGTTCGAGAGCACGTGCAGCCATTCGGGGTAGAGCAAATCAATTTGTCGCGCATATTCACGTAGTGACGAAAATCCTGCCGCATCGGAAGGATCATAGAAAGCCGCGCGGATGCCTTCGTCGATGTTCAGCTGAACCTGGGAGGGCGGGAGGTTGGTTCGACGGTGCGACCGGCGCGCCACCTGCTTGCGTCTTTCTGCTGCACGCTCCCGTTCGGTTTCTTTCAGGGCATGGTAGGGATGCTTTTGGAACTCGAGCAGCGGCTTTTGCAGAGGCTCGCTGCGCACAGCGCCATACACAAACACAATAACGATGGTTCCGACAACAATGCCGGCGAGATCGAACAGAGTTCTAAGCCGTTTCCATCGCGCCCGGCGAGGATCGTAAAAAACTGGTTGCCCCATGCCATTGACCATTTCCATCGTAGCGGGAGCACCTGACAGAATCAATTAGGCGCGCGCTCTCGACTTTTATGTATTCACCTAAGCCTGCACGCGGTATAGTCGCACTGTGCGGGAACTAATCCGCAGAAACCTGACATTCTTCCTGCTCGCTTCGGTCGCCGCCGTAATTGTGCGGGTGTTCTTCATTGTTCATTTCCCCAGCGTAGTCAACGACTCTTTCGTCTATGGCGATATCGCGAAGAACTGGCTGCAACACGGCATTTATGGGCTAAGCGGTCCGGATGAGATTTCTCCAACCTACATTCGCCTGCCCGGTTATCCTGCATTCCTCGCCTTTGTTTTCGCCATCTTCGGTATGGAGCACTACCGCGCCGCACTTGTTATTCAGGCAGTGCTGGATGTCGGAACGTGCTTTCTGTGCGCCGATATCGCGCGGCGGTTGATCGGTTCCAAGGCGGCTAAGTCTACATTTTTGCTCGCAGCGCTCTGCCCGTTTCTTGCCGACTACGCCGCAGCGGCGCTGGCTGAGACCCTGGAGATCTTTTGCACCGCGCTGGCACTCGACTTGGCAATCGCCGCGTTTCAGAACAACAAACAACTCAACTGGGTATGCGCAGGGGCGGCCTGCGCAGGGGCAATTCTGTTGCGGCCGGATGGTGTCCTGTTGCTAGTGGCGATAGAGGCCTACTTGGCATTCTCGGTTCTTTTCAAAGCCGGTGCACCGGAGAAACTCTCGGGTCTTCGGGCGAGCGCGGTAGTGCTGTTGGTTGCGGTGGCACCGCTGGTGCCGTGGACGTTTCGCAATTG
>Ga0075434_100005282_pt1 | contig 11745 bp, 12 predicted proteins | sample RhiMethybrSRZTD3_FD_75298 | JGI IMG/M metagenome (GOLD analysis project Ga0075434, IMG submission 75298) | Populus rhizosphere microbial communities from Tennessee, USA - Rhizosphere MetaG P. TD hybrid SRZTD3 | ecosystem: Host-associated > Plants > Roots > Rhizosphere > Soil | place: USA... | reverse complement strand
TCGCTGATGCGGGGCGAGCGTCCTTCGGTGCGCTTGCCGAGGCGCACCGTGCCCATCTGCGTGAGCGATCCGATTGGCTTGGCGATTCCCTTGCGAACGGCGAGCGCGCCGGCGATCGTCGTCGTGCTGACGGCGCCGAGGCCGACGAGCATGACGCCGAGCCTGCCGCGCGCAGGAGCAATATCGACTGGCGTAGGCATGAACCGCGGATCATATCCCCTTCAGCTTTCGGCTGTCAGCCTGCGGCCGCGCGGCGCGCTAGGATGGAACGTCGGGCCCCGGCCGCGTGTCTAACGGCGCGAAGGAGCGAGAGAGCCGCCGCATGTTCTTCAAACGTGACAATCCGCACACGCTCGTCGTCGGCATGACGGGCGTGAAGATGGGCGATCGCCTCGTGCAGATCGGCTGCGCGCACGCCGGACGGCTCGGCGCGGTGGCCGCGAAGGTGGGGCTCTCGGGGCGCGCCGCGGCGATCGTTCCCGACGAGGCATCGGCCGCGCGCGCGCGCAAAGGCGGCGCGGATGCCGGCGTGCTGGTGGACGTGGAGATCGCGGCGCCGTCGCGGCTGCCGGTCGACGCCGGCGCGTTCGATCTCGCCGTCGTCGACGACACCGGCGGCCTGTTCGGCACGATGCGCGCGGAGGATCGCGTGGCGTCGGTGCGCGAGCTCGCGCGCGTGCTGCGGCCCGGCGGCCGCGTCGTCGTCATCGGCGCGACGCCGCGCGGCGGGATCGGCGCGATCCTGTCGCGTGCGCAGGCCGGGCCGCCGTTCGTGTCGTCGGGCGAGGCGGTGAAGGCGCTCGAGGCCGACGGCTTTCGATCGGCGAGAATCATCGGCGAACGCGAAGGGCTCGCGTTCGCGGAGGCGATAAAGCCGCGGTAGGCCGGACCCTACCGCGCGCAGGTCAAGTGACGGCCGCCGTCGATCGGAATCGTTTCGCCCGTCATCCATCCCGCGCGCTCCGACGCGAGGAACACGATCAGCTCCGCGATCTCCTCGGGTTTGCCCGGCCGGCCGAGCGGATGCGTTTCCTTCGATCGCTCGAGGAACGCGGCGTACTGCGGTTCGGCCATCCCGGAGCGGCGATGCAGGTTCGTCACCGTGACACCGGGGTTCACCGCGTTGACGCGGACGCCGAGCGGCGCCATCTCGATCGCCGCGCAGCGCGTCAGGTGATCGACGCCGGCCTTGCTCACGCAGTACGCGAGCACGCCCGGAAACGATCGCAGGCCGTTCACGCTCGACACGTTCACGACGGCGCCCTTGCGCTGCTTCAGGTGCGGCGCGGCGGCGCGCATCAGCCGGAACGGCGCCGTCAGGTTCACGGCCATCATCTGATCCCACGTGTCGTCGGTCGTCTGCTCGAGCGTGCCGCTCGCGATGACGCCGGCGGCGTTCACGAGCACGTCGAGATGGCCGAACGCATCGATCGCCGCGCCCACGATCTTCTCGGCTGCGTCGGCCTTCGTCAGATCGGCGGCGATCGCCGTCGTCTCGCCGCCGGCCGCGCGCACGACGGCCGCGACCTCGCCCAGAACGGTTTCATTGCGTCCGACGAGCACGATCGACGCCCGCTCGCGTCCGAAGGCCTCGGCCGCCGCGCGGCCGATGCCGCTCGTCGCGCCGGTCACAATCACGCTCTTTCCGGTGAACGTCATGGCACGGCAGTTTACTGGAACGCCCGCATCAGTCGCCCGTCGACTTCGCTCAGGGCGACAGTACAAGATGACAGCCTGTCCCGCGGGGAGCACAGCCGGGCGGCAGTAAACTGCGAATTCTGAAGGAGAACCAGCCGAAACCGGTAGGCAGGGGTTTTGCCTCGGTGGCGTCCGGATTCATGCGTCCCGCAACCGCGACCGACCTCTACTCCCCGCGCGAGATCGCGCTCGCCGCCGGCGTCCCTGAGGCTGACGTCCTCGCGGCGCTTGCCGCCGCGCACGGGACGTCGCGCCGCGCGGCGGATGGCCGGACGTTGGACGCGTTCGTGTCGCACGAGGAAGCGGTCCGCGTCGGCCGCGTGCTCGCCCGCGCCGCGGCGCGCGCGGCGCCGGGCGGCGCGACGCCGGAGGCTGGCGAACCGGAGATCCACATCCCGCAGTCGCGCGGGGTGCCGCTCGCCGTGTCGAGCGCGCTGCACGCGGCGCTCGTCGCCGCGCTCTTCCTCGCAACCTTCAATCTCTCGCCGAGCGCGGCGTCGCTTCGTCCGGACGATCGGCCGGCCGATCCGATGCGGCTCGTCTTCCTGGCGACGCCAGGGCCGGGCGGCGGCGGTGGCGGCGGCGGCCTGCTCCAGAAGACGCCGGCGCCAAAGGCGCTGCGCGAGGGAACGCGCAAGATCAGCAGTCCGCTGCCGCAGCGTGTGGAGCCGAAGGCGATCGAGCCGGCGCCGAAGCCGCCGGAACCGAAGCCCGCGCCGCCGCTCGCGGCCGAACAGCTGCCCGCCGTCGTCGCGCCGATCATCACGGCGCCGGCCGACACGCGCAACCGCGTGGGCGTGCTGACGCAGACGACCGCCGACGCCGAGAGCCACGGACCGGGTGCGGGCGGCGGCGCCGGCACGGGAAAGGGCACGGGACTCGGAGAAGGCGACGGCAGCGGCATCGGCCCCGGATCGGGCGGCGGCGCCGGCGGCGGGCCGTACCGGCCGGGCAGCGGCATCACGCCGCCGCGGCTGCTGCGCGAGGTGAAGGCCGACTACACCGACGAGGCGCGGCAGCGCGGCATCTCCGGCGAAGTCGTCCTCGAGATCGTGGTGCGGCGCGACGGAACGGTCGGCGACGTGCGCATCCTGCAGGGCCTGGCGAGCGGCCTCAACGATCGCGCCGTGCAGGCCGTGAAGCAATGGCGGTTCGCGCCGGCGCAGCGGCTCGGAGCGGCGGTCGACGTGATCGTCGAGGTCGCCGTGGAGTTCAGGCTGCGATGATGTTCCTCCTCATCGTCACGCTGTCGTCGATGCTGCTGGCCGCGATCATGAGCCTGGTCGCGTGGCGCATCGCCGCCGAGGAACGCCGGCGATCGGAGGCGCGCATCGCCGCGCTCGCGGAAGAAATCCATGCGCCGATTGCGGCCGCGTCGGGCGTCCAGCAGACGGCCTATCGCGCCGAATCGGCATCGCGCATCGAGCCGGCACGCCTCGCCGCGTTTCCGTCGGCGCGCCGTTCGCCGCGGTGGGACGATGCGATGCCGGATCTGCCGCTGCGGCAGGATCGAATCGAATCTTCGGGGTTGTTTGCCGCGGCTCGGCCGTCCGGAGGCGGATCGCGCCTTGCCGTCGCCGGCATCGCCGCGGCGATCGTCGGCGTCGCGGCACTGGCGGCGGTCACGATGACCGGCCGGCGAACGGCGGCGACGGCGCCGTCGCGCACAGCCGTCGCGGCGCGCGATAATCAGGGTGCGGCGCCCGCCGCGCAGCCGGCGCCGCTCGAGCTGGTGGCGCTCGGCCATCAGCGCGACGGGGATCGGCTCACGGTGCGCGGCGTCGTGCGCAATCCGGCCGCCGGCGCGGCGCTCACCGGGCTCACCGCGTCGGTGTTCGTGTTCGACGCCGACGGCGGCTTCGTGACGAGCGGCCGGGCCGCGATCGACGAACGGACGCTGAACCCGTCGGGTGAATCGACCTTCGCCGTCGTCGTGCCGAACGCGACAACCGTGAGCCGCTATCGCGTCAGCTTCCGGTGGGGCGATCGAATCGTGGCGCACGTGGACAAGCGCGAGCCGTTGAAGAAGCAGCCGTGATGAAGAGCCGCACTCGCCTGTCGATCGCCGCCGCGGCGTTCGCGCTGCTCGTCGCGACGCTCCACGCGCAGCCGCCGGCGCCGCAGCCGCAGCAGCCGGCGCGTCCCGGCGGCGACGAGCAGGGCTTCCGCTTCAAGAGCGGCGTGGAGCTGATCAACGTGACGGCGAGCGTGTCCGACGCGAGCGGCCGGTTCGTGTCCGGGCTGCGCCAGGAGGACTTCAGCGTCTTCGAAGACGATCAGCCGGTCACCGTCACGCACTTCAACGCCGAGCGCGTGCCGGTGAGCCTCGGCATCGCGCTCGACACGAGCGGCAGCATGGCGGGCACGAAGATCCAGGAAGCGCAGAACGCGCTCGATCGCTTCCTCTACGACCTGCTCGACAAAGACGACGAGGTGTTCCTGTACCGGTTCAGCAACGTGCCGATGCTCCTGCAGGGGTGGACGCGCGACCGGCAGCTCCTGTCGCGCGCGATCGGCCGCATCACGCCGAACGGCGGCACGGCGATGTACGACTGCGTCGCGGACGCGATTCCGCTCACGCAGCAGGGGCAGAACCGGAAGAAGGCGCTGCTCGTCATCTCGGACGGCAACGACACGGCGAGCGGCACCAACGTCCGCGAGGTGAAGCGGCTGATTCGCGAGACCGAGGTGCTCGTGTACGCGATTGGCATCGACGGCGAAAGCGAGTCGCGTACGCAGGCGCCGCCACCGCGCACGCCGATGCCGATGCCGTGGCCGTTCCCCGCTCCGGGCGGGCGTGGCGGCCGGCGTCCCGGCACCTTCCCGCCGATCGGCGGCGGCGGCGGCGGGACCGGCGGGTGGGGCGGCCGCTCGCGCGGCAACCCCGACGATCGCGTCAACGTCGCCGCGCTGCGCGAGATGACCGACGACAGCGGCGGCCGCACCGAGATCGTCCGCGACGCGCGCGACCTCAATCCGTCAACCGCCGGCATCGCTGACGAGCTGAGCAAGCAGTACTATCTCGGGTACCAATCGAACGGCGTCAGGGACGGCAAGTGGCACTCGATTCGCGTCGAGGTGCGCAACCATTCCTACCGCGTGCGCGCGCGCCGCGGCTACGTCGCCAGCTAGCCATTAGCCATTAAAATGGCGCGTGCGTCTGCTCGCGACCGCGCTCGGTCTGAGCCTCGTCGGTAGCTGCGGCGGTCTCATCGTCGCCTCATCGCTGGTCTTCTTCCCCGCCCGCGCCCGCGCGCAGCTCGTGCCGTGGCTCGTGAGCTACGCGGTCGGCGCGCTGCTCGGCGTCGCGCTGCTGCTGCTCCTGCCCGAAGCGCTCGCGGACCTTCCGGCGCCCGCGGTGTTCAGCACGCTGCTCTTCGGCATCCTCGTGTTCTTCGTCCTGGAGAAGCTGGTCCTGCTGCGGCACTGCCACACGGACGACTGCCACGTGCACGGCGCCGCTGCGCCGCTCGTGTTCGTCGGCGACGCGTTCCACAACTTCCTCGACGGCGCGATCATCTGCACCGCCGTGCTCACGTCGGTGCCGCTCGGCATCAACACGGCCATCGCCGTCGCGGCGCACGAGATCCCGCAGGAGGTCGGCGACGTCGCGGTGCTGCTCGCGGCGGGCTACAGCCGCGGCCGCGCGCTGATGCTCAACGTGGTCACCGGCGCGGCGGGCATTCTCGGATCGCTGCTCGCGTTCGGCGCGGTCGAGGTAGTCCCCGGCCTACGGCCGTACGTCCTCGCGGTGTCTTCGGCGAGTCTGTTGTACATTGCGATGTCGGATTTGATTCCCGACCTGCATCGCGGCGAGCTCGATGCCAGCGGCGTCCGCCAGGTCCTGCTCATCGCCGCCGGCATCCTCACCGTCGTCCTCTTCGAGCGAATGATCGGCTGATGGCCATCGACAAGACGAATCTCGCCACCGTCGAGAAGATGTGGCGCCGCGAGGTGGAGGCGGCCACGACCTATCGGCATCTCGCCAACCGCGAGCGCGATCAGAAGCGCAAGGACATCCTGCTGCGCCTCGCCGAGCAGGAGGACAAGCACGCGGCGCGCTGGTCGGAGCGGATTGCCGCGACGACCGGCCGCGTACCCGATCGCAAGGAGGTCGAGCACGGCCTCTCGTGGTTCCAGCGGATCTCCGATCCGAACGTCGTGCTGCACCGGCTCGAGCAGGAGGAGAACAAGGCCGAGGCCGAGTACGACCTGCTGATGACGCGTCTGACCGATCCGACCGATCGCCTCATCGCCGAGGAAGCGATGCTCGAAGAGCGCGATCACGCGATCGTCCTGCGGACGCTGGCCGGCGGGAAGATTCCGACGCCGCGATCGACGCTCGACACGATTCTCGGCCGCGAGCGCTGGCACGTCCGCGGCACCGGCTGGATCGGCGACGCCATCTACGGCGTCAACGACGGGCTCGGCGCGGTGTTCGGCATCGTCTCGGGCATGGCCGGCTACACCGGCGGCAGCGAGCTCGTCCTCGCCTCGGGCCTCGCCGGCACGCTCGCGAGCGCGCTGTCGATGGGCGCCGGCGCCTACCTGTCGTCGAAATCGCAGCGCGAGGTGTACGAATCGGAGGTCGCACGCGAGAAGGCCGAGATCGAAGAGGACCCGCACGAGGAGATGCTGGAGCTGGAGCTCTTCTACCAGCTGAAAGGCTTCTCCGCCGAGGAATCGCGCGCGATGGCGGAGCGGATGCACAAGGAGCCGAAGCAGTTCCTGCGCACGCTCGTGCACGAGGAGCTCGGGCTCAGCGAGGAAACGTTTCCGGATCCGTTGCGCTCGACGATTTCCGCAAGCGTGTCGACGGCGATTGGCGGCTTCATCCCCATAATCCCGTTCTTCTTCACCGTCGGCATGCCGGCGGTGATCGCGTCGTTCATCATCAGCACCGCCGCGCACTTCGTCGTCGGCGCGTCGAAAGCGCTCGTGACGGCGCGGCCATGGTGGGCGACGGGGCTGGAGATGACCGTGGTCGGCGTGATCGAAGCAGCCGTCACCTACGGACTCGGCCTCGCGTTCGCCCGCCACTGACGAGCTGTTGCCGCAAGAGGACACGCACGCCGCGGCGGCGCGAATTCCGCAGGAAAACCGCGAATCTCCATGGCATTGCCTTTGCCCCGACCGTACGCAGCGGCCCGCCTGACGGCCGCGCGCTCCCGACCGAGGGGCGCGCGACTTCACAGGGGCGGACTGATCGGGAGGTGCAAGATGCGCAGGATTCTGATGGTGTGTGCCGGAGGTCTGCTTCTGAGCGCGAACGTCGCGCTCGCCGGCACGGCCGATCGCAAGGATTTCCAGGTGTTCAAGGATGTCGCGGCGAGCGTCGAGCGCTACGCGCAGTTCACGATCTTCGACGACGTGAGCGCGAACGTGAAGGACGGCGTGGTGACGCTCGAGGGCAAGGTGACGATGCCCTACAAGCGCAGCGACATCGAGAAGCGCGTCGCGCGCGTGGACGGCGTGCGCGCGGTGCGCGACAACATCACGGTGCTGCCGGTCTCGCAGTTCGACGACGAGCTGCGGCTGCGAATTGCTCGATCGATCTACGGCAACTCGACGTTCTGGAACTACGGCATCATGCCGAACCCGCCCATTCACATCGTCGTCGAGCGAGGACGCGTGACGCTCACCGGTGTGGTCCAGAGCGACGTCGATCGGATGCTGGCGCGATCGCTGGCCACGCAGTTCGGCGCGCTGTCGGTGACCAACGCGCTCAAGACCGACGCCGAAGTGCAGGCCGCGCTTGAAAAATCCGAGTGAGCTGACTGTTCCGCTCGAGGCGGGCGCCGCGACGACGGCGCTCGTCTATTCGTCGGGCGGCGACGCGACGGCGGCGCTCGTCCTCGCGCACGGCGCCGGCGCGGGGCAGCGCAGCGCCTTCATGGTCGATTTCGCGCGCGCGCTGTCCGGCGCCGGCCTCGACGTCGCGACGTTCAACTTTCCCTACACCGAGCAGCGGCGGAAGATTCCGGACCGCGCGCCGGTGCTCGAGGCCTGCTACCGGTCCGTGATTGCCGCCGTCCGGTCGGCGGTGCCGAGCGCCCGCCGCGCGCTGTTCATCGGCGGCAAATCGATGGGCGGCCGCATCGCGACGCAGGTCGCAGCCGGGGATCCGGATCTGCCGATTGCCGGCGTGGTCCTGCTCGGCTATCCGCTGCACCCGCCCGGCAAGCCGGACCAGCGGCGCGACAAGCATCTGCCGGCCGTCGCCACGCCGATGCTCTTCGTGCAGGGGGCGCGCGACGCTTTCGGCACGCCGTCGGAGCTCGAACCGATTGTCGCGGGCTTGAAGAAGGCCGCCGTCGTGCACACGGTCGCGAACGGCGACCACTCGTTCAAGATCACGCGCAGAGATCCGGCCGCGCAGCAGTCCGTCTACGACGGCATCCGGCAGACTATCGTTCAGTGGATTCGAGCAGTAACTCCATGACCGTTCCGCGGCGCGTGAAGCCGTGGCGCTCGTAGAGCGGCACGCTGCGCGACGACGGCCAGAGGATGACCCGATCGACCTCGCTTCGGCGCGCCCACGCCAGCGCAGCCTCGAGCAGCCGCGTGCCGGCGCCTCCGCGATGCGCCGGCAGGACGAACAGGTTCGACACGTAGGCGTGCCGTTCGAGCTCCGCCGCGGGATTGGGAATCTTCTCGATCGCCTGCACCCAGAGCTGCCCGACGATCGCGCCGTTGTCGACGGCGACCCACGCCCGCCACGGTCCGGCCGCCGCCAGCTCGCGCCGCATCCACGCCGCGCATCGCGCGAGGAAGGCGTCGCGCGGCTCGGTCGTCGGCGTCTCCCGATTCGAGCGGAACTCCCATCGCAGCTCCGCGAGCCGCGCCGCATCGTCTGACGCCGCGGGCCGTATCTCGATCATCGCGCGAGGACGTTCTTCAGGAATGCCGCCGCTGCAGCGTCGACCTCGCCAGGCCATTCGTGCCCGCCGTCGAACGCGAGCGGCGTGACGGCCGCGCCGCCGGCGCGCAGCCGCCCGATGTCGGCGTCGAATTTCGCCGTCGTGTACCACTCGTCGCGCGATCCGCGGCAGACGAGGACACGGCCGATCCCGCCGAGCGCGGCGGCGCCAATCTCCGGCGGCACGTCGCCGCCGACGGCGATCACGCCGTCGACGCGGCGCGCCGAAGCCGCGGCCGCGCGGAACGCCGTCGCGACGCCCTGCGAGAAGCCGGCAAACACGAGCGCCGATGACCGGGGCCATTCCCGCGCGACGGCGTCGACGACGCCGCCGATGTAGGCGATGTTGTCGGCGATCGCGAGCTCGCGATCCTGCCGCGTCATCCAGCTCGCGACGACCTGGTTCGCGCGGCGGTGATAGAAGCGGTGCAGCCCCTGGACGGCGACGAGCAGCCAGCGATCGACCGCGTCGATCCCGCGCATGCGCTCGAGCTGCGCTTCGGCCGGTTCGGCGTAGCCGTGGAAGCCGACGAGCATCCCGGCCGGCGTGCCGCTCGACGGCGCTTCGACGACGTAGCGGCCGTGCGTCGTCGCCGCGATCGTTCGCTCGATCATCGATCCACCTTATACGATAACCGCGTGCAGGCGGCGGACATCGGCGCGGTCGATCCGTCGGATCAGCGTCAATCGCCGATCGATCTCTTCCTCATCTTCGCCGGCGCGGACATCGTCGCGACGACGCTGCAGGTGGGCGCCAGCCTTGCGCCGTCGTTCCGGCCCGGCGCGATCGCCGCGCTCATCGCGATCGGCAGCGTGGCGGGTGCCGCGCTCGTCGCGGCGCTCGCGCCGATCGGATCGCGGCTGCGCGTGCCGTCGGTGATTGCCGCCCGCCCGGCGCTGGGCGTCGCCGGCGCCGGGCTCGTCGCGGCCGTGCTCTACGCGTCGAACTTCGCGTGGATTGCGCTCAACAACGTCATCGCCGCGTCGGCGTGCGCGCGCGCGAGCCGCGCGTGGCTCGGAGACGGCGCCCCGGCGCGGACGTCGTGGGCGATCGCGCTCGGGCTGCTGGCGACCGTCGTCGTCTGGCGCGGACCGCGCGCGGTCGCGCGCGCCGATCGTCTCGCGGTTCCGCTGATGGCCGCCGTCGCGGCGGCGCTGACCGTCGCATGCGTCCGGGCCGCGGCGGCGCCGGTCGCGCTGCCGCCGCAGCCGATGGGCTGGGCGCGCGGCCTCGACGTCGTGATCGGCTACCAGGTGTCGTGGATTCTGATGTTCGCCGACTACTCGCGCTACACGCGGTCGCCGCGCGGCAGCGCGACAGCCGTGTTCGCCGCGCTCGCGTGCACGAGCGTCTGGTTGATGTCGCTCGGCGCCGTGGCCGCGCGCGCCGCCGGCAGCATGGATCCCGGCGCGATGCTCGAAGCCGTCGGCCTCGGCGCATCAGGCGCGCTGCTGCTGACCGTTGCGACGCTGACGACGAATTTCGTGAACGTCTACATGTCGGCGCTGGCGTGGAAGAGCCTCGCGCCGCGCAGCGGCGACGCAGGCGTCGTCTGGTCGATCGGGATCGTCGGCACGGCGCTCAGCGCGATGCCCGCCGTCTGGCTCGAGCAGTACGCCGGCTTCATGATCGTGCTCGGCGGCATCCTCGTGCCGATCGGCGGGCTGCTCGTCGCCCACTACTACATCCGGCCGGCGCGCATCGACGGGGACGCGATCGGCGAGCTCTACGATGCGCGCGGCCGCTATCGCGGCGTCTCGACGGCGGGCATCGCGGCGTGGGCGGCCGGTGCGATCGTCTTCTTCGCGGCCGGCCGCTGGACCGCGATCGGCGGCACCATCCCGGCGCTCGCCACCTCGATCGTCGTCTACGTTCTCGCCCCCGTCCGATCGCCGACGTAGGCGCGGAAACGGCGCGTCAGCGCAGGCCGGCGAGGGGATCGATCGACGCGGCGCGGCGCGCCGGCACGACGCATGCCGCGAGCGCGGTGAGGACGGCGACGGCGATGGCGGCCGCGAACGCGGCGGCGTCGCCCGACGACACGCCGTAGAGCAGGCTCGACAACGCACGGCCGACGGCGACGGCGCCCGCCGTCCCCGCGGCGACGCCGATTGCGGCGAACCAGAGCCCCTGACGCACGACGAGCCAGAGCACGTCGCGCGGCTCGGCGCCGAGCGCCATGCGGACGCTCAACTCCTGGCGGCGCTGGTTCACGCTGTAGGAGAGCACGCCGTAAATGCCGAGCGCGGAGAGCAGCAGCGCGAGCGCGGCGAACACCCCCATCAGCAGCATCAGCGCGCGCGGCCGATCGGTCGCGTCGCCGACGATCCGATCGAGCGTCCGCGCCGAGGACAGCGGCAGATTCGGATCGAGCCGCTGAACGGAGGCCCGCACGGCGGCCGCCATCGCCGCTGCGCTGCCCTGCCCCTTGACGACGAGGTTGAACCCGCGGAACGAGAACTGGCGATACGTGAAATAGATCGCCGGTTCGGGCGGCTGCGCCAGCGACGCGTTCTTCACGTCGCGGACGATGCCGACGATCTCGTATTTCGCGGAGGGCGGCAGGAGCACGGCGCCCATCGGACCGATGTAGCGCACCGACGTGGTGATCCGCCGGCCGATCGGATCCTCGTTCGGCCACTCACGGCGCGCGAGCGATTCATTGATGACGATCACGCCCGGCGCGTCCACGGTGTCGTGCGGCTCGAAGAAGCGTCCCCGCACGAGCGGCACGCCGATCACCTTGAAGTAGTCCTCGTCCACGCTCTGGTGCTGCGCGAGCGGCGCGTCTTCCGGCGCCGGACGCGGGCGCCCGTCGATCAGAAACCGCAGGCGCCACGCCGCGTCGAGCGGGAGGAAGTTGGCCAGGCCCGCGTCCGACACGCCCGGCTGCGCGCGCAGCACGGTCAACAGCCGATCGTAGAAGTCGGCAATCTTCGTGAAGTCGCGATAGCTCGCCGGCAGATCGACGTTCACCGTCAGCACGCGTTCGGACCGGAAACCGGGATCCTCCTGGACGAGGCGCTCGAAGCTCCGGCCGAGCAGCGCGGCGCCGACGAGCAGCATCACGGCGAGGCCGATCTCGGCGACGACGAGCGCGCTGCGCGCGCGGGTGCGCGCGCCGCCG
>Ga0075434_100005276_pt1 | contig 11751 bp, 8 predicted proteins | sample RhiMethybrSRZTD3_FD_75298 | JGI IMG/M metagenome (GOLD analysis project Ga0075434, IMG submission 75298) | Populus rhizosphere microbial communities from Tennessee, USA - Rhizosphere MetaG P. TD hybrid SRZTD3 | ecosystem: Host-associated > Plants > Roots > Rhizosphere > Soil | place: USA... | reverse complement strand
ACCGACGACTTCCGCCAGGCGATGGAGCAGGAGAGCGGGCGGCCGCTGCAGCGGTTCTTCGATCGCTGGATCTACAACGCGACGCTGCCCAGGCTGAAGATCGGGTACCGCGTGGACGGATCGGACGTCGTGCTGAGGATCGATCAGATCGGCGAGGTCTTCGATCTGCCGGTGACGATCACGCTGCAGTACGCCGACAAGAAGCCCGCCGACGTCGTCGTCCGCGTGAGCGAGCAGACAGTCGAGCAGCGGGTGCCGCTCGCCGGCGTGCTCCGCGGGATCGAGATGAGCAGAGACGACGGAACGCTGGCGGAGATCGTGAAATGATTCGTGGTTGCGGATTGGGGATTGGTCGTCCCCTCACTGGACGTAGATCGCCGCGACGCGCGGCTCGCCGGCGCGCTCGAACGGCTCGAACACCAGCGTAAAGCCCGCGTAAGCGCGCACCTCGCGCGCGCCGAACGCGCCGCGCTCTTCCGTGCGCTTCACCAGCGTCTGCGCCTGCACGTTCGCGAGCGTGTCCGGTTTCGCGTCGCCCACGCGGATCTCGCGGCCGGGCGACAGCACGAGCGCCGGCACCGACACGACTTCCTCCGCCGCGCTCGCCGGTTCGGCGGCGGCGGCGATCGAGCGCGCCACGCGCAGCTCGCGCACGAGCAGCGCGGCGACGACGACGAGCAGCACGATCGCCGCCGGGGCGGCGGCGCGGTGCAGATAGTCCCACACGCGATCCGCAAGAAAGCTGAGCCGTGTGCGCGTCGCGTCCATGATTGGAGGCCGTAAGATCTAGGCACCGCCGCGCGCCTTGTCAAGCATGCGGCCTTGGTATGATCGAATTCTTATGGACACCGTGACGCTGACGATCGACGGCCGGTCGGTGACCGTCCAGAAGGGCAAGACGGTCCTGCAGGCCGCGATCGAGAGCGGCATCTCGATTCCCTATTACTGTTATCACCCCGGCATCGGCATCGACGGCTCGTGCCGCGTCTGCATCGTCAAGATCGAAAAAATGCCGAAGCTGCAGACGTCGTGCTCGACGGTCTGCGTCGACGGCATGGTCGTCTCGACGCGCACGCCGGACGTCGAGGCGGCGCGCGCCGGCGTCTTCGAGTTCCTGCTCGTGAACCATCCGCTCGACTGCCCCGTGTGCGACAAGGGCGGCGAGTGCCCGCTGCAGGATTTCTCGTACACGTTCGGTCCCGATCAGAGCCGGATGGATTTTCCGCGCCGCGTCTTCGACGGCGACGGCGTGAAGGCCGACGTCGACTTCGGCCCGACGCTGATGCTGAACCGCAACCGCTGCATCCTCTGCACGCGGTGCGTGCGCTTCATGCGCGAGGTGGACGGCGACGCGCAGATCAACATCATCGATCGCGGCTACGGCAGCGAGATCGCGACGTTCCAGGAAGAGGGCGTCCACTCGCTGCTGTCGGGCAATCTGATGGACGTCTGCCCGGTCGGCGCGATCACGACGCGCGACTACCGCTTCAAGTCGCGCCCGTGGGACAACCCGAACGCGGTCGACACGATCTGCACGCAGTGCGCGCGCGGCTGCAACGTCACGGCGTGGATCAAGGCGAAGCCGGAGTGGGCGAAAGGCTCGCGCCTCATCCGCTTCACGCCGCGCTACAACCCCGACGTGAACGACTACTGGATGTGCGACATCGGCCGCTTCGAGTACCACTGGATCGAAGGCGACGAGCGCCTTCGCGCCCCGCTCGTCAAGGACGGCGCCGTCCATCGGCCCGTGCCGTGGCGCGAGGCGACGGCGAAGCTCGCCGAGCGGCTCGCGGCGGCGGGCACGGCGAATGCCGAGGGCGTGCGGTTTCTGCTCTCGGCGCACGCGTCGCACGAGGAGCTCTTCCTCTTCAAGCGGCTCGCGCAGGAATTGATCGGCGACACCGGAACGTCCACGATTGCCGTCGGCTGGCGGTACCGCGAGAAGCCGCAGCCGCCGGACACGAAGTTCCGGGTGCCGCCGGTCGACGCGCCGAACGTGAACGGCGCGCGGATCTTCGGCCTCGCGCCGGGCAAGGTGGGAGACGACGGGCGCGAGGCGGATCTGTCGGCGCTGCGGCAGGCCGTGGCCGCCGGCCGCGTGTCGGCGCTCTACGTGTTCGATCCCGGCCCGGAGGGTTCGCTCGGCGACGTCAAATGGATCCTCGAGGCGCGCACGCGCGGCGGCCTCGGACTCCTCGTCGTGCAGGGCGCGCTCATGACCGAGCTCGCGCGCGCGGCCGATTTCGTCCTGCCGGGCGCATCGTACGTCGAGAAGGAGGCGTCCTACACGAATCAGCAGGGGCGGCTCCAGGGCACGGCGCGCGCGATGGCGCCGCCGGGAGACGCGATGGAAGACTGGCAGATCGTGGTCAATCTCGCCGTCGCGCTCGGCGTGTCGTTCGATTACGCTTCGTCGGGCCACGTCCGCGCCGACATCGCCGCCCGGATGCCGAACGTTCCCGCGCTCGAGGGGCTGACGATGCTCTCGTTCAGCCGGCCGATGGAGGCGCGGCACTGGCTCCAGGCGTCGAACCCGTCGGAGCGGTGGAAGTGGGATTTCCTGTACCAGGATCTGCCGCCCGTGAAGGGGGAATTGGATCCCACAGCGTTGCCCTTGCCGCCAGGCGCGATACCGTTACGAACCGTGAAATAGCGTCCGGCGTCAAGGACACAAAGGGGAATCAGAGGTCAGCCGAAATGCGTTTTTTTCTCTGCGTTCTCTGTTCTTTCCTTTGTGTCCTTGTCACCGCGGCCGAAGCGCAACTCCGGAGACCAAAGGCGGAGGTGACCGCGCTGGTGGAAGGCGCCGCCATGCCTGGCGGATCCGCCCGCGCCGCGCTGAAGGTCGCGCTTCCCGACGGGCTGCATACGCAGTCGAACAAACCGCGCGACGAGACGTTGATTCCGACCGAGCTGACCATCAACGCGCCCGCCGGCGTCGTCGTGAAAGAGATCGTGTGGCCGCCGGCGACAGATCTGAAGCAGGCGGGCGTCGACAAGCCGCTCGCGGTCTTCGAGCAGACGTTCGCGATCGGCGTCGAGCTCGCGCTCGCGTCTGGCGTTCCCGCCGGCGATCTCGCCGTGCCCGCGCGGCTGCGCTACCAGGCGTGCGACAGCAGCCTCTGCTATCCGCCCGCGAATGCCGACGTGTCGTGGACGATTCCCGTCGTCGCGGCAGGTCAGCGCGTCGCGAAGGCGGCGGATCCGATCTTCGCGGCGATCAAATTCGGCACGGGCGAGAAGCCGGCCGCGCCGGCTGCGCCTCCTGCGATCCCAGCGGGCGGCAGCGCGGCGCCGTCGCGCGGCGACGCGGCGAAGCTCGACGCCTTCACGATTCTCGGCACGACGGGCGGCTACCAGGGCGCCGCCGATTTCCTGAAGTTCATTCGCGACGCGGAGAACGGCGTGAAGCAGCGGGGCCTCTTCGAGGGACGAGGGCCGCTGATGATCCTGCTCATCGTGCTGGTGGGCGGCCTCGCGCTGAACCTCACGCCGTGCGTGCTGCCGATGATTCCGATCAATCTCGCGATCATCGGCGCCGGCGCGCAGCGCTCGTCGCGCGCGCGCGGCTTCCTGCTCGGCTCCGCGTACGGCGGCGCGATGGCGCTCGTCTACGGCGTCCTCGGGCTCGTCGTCATCCTCACCGCCGGCACGTTCGGCACGATCAACGCCTCGCCCTGGTTCAACCTCGGCATCGCGATCCTCTTCGTCGTGCTCGGCCTCGCGATGTTCGACGTGCTGCTGATCGACTTCTCGAAGTACTCGAACAACATCGGCACGAGCGGCGGCCGCGGCACCTTCGCGCTCGCCTTCACGATGGGCGCCGTCGCGGCGCTGCTGGCAGGCGCGTGCGTCGCGCCGGTCGTCATCCAGGTCGTGCTCTTCTCGAGCAATCTCTACGCGACCGGGACGAAGATCGCGCTCGCGCTGCCCTTCTGCCTCGGCCTCGGCATGGCGATTCCGTGGCCGGTCGCCGGCGCCGGCCTCGCGGCGCTGCCGCGCCCCGGCATGTGGATGGTGCGCGTCAAGCAGGCGTTCGGCGTCTTCATCCTCGCCACCGCCGCGTACTACGGCTACGAGGCGTACTCGATCTTCTCGAACCGCTGGGTCGATCCGTCGGCCGTCGCGTCGAGCGTGCAGGAGCAGTTGAAGGCGGGGTGGCACGCGTCGCTCGCCGACGGCCTCGCCGCCGCGGAGCGCGAGAACAAGCCGGTGCTGATCGACATGTGGGCGACGTGGTGCAAGAACTGCCTGACGATGGACAAGACGACGCTCGCGTCGAGCGACGTGCGGCAGGCGCTGAACGGCTACGTGAAGATCAAGTACCAGGCGGAGGATCCGGACGCGGAGCCGGCGAAGAGCGTCCTGCAGCGCCTGTCATCGCCCGGCCTGCCGGCCTACGCGATCCTGAAGCCGAAGACGGCCGGCCGCGCGTTGCCCGCAGGACTGGGGCAGCCATTCGACTAAGGATCCGGAATTCCGGTCTGATTCCTCGTTCACATCAGCCCGGCGAGCTCCGCGGGCAGAATGCGATCGCACTCGGGACACGTGGCGACGCGGCCCTTGCGCGGCAGCGTCGACGTGAACGCGACCTGCGAGCGCGTCATCCCCACGATCCGCAGGCCGTGAATCCGCTCGTCGCAGTACGGGCAGCGGACCGGCACTTCCAGCGTGTACGTGGCGGTGCTGCGCCACTCGTCCATCGACTCGCCCAGATCCGTCGGCGAGAGCTCGTAGACGTCGTCCTCGATGATCGAAGTTCTCGTTGCCATGCTGTCCTGCCTTCGTGATGCGATGACGCCAGTACCGCAACCGCAGTGCCAGCGCGGCGCGCGCCGCCGCGCACGTCATCAACCGACACGAGCGATCATCATGTCGCCGGCAACCGGGCAGCGCCGCGAAGTATCATGCACGCGCGCGCACGCGCGCGCAGCGTGTTCCTGAACGGCGCACGCCCGATCACAATTCGCACCGATGCCCTCACCGCTGCAGCGCGATCTCGAACGGGAGCTCTCGGGCGAGGTCCGGTTCGACGCGGTTTCCCGCGCGCTCTACTCCACCGACGCGAGCGTCTATCAGATCGTCCCGCTCGGCGTCGTCGTGCCCCGGAGCGACGAGGACGTCGTCCGCGCGGTGCAGATCGCCGCGCGGCACGGTGTGTCGATCACCGCGCGCGGCGGCGGCACCTCGCAGGCGGGGCAGGCGGTCGGCGCCGGGCTGCAGCTCGACACGTCGAAGTACCTCCACGGCGTGATCGACGTCGACGTCGACGGCCGTACCGCGTGGGTCCAGCCGGGCGTCGTTCTCGACGAGCTGAACGCGCAACTGCGATCGCAGGGCCTTCGATTCGCGCCCGACATCTCCACCGCGAGCCGCGCGACCATCGGCGGCATGATCGCGAACAACTCGAGCGGAGCGCGATCCGTCCTCTACGGCAAGACGATCGACCACGTGCTCGAGCTGAAAGTCGTGCTCGCCGACGGATCGACGGCGCATCTTCGGCCGCTCGACGCGGCGGCCCTCGCGTCGGCTTGTGCAGGCGGCACGCGCGAGGCGGCCTGCTGCCGCGCGGTCCGCGACGCGGCGGCGCGATGCCGCGACGAGATCGATCGCCGCTTCCCGAAGGTGCTCCGCCGCGTCGGCGGGTACAACCTCGACGAGTTCGTCGATCCGTCGAAGCCGTTCAATCTCTCGAAGATTGTCGTCGGATCGGAGGGAACGCTCGCGCTCGTCACGACGGCGAAGATCGCGCTCGTGCCGCTGCCCGCGGCAAAAGCCGTGCTGACGATCGAATTCGTCGAACTGCTCGACGCGCTTGCGGCGACGCCGCTCGTCCTGCGGCACCGGCCGTCGGCCGTCGAGGTGATGGATCGCTTCATCCTCGATCACGCCAGGGAAAGCGCGGCGCTCGACGCGCTGCGCCGCAGCATCCTCGTGACCGAGCCCGGCGCGCTGCTCTGCGTCGAGATGTACGGCGACGCGGCGGACGATCTGACGCCGCGGCTCGACGCGCTCGAGCGCGATCTCGCGGCGTCGGGCTTCCAGTGCCGATGGCGGCGGTTTGTGGCGCCTGCGGAACAGGCGCGCGTCTGGAGCCTGCGCGAGTCGGCGCTGGGCCTGTCGATGGCGATGAAGGGCGACGCGAAATCGCTTTCGTTCGTCGAGGACACGGCGGTCGCGCCGGACCGGCTCCGCGACTACATCGAGCGGTTCCTGGGAGTCGTCCGGATGCACGGCACGTCCGCCGGCGTCTACGCGCACGCGTCGGTCGGCTGCCTGCACGTGCGGCCGGTCGTGAACATGAAGACCGCCGACGGCGTCGCGCGGTTCGAGGCGATCGCGCGCGACATCGCGGACCTCGTGCTCGAGTTCGGCGGCGCGCTCTCCGGCGAGCACGGCGACGGCATGGTGCGCGGGCCGTTCACCGAGAAGATGTTCGGCCCGACGCTCTACGCCGCCTTCCGCGACGTGAAGCGCGCGTTCGATCCGGACGGCGTCTTCAACCCCGGCAAGATCATCGACACGCCGCCGCTCACCGCGAACCTGCGGTACGGCGCCGGCTACCAGACGCCCGAGCCGCCGGCGCACTTCGACTACGAGGAATACGGCGGCTTCGCGCGCGCGGTCGAGATGTGCAGCGGCCTCGGCGTCTGCCGCAAGAAGCTCGACGGGACGATGTGTCCCTCCTACATGGTGACCCGTGAGGAAAAACATTCCACACGAGGGCGTGCGAATACTCTACGGCTCGCGATGGCGGGCCGCCTCGCCGAGGCCGGCCTCGGCGACGACGGCGTGCACGAGGTGCTGGACCTGTGCCTCGAGTGCCGCGCCTGCAAGGCCGAATGTCCCGTCGGCGTCGACGTCGCGCGGTTCAAGAGCGAGTTCCTGGCGGACTACTGGAGGCGCCGCGGCACGCCGCTGCGCGCGCGCGCGATGGGCCACGTGCATACGCTGTCGGCGTGGGCGAGTCGAGTGGCGCCGCTCGCGAACGCTGCCGTGCAGAGCGCGGCGGGCCGATGGCTCAACGAGCGGCTCCTCGGAATCGATCGGCGGCGCGTGCCGCCGGCGTTCGTGCGCGAGACGCTCGAGCGCAGGTTCGCGCGGCGGGCGTCCGCCCCAATCGGATCGCCGGCCGGCCGACAACCCGCAGTGCTCTTCGCCGATACGTTCACGAACTTCAATCATCCGGAGATCGGTCTCGCTGCTGCGGACGTGCTGGCGGCCGGCGGCATCGACGTGAGGCTCGCGCCGCACGGCTGCTGCGGCCGGCCGATGATCTCGCAAGGCCTGCTCGACGCTGCGCGGCGCGCGGCGGCGGCGAACGCGGACGCGCTCTACGATGCGGCGTCGCGCGGCGAGCGAATCATCTTTCTCGAGCCGAGCTGCCTGTCCGCGGTGCGCGAGGATGCGCCGGCGCTGCTGCGCGGCGACGCCCAGCGCAGGGCGCGCGCAGTCGCCGCCGCATGCGTTCTATTCGAGGAGCATCTCGAGGCGGAACAGACGGCGGGACGCGCGCGGCTCGATTTCGCTCCGGGTCCGGCGACCGTGCTCCTTCACGCGCACTGCCACCAGAAGTCGATGGGGCTGCTGCCCGCGGCGCGCGCGCTCCTCGCGCGCATCCCGAAGTCCATCGTCGTCGATCTCGATGCAGGCTGCTGCGGAATGGCCGGCTCGTTCGGGTACGCGGCGGAGCACTATGAGGTTTCGCGTCAGATCGGCGAGCGCAAACTTCTTCCGGCGGCGCGGTCACTCGGACCCGATGCCGTGCTCATCGCGCCCGGCACGTCGTGCCGCGAGCAGGTGAAGCATTTCGCCGGCGTCCGCGCGCTTCATCCGGCTGAGCTCCTGCGCTCGCTCATACGGCCGTGATCGGACCGTCTGGTGCCGATGTTGCTACCACAATGAACCAGGGGGCTAGGTCCGAGTCTACGTAGCTTAGATGCTGTCAAAAACGTGCGGTGTCGAAACGTCTGCGCAAGAAGTGCACATGACGTTGTACGTTCAGACGGAAGCGCCCATGAGGTGTAATGCGTGTCCGGCTGATCCGTAAGCTCGCCGAATGCATCGACGGAGTCGATCTTTCTCGCCGTCGAACTGGCGACATCCTCGATCTGTCTCCCTACGAAGCACGACTCCTCATCTCCGAGCGCTGGGCCGTTCCCGTCCCAGGGCCAGCTGAAACGCGCCACGCCACGGTCGCCTTCACCCGCGCAATCGCCGCCGATTCGCCCGCCCGCCGTACGGCCGACCAGCTTCGACGGGTCCGCGAGCAGATGGAGAGCCACCAATTCGAGCGCATGGAGGCGCGTCGCATCGAAGATCGCATCCGCGAGGAAATCCACGATGCGCGCGCGCGAGTGATCGCCGCGGATACCGATCGCGATCTGCTGCGCGACGACGACCGTCGAGCTGGGCCGCCTCCCGCCGGCAATTCCTGATTAACGGCTGGCATCAAATCTGCTCCTGTTGTGCTCGGATGCCGAAAACGACGCGCGCTCGCCATCGAGCGGCGGGACGCCGCGCCGGCTCCAAGAAGCGGCGGCGCGAGACGGTTTCGCTGATTGTCCGCATCCCGCCGCCGGCGCTCGCGCGCCTGAAGGCGGTCGCCGCTGTTCGCAGGCTGACGCCCGCCCGCGTCCTCACCGTCGCCCTTCGCCTCTACGAGCGCCATCTCCACGGCGTCCTCGGCCGGTGAGAGCGTGACCGCGTTCAACTGATTCCACGGGCGCGCGCGCGATCGCGTGCGCTCGCCTCGCGGCGGCGGATCCGATGCGTGCCGCCGATATAATGCGTCGACCCGATGGACTCCCGCCGCCTGCGTCCCACCCACGTCGTGCTCGGCCTGCTCTGCCTGATGTATCTGATCACGTACGTCGATCGCGTCAACATCGCGACGGCGGCCGATTCGATCAGGCGGGAGCTGGGGCTGTCGAACACGCAGCTCGGGTTCCTGCAGTCGGCGTTCGGCTACCCGTATCTGCTCTGCCAGATTTTCGGCGGATGGATCGGCGATCGCTTCGGGCCGCGGCGCACGCTGTTCCTCTGCGGCCTCGTGTGGGCCGCCGCGACGATTCTGACCGGCCTGGCCGGCGGCCTCGCGGCGCTTTTCATCTGCCGTCTGCTCGTGGGCATCGGCGAAGGCGCGACGTTCCCGGTTGCGACGCGCGCCATGCAGAACTGGACCGCCGTCGGGCGGCGCGGTTTCGCGCAGGGGCTGACACACGCGTTCGCGCGGCTGGGCAACGCGTTGACGCCGCCGATCGTCGCGTGGCTGATCGCGCTCGTCGCCTGGCGCGGATCGTTCGTCGCGCTCGGCTGCGTGTCGCTCGTCTGGGTGGCCGTCTGGTTCTGGTACTTCCGGGACAATCCGAGCGATCACACGAGCGTGTCGCGCGCAGAGCTCGACGCGCTGCCGAACCGCGGCGTGCCCGACCGCCGCGAACGGCCGCGCGTCCCGTGGGCGGCGCTGACGCGCCGCATCGCGCCGGTCACGATCGTGTACTTCTGCTACGGGTGGACGCTGTGGCTGTATCTGACGTGGCTGCCGTCGTACTTCCTGCACGAGTACCAGTACGATCTGCGCCGGTCGGCGCTCTTCACGTCCGCGGTGTTCTTCGCCGGCGTGGTCGGCGATTATCTCGGCGGCGTCGTCAGCGACGGAATCCTGCATCGCACCGGCGATCTCCTTCGCGCGCGGCGCAACGTCGTCATGGCCGGCTTCCTGGCGTCGTTCGCCTGCATGCTGCCGGTGTTCCTCACGCACGATCTGGTGCTGATCATCCTGTCGCTCGGCGCGGCGTTCTTCTTCGCGGAGATCGTGATCGGGCCGATGTGGTCGATTCCGATGGACATCGCGGGCAAGTTCTCGGGCACGGCGGCGGGGATGATGAACAGCGGATCCGCGCTCGCGGCGATTCTGTCGCCGATCGCGTTCGGCTACATCATCGACGCCACAGGCAACTGGCAGCTGCCGTTCGCCGGCTCGCTCGGCTTCCTGCTGCTCGGCGCGCTGCTCGCGCCGACGATGCACCCGGAGCGGCCGTTCGAGGAGCCGGCGGCGATTCGCGGAGTGTCGGCGATTCTCGAACGGCCGTAGCGCGACGGCTTCAGCTCTGACGCATTCGCGCGACGCGGTCCGTAAGCCGCTCTAACTTCCGTCCGTCGACGACTTCCTCGGCGCGGGCAGCGCCTTGCGCGGCAGCTTCTCGTCGCGCATCGCCGCGTCGTACGCGAACACCGCGACGACCGTCGCCTGCTGCACCATGTCCTCGCGCTGCACGCGGTCGAAGGTGTCCATGTTCGAGTGGTGCGTGCGCGCGTTGTACTCCAGGCGATCGACGAGGAACTGGAACGCCGGCAAGCCGGCGTTGTCGAACGACACGTGATCGGTGGCGGAGACCGACCGCGGACCGACGATCGTCACGCCGAGATCGGCGAGCGGCGCCATCCACTGCTCGAAGATCGGCCGCGCCGCCATGTTGCCCTGCAGCCAGATCCCGCGAACGCGGCCTGTGCCGTTATCCGAGTTGAAGTACGCCGCCAGCTTCGCGTGGTCGGGCTTCAGCGTCATCGTCTCGACGTCGGCGAAATGCTCGCGCACGTACGCGCGCGAGCCGAGCAGCCCTTGCTCCTCACCCCCCCAGAGCGCGACGCGGATCGTTCGCCGGGGCCGCGCGCCGATCGCCCGCAGAATCCGCATCGCCTCCATCATCGCCGCGCTGCCCGTCGCGTTGTCGGTCGCGCCGGTCGCGTACGGGTGCGAGTCCAAGTGCGCGCCGAGCATCACGACCTCCCCCGCCAGATCGCCGCCGGGGATCTCCGCAATCGTGTTGAAGCCGTTCGGCGTCGCCTCGTCGTAGAACTTCGTCTCGACGTCGAGCTCCACTTTCACCGGGACGCCCTTGTCGAGCACGCGGATCATGCGGTTGTAGTGCTCGACGGCGAGCGTGATCTCCGGCGGGTTGCGCCCCGCGCTCGCGTCGCGCGGCCCGCTGCCGGCCGGGAAAATCGTTCCGCCGTCAGGATGCTGCTGCTGCCAGGTGAGATCGCTGCCGCCGGCGGCCATGTCGCCGTCGGTCCCGCGATCGAAGATCGCGACGACGCCTTCGGACGTGTAGAAGTCGGCGACCTTCTGCCGGAACGCCGCCGCATCGTTGCCCCGGCCGCGGCCCGCCGGCGGCTCCGGCACCGGCGTCGTCGCCGCTTCGGCGGTCCATTTCTCGTCCATCCGCAGGATGATCGGGCCTTCGAGCATCCGCACGCGCCGCACCGGCTGCGCGAGCACGATCTTGCCGGCGAGCTTGCCGCGGTAGGCGGCGAAGTCCGCGTCGCTCGCGATGCGCACGCGGACGACGTCGGCGGTGACGGGGCCTTTCGTGCCGGACGACCACTCGTGCGGGAAGCCGATGATCGGCTGGATCTGCGGCTCGACCAGGTGCGCGCTGAAGCGCACGAGCGACCACCCTTTGCCGAACGCCCAGCGCTCCTGGTGGACGTTGGCGAGGCCCCACTCGCGGAACCGCTGCATCGCCCATTCGCTCGCCTGCTGAATCGCCGGCGATCCCGTGAGCCGCGGACCGTAGACGTCGCTCAGCCAGGAGACGTGATCCATCACTTGCGACCGCGACAGCCCTTCGTCGCGGATGCGCCCGAGCATCTGGAAATCGAGCTTCTCGCTCTGCGCGAGAATCGGCAGCGCGCTCACCGCGAGCGCGGCGACGAGAATGGTTCGCCTCATGGCAGTCTCCACGT
>Ga0075434_100005274_pt1 | contig 11753 bp, 8 predicted proteins | sample RhiMethybrSRZTD3_FD_75298 | JGI IMG/M metagenome (GOLD analysis project Ga0075434, IMG submission 75298) | Populus rhizosphere microbial communities from Tennessee, USA - Rhizosphere MetaG P. TD hybrid SRZTD3 | ecosystem: Host-associated > Plants > Roots > Rhizosphere > Soil | place: USA... | reverse complement strand
CAGGAGAGCTGCGGGAATTCGAAATGCCGCGGCCAATTTTTTCTAATAGCGAGAGAACGCAGTGGGCCGCGGGAACCTACAACAACCGGCACACCGAACTGCAGATGCGGACGGATTTGACACGACTGCTGACGCTACCGCATTCGACTTCACAATTGCAGGAGGCTCGGGGTGAACTCGCTTCGTTCCTAAGAGACACGCTCGTTGGATTGAACTATGCGTACTACGAACCTCCAGGCGCGCAGGTTCTCCACAACAACCCTCTTTTCGCGCGCTCTCATGATTTTAGCGGTGAGACAGTCATGGGCGTGAAACACCTTTGGCAAGCCCCACAACTATTTGGCGAAGGTTCTCCCGCTGGCGGCGGCGCTCATCTAATCGGATCCCTGGCGGACCTTCCATACGTGCTCGGTGCACTGGAACAGGATTTTATCGCTCCGGCAAACGTGCAGGCCCTGATCTGGACGCAGCTCGTACCGGGTCTTTTGACTGATGCAACTGTGCCCCGCTGGTGGGGCATTAGTCGTACGGAACTACATGGAGCTGCACTGTATCAACAGGCTGGGGAAGAGTTGCTGATCCGGGCGGCAAGCGGTGAAGGAGGTGAAGGACTCCGCATCCAGGTCATGAATATTCTTTCTGATCGCATGACAGCAAAGAAGGCCGCATGGCTTGAGCAGGCGCTTCAGAAGCAGCCTGGATCCGCAGTCGTCTCCGGGATGACGCCGTCGGAGACGTTTTATTTGGCGGCGCAGTTCCAGCGAAGATTTCCCGGGGCGATCGAAAGCTCCGGATCGGCAGCGAAGGAATTGGCGAGTCTTGAGCGTGAGAATCCAGCGGATATGAGCTGGGAGCGGTTGGCTCGGGACTTCGGAATTCCGCATCCAGTTTTGGCTCAGAGCTACGCGCGCGACCTGTTGAATGTCAAACCCTTTCCTGCGCTGGGCGGTTATTGCAGCCGCCTAATGGCGGAATCCTGGGATTCAACAATCTCTATTGGGCGCGCTTAGCCGACGAGATGGGTTATTCGCCGGTGACGCTCAACCGGTTGGTGCCACAACTGACTCATCGCATGATCGAAAAGATTTTTGCGACCGAATTGGAAGACTGGCCAGCGATACTTCGAGCGATGCAGGAGACCGGGGATGAATTCCGCCAAGGCAAGATTGCTTCGCTTGCCGGTGGAGAACCGGCTTCACGCCCTTAAGTTCCTGCGGTACGGCTTTGGAAGGACCGCCGACCCAGGCGGCGAGAGAGATGGACATACTCAGGTGACTCAGAATGGTAAACACCATCTTTAGCTTGACGAATCGAAGACTCTTCTTCTTTCTCTTCTCGTTTCTATCCCTATTCGCGCAGAGGACCCGCGGCCAAGTCGTTGTCGACCAGAAGATCCACGTTGTCGTGGATCTGGTGCAACTGAATGTTGCAGTGACGGACAGAAAAGGCAACTATGTCACCGGTCTTCGTCCTGAGGACTTCGAGATTACCGAGGACAGAATTCCCCAAAAAATTGCGACTTTCGGAGAGGGCAGTGAACAGGTTATCGGTTTGGCGGATATGACCGCATCACAAGATCAAGCTGTCAGCCAGAACGCCAGCCAAGGAAATAACGGGGCGGCGCAGCGTATCTCTCAAGGCGATCTGCGTTCCTTGCTGGCGGGTGCGAACGTCTTCGTCCTTTTCGACACTAGCAATTACATGTATCGGGGATTTGTGTTCGCCCAGGATGCAATTGCCGATTTCGTCCGCTCCTTGGAAAGCGCTGACAAAGTGGCTTTCTACTCTTACAGCAGAGACCTCTCACGAAATACGCCCCTTACATTCGACCGGTCGCAGCTTTTGCGCGGCGTGCGGTCAACGGTGGCTGGAGACAATGCGGCCCTCTATAACTGCCTGTTGTTAACCGTGAAGGATGCCGCCAAGGTTTCGGGAAGAAAGGTAGTAGTGGTCTTCTCAAACGGTCCGGACAACGCCAGCGTGGTGCCTCCAGAGGATGTGGCTGAGTTAGCTCAATCAACTGGAACGGCTATCTACATGATCAGTACTAACCAGGCGCATCTCGAACCAATTTCGACTGCTGTTTTTGAACGCATGACGGCTGCGACGGGTGGCAAGGCCTATTTCGCCAAATCCTGGAAGGAGGAAAAACGCGCCTTCGCCTCGATTCGGGACGACCTTGCGCATTTGTATTCGCTCAGCTATTACCCGCGACCGAACCCCAATCGCGGCTGGCGCGCAATCACGGTAAAGCTGGTGGGCGATCGTCTGAAGAAGCATCGCATACGGACACGTGATGGATATCGTCCTCAACCTGTCGGATTCTCGACTGCAACCGCGCCGGTGCCGCTCGCAGGGCCCATTGCGCCTTAACCCCGTCCAGCGTGGTGGTGAACTTGGCCCTATCTGTTGCGCTCGGCGGTTGTCTTCAGGACGTCGAGCCGTGTCTTCGATAGTCCGTTGTTTTGACATTAAATCCCGAGCTGGTCCAAGCCCTGAGTCCGACGCACTGACCGGCTATCGGTGGTTCGGAGGCACGTTAGCTGCTCTTTTCCACAATGCAATCAGCATGTTAGAGGCGACGGCGTGATTGGTGCTGGAGGAATGGGCCCTATTTCGTGCCACAGCCCACGGAAAGTTTCAGCCGGCGCCTGGGAACTACGGATTAAGAGACTCGGTCTGCTCGCGTGAAGGCCTCGCCCTAGACACGCAAAGTCCGTGAATCCCGACATGGGTACCTCCTCCTGGAAGTGCCAGACCGAGTTTTTTTCATAGCCCGGTGAACGCCGTACTTCACGACGTTGTCTGAGAGAAACGGCTTTCCCTTCGAGTTGACGGACGAGGGGGTCGTTCGCGGCGGTTTTGCCTATACCGTCGGGTCGGGATGGAGGAAACTGTGGCGTTGGCAATAGGTCGATGTGAATTGGAGTCCCGGCTTCGAGCAATTCACATCGTGAGACGGCTGATGCGCCACGGCGACTCGAAGGTCACTTTAGATCATTACGTCCACGTGATCGGCGATGCCGAGCGCGTCGCTTCCGAGAGATTCTCCCGGAAGATCGGGCCCAACCTGGCTCAATTGGAGTCAGAGCCTCAACTGGAGTCAGTTAAGACTAAATCTGCTTGAAAACAAGGAGCTTGGCGGAAGCGTGTGAGAGTCGAACTCACCACTCGGCTCGCTGAGAGCCGAATCGCCGGCTTTGAAGGCCGGGAAGGTCACCGGACCCCTTTCGCCTCCGCGAAAAAGTATAGTGGCTGGCCGGAACTTCGCAAAGCCGTGCAATCCGCACAGAGCAAGACGCGTTCAATTCTTGAAAAAAGCGAAATCAACGAGCGGCGGATACGGGAGCAAGCACGGAAGCTTGCGTAGTGCGAATCAGCGCCGCGACGAGGTTGAACAGTGCAGGAGCCGTGCAAACCTCGTAGTAGACGTGCTCGGAGCCTTTGCCGATTTTCCCATCCGAACCCAGCTCCCTCGCCGCGCCCTTGCGCAACACAAGCAACTCGACGCTGTCCCCTATGGGCACTTCGCCGTAAAACAGTGTCAAGGTCTCTTTTCCCCAGGGCAGATCCAGCATTGTTTCGACCGACTCCAGAGAAATCTCTTCCGAGAGCTTTTGGAACCCTTCTTCGTTCAGCTCGATCCCATTCCGGTTGTAGCGCACCAGAAATTCGTCCAATTCCTCTGCCGAAGCTCCTTGCATGGATTGCAGAAAATGAAAAATCGAAAAGCTGGATCGCTGATCCGCGAGCATGCGGCGTGCCAGCTTTGTACACCCCGACAAGCGATCGGAAAGATTCAAAGCTTTCGAAATCATGATGCGCGAATCGCCGTCTGTCCAATACGCGGGCGCCGATCCCTGGAACGCGATGCCCAGCCCCAATTCCAGCGCCGGCAGGTCCGTTTTGGCGGCGCTATCGTTGTAAGAATTGCAAACGCTCAAGATCTGGCGCGCGAGTACGCATGCCTTAGCGACCGGCCGGGCAAAGGCGCGGCTCGACTCAGTCTCAAAAATCGCCAAGATAATCGCGTCGCCTTCGATGAATACCTTCTTCGCCGAATAGCGATCCAGCAGCCTTTTAACAGGCTCGTGCAAATTCAGACTGAAGTGTGAAGCGGGATTCAGACCACGGGTCAGCAAATCCTGCGTCATTCGCGTGGACCCGCGCACATCGGCCTTGATGATCACGTGCGAGACCACCGGATCCTGCTGCGACTTGACCTCGTCCTGCAGCACGCACTCATAAAGCCGGTTGTTCAGCCGCGAAAGATCTCTCGCCTGCTCCGTGGAAACCAGATTCACGCGCTCCATGCACGTTGACAAGTGCTCCGCGTCGCGCAACTCGCGTCGTAAACGTAGAAAGTCCGTGGCAAACTTCAAGACCAGCCCTTGGGTCTCTTCCCGCGAGTACCGCCGAATCTTCCGCCCAAGTTCTTCAATGGGCTTCGGCGAAAGCTGCTTCGCCGGAACCTGCTTCAGTACCTGCTCAACACGCTTTAATTCATCCTTGGAAACAACCGCTTTGCGCAGCTGCTGCAAGTGGACCGGCGGATGATATTGCGCCGCAATGCTGCGAATTTCATAGCCGGCTAGCACGTGGTAGAGCACTTCCTGCTGCTCCATGCGCTCGATCAGCCTACCGAGCAGTTGCGTCCTCTGCGCGCGAAGCGACTCCGCGTCGGCCGATGGATCAAACAATTTGGCGGCATTCTTCGGCTCATTCAGGAAATCGCCAAGCTGCCCGTGATGGTCCTTCAGGAAAAAATCCAATTTCTGCTTCGTTGCTTCCAGCTGAGGGCCGAACTCTTCCAGCTTCAGCTGCTGGTGTTTCAGCCGTAGCTCTATATCGTTCAAGGAGGCCTTGAGATTCGCTGGATCGCTCGATCCCAAGAATTTGCCGAACAACCCGTCGCCTCGTTCGAGTTTCTTGCGATGCACCTCACGCTGCTCTTCCAAATTGGCGATTTCGTTCCGCATCGCCTGTACCTGGTCGAGCATCGATTGATGCTCGCGTTGTGCTTCCACAAAGGCCGGATCTGTCGCGATCGCCACGCCAGCCTGCTGCAAGAACTCCTGGAACAACCCGTCCATCGCTTCGAAACGGTCCGGGTCGCGCACGTAGTTTCCCAGCAGTACAAAATGTTCCAGGAAGTACGAATCGTCCTTGCCACCATCCAGAAAAACCAGGCGATTCTTCAGCAGCTCGTAATACGGCGCAAAGTCTTCGCCAAACAGCGCACGCCGCGTCTTGCATACCACGTTCTCCTCGGCGTCCACGATCATCTGCGCGACCTGCTGGCCCACCACGCGCAGCACGCCGCGACGCGCCGACTGCAGCTCCGTCAGCTTTGCCTTCAGGGCGTGCGCCTGCTGGCTGCGCTCGAAATGTTCGCCGCGCTGCCGGATCCACTCCTTGCCTTCCAAAATAATGTTTGCGAACTGATTCCCGAGCTCCTGCGTAATGAACTTTAGAACCGCCAGCCGGAACAAAACGTCGATTTCGATGTTTTTGTAGAACTTGGCTTGAGTTACCGCTGATTGCAGCAGGTCGCTGAGCAGCTTACGGAAGCCTACTCCGTCAATCGTCTTGGCGTTGCGTAGCTCCACGCCGGACATGAAGTTCGAAGCCGTGTTCTGACGGATCAACTCAAACAAATAGTCCCGCGCTGCCTGTACAAACTTCGGGCTTAGGTAAACGTCGTGGTGGATATTGTCCACGCCGATCGCCAGCGTTCCCATCGGCAGCTTGAGGTTATAGCTCGTCAGCTCGATGCGCGGAGCAGCGTCACCACCCAAATTGAGCACATCTGTGGGCATTGCAGTTTCGAAGGGGCATTTTTTACGCTAACAGCCACCTTCGAGTAGAGCAACCAACCGGTGGTACCGCGTTGCGTGAGAGTTAGGATGCGATTGAGGACACTTCGGAGGCGCCGCTAAAGCACGGTGATGCGCCGCGAATCGCCACCCAAATGCTCCAGCCGGATGCGCATCTCGGGCCACGGTGAAGGCAAGGGAAACCGTTCAGACCACTCCAGAATCACCACGCCAGGTTTGCTGAACAGGTCCTCCATCCCCAGCGTTTCAAAGTCATGAAAATTTTCGATGCGATACAAATCACCATGAAAAACCGGCCTCTCAGCCTGATTCTCCCCGTAGCTATGCAACAGCGTAAAGGTTGGACTCGTCACATCCTCTTCGCGCGCCACTCCCAACGCGCTCACGATGCCCTTGGTCAGCGTAGTCTTGCCGCTTCCTAAGTCCCCTGACAGCAGCACAAGCACCGGCGCCTTCAGCCGCGCGGCAAACGCGCGCCCCCAGGCCGTTGTCTCTTCTGCCGAGTGCGTCACAATCTCCTCAGCCACCGCGCCGAATCTCCTCTAACAACTCGCGCCGCGCATACGGCAGCGCTCGCGCCACCTCGCTCGCCAAAATCCCCGATTCGTCGACACCTTCCACCAGTGTCTCTGCCGCACGTCCATGCAACCACGCGCCCAGCGCAAGCACTCGCAACCAATCGGCCGTGCCAAACTGCCCTGTCAGCGCGGCAAGCACACCCGTCAACACATCTCCCGATCCGCCCTTCGCCAACCCCGGATTCCCCGTCGTGTTCACAAAAGTCTGCCCATCCGGCGCCGCTAAAATGGTGTGGAAACCCTTCAGCAAAACATACAAGTTCCAACGCGAAGCCGCCTCGCGCGCAATTTGCACGCGATCCTTCTGCACATCCGCATTCTTCACGCCTAGTAGTCGCGCCATCTCTCCCGGATGCGGTGTGATCGCTAAAAATCTTGACTTCCGCTCACGCAACGCATCGGCGTTCGCCGCAAATGCATTCAGTCCATCTGCGTCCAGAATCGTGGGCAATTCCGTTCCCTGCAGCAACGCGCGAATGAACTTCTGCGTACCCGCTTTCTGGCCCAGTCCCGGTCCAATCGCCAGCACGGTTTTCCCCGAGAGAATCTCTGCGAAGCCAGCATCTCGAATGTCGTTAACAGCAATCGCACCATCTAGTCCAACTGCCAGCGGCTCGGTCATAAACTCTGGCTGGTCAGATGCAACAATCGACTGTACCGGCGCAGGCGTCGCTATTGTCACGAGCCCCGCTCCCGTCTTCATCGCACCCATTCCCGCAAGCACCGCTGCGCCGGACTTCCCCACCGATCCCGCGACAACCAGCACATGCCCATACAATCCCTTGTGCGAATCCGCCCGCCGCACCAGCGGCAGCCTCGCGAACTCCTCCGGCCCCGCCCATCGCAGCGAACCCTTAGCCTGTTCCTCGATCAATCCATTCGGTGAACCAATTGTGCGAACCACCAGCGTTCCGCAGCAATCGGCATCCGCGGCAAGCAGCTGTCCGACTTTTGGCGCCGTGAATGTCACCGTCGCATGCGCGCGAACTACCGGTCCTTCCGCCTTCTCTCCGTCCGAAGGCAATCCCGACGGCGTATCCACGGCCACGATCAACGCTGGCGAAGCGCCCGTGGCATTCGCCGACCACTCGTTCAGATTCGCAATCGCTCTTGCAACGAATCCCGTCGCGGTTCCGCGCAAGCCTGTACCGAGCATGGCGTCCACAACTATATCCGCCGTTCGAATTAGCGACGCCGCGCTCTCCCACGTCGCCTCATCCGTCACGAAAGCGCACTCGCCACCCGCATCATGCCAACGCTGAAAATTCGCTGCCGCGTCACCGCGCATTTCGCTCGCCGCGCTGAACAATACCGCGGTAATTTGCCGCAGTTCCGGTCGTAGATGCCGCGCCGCAACAAACCCATCTCCGCCGTTGTTCCCCTTCCCGCACAGGACCACTACCTTGCGCACAGGCGCTTCAAACCGTCTCGAAATGTCGTGTAGCACAAACTCCGCAACCGCTTTTCCGGCATGCTCCATCAACTGCGCTTGACTGATCCCGTGCCTCTCCGTCGTCAGCCGGTCCACTTCCCGCATTTCCGCCGCTGTCAGTGCTTTCATAAAGGAAGGTCAATCAAAAATGTAGCAGCGGCTTTATGCCGCTGCCGCCAGCCCGCAGTCCGCCTTTACAACATCCACCCGCCGCTCACATTCACCACCTGCCCAGTCACGTATTCCGCCTCTTCCGAAGCAAAAAATGCCACCGAGGCCGCCACGTCATCCACCGTAGGCGGCCGCCCAATCGGAAACCGCGCATCACGAAGCTTGCGCGCCTCTTCCAAACTCAAATCCTTTTCATCAATGCTCGACGGATTCACCACGTTCACCGTGATCCCGTTCTTCGCCTCTTCCAGTGCAAGCGAACGCGACAACGCCACCACCGCCGCCTTGGCTGCAGCGTACGCCGAAATCTTCGCCTGACCGAAAGCGCGCTCCGCTCCTACCGCTCCCAGATTCACGATACGTCCCCAACGCCCTTTCCGCATGTGCGGCAGCGCTGCACGGCTCATGAACACCACTGACATCAAGTTCGACGCAAAAATATCCTGCCAATCTTCCAGCGAACCTTCCGCCAGTGTTCCCCAACGAAAATCGCCCACGTTGTTCACCAGCACATCCAGCCGACCGAACCGGTCGGTCACCGTCTTCACAAACTGTTCGCAGCTCGCCGCGCTCGTAATGTCCGCTTCCACCGCCACGCAATCCGCGCCCGCTGCCTGCAGCTGTCGCAGAGTATTCTGCGCCGTCATTTTGTTGGCGCGATATCCCAGCGCCACGCGTGCTCCGTCTTTCGCCAGCTTTAGCGCGATCCCACGCCCGATTCCGCGCGTCCCTCCTGTAATCAACGCAACCCGGTTGCGTAGCGCCATTCTCTTGTCATCTCCTCAACGTCTATTGCGTCAATTACGTCCGCAAATTATATCCCACGACCTCACCTCATCCGCGCCACAATCACCGTCATGTCATCAGCCTGCTCCGGCGTGCCCGCCCAATCCTCCACCGCCTGCATCATGCCCAGAGCGATCGTCCTCGGCGTCGAGCCATTCAGCCGCATCGCCGCATCTTTCAGCCGCGTAATTCCGAACTCCTCGCCGTACACATTTTCCGGCTCCACCAGTCCGTCGCTGTATCCGATCAGGACCGCATTCGGCGGCACGGTCTCCGTTCCTTCCACGAACTCGTAATCCTCAAATACTCCCAGCACCATTCCACCCTGGTCCAGATAGAACGCCTGGTCTCCGCACAAACAAAATGACGGCAAGTGCCCCGCATTGGTGTAGCGCAGAAGCCGCGTCTCACTGTCATACACGCAAATGAAGAACGTCGCGAAACGGTCGTCCGCCGTGTTTCTCACCAAATGCCGGTTTAGCCGTGCCACCAGCTCCGCCGTGCTGAGCGTATCGCTCCCTGGCGCCAGCAGTTGACTGCGCAACGCCGCTTGCAAACTCGCCATCAGCAACGCCGCGGAAATTCCCTTGCCGGAAATATCCGCGATCGCAATCGCCACCTTCGTCGGGCTCAACTCGATAAAATCGTAGTAATCCCCGCTGACCATCCGTGCCGCTTTGCAAATCGCCTCAATCTCCAGCCCCGGCACCAGCGGCACACGCTGCGGAAAGAGTTGGTTCTGCACTTCGCGTGCGATCGAAAGCTCGTTCTCCAGCCGCTGCCGCTGCTTCTGCTCCTCGATCAGGCTCCGAATTGAACCGGTCATCAAGTTGAACGACTCGCCCAAAATTCCCAATTGATCGCGCCGTTCAATCTTGACGGTGTGCGTCAAATCTCCTTCGCGAACCTGCTGCGTCGCGTCGTAAAGCTGATCCACTGTTCCCGTAATCGCACGCATCAAAACGATTCCCGTCACCACCGCAACAATCTGGGCCAAAAACAGGAGTGCCGCGATCAACTCAAACCCGAACACCCTGCTTCCGCTAAACTCTCCGAGTGAACTGAAAATCCGCCCATTCAAGACCGATGGCCGCGCCGTAAATGCCGCAAATACGGGCTGCTTCTCACCCGCCTTTTCTCCCTGTTCCAGGTACGTCGCGTCCAGCTTCGAAAAACCCTCAATCGTTGGATCGAACCAATAATTTGCCGCCTGCAGCTTTCGATGCCGCGTCGAGATTCTCTCGACGAACCGGTACCTGGTTCCGGCGAGTGGCACGGTATTGTTCAGATCACCCTCTGCCGCCTTTTGCAGCGCAGTGATATGAATTGGCCCCAGATCCGGCGCCACCGTTTCCAGAAAATCCGCGGTCACTCTCAGGCTCAGCTCTATCACGTTCCGTCCGCGCGGTGACTCAACGTCTCGCATCGAGATCAGGTGCATCACGCCAGCAGACTGCACGATTCCTGTGAATTCCTTGGCGTCCGGCCCCGCAATCCGGGTTAGTCGTTTTGGATCCGCGTGAAAATCGATTTTGAGTCCCGGCAAGTCCTTTGAATACGCCACGCGAATCTGCGCGTCCAACGCCTCCTCCACCACTTTGTCCGGAATGCTGGTGGGCAGCGTCCTCTCCGCCGCTGCAAGGCTCGCCGCCGAGTCCGCCATCCGCCCCAGACGGCTGTGAATGTCTTCGTACAAAATGTATCCGCCAAGTTGCGAATACAGAATCTGACCCGCCAGAGCCGCCAGCGTCACCAGTAGCAGCACCGGCATGAGAGCCAGGAACAACCCAGCGACAATCAGCCGGTTCCGCAGGCTCCACAACAGCCGACTCCTACCCCACGCAATCAGCCGGAACCCCAGATACGCCGCGCTCAGCAAACCCAGAAACTTCAAAAAGCTATAGAGTCCGCCGCTCAATCCCACAAACGCTGCGGCGGCCCCTAGCGACACCAAGACCATCGCCGTCACGTCCGGCCACGACAGCCGTCGCCACACCTTCCCTATCTGTGCCGCCGAGAGTTTCATATGCGGAGAAATCGACCGCCAGCTCCAAGAACGACTACTTTACCTGATGCTCCGCACGCTGACGAGCCGCCCAGATCAAGTCAAAAAAAGAGGGTGGGGAACCTCCCCACCCTGTCAAGAATCGTGAATGAGCTGCTACCGGAGAGCCTACTGCCCGACTCCGTTCCGGACCCGGCTGTGCTTCGCGCTGTAAGCAAAATAGACGATCAATCCAAGCACCAGCCAGATGATCAATCGCGCCCAGTTCACCCAGCCCAGCTTATACATCATGTAACCATTGAAAATGATCCCGAGAATCGGCACAAAAGGCACTAGAGGCGTCCGGAAGGGCCGTGCCTGTAATGGATTCGACTTCCGCAGCACCATCACCGCGATACACACGATCACAAACGCCAGCAGCGTTCCGATATTCACCATCTTCCCGATGTCGTCAATAGGCGTAACGCTGCCCACAATCGCGGCCAGCAGTCCCACCGCAATCGTGTTCTTCCAGGGCGTCCTGAACTTCGGATGAATGTCCGCGAAGAACTTCTTCGGTAGCAAACCGTCGTTGGCCATTGAATACAGCACGCGCGTCTGGCCCAGCAACATCACCAGCATTACACTGGTCAGCCCAGCCAGAGCGCCTACCGTGATCACATGCGAAGCCGTGGTGAGCCCGCGATCCAGAAACGCCCGCGCGATCGGCGCCTCGATATTCACTTCCTGCCAGTGCACCATGCCCGTCAGCACGCCCGCCACTCCGATGTACAGCAGCGTACAAATTAGCAGCGACAAGATAATTCCAACCGGCAAGTCCCGCTGCGGATTCTTCGCTTCCTGCGCCGTGGTCGAAACCGCGTCGAACCCGATGTAGGCAAAGAAAATGTACGCCGCGCCCGCTCCGATTCCGCCAAAACCGTACGGCGCGAAGCTGTGCCAGT
>Ga0075434_100005273_pt1 | contig 11755 bp, 8 predicted proteins | sample RhiMethybrSRZTD3_FD_75298 | JGI IMG/M metagenome (GOLD analysis project Ga0075434, IMG submission 75298) | Populus rhizosphere microbial communities from Tennessee, USA - Rhizosphere MetaG P. TD hybrid SRZTD3 | ecosystem: Host-associated > Plants > Roots > Rhizosphere > Soil | place: USA... | reverse complement strand
GGCAACGAGCATTCATCCGGTTACGGCCGGTGTGCAGAACGAGCTCATGGCGTTCCTGCTCGCCCGCGGCGCGTCCGTCGGAGGCGACCAGGGCCTGGCCGCCTGGTCGAAGTTGATCAACGGATGCCATGCCAACGGACGGCCTGCCGCCGCCGAGTTCCTCGCTGCACGCGCCCCGGGATTGGATCTCGAAGCCGCCGCTGGCGTCGGCCGTCTCGACATCGTTAAGACGTTTTTCGACGCGAATGGCCGGCTCACATCCGAGGCCACGGACAAGCAGCTCAAGGACGGGTTCACGTGGGCCTGCGAGTATGGGCGCAGCGACGTCGCCGAGTTCCTGCTGCAGCGAGGCATGGACGTGGCCGCGAAGCTCAAACACCATGGACAGACCGGGTTGCATTGGGCGGCGTACGGCGGCCACGCGGACACGGTCCGCGTGCTGCTGCGGCACAACGCTCCGGTCAATGTGAAGGACGATTCGTTTGAAGGCACGCCGCTCCGTTGGGCGCTGTACGCATGGGCGGGCGGCGGGCCGCACAAGGGCGACAGCCGCTACTACAGCGTTGTGAAGCTGCTCGTCGCGGCCGGCGCAACGCTCGAAGGGGAATGGTTCAACGCGGGCGAGAGCGGCGGTCCGATCGCAAAGAGAATTCGACAGGACGCCGCGATGCGCGAGGCGCTAGGCGGCAAGTTGGGATAACCGAACAGCGTTTGCGAGGACGGTCGACTTGAAGCAATGAATCGCGCCCAACTGGTGCAAATCCTCGATCTTTTTGTGGAGGATAATCGGCGCAATGTTCATGCGGGTGAACTCGAAGTGCGCCCACCAGCTGCGCCCACTACCGGGGCCCAGCGGAACCCCGGCCGTTTGTCACGCCCGGCGACCTCTTAGGAGTATCGTGGACGCGCGCGGCGTTGGAGGCGAATCGAACGCGTGGTCATTGCGACACGCGTCGAACGCCGCTGGTCGGGGTTCGGTTTGGATTGAGGGGTTCCGATGGTCCGGACGTACGGCCTCACGCACATCAATCTTGCGGTTCGAGACACTGCACGTGCACTGAAGTTCTACGAGCAAGTCTTTGGTCTCCGAGAGTACGGACGAGGGGACGGCCTCGTCCACACGCAGGCGCTGGGAAGGCACGACATCCTGACCTTCGCAGAGGACCCCGACGCCGCTGGCGCGGTGGGCGGCGTGGCGCATTTCGGTTTTCGGCTCGTCGATCCGAACGACATCGACCACGCCATCATGGAAGTCGAGCGCGCCGGAGGGCGGCTGCTCCGGCGTGGCGAATTTGCTCCAGGCCTCCCCTACGCGTACGTCGCCGATCCGGATGGCTACGAGATTGAAATCTGGTTCGAGTGATCGGGCACAGCAAGCCAGGGAATCGGCGTGAACCGAGATGTCGTGCTTGAGTGGGCGCCGATATCCATGGTCCTCGTCTCTTGGTCTGGCCGACGAGAACGGAACGTGGCGATGACTTCACGTTTGGCTCTCGCTTTCATTCGCAAGCATGGCGTCGTGCTTGAGTCCGCGCGAGGGCCCGTCCCGTCACTTGCTGAGGTCGTAGCTGGAGAGCCGCTTCGAGGAAGCTGGTGGTCTCATCCGAAGAGTCATGAGATCTTCGCGGTGACGCGAACGGTCCGCGACAGCGACGACGTCCTCGTGTGTCGACTGATCAACGGGAAGATCACGTTTGTCCATCGGCGGTTGTGGCCCGCTCTTGTCCGAGCAGCGGGTCGGATTCCAACGGTTCACCTCTCGCGCGTGCGTGAAGTCCACACGAGTTCGGGACGCCACGTGACCAAAGAAGTGCCGTTCCCCGATTGGGTCCCGTCGAAGGTCCGCGCAGCTGCTCGAACTCTTTCGGAGGAAGCGGCGCTCGCAGCGTTCACCTGGATCGAATAACGAAACAGCCGCGGCCCAAACGCTGAGAGCAAGCATCGGCGTTTGTTCGCCGCCTCCTCGGCGACGTCTGTCCATTGACTTCACCATCGCGCGATGCCAACTTGGAACAGACTAGACGTGGCAGCCTCTCGCACATCCTCGATCTTTTTGCGGAGGATAGTTGGCCTAACGTTCATGCGGGTGAACGCGAAGTGCGCCCACCAGCTGCGCCCACCACTGGCTGAGCATTAGCAAAGATCGCTCACCTTTCGGACCTCCGTCCTCACTCGGTGCGGGCCAACCGCCTCTACCCCTACGTGTTGATCCTCTACACGTATTAGCGGTAGAGTCCCAACATATGCCCACCGTCAAGTCGGACCTCCTCCACGGCACGTTTGACTTCATGGTCCTGAAGACGCTCCACGCGATGGGGCCGCTTCATGGATACGCGATCGCCCGGCGCATCGAGCAAATCAGCGCCGACCAACTCGCCATCAACCAAGGGACGCTGTACCCCGCACTCTTGAAGCTTCAGCAGCATGGGTGGATTTCAAGCAAGTGGGGCGTATCGAGCACTGGGCGCCGCGTGAAGTTCTACTCGATCACGCGCGGCGGCGAACGACAACTCGGCACCGAAGAGGCTGATTGGCGGCGTGCCGCGACCATCGTGACGAAGTTCTTCACATTGTCGAAGGCGCTGAAATGAGGCCGCTCATCGCTCGCCTCCTCGCGTTGCTTCGCCGCCGACAACTCGACGACGAGTTGTCAGACGAGATGTCGGCCCATCTCGAGTTCTCCACTGCGGACTATGTCGACCGCGGGATGTCGCTCGCGGACGCGCGCCGGGCGGCAGGGCTCAGGTTCGGCGGCACACTGCAGACCGCCGAGGCGTATCGCGATCGACAAGGGTTCCCGCTGCTGGAGTCGCTGTGGCAGGACATGCGCTACGCCGTCAGGACACTCCGCAGGACGCCGCTGTGCGTGGTGACGGTCGCGGGGACCATGGGACTGGGCCTCGGGCTGGTGGGCTTCGCCTTCACCATTCTCAACGCTTACCTGCTCAAGCCCATCGACCTGCCGAACCCGCATGCGTTGTACTCCTTCAACTGGGACACCGAGACCACACGCCGCCAGCGGTTTCGCCTGCCGGACTATGAGGCGTTGGAACCCGCGGCACGGCGCTTCGCCGGACTGGCGGCCGCGCAGGACATCACGGTCATGCAGGACGCCGTCTCCACGCGCGGCCTGCTCGTGACCGGTAACTACTTTGAGTTGCTTGGGGCGCGGCCGGCCCTCGGGCGATTACTGAGACCGGACGACGCGGCGGCCCGCGGCGCAGTGGCGGTCGTCGTGCTCTCCCACCAGACGTGGCGGTCACGGTATGGCTCGGATCCATCGATCGTCGGCCAACGAATCCTGCTCGGACGCCAGCGCTTCGAGGTCGTCGGTGTCACGGAGCCGAACGCGTATCTGTCAGGCCAGGAATCAGTGAGTTTCTGGGCGCCACTGACGATGGCAAGCGCGTTTCCGGGGATCGATCCATGGGCCGAGCCGGACGCCGCGTCGCTCGTCGTCGTCGGGCGCCTTCGAGAGGACGTGACCGCCGGATCGGTGCGTGCGTGGCTCGAGGTGTGGCTGCGTCAGCGTTTTCCCCCACCGTCCGATGTCGCACCAGTGGCCGTGCACCTCGACTCGCTCGCCACGCGCATCATCCTTGACGGGAAGACACTGACTTTGTTCGTGCTCATCATGTCGGCGTTCGGCTTGGTGCTCCTGGTCGCGTGCGCCAACGTCACGAATCTGATGCTGGCACGCGGGCTGGCACGACAGACCGAAGTCGCCGTGCGCCTTGCCCTTGGCGCCAGCAGGTGGCGTGTGGCGCGCCAGTTGATCGTGGAGAGCCTGGTACTCGCCGTTCCGGCAGCCGCTACGGGGCTTGCCCTCATCATCGTCACGGCTCGCGTGTTTCCCGCCGTCATCCTCGCTACGTTTCCCGCCGGCGTGGCGCCGGTCGAGAACGTACTGGTTCCGCTCAATCCTGACGTGCGCGTCATGGCGTTTCTCTCCGCGGCGGCTGTCGTGTCAGCGGTGCTCATTACGCTTGCCCCCACCGGGCGCCTCGCCGGCATGCACTTGGCTCACGCGTCGCGAGGTGACGCGTCTTCTGACGCGCGTGGGTCCCGTCTGCGATCCGGACTGGTTGCGATACAGATCGGCGCGTGCGCCCTGTTTCTCGTCGGAGCGGTGGGATTGCTCGATGAGTCGTCGCGCCTCGCGAATCCGCAGACTAATCTCAGTTACGAGCGGGTGTCGCTGATCTCCATCGATCCGAAGGTGCGAGCCGCGGTCGCGAGACGCCTTGCGTCCGAGGCTGCGGTCGAGCAGGTTGCGGTGGCGTGGAAGCCTCCGCTGATGAATGGGTCGCTGCCCACAACCCGCGTGACCGCATCGGCCACGAGCATCGCGCTGAATACCGGCTACACGGTCGTCTCGCCCGAGTACTTCCCGCTGTTCGATATTCAGATCGTGCGCGGGCGCACGTTCACGCCCACTGAAGCCGCCGCGGGAGCCGCGGTGGCGGTCGTCAGCGAAGCGACGGCGGCGGCATTGTGGCCGGGACTCGATCCGATCGGGCAGACGCTCGACCTTGCCGCGGTTCCCGAAGGACGTGCCGACCGGCGACTGCCGCGTCGTCGCGCGCAGGTCATCGGCGTGACGGAGGACGTGGTCAACGGCAATATCTTCGCCGGGATCGATGCCAGCTGTGTCTATTTCCCGACCGACGTGCAGCCGCTCACGGACATGTCGTTGCTCGTCCGGGCGCGTACCGATGACGTCGAGCTCCTGCGGTCGGCGGTGACGACCGCCGTGAAGGAGGTCGCGCCAGAGGTGCCATTTCAGGTGCTCCCGATGCGAACGCTTGTTGGCTTCGCCTTATGGATTTTTCAGGCCTTCTCGGTGGCGGCGTCGTTGCTCGGCGTCGTCGGGCTGCTCTTCGCGTACTCGGGGACGCATGCCGTCGTCTCGTTCCTGGTGGTCCAGCGGACACGCGAGTTCGGCGTGCGTATGGCGCTCGGTGCCACCGCCTGGCGGATCGTCCGAGGGATGCTGATCGAGACGTCTCGCACCGCCGCGATCGGCCTTGCCGCTGGGTTGGCAGTCGCGGCCGGCCTGATGCGCCTATTCAGTAGCTCTAACGCTATCCTGCCGACCGTCGGTGGCCGTCCTTTCGTGGTCGGCGCCGCGATCGCGCTGATCGCAACGGCCGCAGGCGCGCTGTTGCCGCTGAGCGGCGTCGCGCGGATCGACCCCGCGCAGGCGCTTCGAACGGAGTGACGCTTGCGGAGTATGACCGTACACCCAGCGCCGAACATCCCCGTAGCGGAATGTTCACCTGGGGGATCTAGATTGACGCGCCCACCTAGCGCACATCCTCGATACTCTTGAATGCACCGTTCTTCTGGCGTGTTCTCGATGCGTCGCTCCGCGGCGACGCGTCGGATTCAGAGAGGCTGTACCGGACCCAGGAGTCGGACGCAACAAGACGGCGTCGTCTGGGGGTTCAAATCGTGTCCGCAAGATCGCGGCACTGCAACTGTTGTAGCGACTGAGCTTTTACTGATGGGAATTGCGGGGCTCGCAAACCAACATTATCTGCGGCTCTGGCGTCCGGCAGCCTGATGGTCGGCTGCAGGCTTTATCCTTTTTGGGTCCTCGGGCTGGACTCGAACCAGCAACCCTCCGGTTAACAGGTTGACACAGGTCTGATTTCTCGCTGGTTCTTCGCTGGTTTCGCCTCGCTGCGGGCCTGCTGCTACCTGGTATTCGGGAGCGAATTGTTCACCGATTGTTCACAGTTCTGGCGTTGGGCGAGCTCGTGCCTTGCCGATCGGGGCTAGCCTCGGCAGGCACGGCCACCAGCGGATGCTAAGACGACTGTCCACCGAATCGCGAGAACTCCAGACGGCCATCTGAACGTCAGGAGACTCATCATCGGATCGACCGATCGATGCACGTGGTATCCGACACATCTTTGGCGCCATTCTTTCCCGCAAGGGTCCCGATCGGGCCGTCCACATAGGCGCCGCTCTCGCATCGGATACCGAATAGTCCGTTCGGGACGGTCGTCTTATTCGGTAGAGTGAACAAGCCCATTACAGAGTCTGCGAGATTCACCGCCGAGTTTCCGCCTACTCGAATACCGTGCTCGCTGTTCCCGTTGAACGTGTTGCCGGCAACGTCTGCATGCGACGCCTGCTGCACTGAAAGGCCGCTGCGCCGATTGCCGGTGAGAGTGTTTCCGATGACGCGCGCGGTGGAGGCGCGCAGCACGCGGATTCCATCGCCGCCGTTTTCCAGGATCGAATTCGGACTCGGAGTTGTATCGTCAGTTCGCAACACTCCGATATGCGCCGACGCACTGCCGAGCACCAGGATGCCGTCAACACCGCTGCGCCGAATGGTGCTGTTGATAATCCGCCCGAAGCTGTTCTGCGAAACCTCGAGCCCCATCTCCGACGCATTCTCGATCGTGTTGTGATCGATGATCGCGGTGCCGCCTCTGTTGATCGCAATGCCCGAGAAGCCGCCGTTCGTGGTAAAGCCCCTGATAATGATCTCGCGGCCTAGGATCTGAATCGCTGGTTGTCGTGCGTTGGGCGGCTTCACCGTCGCCGTGCCCTGTCCGTCGATGGTGATGCGCTGAAGCTCCGACTGTATGATCACGTTTTCGAGGCACGTTCCTCGGACGAGGACGACGTCGCCTGCAAATAGGCTTCTTTGCGGTACGGATTACTCTGGGCAAGATCGCGACGGTCTCCAGACGCCCACGTGTCGTCATACATTTTTTTGGCGAAGAACGTGGAGCGCCTGCAGCGCGGCGCCCCGCGCGCCGGCTGCGTCTCCATTTGCCATAATCTCGATCCGCGGTTCCTGTTCCTCGCGCTGCCGCGGCATGCCGGCACGCACCTCCTCCAGCCACCACGCCTGGAACTCCGGCGACACTTCGAGCGCGCCGCCGCCGATCAGGAAGGCGTCGGGATCGAAAAGATTCGTCATCTGGTCGAAAAAGAGTCCGAGGGCCTTCGCCTGCGCGCGGAAGATTGCGCGGCACATCGGATCCCCGCCTTCGGCGTATCCGCGAACCTCTTTCGCTCCCCGCGAGGGGGGCACTGCGGCGAGTGGATGCGCCGGGTTATCACGCAGGAACAGCGGAAGCAACGTTCGCTCGATCGCCGTCAACGAGCAGACCGACTCCAGATCTCCGGTCCGGCCGCAGTTGCAAGGAGGCCGGACGCCCTTCAGCTCCGCGATGTCCTCACACGGAATCAGCACGTGGCCGACTTCGCCGCCAAAGCCGTTGCGCCCCTCGACGACCCGGCCGTCGATCACCAACCCACCGCCGAGGCCCGTACCGATGATGGCCGAGACGCTGGACGCCGGCCTGGTGCCGAAGAGCGCCATGTGGCCCCACAGCGCCGCGGCATTGCCATCGTTCAGGTACGTCACCGGAATCCCGAGCTGCTCTTGTAGACCGCCGCGCAGATCGAAGCCGGCCCAGTCCCGGTGCGAGAAGTTCGTCGACCCCTTTGCACTCAATACGCCTGCCGCACTGGCGGGGCCCGGAGTATCGAGGCCCGCGGCCACGACGTCGGACGCGGTAATACCGTGCGCGGTGGCGGCGAGGTTGAGACCGTCGACGATCTGGTTGATACAGACGGCGGGGCCGTCCTGCACGCGGGCCGGATGCTCGGCAAGACCAGCGACCAGGAATTCCCCCGTGTCCGCATCGAGCAGGGTGTAGTTGATGGCCGTACCCCCGAGGTCGATGCCCGCCACGATCGGCCGCATCCCCATAAACTACCAAATCTCGAGAGTCCCAAACTTCTGAATGTGTCGTTCGCCTCGTCGCGCTTTGCAGCTGTCAATGCCAGGTCCGATCATGCAGTGCCGCGCTTCGCGCACACCTTCAGATGCTGATTCACGGCGTGGACACGACGACTTAACAGGTTGATGCAGGTCTGGTTTCTAGTTGGTTCTTCGTTGGTTTCGCTTTCCTGAGGACCTGCTGTTACCTGGTATTCGGGAGGAAATTGTTCACGGAATTGTTCAGACCTCCGCCCCATGTGGCTCATAGGCCCCCGCGTCTTCGCGGGACAGGACAAGGAACGCCGGAGGTACAGCGACATCCTATCGGACGCGTGCCCGCATTTCCGCCCCCGGCATTCGCGTTGCGCCGTTATCGATTGCGCAGAACGACTCGGCGCAGCACGCCTTCCCAGCCTGCCAAGACGAGGGGCACCGATGACCGCGCGATCAGCTCTGCGCGCTTGTCGGGAGGAAGCATCCAGCTGATGTCGTCAATCCTGGGCGCGGCGGGGCCACGCGGGTCCGACGTCCAACTGCCGCTGAGCAACCGCCGCGCGAGCCTTTTGCGCAGATCGGGGTACGCCCATTTCGGCGGTACCGTGAGAAAAGTGGATCGGCCAACGCCTCAGCAATGGCTGTCACTGGTACTTCAAACGTCTCAGCTCCGAGTCTGAGATATTGAATCAGCGCCTTGAACCCCTCGGACGCGTGCGTGCGGGTGAGCCATTCGATGTCGAGCAGGTCTTCGCGAGCGGGGAGCTCCATGTGGCTAGAGGCCTGACTTCCTCGAGATGCCATGCAAGGATGCTGTGCCCATCAATTGCGCGGTTGCCTCTTTGTCGGCACACGACAGAGTCGAACTCCTATATTGGGCGATTGCGCCGGCCGCTCAACGAACTCCATCGTTCTTGACAGCACGTCCCATGCGGAACGATACAGTCCCACCTCAGCGCCGACCGCGCCCGCAGCCGCAGAGTCAGATCTGGTTGTCCACCAGCGCTGCTCGATTCTCGCTTCGTGTTCGCTGCGATTGTCATCCGTCATGACGACGACGATGGCATCGTCGTCGAACTGAAGTCAACGCACCCAAGAGGTCGCAGGTCTAGGCGGACGGCAGGCAGCATTGGTCTCTATAATCACTGGCACCGACAATGGACACGCTCCTCCGCGAAATCCTGACCAGCCGCGTGTATGAAGTGGCACGCGAGACGCCGCTCGACGTGGCGCCGCGGCTCTCGCGCCGGCTCGAGAACGACGTCCTCCTCAAGCGCGAGGATCTTCAGACAATCTTCAGCTTCAAGCTGCGCGGGGCGTACAACCGAATCGTCCGTCTGCAGCCGGATGAGCGCGCGCGTGGCGTGGTCGCGGCGAGCGCCGGCAATCACGCTCAGGGCGTCGCCTTCTCCGCCCGGCGTCTGGGCCTCCGCGCGGTCATTGTCATGCCGCGCACGACACCGGAGATCAAAGTGGATGCGGTCAAGGCCCTGGGAGCCGAGGTCGTGCTGGCCGGCGATCGTTATGCGGAGGCACAGCAGCACGCCGAGCAGCTCGGCGCGGAGGAGGGACTCGTCTTCATCCATCCGTTCGACGATCCGCTGGTCATTGCCGGTCAGGGCACGGTCGCGGTCGAGATGCTCCGTCAGAGCCAGGATCTCGGCGCCGTGTTCGTCCCGGTCGGCGGCGGCGGATTGATCGCTGGCATCGGCGCCTATATCAAGGCGGTCCAGCCCGCCGTTCAGGTCTTCGGCGTCGAGCCGATCGATGCGGACGCGATGGCACAGTCGCTGGCCGCCGGTCGGAGGGTCCGGCTGAACGACGTCGGGCTGTTCGCCGACGGCGTCGCCGTTCAGGAGGTCGGCGAGCATACTTTCCCAATCGTCACGTCGACCGTCGATGGCATCATCCTCGTGAACAACGACGAGATTTGCGCCGCGATCAAGGACATCTTCGACGACACGCGGACGATCGTGGAGCCCGCCGGCGCGCTGGCGCTCGCTGGCCTGAAATCACACGTCGAGGGGCGCGGCCTGCGCGGGCAACGGCTGGCTGCTGTGCTCAGCGGCGCAAACATGAACTTCGATCGGCTGCGGTTCGTCGCCGAGCGCGCCGAGCTCGGTGAAGGACGAGAGGCCCTGCTGGCGGTCACGATTCCCGAGCGGCCCGGCGCCTTCCGCGCGTTCTGCGCCGCGCTGGGCCCGCGGGTTGTGGTCACTGAGTTCAACTACCGTCTCAGCGGCCGGGAGCGCGCCCAGATTTTCGTCGGCGTCGCGACGAGGTCGCATCGCGAAGGCCACGAGCTGGCGGTGCGACTGGGCGAGTGCGGATACGAAACGGCCGATCTATCGGGCAACGAGATGGCCAAGCTGCACGTGCGCCACATGGTGGGCGGACGGACCGCGGCGGTCACCGCCGAGCGGGTCTGCCGGTTCGAATTTCCCGAGCGCCCTGGTGCGCTGCTCCAGTTTCTCGATGCCTTGGGCGGGCGCTGGAACATCAGCCTCTTCCACTATCGCAACCACGGCGCGGATTTCGGACGCGTGCTGGCCGCCTTCGAGGTGCCGGCGTCGGAGTCGGAGGCGTTCGAGGCGTTTCTTGCCGGCCTCGACTACCGGTTCCTGCTCGACGAGAGCAACGACGCGTACCGCCGGTTCCTGACTCACGACAGCCAGCGTGCCGGTGACTGAGATGCGAGCGAGCACAGCGAGCGAGCCACGCGAACGGAGCGGGGTCGGGGTCCCACCGAGTGCGCGTGTAGGGGAGTTCGAGGGGCGAAGCCCCTCGAGGAAATCATGACCGGCATGGAACGCTGGCGCGTACACAAATTCGGCGGGTCGAGCGTCGCCGATGCCGCCTGCATGGAGCGAGTCGCGCGGATCCTCGAGGATGACCCGCGGCGTCGCGTCGCGGCTGTCCTGTCGGCGTGTCGAGGCGTTACTGACGCCCTGCTCGAGCTCGTCACGGCCGCAGAGCGTCAGGAGGACGGCGACGCCGGTCGTCTCGAAGCCGTTCGGCAGCGCCACATCGTCATCGCCCACACGCTGCTCGGAACCGAAGACGCCACGGAGTACGGAAAAGAGCTCGGCCGCGACTGCGACGACATCGCCGGCATCCTGCAGACCGTCCGGCTCGTGCGCCTCGCGTCGGCCGTCGTCCGCGACCTGGTGGCTGGCTTTGGTGAGATCTGGTCGACGCGCCTGTTCGCGCGCTACCTGCGGGGCCGGAACCGGCGCCCCGGCGGTGTGCACTGGATCGACGCGCGGGAGATCGTGCGGATCGACACCGCGCCGCTGGGGCCGAGCATTCTTGGGCCGAGTCGCGAGCCAACGCGGACCGCGTCATCCCCCAGGATTCGGACGCGACGCTCATCATCACCGGCTTCATCGCGCGGACGCGCGACGGACTGCAGACCACCCTCGGCCGGAACGGCAGCGACTTCTCCGGGTCGATCTTCGGCGCGCTGCTCGACGCGTCCGACATCGTGATCTGGACGGACGTCGACGGCGTGCTGAGCGCCGATCCGCGCCGCGTCCCGGACGCGACCGTCATCGACGCGCTCTCGTACAACGAGGCCATGGAGCTCGCCTATTTCGGCGCGAAGGTGATTCATCCGCAGACGATGGCGCCCGCCGTCAGCCGGGCGATCCCGATCTGGATCCGCAACACGTTCGCTCCGGAGAAGGCGGGGACGCTCATCTGCGCGGAGCCCGTGTCGTCGCATCCGGTCAAGGGCATTACGAGCATCGACGAGGTGTCGCTGATCAACGTCGAAGGGACCGGGATGATCGGCGTCCCCGGTACCGCGCAGCGCCTGTTCGGGGCGCTGCGCGAGCACGGCATCTCGGTCGCGCTGATCTCGCAGGGAAGCTCGGAACACTCGATCTGCTTCGCCCTGGCGCAAGGGAGGCCGACCGCGCGGCGGCGGTCGTGCGCGACGTGTTCGACCGTGAGCTGCGCCAGGGGCAGATCCAGCGCGTCGACGTGACGCGCGACTGCAGCATTCTC
>Ga0075434_100005272_pt1 | contig 11755 bp, 12 predicted proteins | sample RhiMethybrSRZTD3_FD_75298 | JGI IMG/M metagenome (GOLD analysis project Ga0075434, IMG submission 75298) | Populus rhizosphere microbial communities from Tennessee, USA - Rhizosphere MetaG P. TD hybrid SRZTD3 | ecosystem: Host-associated > Plants > Roots > Rhizosphere > Soil | place: USA... | reverse complement strand
GTGAGCTCGTCGGGCGTGAAGACCGTCTGGCCGGCCACGCCGATGACGGTGTCCCCGGGGCGCAGGCCGGCCCGCTCGGCCGGAGAGCCGGCGGTGACCGCCCCGATCTGCGGCGTGAGCTGCGGACCGATGCCGAGATCCCACTCCTCCCGCTCTTCCTTGAAGATCGGGTCGCGTACGGTGACCCGCCGCGGCGTGATCTCGGCCTCCCGCTTGGCTCCGTCGCGCACGATCCCCAACCGCAGCGGTTGGCCCTGCGAGTTCATGATCGCGCGATAGAGCTCCTCCCAGAACGCGATCGGGCGACCGTCGATCGACTCCACCGTGTCGCCCGGCTGCAACCGCGCGGCCGCGGCCGGGCCGTCGTCGGCGACGCGCCCGACGATCGCCGGCGACACCGGACGCCCGATGGTCGCGAGGACGATGCCGAAGATCACGGCGGCGAGCACGAAATTCATCCCGGGGCCGGCGAACACGATCAGGAACCGCGCCCACAGCGGCTTGAGCGCGAACGCCTTCTTGGGGTCGTAGTCCGGCGAGCCACCCCCTTCGAGCGGATTCTCCTCGCCGACCATCTTCACGTACCCGCCCATCGGAATCGCCGACAGGCAGTACTCGGTCTCCTTGCCGCGCCACCGCGCGAGCACCGGACCGAAGCCGATCGAGAAGCGCTCGACGCCGACACCGGTCCATCGGGCGACCAGGAAATGGCCGAGCTCGTGGACCAGAATGAGGATGCCGATGACGATGACGAACGAGAGGATGGTCGTCACGAGGAGCGCGCTCCCTGTCGGATGTCGATCGCGCGCTGCACGGAACGGCGCGTGTCGGCGTCGACCGCCACCAGGGCCTCGATCGAGTCGAGGTCGCCGGCGCGGGAGGCGTTGAGCGCCTCCTCGATGAGCTCCGCGATCGCGTTGAAGCCGATGCGCCGGTCGAGGAACGCCGCCACCGCCATCTCGTTGGCGGCGTTGAGCACCACGGGCGCCGAGCTGTTGGACTCGAGCGCGGTGCGCGCGAGCCTGAGACACGGGAACTTGTCGACGTCGGGCTCGTAGAACGTGAGCTGCCCGGCGCGCACCAGATCGAGCCGGGCGGTCGGCATCGGCCGCCGCTCCGGATACGTGAGCGCGTAGAGGATCGGCACGCCCATGTCCGCCACACCCATCTGGGCGATCACGCAGCCGTCGATGTACTCCACCATCGAGTGCACGATCGACTGCGGGTGCACCACGATCTGGACCTGATCGGACGCGACGTCGAACAGCCAGCGCGCCTCGATCACCTCGAGGCCCTTGTTCATCAAGGTGGCCGAGTCGATCGTGATCTTCGCTCCCATCTTCCATGTCGGGTGCTGGAGCGCGTCCTCGACCGTCACCGTCGCGAGCCGCGCCTTCGGCGTCTCCCGGAAGGGACCGCCGGACGCCGTCAACAGGATACGGTGAACGTCGGCCCGACTGTGGCCGGCGAGGCACTGGAAGATCGCGCTGTGCTCGGAGTCGACCGGCAAGAGCTTCACGCCCCGCGCCCGGGCCGCCGCGGTCATCAGCCGCCCGGCCATGACGAGGGTTTCCTTGTTGGCGAGCGCCACGGTGCGCCCGGCCTGGATCGCGGCCATGGTCGGGAGCAGGCCGGCGCCGCCGACCAGCGCCGAGACCACGATGTCCGCCTTCACGTCACGGGCCAGCGCCACCAATCCCTCGGGACCGGCGAGCAGCTCCGGACGCGGCGCCGGGAGGAGGCGCGCCAGCTGGTCGCGGGCGTCCGTCTCCAGCAGCGCGACGGCGCGCGGCGAGTACTTCTTGCAGATGTCCGCGACCCGCTCGACGTTCGACCCGCGCGCCGCGAGCGCCGCCACCGAGAATTCCTCGGGGAAGCTCGACACGAGGTCGAGGGTTCGAAGACCGATGGATCCCGTTGCTCCGAGCAGCGTAATGCTTTTCATGCGCGGCACCAGGCATACAAAGAATAGAGGTAAAGGGCCGGGGCGTTGAAGAGCAAGCTGTCGATCCGGTCGAGCATGCCGCCGTGACCCGGGATGAGGTCGCCAGTGTCCTTGGTTCCGATGCTTCGCTTGATCGCCGACTCGGCCAGGTCGCCGACCTGGCCGATCACGCCGAGGACGACGCCGGCTCCGGCGGCGCCCAGCAGACCGCACGCCGGGAGCAGCCAGAATCCCAGCGCCAGCGCGGCGGCGATCGAGACGATGACTTGAGCGATCGCGCCCTCGACGGTCTTGCCAGGGCTCAAGACCGGCGCGAGGCGGTGGCGGCCGACCGAGGAGCCGACCAGGTACGCGGCCGATTCGCCCGCCCAGGTCACGCCGACGAGAAACAGCACGAGCTGCGGGCCGTCGGCGCGGCCTTGAAGCCAGATCGCGTAGCCGAGGAGCCAGCCGATGTAGATCGCGCCGAACAGGGTGTTCGCGGTCGACTCGACCAGCGGACGTCCCGAGCTCCAGAGCGGTGCGCTACAGATCAGGCCGACACCGACCAGAAGCGCCAGCTCCGGAGTCGGCATCCAGCGGACCGGGAGTCCATCGATGCCGAGCCCCGTATAGAGGCTCGTGGCGAAGCTGGCCGTGAGTGCGGCGCCGACCGCGACCGTGAGCCACGTGGCAATCGGGCGCCCGGTGCGCTCGAACATGCGCGCGAGCTCTCGGCAGGCCACCGCGCTGGCCGCCACCACGAGCAGCTGGAACACCCACGCCGGCGCCCCGGCCGTGGCCCACACGAAGACCGGAATCAGCACGATGGAGCTGGCGATGCGCTTCCAGGCCGGCGAGATGGCTCCGGCGGGAGGAACGGTCACGCGCGCGGCCTCCGTCTCGGCCACGTCACACCTTCCCAAAGCGTCGCGTCCGGCCCTGGAACTCGGCGATGGCGCGATAGAGATCGACGGGCCCGAAATCGGGCCAGAGAGTCGGGGTCACCCAGAGCTCCGTGTAGGCGATCTGCCACAGGAGAAAGTTCGAGATCCGCATCTCGCCGCTCGTGCGGATCAGGAGATCGGGATCGGGGATGTCGGCGGTGTAGAGCGCCTCGCCGATCTTCTTTTCCGAGATGTCCTCGGGCTTGAGCTCCCCCGCCACGATCTGACGCGCCAGCGACCGGAACGCGTCGATCAGCTCGTCCCGCGCTCCGTAGTTGAACGCCATCAACACGGTCAGCCCGGTGTTGTTGCGCGTTTCGTGCACGACGTGGTCGATGCCGCGTCGCACGCCGGACGGTAACCCGTTGGTCCGGCCGAGGACGCGGAGTCGAGCGTTGCGAGCCATCAGCTCGGGCAGCTCCGCGTTGACCGACCGCTCGAGCAGGCTCATGAGCATCGAGACCTCGTCGGGCGGGCGGCTCCAGTTCTCGGTCGAGAACGCGTAGAGGGTCAGGTAGCGGAGGCCCAGCGCCGAGGCGGCGCGAACGATCGAGCGAGCCGACTTCACGCCCTCGTGGTGTCCGGCCACGCGCGGCAGGCCGCGATGGGTCGCCCAGCGCCCGTTGCCGTCCATGATGATGGCCACGTGCTCGGGAACCGGCTGGGCGCGAACGGCCTCGAACAGGTCGCCTTCCGTCAGAATGAGAGGATCTCCTGCTCCTTCTTCTTGAGCAGCTCGTCGACCTTGGCGATGAAGCGGTCCGTCGTCTTCTGGATCTGGTCGTGGCTGCGGCGCTCCTCGTCCTCGGAGACCTTCTTGTCCTTGGCGAGTGCCTTCAGCCGATCGTTCGCCTCGCGGCGGAGATTGCGGACCGCGACGCGGGATTCCTCGGCGATCTTGTGCACGGTCTTTGCGAGCTGCTTGCGCCGCTCCTCGGTCGGCGACGGCATCGCGAGGCGCACGATCTTGCCGTCGTTGACAGGGGTCAGGCCGAGATCGGAGGTGCTGATCGCCTTCTCGATCGCCTTGAGCTGGCCCGCTTCCCAGGGCTGGATCACGATCGTCCGGGCGTCGGGGACCGAGATGGACGCCATCTGGTTGACGGGGGTCGGCGTGCCGTAATAATCGACGCGGATGCCGTCGAGCAGGCCGGCCGAGGCGCGGCCCGTGCGCACCGTCGCGAGCTCCCGCCCGAGCGCCTCGAGGGCGCCGGTCATCTTCGCCTCGATCTCCTTCATCACGCCCTGCGTGTCGGCCATTGACGTCATCCTCCCGACGATACGATCGAGCCCACGGTTTCGCCGAGGACGATTCGCTTGATGTTCCCAGACCGGTTCAGGTCGAAGACGACGATCGGCAGCTTGTTGTCCATGCAGAGGGAGATCGCGGTGGCGTCCATGACTTGAAGCCCCCGGTTGAGGACCTCGATGTACGTCACGCGCTCCAGCCGCTGGGCGTTGGCGTCCTGCTTGGGGTCGGCCGAGTAGATTCCGTCGACCTTCGTCGCCTTCATGATCGCGTCGGCGCCGATCTCGACGGCCCGCAGGGCTCCTGCGGTGTCCGTCGTGAAGAACGGGTTGCCCGTGCCGGCCGCGAAGATCACGATGCGTCCCTTCTCGAGGTGACGGATCGAGCGCCGCCGGATATAGGGCTCGGCGACCGCCCGCATCTCGATGGCCGACAGCACGCGCGTCTGCAGGCCGACCTTCTCGAGCCCGTCCTGGAGAGCCAGCGCGTTGATGACCGTCGCGAGCATCCCCATGTAATCGGCGGTGGCGCGCTCCATGCCGCCGGCGCTCGCGGCGACTCCGCGGAAGATGTTGCCGCCGCCGATGACGATCGCGATCTGCACCCCGAGTGCCGCCACGTCGCGCACCTCGGAGGCGATCCGATCGATCACGAGCGGGTCGATCCCGTAGCCCTGGCTCCCGGCGAGCGCCTCTCCCGAGAGCTTCAGGAGAATACGGCGGTAGGCGGGGCGGCCGGAGCCGGCAGCCGCCGTCATGCTACCCCCCCTCGCCCACCTGGAAACGGGCGAAGCGCTTGACGACGATCCGCTCGCCGGTCTTGGCGTTCACGCCGTCGACGAGCTCCCGGACCTTCGTCTTGCCGGAGGGGTCCTTGATGAACGACTGCTCGAGCAGGCACTGGTCGGTGAAGAACTTGTCCAACTTGCCCTCGATGATCTTGTCGATGACCTGGGCCGGCTTCTTCTGGTCGGCGAGCTGGCCGCGATAGATCTCGCGCTCCTTCTCGATGACCTCGTTCGGGACGTCTTCGCGCGCGACGTACGACGGGTTCGATGCCGCGATCTGCATCCCGAGATCTTTCACCATCTCCTGGAAGGCGTCCGTGCGCGCGACGAAGTCCGACTCGCAGTTCACCTCGATCAGCACGCCGAGCTTCCCGCTGTGGTGGACATACGTTCCGATGACGCCCTCGCGGGCCTCACGGTGGGCTCGCTTGCCCGCCTGGGCGAGGCCCTTCTTGCGCAGGAACTCGATCGCGGTCTCTAGATCGCCCTTGGCTGCCTGGAGCGCCTCCTTGCAGTCCATGACCCCGGCGCCGGTCCGATCGCGGAGGTCCTTCACGAGCTGCGCGGTCGCGGCCATGCGCTAGTCCTCCGCCTCGGCCGCGGCCAGCTCCGCGCCCTCGGCCGGCACCTCCGCAGCCGCCGCCTCGCCCTCGTCCTTGCCGAGCGTGCCGCGTCCCTCGTTGATCGCGTCGGCGATGCGCGAGGTGATCAGGCGCACCGCGCGGATCGCGTCGTCGTTACCGGGGACCGGATAATCGATCCCGGTCGGATCGCAGTTGGTGTCGACGATCGCGACGATCGAGATGCCGAGCCGCTGAGCCTCGGCCACCGCGATCTTCTCCTTGCGAGGGTCGATGATGAAGACTGCCGCCGGCAGCTGCTCCATCAACTTGATCCCGATCAGCGCCTTCTCGAGCTTTTCCCGCTCCCGATCGAGCTCGAGCGCTTCCTTCTTGGGCACGCGCTCGTACTCACCCGTCTCCTTCATCTCCTCGAGCTTCTTGAGCCGGGTGATCGACTTGCGGATCGTCGTGAAGTTCGTCAGGGTCCCGCCGAGCCAGCGCTGGTTGACGTAGAACATGCCGCAGCGGCTCGCCTCCTCGAACACGGTCTCCTGGGCCTGCTTCTTGGTCCCGATGAAGAGCACCGTGCCGCCGCCCGCGGCGAGGTCGCGCACGAACCCGTAGGCCTCGCGAAACTTCTTGAGGGTTTTCTGAAGGTCGATGATGTAAATGCCGTTGCGCTCACCGAAGATGTACTTCTGCATCTTCGGGTTCCAGCGCTTGGTCTGATGGCCGAAATGCACTCCGGCCTCGAGCAGCTCCTTCATCGTCAATGCGGCCATGGATCCTCCTTCGGTTTGCCTCCGCCGCGCTCAGCAGGCTCGCCCCAGCGGGCGAAAGCCCTGCCACCGAAAGTGCGCGGCGTGTGTAATGGTGAGCTACGTCGTGTACTTGGCGTTCAGCCGCACGTACTCCTCGCTCAGATCGCACGTCCAGACCCGGTCCTCACCGCGGCCCAGACCGAGATCGATCGAGATCTCGTATTCCGACAATCCCATGATCTCCCGAATGCGCTCGATACGCACGCCTTCCTTCTGCATCCCGCGCTCGACCAGGCGCTCGTCTCCGAAGGCGATCGCGACCTTGCCCGGGTCGATCCGGGCGGGTGACTTGCCCAGGGCCATCATGATGCGGCCCCAGTTGGGGTCCTGGCCGTTGATCGCGGTCTTGACCAGGGGGGAGTTGGCCACGGCTCGCGCGGCGTTCAGCGCGTCCTTCCCGTTCGCCGCCCCGCGCACCGCGACCGTCACGAGCTTCGTGGCGCCCTCGCCATCGGCCACGAGCATCCGGGCCAGCTTGGTCATCACCGCGTCGAGGCCCAGGGCGAACTGGCGGAGGCCCCGCGAGCCCGTTTCCAGAGGCGTGTTCTCGGCGAGCCCGTTGGTCAGGACTGCCACGGTGTCGCTCGTCGACTGATCGGAGTCGACGGTGGTTCTGTTGAAGGATCGATCGACGGCCCGCCGTAGAACCGGAGCGAGCGCGCCGCGTGCCACCGCCGCGTCCGACGCGACGAAGCAGAACATCGTCGCGAGGTGCGGCTCGAGCATCGCGACGCCTTTCGCGATCCCGCCGATCGTGACGGGGCGACCGGCGATCTCGACGCGCACCGCGGCCTCTTTGGGCTTGGTGTCGGTCGTCATGATCGCTTCGGCCGCGGCCCGACCGCCCTGGGGCGAGAGCGACTTCACGAGGTTCGGCATCGCCGCGCGGATCTTGTCCATCGGTAACGGAATGCCGATGACGCCGGTGGCCGCGACCAGCACATGCCCCGCTGGGATCCGGAGCAGATCGCCGACGATCCGCGTCATCTCGCGCGCATCGGCGATGCCCTGCTCGCCGGTGCAGACGTTGGCGCAACCGCTCGAGGCGACGATCGCCTGCGCCTGGCCGCCGCGTACGTGCTCGGACGACACCAGCACCGGCGCGCCCTTGACCTGATTCGACGTGAACACCGCGGCGGCACGCGCCGGGGTCGAGGAATAGATGAGGGCGAGGTCTTTCTTACCGCTCGGCTTGATCCCGGCCACGACGCCGCCGGCGAGGATCCCCGGCACCGCCGTGATGCCGCCGTCGAGCCACTGGAGCTCCGCCGGCGCCATGCCTAGGGATACACGGGCGGGGCCTCGAGCCCGGTCCGCTCGCCCCAGCTCAACATGATGTTGAGATTCTGGATCCCGTTCGCGGCGCCGCCCTTGCCGAGGTTGTCGAGCGCCGAGACACACACCGCACGGCTGGTCCGCGGATCCGCCACCACGGTGACGTCGCAGTAGTTGGAGCCGACGACCGTGCGCGTCGTCGGGCGCTCCCCCTCGTCGAGCACGCGAACGAACGGCTCACCCGCGTAGAACTCGCGATAGACGTCGAGCAGGCGCGCCGTCGTCGCCGCCGACGCGAGCGGTACCGAGGCCGTCGTGAACAGACCGCGATTGAGCGGCACCAGATGGGGCGTGAACGCGACGCGCAAGGGCGATCCGGCGAGAGCCCCGAGCTCCTGCTCGATCTCCGGCGTGTGCCGATGCGTCGCCATCCCGTAGGCCTGCACGTTCTCGTTGGCTTCCGTGAAGAGATACATCGGGTCGATCTTTCGACCCTGTGCTCCGGCTCCGGTCACGCCGGACTTTCCGTCGATGACGACGCCTTCGAGCCGCGCGAGCCCCGCCCTGAACAGCGGCGCTGTCGCGAGGATCGCACCGGCCGGGTAGCAGCCGGGTGTGGCGACGAGCGCGGCCTGCGCGATCGCCTTCCGGTGGAGCTCGGCGAGGCCGTAGACGGCCTCCCCGAGGCCGGACAGATCGATGTGCGGCGCCTTGTACCACGTCACGTAGTCGTTGGGATCGCGCAGCCGATAGTCGGCGGAGAGATCGATCGCACGCCGCCCGCGAGCCCGCAGAATCGGCACGGCCTTCTGCGATTCCATGTGCGGCAGCGCGAGGAAGACCACGTCGGCGACACTCGCGAGCCACTCGGCGTCGAGGTCGTGGAAGCGAAGCTCGCTCAGCCCCCGCAGATGGGGATAGGCCTTGGTGAGCGCCTCGCCGGCGAGCCGGTCCGAGGTGACGCCCGTCAACGTGACGTGGGGATGGACGCAGAGCAGCCTGAGGAGCTCCGCGCCCATGTACCCGCTGGCGCCGGCGACCGCGACGCGGATCGTCGCCATTAGCGCTTCGAGTACTGAAACTTCTGCCGGGCACCGGGCTGGCCGTACTTCTTCCGTTCGCGCATCCGCGGATCACGCGTCAGGAGACCGGCCTTCTTCAGCGGGAGCCGGAACTTGTCGTCGAACTTCGCCAGCGCCCGGGTGAGCCCGTGCCGGACCGCGCCGGCCTGGCCCGAGGGACCACCGCCGCCGACGGTCACGAAGATGTCGAACTGCCCGACGGTGCTCGTGACCTCGAGCGGCTGGGCGATGATCATTCGCAGAGTTTCGCGCGGGAAGTAGTCCTCGAACGCCCGGCGGTTCACGACGATACGTCCGGCTCCCGGCCTGATCCACACCCGCGCGACGGACGTCTTGCGACGGCCGGTCGCGTAAAACCTGTCGACCACCGCTGCCATCTAGCGAACCTCCGGCTTCGTCGTGAGAGTTTCGGGCTGCTGGGCCTGGTGCGGGTGCGCGGCGCCGCCGTAGACCTTGAGCTTCTTGGCCATCGCCCTTCCGAGGCGGGTCTTGGGCAGCATCCCCTGGACCGCCCACTCGATGACGCGCTCGGGATGGGTCCTGAGCATCGTCTCGGCGTTCACCTCGCGGAGCCCTCCGATGTAGCCGGAGTGCCAGCGGTACTGCTTGTCCCGCATCTTGCGTCCGGTCAGGTGGACCTTGGCGGCGTTGACGACGACCACGTGATCGCCGACGTCGAGGTGAGGCACGAACGTCTGCTTGTGCTTACCGCGCAGGATTGACGCAATGCGGCTCGCGAGACGTCCGAGGACTTGCCCGTTGGCGTCCACGATGAACCACTTGCGCTCGATTTCGCTTTCTTTCGGTACCAACGTCGGCATCTCGCTTCCCCTTGACGCTTCTAAGTAGGCGTCCAAACTGGAAAAACGCAACGCCATACTCTAAGGGAGAAGCAAGGGGCTGTCAACGAATCTTGGTCTTGCCGGGCCAGGGGCAGAGCGTTCGGACCGGACACGCCGGACAGAGCGGCTTGCGCGCGAAGCAGCAGCGGCGCCCGTGGGCCTGCACGAGGTGCGTCGTGAACGTCCATTCCTTTTCTGGAAGTACGTCCGCGAGCTGATCGTGGATCTTCTCGGGGTCATCGGAGCGCGCCAGTCCCAGGCGCTGAGACACGCGGAACACGTGCGTGTCGACCGCGATGGCCTGCTCGCCGAATGCATTGCCCAGGATGACATTCGCCGTCTTGAGCCCGACTCCGGGCAAGGTCACGAGGGCCGCGCGCGACCGCGGTACTTCGCCGCCGTGCTTTTCGAGGAGCGCGTTCGCCATCGCGATGATCGAGCGGGTCTTCGCGCGGTAGAAGCCGGTGGAGCGGACCTCCTCCTCCAGGACGGCCGAGCTCGCTCGCGCGTAGTCGCGCGCGGTCCCATACTTCTTGAACAGGGCGGGCGTGACCTGATTCACGCGCTCGTCCGTGCACTGCGCGGACAGAATGGTCGCGACGAGCAGCTCGAGTGGATTCCCGAAGTCGAGGGCGATCTTGGCGTCGGGATAGGCTTTCTTCAGAGCGCGAATGATCTTGCGGGCGCGGGCTCGCTTCGCGTCTCGAGACTCTCGCATGACGCTCCCCTTACGACTACCGGGCCGAGATCCGGATGGCCTCGGGCGTGATATCGATCCGGCCCAGAGTGACGGGCACCGGGAGCCGGCTGGCGATCCGTGGCGCCGGATCCCAGGTGCGGACGACCCAGTCGACGAGCATCGCCGGCACCGGGATACCCCCGACCGTGACGTGATCGGCGACGAGCGAGAACGGCCGGTCGGTGGCCGGCAGGGCCCGGACGCGCGCCGCGATATCGGGCCCCGGCAGGCTGATGACGAAGGCCAGCGCGCCCTGCTCGAACTTCACCGACGCCGTCTTGAACCCTTTCTGCTCCTTGAGAAACGCCCGGAGATCGTCCTCGCGGATGGTCACCCGCTCGAGGGAGGCGCGGCGGGCGTCGAGCGGAGACAGCCGCCCGTTCGCGTGCACGCTGAAGGGGTTGACGAGCACGTCCTCGAATACGAACTGCAGGTCGCCGACGCGGAGCAGGGGCGAGCCCGGGCGCTTGAGCTCGCCGACGCGCGCGGCGGCCGCACGGATCTCCACGCGGCCGATGTGTCCGCGCAGGATCGTGTCGTCATGATTCAGATTGATCTCGAGCCCCTGGACGTCGGTCGCCACGTCCGCCAGCGCCCGGCGGACTGCCGCCTGGACCTCGCGCGCGAAGGCGGCGGCCGTCGCGGGGACGTCCTCGGTGAGTCGCCTCGCGCGAACGGTGGCCGTCGAGTTGTCGGGAAGCTGGAATTCGCCGATCACCGGGAACACTCGTGCGAGCGCGCCGTCGGTCTGCAATCGTTCGGCGATCCGTCGCGGCTTCTCGGCGGTCCAGGACGGGCCGACGTCGCCGGTCTTGAGAACCATGTACTCGATTCCGATCGGCTCACCGTCCCAGGCGCGCGTGAACTGGAGCGGGAGACGGTCGCGCGTCCCGTAGTAGCGAAAGTTACTCACGGAGAAGAAATTGTCATTCGGGACGACGCTCACGGTCATGGGCTCGCCCCGGCTGTCCTTGCTGATCAGCGCCAGGATTTCCCGCTGCCGCCAGTTCGCGGTGCTGGGCGGCGACTCCAGGACGAACGGAACGCCGAGGCCCGGCAGCTTCCAGCCTGACGGTACCGCCAGGACGGTGGCGCTCACCTGGAGCGCGCACGCCAGTCCGAGCACGATCGCCCCGACGGAGCGCGCACGGCCCTTCAAGAGACCGAAGGCCATGCCGGCCAGGACAGCGGCGACGGGCATCAGCGGCAAGGTGTAGCGCAGGTTCTTGTTCTGGAGCAGCTCGAAAAGAAGAAACGGTGCCAGGAGTGCGGCCAGCACGAGCCATTGCCGTCGCATCGCGGCGATGACGATCCCGACGAGGAGCAGGAGCAGCGCGAGCACTCCGAGCTGGGGCGCGAGCCACGTCGGATAGAGCAGCAGCGCCGTCGCCGTGAGCGGATCGGGGTGACCCGACTCGGCCGCTTGCTTGAACGAACGATTTGCGATCTGGGGGAGCAGGCCGAATAGGCGCGGCCCGTACCACGGCACGCTGAGCGCGGCCCCCACCAGGATCGCTAGCGCCGCG
>Ga0075434_100005271_pt1 | contig 11755 bp, 10 predicted proteins | sample RhiMethybrSRZTD3_FD_75298 | JGI IMG/M metagenome (GOLD analysis project Ga0075434, IMG submission 75298) | Populus rhizosphere microbial communities from Tennessee, USA - Rhizosphere MetaG P. TD hybrid SRZTD3 | ecosystem: Host-associated > Plants > Roots > Rhizosphere > Soil | place: USA... | reverse complement strand
AGGATCAGATGTATCCGGTGAATCCGAGCCTGGTCGGGCGCGTCTGGCAGGCGACGTTCACGGTCGACGGAGCCAGGCGAGCCGGCGCAGCGGGTGACGGTCTCATGCTGTCGCGCACGCAGCCCAGGCCCGCCGGCACACCCGATCTGTCGCTACCCGAGATCCAGAACCCGATGATCGACGCGTACATGGAGGCGCTGCCCGCGGGCCGCGAGCCGCGCATCCTCGCGTCGCGCACCGTGTTCGTTGCCGACGACCACGACGAAGCGCTGCGTCTCGCCGACATCGGGCTGGGACGGCATCGCGCGCGCCTGACCAGGCTGGGCCGCGCGACCGGAGATGGATCGCTGAACGGCATGATCGCCGCGATGGATGTTCATCTCGGCACACCGGACGATGTGATCGCCTCGCTGAAAGCGGACACCGTGCTCGCTCGGTCGACGGACCTCGCGGTGCAGGTGCATTCCATCGATCCTCCGCATCCCTTCATCCTCCGATCGATCGAGCTGGTCGCCAGGGTGGTGGCGCCGGCGCTCGGCTGGGGACGCGATGCTGCGGGAGTCCGGCGTGTCGCGTGAGCACCCATGAATCGAGGACGATGAAGATGGCAGAGACAGACGCGGACATCATCGATGCGCTGGTCGGAATCACACCCGGATCTTCCCTGGACGCGATCCGCGCCCGCCGACCCGAGGCGCGCGCTCACGCGCAGGCGACGTACCGCGCGCTGTTCACGCCCGACGTGCCGGGCAACATCAGCGCACAGGAGCGCTTCGCGGTCGGTGAATTCGTCGCCGGCCTGCACGGCGCCACGGCGATCGCGGACCGCTACGCCGAACGCCTCGTCGAGAGCGGAGCCCCGGCGGCGCTGAAGGAAGCGGTCGACGCGGCGGTCAAGGAGGCCAAGACCCACGGCCCTTATGGCAGCTACCCGGCCGGGCCCCTGAGCCGCGAAGATACCGCCGGTCCGGTCTATCGCGTGGCCGCAGCAACCCGCCGCGCGCTCGGTCCACGGCTCGCCCCGGCATTCGAGCACGTGCACATGCTCGTCTTCCATCCGCGCGACGCGGCGCCGGCGGCGCTGCAGGCGCTGCTGGACGCCGGCTGGTCGACGACGGACATCGTGACGCTCTCCCAGATCGTCGCGTTCCTGTCTTTCCAGATCCGGGTGGTCACTGGATTGCGTACTCTGGCCGGCCGTCCCTGACGCGCGAGGTCCCGACATGAGCGAGAAGGTGCTGGTTCCCCCCGATCACACGGCTCCGACCGCGTTCACCCGAGCGCAGCTCGACTGGCTCCCCTGGCTCGAGCCGCTCGCCGTCGAGGCGATGACCGCGCGCCACCTGGCGAGCCTCGTGGACGCCGCGCGCGTGAAATCGCCGTACTTCCGCCTCCTGGCCCGCGATCCGGACGCGCTCGAGGCCAGAACGCGAACCGACAAGGACATCTTCTACAACCCCGACGCGGGCCTGCCGCGGGCTGAGCGCGAGCTGGCCGCCGCCGCGACGTCCCGCTTCAACGGGTGCCTCTACTGCGCCTCGGTGCACGCACGCCACGCCGCGACGTACTCGAAGCGCGAGGCCGACGTTCAGCACCTGCTCGACGCGGGCGTCACCGCCGATCTCGGAGAGCGCTGGAATGCGATCGTCGCGGCCTCCGTCGCCCTGACCGCAACGCCGAGCACGTTCGGGCCGGAGCACGTCGATCGCCTGCGCCGCGCGGGGCTCGACGATCTGGCGATCTCCGACGTCATCCACGCCGCGGCCTTCTTCAACTGGGCCAATCGCCTGATGCTCTCGCTCGGTGAGCCGGCAGCGACGGTCTAGCGCTGATCCTTCAGTAGCCAGTCGATCGCGGCACTGCCGTCCCCCGCGTCCGGTCCGGTGCGTTCGACTGGTGCCGGCCGCTCGGTCGGGATCCGGCGCTCGATCGAGGTCGAGGACTCGACCGGAGCCCTGGATTCGACGGCAGGGCGCGGACGGATGGCGAGCGCGGGTGGCGCCACCGCCGGTTGCGAAAGAATCGACCGCGTGGGAAGCGACCGTGGAGCTTCCCGAGTAATCCGCTCCTCCGGCAGACGCCGTTCCGGAGTAAGTTTCTCCGCGATCGGGGCCAATCGCTCCGTGGCCGGCAACGATTCGCGGAGCGTCGACGTCGGTTCGCGAGTGGCCCATGCCGGCGCCGGAGACTCGGCCGGCGGATTGGCGTCCCGCTCGACCGGAACGACCGGAACGGCTGTGACGGCGGGTGGCGTGACGCGGCTCTGGAACTGCGAGACGATTCGATCGAACCCCGCGACCCAGACGACCGCGGCGACGAGGCCCGCCGTGACGACCGCCGCCGTCATACGAAGCGTGAACACCGGCCGGCGCTGGCGTACTCGTCGACGCGGATTGCCGCGCGCCTTCACCGAGCGCGGGCGAGACTCCGGTTCGGTGAGGACCGCCATCGCGCCCCAGATGTCATTCAGCATCACGCTGACGTCTGGATAGCGATGCACCGGGCGCGCTTCCAGCGCGGTCGTGATGATCCGCTGGATGGGCGGCAACAGCGGCGGTGACGCGGCGAACGGGCTGCCGCTCAGGTTGGCCTTGCCGGCGGTCAACAGCTGCCGCAGCAGCATCCCCAGCGCGTACACGTCGGCCGCCGCGGTCGTCTCACCGTGCTCGATTTGTTCGGGCGCGCGATAGGCGAGAGAGAGCTCGTCACGCAGCCGAAGCCCGATCGGCGTGCGATACGCGGCCGCCAGCTCGACGCCCACGAGCCGGATACGCTCGCCGTCGTTGACCATGAGCACCGACTCGGGCCCGAGCTGGCCGTGAAGAAGCCGGTTGTGATGCAGCGCCTCGAGCGCCTCGCCGATACGGATCGCGACCCGCAGGGCGGTGGCCACGACCAGCGGACCGCCCGCATCGAGAACTTCACGGAGGGTGGCGCCCTCGGCCCACTCGAGCGCCACGAAGAGCTGGCCGGTCTCGGTCGCGCCGTATTCGTAGACTCGCTGCACGCCTCGCAGGGCGTGGGCCGCGGCCGCGAGCGCTCTCGCTTGATTCCGCACGGCCGCCACGAACTCCGCATCACGGGCGAACTCGTCTCGCAACACCTTCAGCGCGATCGAACGACCGTGATGGATGTCCTCGGCGCTGTACACGACGACTTCGCGGCTCGCCGACGCGACCGCGTTGACCCGGTAACGGGACTTGATGACGGAACCGGCGAGGCCCAGTTCCGGTGCCGCCGCAGATTCTCGTGCCGCTCCGGCGGTCACGTGACTCGTCACGATGTTCTCAGGAGGATCGGTCCGAGGCCCGCGATACAAAATCTCCCGCTCATACGTCCTCTCGCCGCTCGAGGGTCAGCCGTTGGAGGGCTTCATCAAACCATCACGCGCCGTCGGCGTCAAGAACGTATTGCGGAGGAGAGAAAACACTTGCCGAAGCGGCGACGATGCCCTAAATCTAAGCCACTCAGAACACTCGAACCCGATTGTGCGCACCGAAGAGACGCTGACCGCAGGAGTTCCCGAGATGCAGAAACTCGTTGAAATGGCGCGCCGCACCCTCGATATCGACCAGAAGGCGGCCGAAGCGGCGCGTCGCGACAATCCCAAAACCCTGAGCGCCTCGCTCGACGTCACCGAATCGGAGATCTGCTCGCACTTCGTCGCGCTGGCGCGACAGCGCCGGGAAAGCTGCGAAGAGAGCCTGGCCCGGCTGCAGCTCGATCGCAAGGCGACGGCGGCGAAGATCGACCTCGGGCAAACGCGGGATTCCTTCGCGCGGCTGCTGTCCCCCGTCGAGCCGAGTCTCGAAAAGCTCAAGTCAGACCACGCGACCGCCCTGTATCAAGCCAAGGAGAACGAGGCGCGCGCGCTCAAACATCTGCGCTGGTTCCAGCAGAAGCACGGCCTGCACTACCGGGCCGCGTCGTATCCACAATCGCAGTTCTACCACTTCGCGATCGTGGCCGCCCTGGCCCTCGTCGAATGGGTTTCGCTCGCGGCGTTCTACGCCGAAGGCAGTGACTTCGGCCTGTTGGGCGGCGTCCTGATCGCCATGACGCTTTCCATCGTCAACGTCAGTCTCGCGATTCTTTCGGGGAGCCTGCTGCGGTACGTCAATCATCGAAGCCCGCGCCGGAAGGCTCTCGCGTTGACCGGCGTTGCCGTGCTCTACACGTGCTTTCTCCTGGTAACGCTCGCGTCCGCCCATTACCGCGTGGCCACCAACGACGTCGCACAGTCACAGCCGGGGATGTCGACGCCGGGCGCGGCGTCGATGCCGCCGCCTCAGGTCGGCCAGGACCTGGATCAATGGCGAGCGGCCAGACTGGCGTGGCAGCGCTTCGCCAGGAATCCCGTCGGCTTCGACGATGTCTTTTCCTGGATCCTGGTCGTGCTCGCGGTCATCTTCGGGATCTTCGCCTCGTACAAGGGGTACCGGGTCGACGACGCCTACCCAGGCTATGGCGAGCTCGATCGAGAGCTCAACGCGAGGCGGACGAGCTCCGAGGCGGCCAAAGTCGAGTACTGCCGCCGGGTGGACCAGGTGTTCGATCGCATCCTCCAGGAGCAGGCGCGCCTGCTCTCGGATGTGAAATCGAACATCGAATATTATCAGCAGCTGATCAGCCGGAGCGTCGACGAGCGTCGAACGTTCGTGCACGACGCGGCGGAAATCCAGGACGCCTGCAACATCGTCCTGAAGCGCTACCGGCAGACGAACGCGCGCGTGCGCCAGTCGCCGGCGCCGTTCTATTTCAACAACAGCTTCACGTTCGACGGCCGCCTCGTCGGGCCGCCCGAGGCCATCTCGGAAAGCGAGGAACGACTGTCGCGATCCTACGAGAGCGCCGTCAAGGACTTCAGCGACATCGCCCGGCAGAACGACGCGACGGTCCAGAACCTGCGTACCGCCGAGATCCGGCGTCGCGACTACTATTTCAACAAGCTCGAGCGCGACATCCGGGAAAAGCTCATTCGCGAGGCCTGGGAAGTCAAGAGCTGACGCCGTGCCGTTGAGCCACCTGGATCGGCGGGGCATCTGGATTCTGAGCGGCATCGGCGCCTTCGCGGTCGTGTTGCTGGCCACCGTGGTCGGTGTCACGTGGAGCCGGCCCATCATCGGGGCCGATAACTGTGTCTACCGGGACAAGCGGTTCCTCAGTCGAGCGCCCGCCGATCAGACCGTGATCCTGGTCGACCAGTCGGAGGCCTTGACCGACACGCATCGGCGATTCGCCCTGAACTTCATCAAGGACTACGTCGCCGACGACTCGAAGTTCAGCGTGCGCTCGCGCATCGCGTTGTTCACCTTCAGCAAGGCGACGTTCGAATCTCCGAACGGCCCGCGGCTGAGTCCGAGCTCCGACTTGTGCCGGCCGCCGTCACATGGCAACGACCTGTACGAGAACAGCCGGAAGATCACGAAGGACTTCTACCAGCGATTCCTGGTCCCGGTCACCGCCGCGCTCGACGAAAGCCTGACGACCGAGGTCGGCGAGCAATCGCCCATTCTCGAGACCCTGCAGCTCATCTCGCGCTCACAGGAAATCGGCGACGGGGGTAAAAAGACCCTCATCGTCGTCTCGGACATGCTCCAGCACACTGCGGCGTTCAATCAGTACGGGCCTCGCCGCAGCTACGAGGACTTCCTACGATCGGGATTCGCCACCGATGTGAAGGCGGATTTCCGCGACTGGAACGTCATCGTGATCTATCTCCGGCGCTATCGGGATCGCCAGCTGCAGCAGGCCGCACACATCGACTTCTGGCAGCGATATTTCCACGAAGCGGGCGCCAAGATCACTCGCTGGGCCGGAGTCGACTGAGCATGACGCGCCTGGCCGCGAGCCTGGCTTCCACGTTCCTCGGCTTCATCGCCGCCGGGGTCGGCGTGATCGTGGCGTTCAGCTGGTGGTCCGGGGGCGCCTCGGGCGGGTCGCGGCATTGGACGATGACCGCCCTGGTCGTGGGACTCATGGTGGCCTACGGAATCGTCCTCTGGATCAGGTCGGGGACGGCATACGCTTCCGAGACCGATGGCGAGACGTTCTACTACCTCGGCTTCATCTACACGCTGGCGACCCTGGTCGCCACGTTTGCGCCGCTGCTCAACTCAACGGAGCGACCGGACAGCCGACAGGTGCTGGGGTTCTTCGGTCTGGGCCTCATCACGACGTTCGTCGGGCTGGCCGGGCGCATCGTCTTTGCCCAGGCCTCGTCCGGCGCGCTCGCGAGCCCCGAGAACGACGCCCGTCGACTGGGCGACGCGTATACGGAAGCGGCGCGCGCGATCGAGCGGAGCACGGTTCGAATCGTGCATGCCCAGCAGCGCGCCGAAGGACACCTGAGCGAGTCGTATTCGGGCGCGGTCGAGACGATTCGCATCCTGTCGGGCCGGGTCACGCAGCAGTTCGAAACGATGAGCGCCCAGATGTTGAAGGACTTCGCGGCGGTCATCGAGCGCGTCAGCGCCGGCGCCGAATCCGCGTTGGGCGAGGTCCGCGATCGCGCCGTCCGGGACATCGACGTCGCGTCGCGCCAGGCGGTGAAGACTCACGAGCTGGCCAAGGAGCAGGTCGAGCAGCTCACGACCGGGACGGCCGGTGCGGTGCGCACCGTGACGGAGCAAGCGGTACAAGACGTGGCGCGGGTTGCGCGAGAATCGGCCGTCGAGCTGACCGAGTTCTTCCGTCACACGAGCGGCCACGTCGCCGCGACCCTGCAGCAATTCGAGACGCGTCTCGGGGCCTTCCGATTGCCGCCGGAGGAGCTCGGCGAGAAGCTCGTGGTGGTCTTGACGGAGCTCGCCGAACGCGCCGATCTGCTGCGGCGAGCGACGACGACCGTGGGCGCCGCGTACGGCGAGCTCGAGGCGACCTTGGCCAGCGCCGTGAAGGGCGCCCGTGGCGGCAGCCGAGCCTTCAGCACCTTGGCCGTCTCCGCGGATGCCGCCGCCTCGGCGGTGACGTCGGCGAAGACGAACGTCGAGCAATTCGCCACGCATCTGAGCCAGCTCGGCGAGCTGGCGACGGGGCTCGAAAAGCTGCCCCAGGAGGCGGCGACCATCATCGCCACCCTCGGCGACCTGCGCACGAACATCGGGGAAACCAACCGCGCATGGGCCGAGGTGGCCGGGACGACCGAGGGTGCGAGCAAATCGATGGCCCGAGCGGGGGCGGCGCTGTCCGCCTTCGAGCACGGGACACGGGCGGCCGAGCAGTCGGTCCTCAACTGGAGCGGCAGCTTGACGAAGGCCGGCGTCGGCCTGCAAGCGCTGACCGAGATCACGGAGCGGGCCGTGCGGCTCGGCAAGGACGCCGTCGCCGCTCAGGTCCAGCTGTCCGCGCAGATCTCCGGGCCGCTGGCCGATCAATTGCGCAAGCACAGTGAGGCCGCCGGCGCTCTCGCCGATCGTCTACAGGAAGACCTCCGGACGTCGGAAGAGGCGCTGAGGAAAGTCCATCATCATCTCATCGACGCGTCGCGCTTCATTCTGAGCAAGGTCGAATACCGCCGGTGATCGGGAGGAGTCGACTCGCCCGGAATCGCGATATCGCGCTGACGACGCTCATCGATCTCCTCGTCCAGATCATCTTCGTGTTCGCCCTCGTACTGATTTCGGCCGATGTGATGGGCAACGAGTCGCCGCAGCGAGGCTGGGTGACGCCCGAGGTCTGGAAAACCCTGATCAGCATCTTCGACATCGATCCCCGGAGCATCCGCGAGACGAGCGCCCAGGTCGCGGAGATCAACCGCCGGCACGAGAAGCTCAAAGACGATCTGCTGGCCTGTGACGCGAGAATCGGCGCCTGCGACAAACAGGCGGGGAGAGGGCCGGGAAACGCTCCGTGCCGAAATTCCGCCGGCGTCGAAATGGTCGTCGCCGAGGCGACGATCGACCGCGAGGGAAGGATCGTCGTCGGGCCGGGACGCGATGCGGCGGAGCTCCAGAATCAGCAACCGCTCGGCGCCGGCGCGATCGGCGTGCCGCTCTCCGCCGAACAGTTCGGATCCTTGTTCCGGTCCTGGCGTGAGCATGGCCTGGCCCGTCAGCCGTCGTGTGCCTTCAAGGCCGAAGTCAGCTACGACGCGCGCGCCCGAGCCGGTGACTATGAGCCGGCGCGACGGGCTATCGCGAACTACTTCACCCTGTCCGCGCCGCCCAGGCGCTTCTGAGGCCTGACCGCGTGGCGCGCGAAACGCTCCCGGATCTCGCGTACCAGCTATCGGCGCTGCTGAGCGAGCTCGACGCCGCCATCCGAGCGCGGTCGCCGGAGCTGGGGAGACAGGAGACGCGGCAGCGACTGGAGACCGCTCAACCCAACAGCGGGCTGCGCGAAGTGGTGAGGGCAACTCTCCGCTGGTTCTCCAGCCCGGCTGCGCCTGAGCCCACCGTCCGACGCACGCGCTCCGCGCGCGCGAGATCGCGAAGGTCCGCGCGCGGCACGTCCTAGCACGACAGCGTGCTGCTCAGGCCGGCAGGATGACCGCCTTGCCCGTCGTCTGCGTGTCGAAGAGCTTGTAGGCTTCCTCCGCCTGCTCGAGCCTCCAGCGGTGCGTGAAGAGCTTTTCCACGTCCACGCTCCGGTCGGCGACGAACTCGGCGCACTCGGCCTGGCCTTGCTTCGAGAACGTCCACGAGCCGACCAGGGTGACCTGCCGGCGCAGGAGATCCGGACTCACGTCCAGGGTCACCTGACCGCGCTCACCGACGAAGCACGCCGTGCCCCACGAGCGCACCGCGCGCACGGCGGCGGCGCGGGCGTCCGGCGCCGAGGAGGCGTCGAGCGTCTTGTGGGCGCCTTCGCCGTGCGTCAGATCGCGGATGGCCTTCACCACGTCACCCGACCTGGGATCGATCACCTCGTGCGCGCCGAACGCCTGGGCGAGCTTGCGACGCCCGGGCTCGACGTCGACGGCGATGACGCGCGCGCCCATGACGACGGCGAACTGCGTCGCGGACAGGCCCACCGGGCCCTGCCCGAAGATGGCGATGGTTTCTCCACCTTGTAGATTGATCCGCTTCAGGGCGCCCCAGGCCGTGCCGGTACCGCACGAGATTGCCGCGCCGGTGACGAACGAGAGCGGGTCCGGCAGCGGCACCAGGGTGGACACCGGTACCTTCATGTATTTCGCGTGGCCGCCGTGGCCGCCCGAGCCGTAGACGACGGTGCCCGCGAGGCACATCTGCGTCCAGCCTGCCCGACAGTGCTTGCAGTTGCCGCAGCCGTCATAGTGGTGATCCATCACGCGCTGGCCGACGCGCGCCTCCTTCTCGGTGACACCGGCGCCGACCGCGGCGACGACGCCGCAGGGCTCGTGGCCGGCGATCATGCCGGCCTCCCGCTTGATGCCGCCGGTCACGGCTCCGCCCGGATTGGCCGGAGCGCGATAGTTGTGCAGGTCGCTGCCGCACATGCCCGAGGCCTTGATCTCGAGGATCACGTCCCTGGGGCCTGGTGTCGGATCGGGGAACTCTCTGACTTCCAGCTTTCGGTCTCCGAGGAACACAACGCCTTTCATGGTTCCCTCCGTGGCGACATTCTGCCAGATTCCTTGACCGCCCGGGGACGGCGCACTACGCTCGCCTCGCGACACCACAACCACTCCGGAGGATCGTGATGACGGTCTATGAAATGCGGACCTACACGCTTCACGTCGGCAAGATGGGGGAGGCGGTCAAGCTGTATACCGAGTTCGGCTATCCCGCGCTCCAGAAGGGCGGCCAGGACAAGAAGCTGATCGGCTACTTCCAGGCCGACACGGGCACGATCAATCAGCTCGTCCATCTGTGGAAGTTCAACGACGATGCCGACCGTCGCGCGCACTGGGCGTCGGTGTTCGCCAACAAAGATTTCGTCGACGGTTTTGCCGTGAAGTTCCGTCCGTTGCTCGCTTCGCAAGAGGTCAAGCTGCTGACCGCGGCCCCGTGGGGCCCGCATCCTTGAGACGACCGGCCCACCCGGCGTGGGATGATGGACCTGAGCATGGGGACTGAGGTCAAGTACGCGAGAAGCGGCGAGGTTCACATCGCCTATCGTGTCTTTGGCGACGGCCCGCGCGATCTCGTGGTCGTCCCGGGCACGCTCTCTCACGTCGAGCTGTACTGGGAGCTCCCCATCAACCAGTATCTGCTGAAACGGCTCACGTCCTTCGCCCGCGTCATCGTCTTCGACAAGCGGGGCCAGGGGCTCTCCGATCGTGTCGGCGAGCAGACTCTCGAAGAACGCATCGGCGACGTGCGCGCCGTGATGGACGCGGCCGGTTCGGCTCGGGCGACCATCTTTGGCTGGTCAGAAGGCGGGCCGATGTCGCTGATGTTCTCGGCCACCTACCCCGAGCGCACATCGGCCCTCGTGCTCTGCGGCAGCTTCGCGTGCAACACGGCGGAACCGTGGCTCGTGAGCCAGGAGCAATGGAACCGATTCCTCGCCCTGATCGAGAGCCGCTGGGGTCAGGGTGTTCTCGTTCCGATCAACGCGCCGAGCCGCCAGAACGACGCGGCGTTCGTCCAGTGGTTCGGCCGCCTGGAGCGCGCGTCGGCCAGTCCCGGCGCCGTCCTCGCGCTGATGCGCGCCAACTACGGGATCGATGTGCGTCACGTTCTGCCGACGATCCAGGCGCCCACCTTGATCCTCCATCGCGTCGGGGACAAGACGGTCCCGGTCGAAGCGGGCCGCTACCTGGCGCAGCATATTCCCGGTGCCCGGTATGTCGAGCTTCCGGGCGACGACCACCTGCTGCAGGCGTTCGATCAGACGACCCTGGACCTCCTGATCGACGAGACCGAAGAATTCATCACCGGCGCACGAACCGTCCCCGAGCCGGATCGCGTGCTCGTCACCGTGATGTTCACCGATATCGTCAGCTCGACCGAACGGGCGGCCGCGGTTGGTGACCGCCGCTGGCGAGCGCTGCTGGATGACTATGTCGGCGCGGCTCGCACGCAGCTCGAGCGGTTCCGCGGGCGAGAGATCGACGTGGCGGGCGACGGCCTGTTCGCGATCTTCGATGGGCCGGCACGCGCGATTCGCTGCGCCTGCGCCATCCGCGACGCGGTCCATCACCTGGGCCTCGAAGTACGGGCGGGCGTCCACACCGGCGAATGCGAGGTCGCAGGACCCAAGGTCAGCGGCATCGCGGTGCATACCGGCGCCCGCATCGCTGCGGCGGCTCGGGCCGACGAGGTCCTGGCCTCGGGGACCGTGCGCGATCTCGTGGCCGGCTCCGGTATCCAGTTCGCCGATCGTGGAAGCCACGTGCTCAAGGGCGTGCCGGGCGACTGGCGGCTCTTCGCGGTCACGTCGAGCTGACCTGGCCAATCAACAGCGCGTAGCTGAATGCCCGCTTCGTGGGCAGGCGAAGGCTCCTGCTCATTCCTCAAGCAGTCCGGCGGCGCGGCCCTTGGCGCAACTCCGCGTCGCAACAGGCGCGCACACCAGCAACGCAGCGGCATGTCCCTTGCTTCGCTCCTCGCATCGCGCGCCGCCGCCGTCGCGCTCCCGCGGTCAAGGATGCCCGCCGTACGCCAAGCGTCCGTGCACAACCGAGGGGGTGTCGATGGACAGAATGGAAGGCCTCGTCGAGCGCGCGATCGAGCGCGCCGTCTTGGGAAGCCTGGAACCGGGGCGCCGGGAGTTTCTCGCCCGCGTCGGCGCCGCCACGGTGTCGGCCGCGCTCGCGTCGGTCTTCCCAATCTCCGCCGCCAAGACGCTCGCGCAGGACAAGCCCGGCCCGCTCGAGAAGAAAGAT
>Ga0075434_100005270_pt1 | contig 11756 bp, 30 predicted proteins | sample RhiMethybrSRZTD3_FD_75298 | JGI IMG/M metagenome (GOLD analysis project Ga0075434, IMG submission 75298) | Populus rhizosphere microbial communities from Tennessee, USA - Rhizosphere MetaG P. TD hybrid SRZTD3 | ecosystem: Host-associated > Plants > Roots > Rhizosphere > Soil | place: USA... | reverse complement strand
GCCGCGCGATACCTTCGTGATAGCGGGGCAGGGCGTCTGGGTGTTCGCCAGCGCCGCCGGCGGCGCCGCCTTTCTCAGTTACGACATTTGCTGAGGCACCATGGCTATCCAGGTCGGCAACAATCATCAGGTTTTCCCGAACGGCGCCATCGCCGACGCCAAGTATTTCGACGACGGCACCGTGCAGTGGACGATCACGCCGGCGCCGGGCGATCCCGCGAAGCCGGCGCTGCTGCCACCGGGCTACCCGGCGGCGTTCCCCGGTGCCGTCGTCAAACCGATTCCGCCGGCGGTGTGACGTGCTCAGCGATCGCGCCCTCACCCTGGCGATCGTCGCGCTGCTGGCGCTCGACGTGTGGGTCAATTGGAACGTGCTGCAGCTGCAGCGGAGGCGCGGCTCATGATCGGCCTGGCCATCCTCGCGGTGGGATTATATTTCGCGTGGCCCTATCTGCAGGCGCAGTTCGCGCCCGCCGGCGGCGGCAGCGGTGGCGGCGGGCCATTCCCGCCGGCCTCGAGCGACACGCCGAGCTCGCCGACGCCGGCGCCGCCGACCCTGGCGCCGAACGTCGCGGCGATCGTCACGCTCGTGCTGCAGTACGCCGGCAACCAGGATCCCGCGCTCGTGCTCGGCATCATCGAGCGCGAGAGCAACTTCAATCCGGGCGCCGTCAACAGCAGCGATCCCAACGGCGGCTCGTGGGGCCTGATGCAGATGGCGGCCGCGACCGCGCGCGACATGGGCGTCGGAGATCCGCGCGCGCTGCTGCAGCCGGCCGTCGCGATCGCCGCCGGCGTGCGCTATCTCGACTGGATCGATCGCTACCTGGCGAGCCGCACCGGCGGCGGCCTCAATCAGAAAATCGCGGCGTGGAACGAAGGGCCGGCGGCCGCGGCCTCCGGGCTCCCCGATTATCCCTACGTCGCCGCGGTCACCGCCAACATGGCGAAGTGGCGCGGCTACCTCGATAGCGCGGTGGCCACGTCATGATCGAGCTCACCACACCGCAATTTGTCGCGCTGCTCGGCCTCAGCGGCGCGCAACTCGCCGCGCTCATCGGCATCTTCCTGCGGCTCGGCCGTCTCATCGTCGGCCACGCCGATCACGAGGCACGACTCACCAAACTGGAAAGGGTAGCACCATGAACACCGCGTGGATCGCGTTCTTGATCAACGTCGCCATGCATTCGCCCGAGCTCGCCGGCCAGGGCGCCAAGCTCTACGCCGACATCGCGCACGGCGAGGGCGGGCTCGGCAAAGTCCACAAAGCGCTGACCGACCTGACCGCGATCCTCGGCGTCGCGGCGGGCGCCGCGGCACCGCCGGCCGCGCCGGTGCAGCCTGGCGCCTTGGGGTCGTGACATGGCACGCCATCATCGCAAGAAACGCGCACGCCATCATCGCAAGCGCGGGCATCATCGCCATCACCATCATCGGAAGCGTCACCACCGGCACCACCGGAAACGGTCGAAGCGCACCGGGCGCTTTGTCCGCGGCTGAACGGAGCGCGCCATGGCCGGCAAACTGAGCGACTGGAACGCGGTCACCGCGGCCGCGGCGATGGGCGGCATCGATCCGAGCTCGGTTTATATCGGCACCGACGGGTTGGTGTACGGCAAGACGCAAAGCATCACCGGCACCGATGGCAAAACCTATCCCGGCGGCACCTGGGGCATCCTCGGCACCTGGGGCGGAGATCCGCAGTTCTACACCGGCGCGCCGCCTGGCCCGGCCAACCCGACCGGCTCGCCGGCGAATAGCATCTTCAACAGCTCGGGGCCGGGCCTCTTCAACATGCAGTGGCCGTCGATGCCGTCGATGCCGTGGTGGGTGTGGGCGCTGCTCGCCGCCGGCGTGATCATCGTCATCCGCCGATAATGAACACCGTCGCACTCACCGGAGCATGGCCCATGGCTGACAACACGAACCCATCGAACGGCGGCAACCCGACCGCGGGCGCCGCCGGCATCACCACGGCGGTGGGGCCGGCGCCCGGCACCGCGCCGCGACCGGGGCCGAGCAACCCGAACGATAGCGCGCCGGTGCTGCAGCTCATGGCGTCGCTGATGGCGCAGCCCGGCGACGCGAACGCCGGCCAGGCGCAAACCGCGACGCCGTCGACCATGCCGGGGATTCCGATGTGGGCCTGGGCCGTGCTCGGCGTCGGCGCGCTGCTGCTGTTCTGGCGCCACAAGCGCCGCGGCGCTTTTTAGGGCAGTTCGGAGCTCACCGGCACGGCGCGCGGCGCTGCGGCCGGCGCCGCCTGGTGGGTTACGTCGTAGGTGCAGCCCAGGGCGGCCGGGATCCCGAACACCCCCCACATGAGCTTACCGCCGCATTCGGTCATCGTGGTGGGTTTGTCGCCGCCGCCGCAGGCAGAGAGAAGCGCCAGGAGCGCGATCGCCGTCAATGTTCGCATGTTGCCACCTCCGGGGACCGAGGATGCGCCAGGCGGCGATCCTTGTCGATCCTGAGGAGGTTTTAGGCAGGCAGGAGGTGGAGCGTTCCCGCCAGCGCCGCCGCGACTCGCCGGGAAAACCGGCGCAAGTTCCCATAATATACAATCGACTTGCTGATTATCTCGAAAGGGGACCAATTTCGGCCCGAGTCGGGCATACTCCCGTATGGGCTTAGAGCAATCGAAGCTGTAACGGCGATGGCAGTACCCGCACCCCCGGCAAACCGCCGAAGTAACCTCCGGTAAGTCTCGCGCGTCTCTTCGTCTTTCGCGCGCCAAACATTGAGCAGTACTAGGGCCACTTCCTCATCGGCGCCGGCCAGTCGAGCGAGCTCCCGCATTTTAGTATCGTTCGGGTGTTCTTTGCCGCGACGCCAGTCCGTTACATAGGGTTGAGGCACCTGCATTAGGCGGGCGAGGGCGCGGTCAGATTTCAACTGCTGCCGCTCCCTCGCGGCATCCATGTAATCGCTCAACACCTGGAACATAGTACAGGTCCCTTTCTCCGACCGGCCGAGCGTAAGCCCCACGCCTGATGTTGACAAGCGTTCAGGTTTCACGTGGGATGACACCCCGTTAGGTGTCAAAACGGGGTTTCCCGATGGACGAAACAGACCATTTGGTGCTCGCGCCGCTCGGCGCGCGATGGTTCACCGGCCTCGGCGTCTCCGACTGCTGCAACGTCGTGGTCGAAGTGCTCACCGCGCCTGACGGCTCGGTGATCGTGTCCCGCTGCGGCTTCTGCCATGCCGGGTTCTTCGACGCGGAGCGCGCCGCATCTTGAAGCTCGGCCCGGCCTGGTCGAGCCCGGCCGAACGGCAGCAATGGGAGAGGCGTCTCAATGCGCGAATCGACGCGCAGATACGAAAACAGCGCGAGGTGCCCGACGAAGGCACCTTCGCCAAGATCGGCTCGCGCGTCTATCGCGACCGCCGCATCAAGGCGGCAATGCCCTTCATCTCGATCATCGTGCAGTGGTGCCGCGCCGGCGAGAAACCCTTCACCGACGAGTACCAGTCGCATGTTGCCGACAAGCTCGGTGTCACCGAGCGCACGGTGCGGCGCTGGCAGCGCATCGCCGATGAGGCGGAAATGATCAAGACCGACACGCGCCGCGGCCGCGGCCGCCGCAACCGCTACACCGTGCTGCCGGCGGCGCTGCCGCCGCCCATCGATCCAGGCGCGCCGACTCGGCGCCGTCGCCGAAGTGTAAAACCGGACAAAAATGTCCGATCTCCACTTACCGATCTAAAACCTACGGTCTTAGATCGGTCCTCTCCCCCTGTCCCCCTCCCCGCAAGCGGGAAGGGGGTCTGCGGGCCGTCGCCGGCCTCGGCACCTGGTCAACCCCGCCGGGTCAAAGCCGAGCCGGCGCCGGTTCCGCGCGCCGCTGTGTCGGCGCGCGGGCAGAAAGCGACGCCAGCGCCGGCCGAGCTCGCGTCGCCGATCAAGCGGGCTCGCCAGGGGGCGAGCGCGATGCGCGTCCGCGCGCCGCCCTAGCGGCCTGAGCCCTCGCCGATCTTCCCCCTAGCGCTAGGAGGCAACCGTGCCACGACACCCGAACGAAACCGCCGAAGCCGCGCTGCGCACCATCCGCAGCCTGGCCCGCGTCTACATCGACGAGCGCGGCAACATGCCGGCCGAGCTCGACAAGCGGTACGCCTGGGCGATCAAAACCATCTTCGAGACGGCGAACGACGCGCTCGTCGGTGGAGGCGCCCGTGTTGTCTGAAATCCGCCACCTGGCGCGCGTCGCTCGCGAGCTCTGGCGCGCGCGCACCGCCACCGCCGTCACGATCATCGCCGGCGACGACAACCTCACCGACCTGCTCGTGTTCGGCATGGGCGACATGGCGAACACCGAGCTCGTGCTGTTCACGGCGCTGCGGCAGTTGCCGCGACCGAACACCGATCGCATCAATCACGCCGGGCTGCGCCCGTTCTCGGACGCGGCGCAGCACTTGGCGATCGGCATGGCCGAGCTCTGGCCGCGCTTTCCGGCGCTCACGCTGCACGGTCAGATCGGGCCGCCGGCCGCGCGCGTCACGATCGCTTTACAACTCGACGGGGAAGAGGTAGCTAGAGCTACAATTGCTGAACGGCCCCGCCTCAATCCCGAAGAACTAGCCCGGAGAGCGCTTCAATGACGGTTGTCACGACGCAATCGGTGAGCATCCTCGACCACGGCCCGGGGGCGCCGCCGATGCAGCGCTACCAGGTGCAAGTGGTCATCACCGGCAACACCGGCGCCGCGCCCGTCGTCGCCTTCACGTCGGTTTTCACGGACGCGCTGCAGGCGACGGCGATCTTCCGCGAGCATTCGTCGCGCGCGCTCGATCGCCTCGACGACACCGACTGGCGCCGGCTGATCCAGTTCGGCAAAGAGGCGGTGGCGTGCCGTGGGTCTGACCAAGCAGCAGATTGAACAGCGCGCCGCGCGGCGGCTCATCGCCATGCTGCGCGCGCGCGCCAATGTGAGCCCGCGCGGCGTCGTCGTCGTCGCCGCCGAGCTCGTGCGCGAAGCGGCCGATCGACTCGAGGAGCTGACCGGCGGGCCGCGGCCGCGGCTAGGGCAGGGGGTGTGGAAATGACCGCTCCCGTTTCGCTCGGCGTGCATCGTGCGCTGCGCATCCTGCGGCGAGTGTCGCCCGCCCTGGCCGAGCGCGCGGTGCGCGACATCGAGAGCAAGGCGCTCCGCGAGAGCGATCTTGAAATGCTCGTCCTCGTCGCCGAGCTCATGCGCAACCTGAGGCAAGGGAAATGACCGCCGGCACCGTCACGGCGCTGATCGTGTTTTTGCAGCTCGGCAGCAGCGGCGGCGCCTCGGCCGTGCAGTTGTTCAACGATCGGCCGGCGTGCGAAGCGGTGCTCGCCGATCTCCGCCGCCAGCAATCGTTCGGCAACCGGGTCATCGGCGGCTGCTACGCCTTGGACGGTGTGAAATGACCGCCACAAAAACAGGATCGCTGCGCCAGGTTGATCTAACCGAGATCATCAAGGCGACCTGGCGCCAGGTGCACGGCAGCGACGAGCGCGAGCTACTTTCCCAGTGGCTCGAACGGAACATGGGGCAACCTCAGGCTGTCTATATCGACACCGGGCTGTTGGCTGTCATGCGTCGCGGGCGGCGCTCGCGCCGCGCGGGAAAAACCCCGGATTCCGACCGTCGCGGCTGACCGGGCGCTGTTCTCATAACACCCGTTCTGCGCGGGTTTTCCAAATCGATTTAGAGAGCTCGCGGCGCCGAATCGGCGGCCGGCAGTAATCCCGAGCGCGAGGACTGCGAAAGCGTCCCTTCGAAGGTGGGGGCTCCACTTGGGCTTTACTGCCGGCGCCGCCGCAACCCTAGCGTGAACCGATTTTTAACAAAAGCCCGGCAATGTCCCGCCCGCGGTGGGGATCGCAAGCCAGGTGCAGCGTTGCCCCGCCGTCTTTCCGAGATCCTCGCCGACTACGACACCGCGCTCCGCCAGGTCCAGGCGGCGCCGCTTCTCCAAGCACACAAGCCGGCGCTGCGCTGCCTCGAGCTCAACCGCGAGGCACTACGCACAATCGCGTACCGGCTCGAGCGCTGCGAGGACATCGCCGGCGCGCGCGACGTGACGCTGTGAATCGCGTCGCCTCCATCACCCTCGGCGACGGCACCTGCCCCAATTGCGGCGCAGCCGTCCTGGTCAAGACCTCGAAGCGCGGGCTGCCCTACATCAACTGCGAGCATCCGCCGGAAGGCTGCGGCTCGCAGATCCTCGCGCGCTCGGACGTGTCGGCGCAAAAACTCATCGAACGGATCACCAAATGGCGCGACGGAGCGAAGGCGAAACTCGAATCCCAGAGCGGCGCCGAGCCGCCCGTGAAGCCACGGCGGACACCCTCGGCGCCGCCGCGACGGTCGCCGGCGAGCGCGAAACCCCCCGCGCGTTCGCCGGCGAGCCCGTCGCCGAGCCCGTCGCCGGCCAAGCCGAAAAGCCTGGGCCTGGGATGGATGGACACGGAGGACTGAGCCCGGACCTCGCGGCGCTGCTCGAGGAGGCGACGCCGGCGGCCGCGCCGGCGGCCGCGGCGCCGGAAATCCCGCGCGCGACCTTGATCACGATTGCGAGCTCCGGCGTGACGGCGCTCGGCACCGTCGGCTGTCGCCTCGCCAAAGTGACGCCGCTCGAGTCCGGCGAAGTCACCACCATCGCCGAGGCGCTCTACGAGCTCTGCAGCGCTTACGATCTCCTCGGCCAACTCGACCCGCGCACCGCCGCCTGGCTCAATCTCGGCCTGGTCGCCTCGGCGGTGCTGCTCAATCGCAAGCGCCTCGAGGAGGAGCCCGCGCAACCCGAACTGAAAGCTGCAGCATGACCGAACCCACCACCGCGATCGCCGCGGCCGCGGCCGCGCCCGACCTCGGCCGCAATGTCCTGTACGGCGCCCTGGTCGGCGTCGTGATCGGCATCGTCTACGCGCTCTATCGCGTCCAGCGCGAGCGCCTGCGCGAGCTCGAGGGGGACATTGCCGATCTGCAGTGGGCCGCGCGCAACCCGGACCGCGCCGGCAAGCCGGAGCCCGTTGCGTGAACGGCTGGTGGCGCGACGCGCTGCGCTGCTACGTCCCGGCGATCGCGCTCGGCGTGGTGATCGGCGATCTGATCGGCTCGCTGCTGGTGGCGCTCTTCCGATGAACGGCGACATGCTGTTTGCGCCGCCGGGCGAGGAGGCGAGGGGGCCGCGGCGCCCGTCCTGGTCGGCGTTCTTCAACGTCACCAAGAACGACACCGGCGGCTTTACCGTCAACGTGCTGCCGTCGCACGGCGAGCGGCGCGCCGTCATCGTCGGCAGCGAGCTCGAGGCGTTCGAGCTGATGGCCATCCTGCTCAAGCAGGGCGGGGCGCAGCTCGAGATGCACACGCGCCGCGGCCGCGTCCCGATCCTGAAATGACGTAACGTTACGTAGGGAACCATGAGCGAGTCGATCCGCATCTACGTTCAGTCCGACCGCGTCCCCGGCGCGATCGCCGTCGTCGACCTGGCGCAAGAGCTCGAGGAGCAATGGACGGCGTTCAACGTCGCGGTCGACGCCGAGATGCTGCGCACGCTGCAGCGACTCCCCGGCGAGCGCGAGAGGGTCGCCTATCTCTGCCGCACCATCGCCGAGCGCATCAAGTGGACGGCGCAGAGCGTGCTCAGCGCCGATCCCGCCTGCCGGTCGCTCAACGACGTCATCACCGCCGCCGGCGATCGCGCGCGCGGCGCCGTCGTCAAGGAGCTCATCGCGCTCCGCGAAACGAGACTGCCCCGCAGCATCGAGTTCGATCAGGAGCTCGCCTTGATCGTCGCACGCCACGGCTACGATGGTCCGCAGTCTCCCGCAGCCGGATAATCGCTGCTACATCGGCGTCGGCGGCAGCGGCAAGACCACGCTCGCGCTCGCGCACGCCGCCGCCTTCGATCGCGTCATCATCTGCGATCCCAACGCCGAGCGCGACTACGGGCTGTTCGGCCAGGTGGTGCAGGACCGCGCCGCGCTCGTGCGCGCCGCCGCGGCGCCATCGTTCCGCCTCACCTGGCGCTTCGATCTCGGCGAGCCCGAGCCGGCCTATGACTGGGCGACGCGCGTCGCCTGGGCCGCCGGCGACTGCTGCCTGATCTGGGACGAGGCGGAGAACTATCACGAGGGCGGGCGGATTCTTCCCTGGGGCCGGCGCGCCTGGAATCAGGGGCGCCACCGGCGGCTGCACGTGTTCGCGCTGACGCGGTCCTGCTTTGCCATCGACCGCACGCTCACGCGCAACGTCACCCGCGCCTGCATCTTCGCGACCCAGGAGCCGCGCGATCTCGCCTGGCTCGACGGCTTCCTGCGCTCAAGCGACGCGCTCGACGCCATCGCCACCCTGCCGAAGTACCACGCCTATGACTGGCGCCAGGGCAGGGGAGGGTGCGTCAAACTGTCCACTTTTGCCTGATTTCCCTACGTAACGTAACGCTGAGCGCGAAGCGGCCGCGCCGTGCTCTGCTCCCGATCACTCGCACCCCTGGGAGCTCCCCATGCACTACGTCAAAGGCTTTCTCGTCGCCGCGGCCGCCGTCTACGTCGTGACGCGCATCCTGCCCCGCTTCGGCCTCTGAGCCTCGGCCTCGCCGAGCTCGTCCCGCATCCGCTGAATTTTCGAGGGCAAGATGGCTGACACCGTCGTCAATCAGATCAAGCATCGCCGCCGCCTCGGCCAGTTCGCCGCGACGCAAGGGCGCCAGGCGCTCCCGATCGACCTGGTCGGACCGCTCACCAAGCTCGCGATCCGCATCCAGTACACCGAATCGAACGGCGCCACCGCGCCGGCCGGCGTGCTGTTCCAGCAGAACGCGCGCTTCCTGCAGAAGGTCGAGATCATCATCCAGGGCCGCGACACCGTGTGGTCGGTGACGCCGGCCTATTACGTCGCGCGCCGCCAGTACGAGGGGCGCGGCGTGCCGTGCCGCGGCATGGAGACGGTGATCGGCGCCGGCGCCAATGCCGTGACCGCCGTCGACCTCACCATCCCCTTGCATTTCGACCTGGTGCGCGGCCGCCGGCGCGATGACGCCGCGCTCGATCTGCGCGGCCTGACATTGGCGCAGATCGCCATCACCTTCGGTTCCTTGACCGCGACCGATCTCTGGACCACGCCCGGCGCCACCGTCGCGCTCTCGGCCGTGACGTGCTCGCTCGAGGGCGAGTACATCCTCAACACCGATCCGACGCAAAACCAGTATGTCGCGCGCGAGCTCATCGAGATCATGACGCCGATCGTCTCGAGCTCGAACAATTTCGCCTTCGACGTCGATGCGAGGACGGGCATCGCGATCCGCACCTTGCCGCTGTTCTTCATCACCGCCAACCAGGGCGACGACTCGCTGTGCCCGACCGCCGGCGGCTGGATCCAGCTGCAGGCCGGCGCGCGCCAGTTCGTCAACACCGAGACCGCCTTTTTGAAAGCGGATTCGCGCGACGAGCTCGAGCTCCCCGCGGCGCAGGAGATCGCCGGCCTCGACTTCCTCGACGTGCTGCTCATGGGGCAGCTCGCCACCTCGATCCCGACCGGCAAGCTCGACGCCAACCTCAAGGCGATCCTCAACGTCACCATGGGCGCCGGCCCGTCGCAGGTGATCTGCCAGCGTGAGTCGACGCGGCCGTTGAAGATCTGAGGCGCGCGCCATGGATTGGTTCGACGCGCTCAACGCGACCGGCCAGGTGGCACTGCAGACCTACGGCCAGGTCGCCTCGGCCAAGGCGCAAGCCGCGGCGGCGCCGGCGCTCGCCGCCGCGGCCTACGCCAACCAGACGGCGACCCTCAACAACGCGCTCGCCTGGTCGCGCTTCGGCGGCTCGAGCGGCGGCTGGTCGCAGTTCATGAGCTCGAACGGGCTGCTCCTCGTCATGGTCGGCGTCGTCGCGCTCTTCATCATCAACCAAGCCAACAAGTGAGCGTCGCAGTGTGGGTTATCCGGCAGCATCCTCGGACGTCGGTAGCTCGAATGTCGGCGCCTCGGTCGCATCGGGCGCGGCCCAAGGCTTCCGCTACGGCGGGCCTTACGGCGCCGCCGCCGGCGCGGTCGTCGGGCTGATCACGCCGTACCTGAACGACGACCTTCAGGGCGGCGGAGGCAGCGGAAAAATGGGCAGCAACCTTTTCGGGCTCAGCCAACAGAACCAGCAGCGCGTCACGACCATCGTGAGCTCGCCCGTGGACACGCTGTTCACGCCGAGCGTCAACGTCAATCTCGGCTCGGTCGGCGGCATCTCGCCGACCTCGACCGGCGGCCTCACCTCGACCAACTCGCCGAACATCCAGCCCGATCAAACCATCTCGCCGTCATCGAATCCGCTCGCCGGGCTCTACGGGCAGCCCGCCGGCGGCACGCTCGCTTTTCCCTACGGCTACGGCGGCAGCGGCGCGCCGGGGATCTCCGGCACGCTCACGCCGAACATGATCCTCATCATCGGCGGCCTCATCCTGCTGCTGGTGATGGCCGGCAAGTCGAAGCATCACCGGTAGGGGAACGGCATGGGCCTCTTCAGTCTGTTCAATCCCTTCGGCGGCGGCGGCGGCAGGAGCGCGCAAAGCGCGTCGCAGACCGCGACCAACAGCACCACGAGCACGACGACGGCGAACGTCACCGTCAACGTGCCGATCACCACGGACACGACGCCGATCGCCGCGGCGATCGACGCCATGCGCGGCCAGGGCTCGGCGACGGCGCTCGCCAGCGCGGCCATCGTCGCCGGCGCGCTCAAGGCGAATGCCGCGGCGCTGCAGAGCTCGAGCGGCAGCAACACGGACGTGCAGATCTTTGTCGCCGCCATCGGTCTCATCGGCGCGCTCTTCATCGCGCACGTGCTCAAGTGAGGGCGTGACATGGCGCAACGCCCAGCCGTCCAAATCTTCAAGATCAACCTGGCGTCGCCGGTCGAGCTCCAGGCGGGCAGCGCGACCGGGCAGCAATCGATCCGCGCGCTCGGCAAGAAGATCATTTTCGTCGGCGCGCAGGATGCCACCGGGCTCACCGTGCTCGACGCGACGTGCTCGCTGCAGATCGGCCTCGAGGCGATCAGCGATCCGATTCCCTTGGGCGTCAACAGCAAGGTCACGGCGATCGCCGATTACTGGCGCCTCACCTGGGCGATCCAGCCGGGCTACACCGGAATTTTCGCGATCTGTTGGAGCGACGACCCAAACGACCTCGACATCTACGCGCCGCCGGCGCGCCAGCTGGTGACGAGCTCGGCCGGCACCGCGCTCGGCACGCAACAGACGACGGTCGGCGTCGCCGCGGCGGTGCTCGTCGCCGGCTCGAGCACGCGGCAGAGCGTCACCGTGCGCAACCGCGGCACGGCCACGGTCTATCTCGGCGGCTCGACCGTCACCGCGCTCAACGGCTTCGCGCTCGATCCCGGCGAAAGCTTCACCTTCCAGGGCACCACCGCGGCGATCTGGGCGATCGCCAGCGCCGCGGCGACGCCCGTGCACACGATTCAGGAGGCTTAGCCCGTGACCGGACTCTCGCCTGGCTCCGCATCGGGCCGCGTCGGCGGCAGCTTCTTCGGCAACAACGCGATCGCCGCGGGCGCCGTGCAAATCGTGGCGCCGGCGTCGAACGTCAACGGTGTTTATATCCGTAAGGCGCTGCTCGCGGTCACCACCGGCACCACGACGCTGACCGCCGGCACCGTGGCGCCGACCACGCTCACCTCGAACAACACGATTTCGGCGAGCTCGTCGACGAATTGGCAAGAGGAGCCGCGCGATACCTTCGTGATAGCGGGGCAGGGCGTCTGG
>Ga0075434_100005269_pt1 | contig 11756 bp, 19 predicted proteins | sample RhiMethybrSRZTD3_FD_75298 | JGI IMG/M metagenome (GOLD analysis project Ga0075434, IMG submission 75298) | Populus rhizosphere microbial communities from Tennessee, USA - Rhizosphere MetaG P. TD hybrid SRZTD3 | ecosystem: Host-associated > Plants > Roots > Rhizosphere > Soil | place: USA... | reverse complement strand
GACGATACCCGGACGTTCGACGTACGTGTCGTCATCGGTATACTCACGAATCGTGTCATTCGGCAGGTGAAACACCCGCCTCGCAACGACCGAGTCGTACACTCTCTTGTGCATGTTCGGTGTGTCCATGATTTCCTCTCTAGTCACCAACGTCGTCCAGCGAGCGGTCCACCCAGGAGAGACTCACCACGCTGGTATGCAGAACCAACTCCCACGGTCGGCCCGGTGTTACCCGTCAGTAGGTCGCGGTCACCGAGACTTCGCACCTGCACGGGCTGGTGCTGGTCGTAGAAGGCGAGCAGCAGTGCCTCACCCCGGTCAGGTGACGCACCTAGGCGCTCGATGACCTTGTCCTTCGGCTCGATTTTGATCTTACCGTACGAGTCCATCACTTCATAAGTCGATGCGGTGAGCTCAGCGATCGTGTCATCATCGACATCGGTAAGATCCCAGTTTCGTAGACGACTTCGTTCACGTCCAACCTGCCAGTAGACCTCGGCACGCTTATTGAGGAACTTATGCTCCCAACCCTCTGTAGGCCGCTCACCAAAGTTGACACCAACGACTTCAGCTCGGTGAGTAGTTTCTCCAGCGAGTGAGCCAGCTGGGTTATGAATGGAACTAAGCTCACGAAGGCGTCCCGTAAGCGCCCAACCGATTCCAATGCTGTCGACTTTGACACGTGTCACCCCCCACTCGTTGATTTTCTCGACCAGACGTCCCACCGTACGCATAGGATCTGCGTCGACGAAGACTTCCTCTCTGCCAGCACGAAGTCCTCGCCGCTCACGTATAACGGTACGGTCCCCGCCCGCGCCCACGTCAACGCCGGCCTCGACGGGGGTCGACTCAGGAAGATCCAAGATCCGGCACGCCGACGCCCACGCGTATGGAATGACTCCACTAGTACCCTCCAGCGGGAACTGACCCTCGCACTTAGACGTGAAGATGGCACTTCCTACGCCCCACTTCTTCGCACGCTCATCGACCCAACGCGGTGAGATGAGCGAGTCACGTACGATCGGCTCAACGTGCTCATCCGTGAAGTTCGGCGTGTCACGGTAGCCAACGTGAATGACGTTCCACCCCGAGCTCGCACGGCAGTTCGCCGCGAACTCACCGAAGGCGTCGTCAGGGTTTCCGATCGCGAGAGTACGAGAGTGTTCGTTTGAGACGATCGATGAACCCGCGTCCCAGAGTTCCTTCGGTATGCCACATGCCTCGTCCAGTACAAGCAGTACATACCGTGCGTGAATGCCCTGGAAGGCTGTAGGATCCTGATCCGCCGGCTTGCGACCAAACGCCACCAGTTCCTTCCCCACGTACCATTCACTTAAGTTTGTTCGTCCCGCAAGTTGAGCCCGTGTATGTAAACGGTTGATCTCTCGCCAAAGGACAGCCTTAACCTGCTTGTCAGTTGGAGCGGTTGTGACGACGAACGCCTCACCAATAGGATGGACATCCAGCCACCAAGCAACCGTAGTCGCAGCCACAAAACTCTTTCCGACGGCGTGGCAGCTATGAACTGCAGTTTGAGCATTATCACGGACCGACTGTATGATATCCCGTTGCTTACTCCAGAGCTTGACACCACACCTCTCCCTCGCCCACCGCACTGGGTCACGCCGATACCCACCCGCCTGCCGGTCGAAGGTCTCGAGAAGTGTCCGTTGGCGTAGTGACGACACCTGCGTCGTCCCGCTGACGACCTCCTCTAACACACCTGGCGGAATCCCATCCATCCACCAGCGGTTACTAACCAACCCGGCACCAACTCTCCGCTACGCTCCGGCTAGAGCGGTTCTACGTCGTCTGCAGCGTCATCCGTCCGGTACCGCCGCCTCCGAATCTCCGCCTGCTTCCTCTTCCAGTCGGCGGTCGTCCGAACCTTCCTACCGTCACCCAGGAACAGCAGCCCCGCGAGAAAGAAACCTACGAAGAAACCAAGCACGAACACGAAGAGTATGTTCGACCCGCTCATAGTGACTTCATCACCTCGTACTTCTCGACCTCCGGCTCAGGCACATCATCAAGCTGGATGTCGAGAAGCATGGTCTGGTACGGCGGCGCCACGACGCCGTCCGCCGATGTCTCACCTACGTGCTGGCAGTCGCACCACGTCGACCTCTCATCATTCAAGCGTCGTGCCTTGCACCAGTGGTGCCACGCCGTGACGTTCCAGTCATTCGCGGCACGACATACGTAGCAGATCACTTCAACTCTCCGTTCACGACCGGTGCGTCGTGTAAGACTCTCAGCTGCGCGTACCTGTACGCGTACGCGATGGCAACCACGAGCTCGACCCAGTCGAGCAGGTCACTCCTCGTCCAGCGGTGCGTGAAACCCCACCTACTCACAGCATACTCCCAACCACCATGAGTAGTGGCAGGCAAAGTACGACCGCTAACACCACTCCCACTAAGATAGCCACAACCGTGAGCGCGACACCTCGTGTGACCGGTGCGTCACGGTGGTTCAGACGTTTTTCCATCGCTACTCGTTCCTCCTTCAATGACCTTCATCCCACCAGGTGCGCGACCAGACTCCAGCGCGAGTATCTCAGATCTCATTGTATTACGAGCAAGGTCGAGCATCTCCGCCGACAACCCAGCTTCCTCCAGCGCGGCGAGTGTACGAACGAGAACCGTCGCCATTTCTTGCCCCTGCTGGATCTCCTGCGTGATGAGCAGCTGTGCCACTCCCGCGTCGATGGCCATCTTCGAAACCCGTGCGAGCAGCTTCCGCTCATCATACGACTGCTCCACCCACCACGTCAGGTTCCTACCCGTCGTGACCTCACCGTTCGGTCCCACCGTCGTGGGCATGTCTTCCACGACGAGCCGGCCCTCTATCTCCTCATCCGACGTCGCCCGACCAATGACTTCCTCGATGTACGCCAGCTTCCCAGCCGTGATTCTCACAACCTTGAGCAGCGCCTCCCAGGGCGTCACATCGAGTTCCTGTGCGTACTTATGTGCCATGAGCCAAGCTCCCATCGCCTTCCCAACCCCACGCGCTCCACCGTGAGCCATGCATGTTCCTATCCCCTCGTGCGTCGTTCCCTTTCCCGGTGGCGACAGACACCTCTTTCCCTTGTCATATCCTCGCTGGTACACCGCGTCACAGTCAAGTATCCCCTCTCGCCATCTCCTCACCGCCTCCTCATATCCCTTACGTTGCCAGTTAAGTAAGCCCGTTACTCGCGTATCCATCTTAAGCTTATCTATCCTCTCTATGCTCAATTTATCTCTCTTCTTATCTCTCTTCTTGTCTCTCTTTCTACTTCTCTCATGATCTCCCGCTGTACACTGTAAGCAACTTTCACGAAACTATTTCCGTAGCTGCTGCGCGTACATCGCGTACGTACTAGCCAGTAGTTTGCACACCCCTGCTTACAGACTTACAATAAGAGAATAAAATAATACATACTAATTGTTCTACCTGGTACTCCACATGATCAACTTCTGTAAGCAGCCTACTTACAGTCCGCTTACAGCTGGCCGCCAGAGTGCCATTTGCTTGCAAAAGTTGATCTCTCCTATCTTACTTAACGTACGTTGTAAGCCCGCTGTAAGCAGTTTGCGTTCCACCCACTTACAGTGTCTAGAGCTCGAACAGCGTGGGTTTTTCACTCAAGAGACGCTTACCCATCCAGCGTGTACCGTTACTCACCGCACTCTGCCAGCCTCGTTCACGCAGTGACGCGTTGAACTTCGTGAGGTTGAGTGCCTCACTCTTATCCATCTTGTCACCGTGTTTCGAGATCCAGTGCGCGTACCACCCGTGAACCGAGCTCACCCGCGCCGAGTGCATCATCGCTAGGTCATCGTCATCCTCGACGAGGTGTCCCTCATCACGCATCCACATGAGAAACTCGTCTATGTTGTCCATCTGCCCAAACGCCGTGATGGTGTCCAGCGCGAACTTCGACGGTATGAGGTCCCACCGGACGCCGTTCCGCATGAGCTCACTACTCGCACCTCTCACCACTCGCGCGAGCAGCGCCTGCAGACACCTCTCGTCGTGGATGAACCGCTCCTTGATGGTCGTGTCTTCCTTCTCCGGCGGCAGCGTTCTGTCGAAGCGTACGACCAGGCACCGCCGCTTCAACGCTGGATCAGCTCCCTTGATCTTTGGCATCTCGTTCGTGACGATGAGTGGTGTGAACCGGGGTGTGGCCTCCACGACCTTGCTGTACAAGTCCCGGTACGGGACGGCGTCACCACCCGTGATGCGCTTCACCTGGTCCGCGTGTAGCTCCCAGACCTTCGACGCCTCCACCGCGTACGCGATGCGTGTGTACATCGCTCGCACGAGGTCCGGTCGCGGCTTGTCGTCTAGGTTGCCGCGGAAGATCGTACTTCCCACGGTGCAGACGTACGGTCCCAGCAGCCGATCTAGAGCCGCGACCAGCTGTGACTTGCCCGACGTCGTGTGCCCGAGAATGAACGGCAGCAGCCGCGAGGGGTTGCCACCCCGAAGTGCGGTTCCCAGCAGTGCGAACAGCACCTCCTGCCCCGCGGGTTCCGGCATGAATGTCTCTAGGTACTGCGTCAGCAACGGTGACTTCGCGTCCTCGTCGTACGGTACCCGGACGCAGCGCGTGTTGAGGTCCGAGCTCTTCGTGAGCGTGCACTTACCGGTGAGCATGTCCACGGTGCAGTTCGACGCGACCAGCTGGTTGGGATCCGAGTCAAGCTGCTCCTCCGTCACCTGGATGCCCGGCTCCGTCGCGGCGAGATCTACCATGCGGCGCTTCGACGGTAGGCTCTCCGTGGTGAACGCGTGGCGTGCGAGCCGGTTGCGAGCGGAGCGCGGGTCATCCGGGTCATCACCCGGTGCCGTTGCCTCGACCTCCTGGCGAATCGCGCGGGTCACCCCAGCGGTGAGCGCGATGACGCGCAGGCGTCCCTCATCCGGTTCCCAGTGTCTACCGTTCCACACGAGCCACTGGTCACGGTCCATCACGTAGCGAATAACATCACGGTACAGCAGTGCGAACCGCCGAGCGTTGCCCTTATCCGATGAGTTGATCTCATCCGCGTCATTGAGCGCGATGATTTCTTGCGCGGTGGGTACCGTCACCTCTGCCTCCGCACCACGGTCACGTTGCGATGCGGCGGCCTAGTCGTCGTACTACTACGCCTGTTCTTGCCGTCATCATTCTTATCTCGAAACGTGTTAACCCACTCCAGCAGCTTGTCACTCATCGGCGCGTCGCGCTGGACGGTCACCGCGTCCCGCCGGATCTTGTACTCCACCGCGTCCCAGCGAAACTCATCTCCCGGCGGCTGCTCGCATCGCTGCCAGTGTCGCCAACACTCCTCACGCACCGCGTCCGGCAGCGTTCCCCGCTTGAACAGTCGGAATGACAGCATCGCGAAGAACGGCTCACGCTCACCGGCGGTGGCTCCGTGCTCGTACGCCCGCTGGAAGTCTGCCTCCGAGAGCAGCGCGCCGCGACTGCCACCGCCTCCGCTACCCGCACGGTACGTCCGACCCGTGGTTCGCTGCAGCCACTCCAGTAGGTCTGCCGGAGCCTCCACCGGTAGTTTTACCTGCCACTGTCCCCACGGGTCGTAAGGCCGCCAGTGACGGTCGTTCGTACCGTCAGGTACGGCGACGTAGCCACCATTCGCCTTGATGTCCACCTGCGGCAGAATCCGGTTGTGCGACCCGACCTGGACGTCGGCCGGTACCCGATACACGACGTGAAGTCCACCACTCGCGGTTCGCTGCCTAAGCGTCTCACGCCAGGCCAGCTCGAAACCCGTCCATCCCTCCCAGTCGTCCAGGACGTCAAGGCCCGTGAGGTTATCCTCATCTCGTGGGTCAGCCGTTGCCTCGGCGTCGATGACCAGTAGCCCACCACCCGCTCCTCTCATCCCACCCGTGCGAACCGCGAGCATGCCGTTGGGTCGGATCCGCAGCATGTCGCACACCCGATCCAGCGACAACGTCGCGGCGTAGAAGCCGTGACACATGAGACACGGGCAGTCTTCCATCGGGTGCGGCACGTAGCCAGGTAGCTGCGAGTCGCACATCTCGCAGTTCTTGACTGGTGTCTTCTTATGCCCAAGGACGAAGACGGGCCACTCCCACTGGATGTAGCGAGCGGCCCACCTGATCTTTGCGTCTAGTTGTGAGTTTTCATCTCTGTCGATTTCTGGTACTATCTGATCTGACACCGAGTACCCTCCCTGATCGATTTGCTGCCGATGGGGACAAGCTAGGCCCGGACCGACTGAAGAGCGGCCCGGGCCTAGTGATGTTTCGCGAGCTCAGCTTCCAACGTCAGCAGCGACGTACGTCGCGCCTTTCGAGCGTCGAGTGCCTCACGCATGAGTGTCGTGATCATCGCAGTGCGTCCGATACCGTTGCGACGAGCCTCCTCGAACATCTCCGCGGCCATGTCTCGCGGAATCCTGAGCAGCATCTTGTAGCGATCGTCACTCATACCTGTATTTTATCAACCTGATATCGCAACTTGATCACCCAGTGCTATGATTTACCGGTGTCATCACGACGGTAAACTTGATACCGTAGACTCACCAACGAGAAACGACCAATGACTCAACGAAGGGAAGTGAACGTACGTGTACGTCAACATGTCGCATACCAACGACGCGCTGACGCGGATGCCAAGTCATGAGATCCAGGATGTCGTGATCCAGTCGCGTGACGGCGTGATTCGCGGACGCGCGCAGCTCATCGGCTACGGTAGCTCACGCGTCGAGCACCACCGTGATCACGTCGATGGTGGCCGTGAGTTCGCGAGTAAGAGTCAACGCTGCTCCGCGTGTCGCTGGAATGAGGTACGCATCTTTAAGTTTACATCAGTCGAAACCGGTGACTGTTCACACTACCTCGTACACACGCTTGGGTTATCGATCGTGCCTAATGAGTTCACGAAGTGTCGCACGTTGTGGGTAAGCGGCGGCTACGAGATCGTCGAGGTTCTCACCGTTCGACCCCGTGACGGCGAGGTTTTCCTCCCCGGTCCCGCGGCTCGCGCTCTCGCACGCGCCGCCGAGCTCGATGAGAGTGTTCGCCGTGCGTACGTAGACCGGGCCGTGGTGTAGATGAGCACGAGCGAGAAACGTATCCAGATTCGACGCATCCAACGTGATGTACGCATTCGTATGCTCACGAAATACATCGACGGTCCCGCGCGAATCATTTTCCGTGACCACTACGCGAATCAAAAGATGATTATAGCGTCGAAGATCGTTAACATCGCTACACCACTCAACCCATACCTCGCACCGCAGCTGGTGTTCAACGACTACATGGGCCGGTGGCGCGTACTTTCGACGTCGGCGATCCTCGAGGTTCAGTTCATGGATGAGCACTAACGAGAAACGATGAAAACGATCAAGGAAGTGAATGAGTTATGGTTCTTCGCGAGGCATACGTCTTAGCTCGCAACGCCGCAGGTCGAGCGACATTGCAGCACAAACTCGTCTCGGGTTCATCCCACTTGACACTCTGTAGTTGCGACACGCGCGCGTGGTCACGCGTCTTCACAAACGAGTCTTGGCGTGCGATACTCTGTCTACGTTGTGTGCCAGACACCGACAGCTGATTTTACATTGATCCTATCTCCTGGTATGATCATAGTAATGAACAACGAAGAATGAGAGGATGTGCGTATGCCAACCACACCGATCGAACGTCCCATCGCGGACGTCGCACTTACGCATCTCGTTTACCCTAATGGTAAGTCACTTCCAATCGTAAGCACACAGCAAGCGATGGGTGAGCACCCGAATCCCAAACTCAAGGGACGCGTCGTCGCGTTCGCAAACATCGTTGAGATCCTCGTTGAAGACGAACTTCACATCGACGGCGCTACGATGTTCACTTGCACGAAGACGGTAAACGAGAAGTTCTGTGGAAAGACGTGGGACGTACTTCTCTCTGCGATGGCACACACCGCATCACACGACGCCAACAGGTCACATACCGCGTATGAACCACGTGTGCTACGAGCCGTTGCGCAGGCAGTCTACGACGCGATGAACGACGGCGGTGGACGTAACTTCATGGAGCGCGCCGCCGATGCGTTGAATCGTCGCGGTTTTACCACAGTGCGTGGCGTCGCGTGGACGTCAACCGTGACAAGCAACGTCTATAACAAACACTGTCGCACACTCAAGGTGACACGGCATCGACAGCCGCCGCCTACGACAACTGTGCCGGTACCTACACCGTCGCCCAAACCAGTCGCGACACTCCCCACCGAAACTTCGAGCGTACAACGACTCGTGACGACACTCTCGCAGGCGTACGAGCTCATTCGTGATGCGTGCAACCTCGTAACGGACAGCGTCAACGAAACGCAAGTCACGCGGGAAGAGCTTACTGAGCTTCGCGACAAGGCACGTAAGTGGGATCAGCTACGAGACTCACTCAAGTAGTAGAGTAGACACACGGGGGAACTAGACGCGGTGGGGCTACGACCGGTAGCCAATCCACGTGGCCTCACCGGCGCGGGGTGGTAGCTCAATGTGGGAGAGCGGCATCGATATGTACGATGAAATCACTCGCGAAAGCGAATCGGTTGCAGGTTCGAGTCCTGCCCACCCCTCTGGCGGCAGACAAAATAGGAGGAGACAGTGAACGACATCTTCACGTATCTCATCGCTGGACCGTCTGTACTCGGTGTGCTCGCGTGTCTAGCGTTCATCATCGCAACTGTCATACGCGATCGAAGGTCGACTGATCTTGAACTTCCCGTCGCTACCGTGGCGCAGCTCATGCACGTCATTCGTCGACACGGTGACAGCGCCGACACCGTCGTTGGTTACTACGACCTCACGTGGGATGACGTCTACGCGCTGCAGCCTCCTCAACGCGAGCCGTTTAAACTTATCGTAGTCGACGATCGCAAGCCGTACACTGGTCCACTCGGTAAACACGCACACGACAACCCAACACGTACGATCGTCCAGCGGGACTGGCGACCGGTCATTGGTAACTCACGTATCGCACTGCTAACGACGAACACCACCGAGCTTCCGCTCTACGCGCCGAGCTACGGCGCACACTTCTTTGCGAACATGCCACTTCCGGTGCGTGCAACGTGAGAAAAGACACACTTATCATCTTCGCAGTGACACTACTCGCCATCATCTTACTTGTAAGTATGTGCCACACGGGGGTAGATTTAAAGTGAATCTCCTGCGTCTCGCTGTGCTCGTCGCACTAGCACTCGCGGTTACGTACGTGCTCGTTCATTTCTTTAACCTACCCAATGTAGGCGAAATAATCATCGGTTTCTTCATCGGTGGTGCGTTCATTCTGATATTTCTGGTGAGTGGCAGGAGACGACGGTGATTATCTGCCTCGAGGGTCCGGACGGCGCGGGTAAGACAACACTCGCTCACCAACTCGGATCCATGTGTTTTATGTTCTTCAACACACAAGTTACCGTACTAAAGCGTGGGCCCATCCAGCTGGATCCGATCGCGGAGTATCTCGAACCGTTCGTTGATCTCGTTGAGCATCATGAGCGTATCATGATTCTTGATCGCTGGCACGTGGGTGAGCTCATTTACGGACCACTTCTTCGCGGCGAGTCGAAGCTCACCGTGCGTCAGGCGAACTACATCGAGATGGTGATGACGTCACTCGGCTGTCACTTCGTTCACCTCAGCGCACCAGTAGAAACACTTGAGTCGCGCTGGGACCAGAACCCGGATGACCTCGTCAAGCGTGAGCTACTCGCAAGTATCCGTGGTGCCTACTTTCACTACGTCGTGGACAAGGCTCACTGGGAGACGTGGCCTAACGGTTTTCCAACTGATGGCACGTTTGACGTCACATACACATCACCGTTTCCCGGCCGGTACGTCGGACCTAAGGAACCAGCTGTGCTGCTCCTCGGTGATCGTCGCAACGACAACTCACTGCCGTGGCCGTTCGTACCACATCGCGCGACGTCAGGTCACTGGATGCTTGGCGCGTTCATCGCCGGTGAAGTCGATCACATGCGTGTCGGGATCGCGAATGCGAACGAGTTCGAAACCTGCGACCTCAACGCACTCTGGCAGATGTTGCAACGTCCCCCCGTTGTAACCCTAGGACGTAACGCCGAACGTGCCTGGCGGATGGTAGATGCCGTCGAACCGCAGGCGATACCTCATCCGCAGTACATGCGCCGGTTCCATCATCAAGAGTTCAAGTCATACGGACGGCTCATTAAGGCAGCGATGCGATGAGCTGGCCTGATGCGTGTCTCTGCAGCATCATGAGCATGATCTTACTTGTGATAGTATCGATCGTAGTCATCGCAAACGACGAAGGAGAAGAGAAGTGAAGACAATGGCAGAACTCGAGCGTGAGCGTGAGGCTAAGCAGCGAGAGCTCGACGAACTCGATCGTCGCATTAACACTCGCACCGCTTACGGTGACGACCCGTTCCGCAACGGCGACATCCTGAAAATTATGATGACGTACCCGTCTGGTGGTGGTTCATACACCTACGCGTGCGTGAAGGCGCGTGGTCGCTTCTACCTGACCGGTCGTGTGCAGGCAAAGCGTACGTTCATTGGTCCGGACTTCACTGACATCGAAAACGGCTGGACGTGGGAGCACTTCGTCGCCTGGCTCGCGGCCGGTGATGCATCAGTGTGGCGTGTGTCGAAGCTCGAGAAGGTGCTGTGATGCGTAGCATCTTCATGGAAGACGCGCGCGACTACGTCAGCGTCGTTCGCCGTGTGTTGAGTGTGTCGACACGTAGGTCACCGCGTGGTCTGCCAACACGCGACCTCGGAGCAACGACGATCACGCTCTTCAACCCACGCAAGGCGATGCCACTCGGCGTCGGTCGCAACCTCAACCCGGCGATCGGCGCGGTGGAGGCCGCGCAGCTCATCGGCGCCGTGTCTCGCCCAAAGACCGTGCTTCGCATCGCACCGCAGTTTGAGAAGTACGTCGAAAAGAACGGGCACTTCCACGGTGCGTACGGTGCACGCATTGGTGGCCAGATGCTCTGCGTCGAGCGTAAGCTGCGTGTAGATCCCGATACTCGTCAGGCCGTCGTGACACTCTGGGACCCGTGGCTTGACAACCTCGACGGTGCGCACGACTACCCATGCACCGTCGCGCTCAACTTCTTCACACGTGATGGCAAGCTCGAGATGAACACACTCATGCGATCGAATGACGTGTGGCTCGGTCTACCGTACGACATCTTCCAGTTCACGCAGCTCCAGCTGTCACTCGCTAACGCTCTCGCGTGCGACGTCGGCTACTACTACCACACCGTCTGGTCACTCCACCTCTACGAGCGAGACATACCAAAAGCGACGATGTTCATCAACATGGATACCGAACCTCCTAAGCAAGATTATGATGACATCTTCCAGCCACGAGGTTTCGGTAGCCTCGGCCAATCATTCGCACCTATCTCACAGACTGCGCGTCACGTCTTAGACGACACAGCAGATATCAAGACGCTAACCCAGAGTGAGAGGTGGTACCGTGACCAGCTTCACCCGCCCAAGTTGGGATGAGACGTGGCTCGCCGTCGCGGGTGCCGTCGCTAAGCGTTCACTCTGTGTACGTGACCAGGTCGGTGCCGTCATCGTCTCACCGCAGCAGCGCATCGTGGCGACGGGATATAACGGACCACCCGCTGGATTTTGCCACAACGAGCAACCGTGTAGTGACTGGTGTCTTCGCGGGCAGGTAAAACGTCAGCTCGGTTGGGTAATGCCACGAAATGATCATTCGTATGAAATCGAGTTTCG
>Ga0075434_100005266_pt1 | contig 11758 bp, 10 predicted proteins | sample RhiMethybrSRZTD3_FD_75298 | JGI IMG/M metagenome (GOLD analysis project Ga0075434, IMG submission 75298) | Populus rhizosphere microbial communities from Tennessee, USA - Rhizosphere MetaG P. TD hybrid SRZTD3 | ecosystem: Host-associated > Plants > Roots > Rhizosphere > Soil | place: USA... | reverse complement strand
ACGAAGTTTCCACGCATCAGGTTCAGCGGCGGGTTGTTGTTTCCGAGGAGACGATCCGCCTCCGCCTGATCCGGACGATACGTGAACGAGCCATCCGGGTTGTGCTGCAGACGCGCGCCGGACTGCTGATGGTCATAGAGGCTGATCGTGTCGTTGAATCCGAACGACAGCCCGTTACGGAACCGGCGGTTCAGCGACGCCTGGATCGAATGGTACGTCCTCCACCCGCGGTTCATCTGCTCCGTGATGTTGGCGTACCCGCGAATCGGACGCAGCACGTTCGTCGGTAGGATCGTCGAGCCGAGCGTGCCTGGCGTGACGGTGCGATCCTGGAACTCCGGCAGAAACGCCACGCCGAAATCGATCGCGTTGATGTTCACGCCGTTGAACGTGTGGTAGCTGTGCTGGCCGACGTACGAGACATCGAGCGAGGTCGACCATGGCAGCGCCGCCTGCACGCCGCTGTTCCACTGCACGGACGTGGGCAGCTTGATATCGCGCGGGAACGCGACCAGTGTCGGCGCTCCCTGCGTCGTCAGTCCGGTGCTGCCCAGCGACTGCAGCTGGGAGTACTGCACGGTAATCGTGCTGGACGTCGGTGGATTGTTCACACCACCGGAGAACGTCGTGGAGCTCGGACGGTCGTAGTAGACGCCGATGCCGCCTCGCAGGACCGCCCTCTGCTGACCCGTCAGATCGTAGGCCATGCCGAACCGCGGTCCGACCTTCAGCGCGGGCGCCGAGTATGTGGCCTTCGGCAGTCCCTCCTGGCCAGGCAGATACAGGCCGTTTACCAGGTTTCCAGTGTTCGGCACCAGCGTGCCGAACGCATTCACCGTGTTCGGACCGAGGAACTGGCCCGTCGCCGGGTTCACCGCCTGCCGGTTCGCTCCCGAGCACGGATACACGCCGTTCACACAGCCCGGTATGAACAGTTGCGGCGCGGCGGCGAGCGTCCACTTCTCCGGCAGGAAGTTCGACGCCTGCCCCAGCTTGTCGTACTGCGCCTGCTGGTGGACGAAGCGCAGGCCGTAGTCGAACGTGAGGCGATTGTTCACCTTCCAGTTGTCCTGGATGTACGCCTCGGTGTTGTTGTAGATCGATTGAGTCTCGATGTACTTCTGTGCCTGCGTGAACGAGCTGAACGTGCCGATCGCCGCGTTGGAGAAACCGAACGACGTGTCATACGGGTTGGTCCCCACCGAATCCTGCTGGAAGCTGATCGTGCCGAACGCGTTGTTGCTCGTCTGCTCCGCCTTGTAGCTGTGCGTGTTGTAGAACCCGGTCTTCAGCGTGTGGCGGCCGCGCACGTTGGTCAGGCTGATAGCAACGTCGTTCGTCGCGTTGATGTTGAACCAGCCGGGGAACGAAATCGTCGGAGGCGCGCAGGCCGATGTGCAGTTGGGGTTGCTGCCGCCGGGCGTTCCCGCGATGCGGCCGCCCCACTGGAACGTTGGGATCTTGGCCATGCGCGTGCCATCCCAGAACGGCGGCTCGAGCATGTTCAGCGCCTCGACGGCATAGTAACCGCTGGGGAGCACGGTCGCGTCGGGGAAGAGGAAAGGCAGCGAGCCGAGCCCGGTGGCCTGCAGGCTGGAGCGATCCGTAACCGGCACGCCTGCAGTTCCCGCCGGGTTGTTGCAGAAGATTGCGCCGGTTCCCGACTGAGCCTGTGCACAACCCGCGAGCTCGTTCTGGCTGTGCCCGAACGTCGCTTCGATGAACGTCGTCGGGTTCATCGTGTAGTTCGCCGAGGTGGTCCAGCTGACGACGGGCTTCGGCTGCATCCGCGAATCGTTGAAGCCAGGGATTGTTCCGAGGAACACCTGGTCGCGCTGCCTCCATGCCGAGTACTTGAATGTCGCACGGAGATTCTGCCGCGGCTGGTAATCGACGCGGACTGCCGGTTGCCACGACAGCACGCTCTCGTTAGGCCTGACAAGCTCGAAGTTGTAGTTGTTCCGGCCTGGATCCGCGATGTTCGGGAGCGGATATAGCTTGAGGATGTTCAGGCCGGTCTGATACAGGCGATTCGCCGGAATGCGTCCGACCACGCCGCCGTCGGCGAAGCAGGCCGTCTGATCGGTCGAGTTGCAGTTGCCGCTCAGGAGCGGATCCCTGATGTACGGATACAAGTTGCCGTTGTTGTCCGTCGATTGCGAGAAGTCTCCGGCTCGCTCGAGAGCCGTCGGCATCCGGTAGCGCACGACATTGTTCCCCGCCGTGCGCGGCGAGAACTCCTGACTGTAGAAGAAGAACAACTTGTTGCGTCCGCCCGCTTTCCCGATGGGTCCGCCGATGGAGTATCCGAGATCTTTCTCTTTCAGCGTCGGTTTCGGATCGCCGTTGATCTTGTTCGTCTTGCTGTTCGCGAACCACGCGGAGTTACGCTCGACGTCGTACACGGATCCGCGGAAGCGGTTCGTGCCGCTCTTCGTGACCGCGGTCACCTGAACGCCGCTCGCGCGGCCGAACTCCGCCTGGTAGCCCGAGGTCAGGACCTTCACCTCGGCGATCGATTCGACGTTCATCTGCAGCAGCGGACGATTGCTCCCCGTGTCCATCGTGGACACGCCGTCCATCATGATGTTGGGATCGCCGCCGCCGCCCATGCGCTGCGGCGTGTTGTTGCCGTCCTCGGTGACGCCCGGCGCGAGAAGCGCCAGTGCGGTAAAGCTGCGATTTGCGAGCGGCAGATTCTCGACCGCTTCACGGCTCACATTGAACGAGCGCTCGCCGCTCTGTGCCTGCACGATTGGCGATTCGGCCTGCACCTGCACGGTGTCGGTCAGGCCGCCGACCTCGACGATCAGCGAGCCGAGGATCGTCCGTTCGGTGGCGCCCACGACGATGCCGGTTTTCTTCAGAGTCTTGAATCCCTCCATCGTGACCTGAACGGTATAGCGATCGGGCTTGACGTTGGCGAATGTGAAGTCACCGTCACTATTCGTGAACACGTTGGACGACTGGGTCCCCTGCGTTTCACTGATGAGCGTCACCGCGGCGCCGGGAACGACGCCGCCCTGCGGGTCCTTCACGGTGCCGGTGACCGATGCTGTCGTGATCTGCGCCGCGGCCGGCAGCGCGAACGCGAGCGCCGCCCCGGCCAGGACAACTGCCCTCACACCCTTGCTCGACATGGATACATAACCTCGGTATGGCACTAACTGCATTTCATCGACCTAAACCGGCCGTATTTTGTCACTTTCCCTTTAATTCCCGAACAAAAATGTTGCGAAACCGGATTTCGGATCCATGCGTCTGCAGCTCGATCGGACCTGCGCTGACGACCGGCTGCGATCGATCGAAGAAGTTGTCGAGCACCTGTCCCTCGACGGTCGGCTTGTCGTTCAGCCACACCCACACCTTCGGCCCGACCATCTTGATGTGGAACGTGTTCCACTCGCCGACGGGCTTGTCAGCCTTCACGAGCGGCCACTTGCCGGGGTTGTCGTTGCCGTTGTTCCACAGTGCTCCGGATCCTTTCGGCGCGCCATTGCGGACTTCACGCGGATTGTCGGGATCCCAGACCTGCACCTGCGGCGTGCCGCGCAGATAGATGCCGGAATCGCCGTTGTGGTTCACCATGAGCCAGTCGACGTACAGCTCGAAGTCGCCGTAATTCTTCACCGTCGCCAGGTGCGGGCTCTGGCCGTCGGAGACGATCTCGCCTTTGGCCGTGTCGACCTTCCAGTGCTTGTCGCGTTCCGCATTCCACTCCGCCTGCTTTTTCGCGCGCTCCTCCGGCGCGAGCTTCGCCTCTTCGACAGGGTTGTAGTTCGGCTGGCGGCCGCGCCAGCCTTTCAAGTCCTTGCCGTCGAAGAGCGCCGTGAAGCCCTTCGGCGGTTTGTTCAGGTTCTTGTCTTCCGCGCGGGTCGCCGCGACGGCACACGCGAGCACGAGCGACACGATTGCGGCACAATGTTTCGGATTCATAAGCTCCTCTGAGAGGTCGCATTGGACAGAAAGTGGCGAGTGGGCATTCTAGGGCTCGGTCATTGGTATTCGGCGTACAACCTCGCGCGCGCATTGCCGGGACACCCGCGCGCGGAACTGGTTGCGGCCTGGTGGCACAACCGGCAGCAGCTCGACGCCTTCACCTCGACGTTCGCCGTCCGCGCGCATGCAGATTATCGCGAACTGCTCGATCGTGACGACGTCGACATCGTGCACCTGGCGGCGCCCGTCTCCGAGCTGCACGAACTGACGCTCGCGGCGGCGCAGGCAGGCAAGCACATCATCCTCGGCAAGCCGATGGCGATGACCGTCGAGCAAGCCGATCGGATGGTCGAGGGCGTCGAGGCCGCTGGCGTCTGCTGCGTGCCGTTTCAGGCGATGACGCGGCTGCGCGTCGCGGACTTGAAGGCGCGCATCGCCGCGGGCGAAATCGGCGACGTTGCCGTCCTGCACCAGACGTGCCGGTGGTCGATTGCCGAGGACTGGATCAATTCGGGACGGCCCGGGTGGTTCGCCGATCCCGCCCACGTGCCGGGCGGCGCGTTCATCGACGAAGGGATCTACTGGATCGACGCGTTCCGCTGGCTCACCGGCAGCGAGATCGTCGGCGCCGACGGCAGGGTCGCGAATCTGGTGCACACGGACATCGCGGTCGAGGACTGGGGCTTTGCGACGTTCACTTTCGCGAACGGCGCCGTGGGCACGCTCGAAGCGGCGTGGACGATCAACGCGCCGCGCAAGAGCGGCCCCTCACCGAAGCAGAATGCCGTCGTGCGTCTGGAGATCGTCGGCACGCGCGGCGAGATTGTCGATCAATGGTTCCGCTCGCCCGGGCGCGCGGTGCTCGCGGCCGGGGCGAACGATTGGGTCTTCGAGCGCCAGCCGGAAGAGCGCTTCGCGCCGACGTCGCCGCTCGTGCTCAATCACCTCATCGACTGTCTCGAAGATCGCGCGACGCCCATCGCGACGATTCGCGACGCACGCGCGTCGTTCGTCGCGGCGATGCAGTTTTACGCGGCGGCGCGGCGACCCTAAAGGGGTCGTCCCCCATGTAGGCCGGGCTTCGGCGGCGACCCTAAAGGGTCGCCCCACATGTGGGCCGGGGCTTCAGCGGCGACCCTAAAGGGTCGCCCCACATGTAGGCCGGGGCTTCAGCGGCGACCCTAAAGGGTCGCCCCACATGTAGGCCGGGGCTTCAGCGGCGACCCTAAAGGGTCGCCCCACATGTAGGCCGGGGCTTCAGCCCCGGCATTCAAATCGCCGGCGCGGATGAGAGCGCGGTCAGCACCTCTTTATAGAGGTATTTCGCCCCCTCGACGCCGTTCAGCGGGCCTTCCTCGTATTCGAGCGCGAAGGTCCCCTTGAATCCGCCGGCGAGCATGATGCGCACGGATCGCTGCACGTCGTTCCTGTCTCCCCAGCGGTCCCAGTACTTCGCGTGCACGTTGGTGTGCGAGTACGGCGCGAGCGCCTTCAACCCGTTGAACAGCATGTACTCGTGCTCCCAGTTGCAGAAGTCGGGCGACGCTTCGCAATAGGGATTGTTGACCGTGTCGATGATGATGCGGATGTTCATCGGGTCGGCGGCAAGCCCCCAATGGTTCTCGAGCGTCACCTTGATGCCGAGATTGCCGCCGAAGTCCGCCATCTCCTTGTAGGACTCGATCGCCTTGTCGAGGAGCGGGATGATGTCGATATTGCGCGGATAGCCGTCGTTCGACCGCGGAATTGCGTTCGGCCGGATGCTCGGCCCGAGCGCCTGCGGCGAGTTCATGCGCATCGACTTCACGCCGAGCACGGCGCAGCCTTCGAGCCATCGCTTCGCGACGTCCACTCCCCCCTTGCGCAAGGCTTCGTCGGGGCCTGCCAGATTGGTCGGCGCGTTGTTCGAGATGTGCTGCACCTTCGTCCCGGTCTTCCCGAGCGTGTTGGCCAGCGTGTCGAGCCACTTCCGTCCCGACGGGCTCATCGGATCGAACGTGCGCCCCGCGAACATGCTGTCGTCGGTGACGTCGCCGAACAGGCCCGAGAAGATGTCCATGTGGGTCACGCCGGGGAACGTGTCCTTCGTCCACTGGGGGAAGTCCAGCATCGTGATCTCGCCGTACTTCTCCTTCATCTGCGCGGTCGTCCAGCCGCCGTTGACGGCGCGCGCCGGCGCCTGCGGCTGTGAGGCGGCCGGTTGCGGCGGAGCCGCAGCCGGAGGAGGAGTCGCACCGGCGGGCCGCTGGCGAGACTTGAAGATGTACCGGATCGGCCACGAGCACGAGGCGATCCGATCCAGCCGGTTCTTGTCGTCGCGGAACTGCGCGAGCGCCCGCTCCCTCGGCGACAGCACGATCCCGGCGGCGCTGAGACCCGCGGTCGCGGTCTTGAGGAAGTCTCGTCTAATCACGCCAGCGCCTCCTTCACAAACGCGAAGCACTTCGGCACTTCGACTTTGGGATCGCCCTCATACTCGAACTCGATGTTGACTGGAATGTCCCACTTCATCTTCTGCATCAGCTTCAAGACGCCTTTCAGCGGCGCGTCACCCTGTCCAAACGGCGTATAGCCGCCGCCGTTCGAGGCCTTCTTCATGTCCTTCAAATGAAGGTTCGTGACGCGATCGTGGTGTTTCTCGAGAAACGGGATCGGATCGTAGCCGGCTTCCGTGTAGTGCCCGACGTCCAGATTGGCGCCGAGGTATTTCGAGGCAGCCATGACGGTCTCGAAGCTTTCCGGCGTGGCGACTTCATCCGGATTGGTCGTGTTCGCATGCCCGTGGAAGCCGACGCGCATCTTGTGTTTCTCGGCAAACGGCGCAAGCCGCTTGGCCATGCTCACCTGCGTCGAGGTGGAGATCGCGTCCACGCCGAGCGCCCTGGCCATGAGAAAGGCGTACTCGATTTCGGCATCCTCTGTCGTCTTCACGTTCATGTTGTAGCAGAGGATCTTCAGGTCGATGCCCGCGTCTTCGATCTTCTTGCGCACCGGCTTGAACGTCGCCTCGGTCGCAGCCATGCGCCAGTCGCGGAACGCCTTGATGGCCGCGTCCCGCTGCGCCTGCTGCTCGGGTGTCAGCGGCGCACCTCGGCGTCCGCCGCCGCCGCGGGCTCCCCGCGGCGCACCCGCCAGCTCCTCGGCATGGTTCGACATCAGCTCCATTTCGCCAAGTCCGATATCGACGTACGCCTTGACGATGTCCTCGGCCGGCATCGAGCGAAAGCTGTAGGTGATGGCGCCGATCTGCACGCCTTTGATGCGCGAGTTGATCTTCGCCAACGCCGAGAGCGGGAGGCGTGTAAGAAAAGCCGCCGGGACGCCGGCGAGCGCGAGCTTTCCAAAGGCACGTCGAGTCAGAGTGGGTTGGTTATTCTGCTGCATAATCGCGCACGATACCATGATGCCGTTTCTTTTCGCGCTGCTCACCGCGCTTCAGATCGGAACGATCGAGAAGCCCGTTGCCGCGTACAAAGTCGTCGGCTATTACGCGGACTGGACCGCCGATCGTTACCCGCCGAGCGAGATCCCTGCCGCGAAGCTCACGCACGTCAACTATGCGTTCGGCAAGATCGACCACGATAACCGTCTAATCTTCAACACGGCGCTCGCGATCGATCGCGCATTTCCCGGAGACTGCGCCGAATCGACGTGTCCGCATGGCATTTTTCATCAGATTGCGCGGCTCAAGGAGAGCCATCCACACCTCAAGTTCATCCTGTCGGTGGGAGGCTGGACCGACTCCGGACCGTTTTACGACATGGCGGCGACCGACGAAGGACGCAGGACGTTCGCACGGTCGTGCGCGGACTTCCTGAAGACGTATCCACAATTCGACGGGATCGACATCGACTGGGAACATCCCGTCGCCGGCGGTCTGCAGCCAGGACAGCCGCGCGACGCGCACAACTACGTGCTCTTGTTGCAGGCGCTTCGCGAGGCGATCGGACCAGCAAAGCTCTTGACGCTCGCCGTCGGCGCCGGAGCACGCGCGATCGATCCGCTCGAGTACGCGGACATGGCCGCGGTCGTCGATTGGATCAACGTCATGACCTACGACTTCCACAGCGGCGGCTCGCGCGCGGGGTTCAACTCGGCTCTCTACAACCACGACGACCCGTCGAACCCGCGCTCCAACACAGACGCCGCCGTCCAGGCCATTCTCGCGAAGGGCGTGCCGCGCACGAAGCTCGTCGTCGGAGTGCCGTTCTATGGCCGCGGATGGCGCGGCATCGAGTCAGCCGAACCATGGAATATCGCGACCGGCACGATACAGGTCGGCGGGTATCGAGCGATCGCCGGCAACCAACTCCAGGCGTCCGGCTTCGTGCGTCATTGGGACGACGTCGCGAAAGTGCCGTGGCTGCACAACGCGCAGACCAAAGAATGGATCACGTACGAGGATGCGCAGTCGATGCGGATCAAGGGACAGTACATCGTCGAGCAGGGGCTCGCGGGCGCGATGTTCTGGGAGTTGTCGAATGACGATGGGACGCTGCTGGACGCGCTCCGCCGCGGTCTGGCGGCCACGGCCGGGCGTTAAGAGTTCCTGTCTTACCGTTTCGACAGATCGCGAATGATGATGTCGCGGAACCGCATGTTGCCCTGCCCGCCCGAGTGCAGCTGCAGCGCGAGCGGCCCGTCCTCGCTCTCGGGCTGCGGATCCGTGTAGTCGATCATCGTCACGCCGTTCAGACGCGAGATGTAGTGATTCCCTTCCACCTTGAGCAGGTAATCGTTCCAGTCTCCCGCACGGACGACGCTTTCGTTCTCCGGTGACGGCCAGACGATCCATTTGCGCGTCTGCTCGTACACGCCGCCGGTATGCTGTCCGAGCGTGCAGTCGATCTCGAACTGCGGCCCCTTCGTCACTTGCGGCGTGCCCGGCTTGAAGTTCACATGGAAGAACACGCCGCTGTTCCCGTCTCCTTCGCACTTGAAGCGCATGGACAGGTGGAAGTCCTTGTAGCTCTTTTCCGTCTGCAGGTAGCCGTACTCGCGCGTGACCGCGATCCCGTGCAGCGTGCCGTCCTCGACTTCCCACTTCTCCTTGCCGACGTTCACCCAGCCGGTCAGGTCCTTGCCGTTGAACAGGCGGACCCAGTCCTCTCCCGGCGCTTTGGGCGCGACGGTTTGCGGCGCCGTTGTCGGGTAGGTGGGTGAAACGACGGAAGTCCGGGGTGCGGGGGTCGACTGCGCGGACAGCGCTGCGCTGGTGACGATGACGGCAGCAAGAGTGAGTCGCATGCCGGTGGAGTACACCGGTACCGGCGGAATTGTCAAACCTACTCCCGGCCTGTATGATGGCGCCCGCTGGGGAGCTGATGCCGAACATCTACGAGGTCGCAAAACGGGCAGGGGTGTCGACGGCGACGGTGTCGCGCGTGCTGAGCCGCCCGCAAGTGGTCGCGCCCGAAACGCGTAGGCGCGTTCTGCAGGCCGTCAAGGTCATGGCGTATGCGCCGAACTCCGCGGCGAAGAACCTCCGGACCCTTCGATCGGGCAAGCTCCTGGTCACCGTGCCCGACATCGCCAATCCGTTCTTTTCGCTGATCCTGCAGGGCATCGAGGACGCGGCGCAGCGCGAGGGTCAGGCGGTCCTGTTCGGGGACACGCAGCACGACGAGAAGCGCGAGGAGCGCTACGCGATGATGCTGCAGCGGAAGGAAGCGGACGGGTTGATCTTCCTCGGGCACCGGCTGCCGAAGGTCGCGTCGGACATGATTCGCGCGGCGGCACCGGCGTGCGCGCCGGTCGTCAACGGCTGCGAGTACAACCCCCGGCTGCGGATTCCGAGCGTCCACATCGACAACGCGGCCGCCGCATCAGAGGCGATGGATCACCTCTACGCGCTGGGTCATCGCCGTATCGGCATCGTCACGGGCCCGCTCGTCAGCCCGCTGAGCCGGGAACGGCTCCGCGGCGCGACGACGCGCGCGCGGGCCGAGGGTGCGGAACACGAGTTCATCGTCATGCACGGCGACTTCTCGATCGAGTCCGGCGCGATTGCGGGCGAGCGCCTGCTCGAACGCGCGGAGCGCCCGACGGCCGTGTTCTGCTTCAACGACGAGATGGCGATAGGGGTGCTGCAGGCCGCGCGCCGTCACTCGCTGCGCGTGCCGCAGGATCTGTCGATCGTCGGGTTCGACGACATCCGCTTCGCGCGGCACACCGACCCGCCGCTCACCACGATTGCGCAGCCGATGCGGGAGATCGGCGAAGGAACCGTGCGGCTGCTGCTGGATATCCTCAACGGCAAGGGCGTGGTGCCTACGTCGGTCACGCTGCCGCATTCGCTGATCGTGAGAGGCAGTACGGCAAGGGTGCCAATCCCTAATCCCTAATCGGGAATCCCTAATCGCGAATCCGTAATCGGGAATCCCTCATCCGCGAATCCGCGAATCCGCGAATCCGCCAATCGGCGAATCGGGCCGAACCGCGAATCGCGTCACTTCAGCGTGAACGACATCTCCACGGCGACGAGGACCTTCACGGCCTTGCCGTCCTTCTGCCCGGGCTTGAATTGCCACTGTTTGAGCGCCGCGACGGCCGCGTCGTCCAGGCCATAGGTCTGGTCCAGTGATTTCGTGATCCTGACCTCGCCGACCGTGCCGTCCTCGAGCACGACCGCCTCGAGCTCGACGACGCCCTGGATCCTCTTCTCGCGCGCTTCGGTGGTGTACACCGCCTTGACGTCCTTCATCAGCACAGGGGCGACGATTCCGGGATCCTTCGGCTTGTAGGGCTGCTGTTCCTGCTGCGCGAGCAGCGGCATCACGACGCAACCGAGGACCGCCGCGATTGGTGCGAAACGCCTGATAAGAGCCATCGAAGACCTCCTCACTCCGCCTTTAGACCGCGCGGGGGCGAATTCGGCCGGTCACTGGCCGCGCTCGGCTCCTTGTCGATGCGCGGGATGAAGCGGCTGAAATCCGCCCGTCCATCCAGCGCCTTTACGAACGAGTACTGCGTTTTGATGTTCGAGTAACCGAGCGTCTCATAGAACCGGTGTGCCGCCGTTCGGGCTGCTGTGGACCGAAGCCGGACAACTGAGCACTGCTGCGCCTTTGCCCAGCTCTCCGCCTCGGACATGAGCATCCGGCCAACACCGCGTCGTCTCTGTCTGCTCTCAACGACCAGACCAGCGATCCCGACGTAAGCGTCGGTCTCGAGGCTGTCCGCGATCGCGGCGTGCAGCCAACCCGCCACGTGCCCGTCCACGTCGGCCACGAACACGCGCTCATCGGATCGCGTGAGGATGCGCGTCAGCCTCTCCGCGACCGCAGAAACCGGAACCTCGTAGCCAAGTTCGCTGGTCAAGCGGGCGATATCGGCTGCATCGGATGTGCGCGCGATTCGGATAGCGACGCTCATCGCCACGCCGTTGCGACGTTCCAGAAGAACACGATGATGCCGACCACGACTGCGGTGATCAATGCGCGCCGGAACACCAGATACAGATGCCATTTCGAGGTCAGTCGAAAGATGACCGTCAGCATCCACAGCACGACGACGACGGCGGCCAATGCCGCGAGATCGATTCCGGGCATCAGAACTCAATCCCCAATCCCCGATCGGGAATCCCTGATCGACCAATCCGTGAATCCCTGATCGGACAACCCTGGAATCGTTAGACACCGTGGCGCCACACTTGGATTTTACGGCGTGTGATTACATCAGACCAGGCCCGGCGATTCACGATTCCGGATTAGCCGATCGCCTGATTCACGGATAAGCGATTCCCGATTGGCGGTTCCCGATTCGCGGTTCCCGATTCGCGATTCCCGATTCGCGATTCCCGATTCGCGATTCCCGATTC
>Ga0075434_100005265_pt1 | contig 11759 bp, 19 predicted proteins | sample RhiMethybrSRZTD3_FD_75298 | JGI IMG/M metagenome (GOLD analysis project Ga0075434, IMG submission 75298) | Populus rhizosphere microbial communities from Tennessee, USA - Rhizosphere MetaG P. TD hybrid SRZTD3 | ecosystem: Host-associated > Plants > Roots > Rhizosphere > Soil | place: USA... | reverse complement strand
TGCCGGGTGGCCCTCGCAGCTTCGTCAGGCTCGGTTTCGCCCTGATAGACCCTAAAATAGCGGCTGCTGAGCCGACCCTCTTTCACCGCCCGCATTCGGCGACGGAACAATTCGCTGAGCACGTAGGCAGTCAGCGCCACCATCACCAGCATCGGGTAGACAAGTGCTGAATCCTTCATTGCCTTGCGCGTCCTCCACACACTCGATCATTTGACCCGAGAAAAAGGGCGTCGTCTGGCTCGGCCGCCACGGGCTTAGCCCACGGACCTTACCAGAACGACGGTTGACACCCAGAGTCCTGACCAATGTTGTTGCATGGGTTGTTGGTTGGGCGCAGATTTGATCGGCTCTCGGCCGATGCGAGCCACACGCTCGCTCTGACCGTGTCCGCAGTGGGAAAGTTAAGCCGAAGGGCGCGCCTTATGGCAGTTCGAGTTAGCCTGTTCGGGGCGGTCAGCCGCGCAAACCGACAATTCATCTGGCAGATCCCTAAATCGGCAAGGAGTGCGCGATGGCAGCTTACGTAATCTTGGACGCAAAGATCCAAGATGCTGAGGGCTATGCCCAGTACGTTAAGGCAGGCACGTCAAGCGTAGCTCAATATGGAGGCAAATACGTTGTGCGGGGAGGCAAAGTCGAAGTTCTTGAGGGACCTTGGCAGCCAAGCCGAATGGTCATCATTGAGTTCGCCAACTTTGATCAGGCAAAACGCTGGTACCATTCTCCAGAGTACCAAGCGGCTCTGCAGGGCCGGCTCCGCTCAGCGGACTCGAACGTACATCGTGGATGGCGCCTAACCTAACCAGTGTATTGGTCGCGCTCATGCTGATCGAGCGCTTGTCAACGGATTCAGGGGGGCCACACATCTCTTGCACCCCAGAGAGCTTCCCGACACGGGCGCGTTATGGGCCTACTCGGCGCGTCCGCTGACCCCCGATTTCCGAAGACTTCGGCCTTGTGCCAGGGCCCGACATCAATAGCTGGTGCGGCGACCAAGCGCGGCGCCCAAAGCAGACATGGCTCGGCGAGGGCTGCATGGTACGCGCGATCGGCATGTCGTAGGATGGTGGGGTGCGTCTTCGCACGGCGTCGGCTCGACACGAAGCGGCGCCTTTGTCGAGCAAGTTAGAAATTCAAAAGCTTGGGCGCTGTCATGCCCTCACAACTATCGAGCCGGCACGATCTTGGCCGCGAAGTCGAGGAGCTGAGGCGAGAGCTGAGCGAGGCTCATCGACGAGAAGCCGCGACCGCTGAGGTTCTCGAGGTCGTCAGCCGCTCTGCTTTTAATCTTCAGGGGGTGTTGGACGGCCTAATAGAGAGCGCCGTGCGGCTGACCGATGCCGAGATAGGGCTCATCTACAGGCAAGATGGCAATTTCTATCGCGCCGCGGCCATCTACGGCGCCTCTCCTGAGCTCATCGAGGTCGTAAAGAAGAATCCGATTCCTCCGACCCACCAATCAGCGACGGGTAGGGCGGTCCTTGAACGCCGGGTCAAGTTCGTATTGTTCTGAAAGGGCAGGCTGATCAAATCGCCAATGGGATTTTGTGCTGCCTCGCGCAGGTCCTCTCCTTGCTGGGCACGTGCGGAAAGCCCCATGCTGGCTAAAGCAGTCACTAAGACCGCAAGCCTGATTGCGCTTTTCGCAACGCCAATCGCTCCCATTGCTCGCCTCGCATAGCTCATCCACGGTACGCCATCGAAGTGATCAAGAACTCGAACGGAACCGTAAGGCGTGAAGTTCAGGGTCCACACAACTGGCCACCGGCCACACCGGCTCTTCAGGGTGGCGAACAGAGCCCAAGTCGGCGGTCAATGCCCAGGCCGAACTTGAAGCGCGTACACAGCCAATTGTCGGAACCAGAGCAACCGACAGAATCTCGCATGCCGCATCCCGCGACTCCTCGCGTGGGATTAACGCTCGCTCCCATTATCTGAGATTCGCCGAATGACAGACATTGTTCTGTCAAGAGTTTGAAAGTGGCTAGCAGGCCCGTTGCCCGATTGCGTCAGCATCCACAACCCGAAACATCCGTTTCGGGCCTGATTGCCTCAATATCGCTACTTGGGGCGTCATGGTTGCTTGGGCGGAGCCGGTGAGATCGAGAATGTAAGCCATGCGTTCCAGCCTTCCGCGCGGTGATCCGCATCAAATTCCTTGTAGCCCTTGAGGTTCAGGTAGCCTTGATATTTGTTGTCGATCGGAAAGACGTAGCCTAGCTGCGGCCCAACGCCAATCACGCGGGACTCGAAGCTACCGACCCGGTCGCCGGATCCACGGTCACCGGATATCTGCTGGTAGACGTACCCAACCAATCCCACTTGCCACTGCTTGGTCACGAATTTTGACGCACCCCAATCCAGGTGCATGTCGACGCCATTCTGGTAGTCGGTGTGTTGGTTCTCGAAATTGTAGGTGAAGCCGAGCACCGCTGAAAATTCATTGCCGCTCTTGGGGTCCAAGTAGGTGTAACCGAAGCCGCTATCCAATCCGGAGTGTCCTATGCCGAGATTGGCGAGACGCCTCGCCTCGTAGTTACCGACTGGCAAACTGGTCAGTACATAGATCATATAATTGTGCACGCCCTGGTTCCAGCGCAAGTCGGCAAGGAGCGGAACGTCCCCGAAGCCGGTCACATCGTCACTGAAACCGCGCGACACCGTGAAGCCGACGGGACCCAGTGCGCCTGTTACCGTCGCGTCCACCGAGTCATTCGAGTGCCCGTAAGCAACCAGCGTGCCAACGTTCAGTTGCCCACCAAATAGCTTTTGCGCGAAGGTGTAGCTTGGAAACAGGAAGCCGAGATCGGCGTCCGCATTGAGGACAGCATTCAGATTGCCGGTGAAATTCGCCCGAATGTTGCCGCGCGCGACCTGACGCGCGAAGGCGACATCGCCACCGGCGTCGACGGAAGTATGATAGTAGATGGTCGCAACCGACCACCCCGGTTGCAGCGGCGAGGCAGCCAGACTCCCGAAGAATCCCGGAATCCAGAAACTGACTCCGCCTTCGTCGGCGAGCGCGGCGCTGTTCGGGAAGGTCAACACGGTGCTAAGCAGCAACGCGGACGCGAAACCCTTACCTTTAGCCAGCGACCGCCAAGTTGGGATAAGCGCGCTAGCGTGGCTCTTCATCGAGGCCTCACGTTGGCTGAGTTAGCGGAGTGAGGGGCAGATATAGAAGTGGATTAGACGTTGCTCGTGACTATCAATGCACCCCCAATTTATGCTTGCAGCTAAGGTTGATTCGCCAGCCCAGCACAAGAGTTCACTACATGAAGTGGTATCAACCGACTTTGTTGACGCGTCGCACCGACTTAGTTGCAAAGACCTACCTATTTGATATTGCCCAGCTCCAGAGCCCGCGTCGCCAAAAGTTCCAAAGCGCTTTGGTGGCAGCTTGCTGAGCACGTATCGTCACGGCAACGTCGTTGCAGAGGCCGATGCTAATGGTGCGGACATTTAGCTTTATTGGCGCCCTACTCAGTGGTTCCAGCACGGTCCTCGCGCAAGCAGACTGGGATTGGCAGGCTTGCGAAGACGTTCGTGACCCAGTAGCTGCTATCGCGGCTTGTACTCGCCTCATCAATGGCAGGACTCTCGGGGATGTCGGTCTCGCCATTGCCCTTTATAGCCGTGGGGTCCACTTCATTAACGTGGCCGAGATCGATCAGGCAATTGCAGACGAATCCAGAGCTATCCAAATCGAGCCACTACACCCCCGCGCTTACAATGCACGCGGGAATGCCTATTACATAAAGGGCGATATTGAGCTCGCCATCCAGGACTATGACGCCCAGGTCAAGATCGCGCCACGCCATGAGGATGCCTACAATGGGCGTGGTCGTATCTACGCGGCCGTGGGCCAGTTCGACCGTGCGATTGAGGACTACGACCGACAAATCGAGATCAACCCGCAGCATGCGCACGCCTACAACAACCGTGGTCGTGCTTATGTATTCAAGGGCCAGTTCGACCGTGCGATTGAGGATTACGACCAACAAATCGAGATCGACCCGCAACATCCCGATGCGTACAACAATCGCGGCAACGCTTACTTGGGCAAAGGCGCTCCCGATCGCGCCCTTATGGATTATGATACGGCGATTGCGATGAACCCGCGACACGCGCACGCTTATGGGCAATCGCGGCAGAGCCTATCTCACTAAGGGTCTTTTGGACCGCGCTATTGCAGACTTTGACGCCCAGCTAGAGATCGCCCCCAGGAATGCAAACGCCTATAGTGGCCGCGCCCTTGCGTATCTAACGCTCCGCAATCCGCCGCGGGCGCTGGTTGATGCGGACCGAGCCTTTGAGCTTCAACCGAACGAGGCTTTTGTGTTGCAGTTGCGCGGCAGAATTTTAATGGCGCTCGGTCGGCGTGAAGAGGCACTTAGGGACTTGCGAGAGGTGTTGAACGGCAAGGGGCCTTGAGTCAACGATGGTGGCGAAAATCAGCAGCAATTTTCGAATGGGACCAAGGCTCACGTGGGCCAGGCGACGCTAACCGCAGCGCACTGGGCCGTCGGGTCGCCGAGGGGCTTGGAGCACACATTAGGTGATGGACTTATTTCCGGGCTTAGAAGCACCAAGCTCGGGCGTTATGTCCAAACAAGCGCACCTATCAGCCCTGGCTCCTCCGGCGGGGGGGTTTTCGACGAGGCCGGCAATTTGCTGGGCATCAGGACCTTCATGTTGAAGGAGTCGCAAGCACTTAACTTTGCGATTGCGGCTGAGGATTTTTGGCAGCCATAGCCGGCGGACCCCGTGGGCGTCACGTGCCCTGTCCCGCCGCACTTGGGGCAGACCTTGCGCCGGCATGGCAGCCGGCTCGGCACGTCGCCGCGGCCCTCACAGACCGGGCACTCGCTCAACGTTGGTTTTCGTTTCCTCTGGCGGGGGGACGGTGGGCGTACACCATACGCCCGCTGGCGCATTTTTGGGTGAGCCAATTTCGGAAAAGCCCTTTAAGCGCCAATGGTGCGCTTTAGGCGAGTGAGCCAACGTAAGTGATTGATTTTGGCTATGGTTCGTGTTCTGCCGGGATCGCCATCCCGCCGATTGTTCTTCCAAGTTCTTGATATCCAGTGCGTTTTTCATCTGTCAGTCACCGCGACCTGAAATGTCAGTCGCCGCTCCGTGCCTGTTTTGATCCGGCTGCGCGCTTGTCCATTGCTGCTTGCAGCCATTCGCCCTTGTTCGACCTCGTCGATGTAAATTTGGACCTGCGCCAGCGTGTTGTGTCCGCTGACAGACATGATTTCTGGCCCAGTGCATCCGGCGTGGGCCAATTGCTTGCACGCGGCCTTGCGCAAACCATGCAAGCGATAGCTGCGTGTGCGACCATCATCGCAAACCACCGGCTTCAATCCTGCCGCTCGGCACCAGTCCGCGAATTTGTTTCCAAACGCTGCGGCGGATGCAAATGGTCGGCCGTAGTCTGTTAGCAGGAAGGTTAGCGCGCCGCTCTGGGGCATCGCATTGAGTGCGTCCTGCAATTCAGCACCCACACGGATGGTCAGGAGCTTGCCCGTGGTCTGTGCCGTCTTCGTCGGTCGCCATGACAGGCAACCGTTGCGGAGATGTGGGCGCCCGATCAGGTGCGCGTCATGTCTTCGCGCGGCGATGTTGAGCACCAATTCGATTGCGAGCCGTGCCATGGTGCCGTAGGCATACCACGCGCGGTATTTCTCGATTTGCTCATCCCCGCATGTCAGATGCCCTTTGGACTTGGCTGGGCTCATCGTCTTCATGCCGATGGTCGGATCGGTCTTGCACTCGCCTTCGGCAATGGCGAACGCGATCAGTTGCCGGATCACCTTCAACGCGTTCTTTTTGGCATTCGGTGTCTTGCCCTCTAGCCAGGCGGCGACGTTTTGCTGCCGCATGAGGCCGATGCGATTGTCGCCATACCGGCGACCGCTCGGTGTCTTATAGTCACGGAAGCGGTCGAGGATCGGGCGGCGGCACACCTGCATTGCCTTCGCTAGGCCAGTGAAACTATCGTGCCTCAGATAGCGTAGGATCAACGCATCGATGGTCCCAGCTTTGACCCGCGATGCGTCGATATGCGCCACGGCATCCTCGCTCTGCGCCACTAGCTCGGCGTAGTGTTCCATGAACTCGGCAGAGCCGACCTTGCCTTTCAGCTTAAACCGACGGCAACCCTTGCGGCGGAATTGGTGCGGCATGCGCCCGTTGCGAGGATCGCGGTAGGAATTGAGGAACGGAAGTTTGATTTCGGCCATCTCAAAGCCACTCGTCACGATCTTCGGGGGTCACATCATCTGTCTCAGCGACGGCGATCGGCTTGCCGACCACGGCGACGATTGTGCAGCGATGGGAATACTTGCCTACTTGTTTGGCGGGCAACCGACGCCAATGTTGGCTTGCGCTTGCGTGCCCGCCTGACTGCGTTCGCGCTCTTGGCACCGATCCGGCGCCACAGTTGCAGTTGAACGTGCCCGAGTTCGTGCATGAGAGCGAACGACGGCAGCGCCGGATTTGCCTGCAATCGTTCGAGAATTTGCTCGAAGGCGGCGCGGGTCATCGTCGTTCCGCCCGCTTGTCGCCCTTACCCCTGTAAGCCAAGCCCCGGTTGTTGGCCGCCAACGGCGTTTTGCCGGCTGACCTTTGGCGTCTCTTTTGAGGCAGGGTCCTGTGGGTCTCGCCGCCTCGCGCCGGGTCCGCGCGACTGCGACCCTTCCGGATATTTGCAGTCTAGAAATAGTCACTTCCCTTGCAGTCCAAACTTTGTGCGTTATCTGCGCTGGCTGAGGCACCCAGAACGGCGTCAGTCACGGGACTACCGTTGCCGCCGTTGTGGCGCATCGCGGCAGGTTACGTCCAGGTTCGTCCACCATCGGGCCGGTCGGCGCTTCTGTGCTAGCTTCTGGCAGCTTCGACGTTCGCGGCGCCGCACTAATCCTTCCGCTCTCAGGGGGTAACTACGGCGGAGGTGATCAGCCCTGTAGGCGCTTAGCTTTGGCTCAAAGGGCAATTGAAGGAAGAAAATGAACGGCCATAAAACAGTTTTGGTGACTGGCGGGTCTGGATTCATCGGCGGCTGGGTTGTGATCCAATTGCTGCAGAAGGGATACACCGTGCGTACAACGGTACGGAACCTCGGCCGCGAGAAACCGGTTCGGGCTGCCATAGGCAAGATGGTCAATGCACACAATCGCCTTAGCTTCCACGCTGCCGATCTCACCGCGGATGCCGGATGGGACGCAGCCACAAACGGTTGCGATTTCGTGCTCCATGTCGCATCTCCGGTTACGCTTTCTCAACCTAAGAACCCTGATGACCTTATTACCCCAGCGCGCGACGGGACTCGGCGCGCCGTTGAAGCCGCAATCAAGTCGGGCGTGCGGCGCGTCGTCTTGACGTCATCTGTGGCGGCGGCGAGTAAAAGTGCCAAGATAGTCGAGAGCCTCAGCGACGAAACCGTTTGGACTGACCTTGATGATCCCAAGGTCAACACTTATGCCCGGTCCAAAACTTTGGCCGAGCGTATGGCGTGGGATTTGATCGCTTCGTCGGATGGCGCCACCACGCTGACCACCGTCAATCCAGCGGTGGTGCTTGGGCCTGTCCTTAGCGGTGACTATTCTGCGTCTGTTCAGGTCGTGGAACGCCTGCTCTCTGGCAAGGTCCCTGGCATACCGAGGCTTGGATTTAATTTTGTCGACGTACGCGATGTTGCCGACCTGCATATCCGAGCAATGACGGCGCCGGAGGCTGCGGGCCAGAGGTTTATCGCGGCCGGGACCTTCTCCTGGATTGCGGAACTGGCGATGCTCCTGCGCGCCCGCCTTGGCGATGCCGCCAGCAAGGTGCCGACGCGTCAGGTTCCGGATTTCATTGTTCGGCTGGCGGGATTGTTCAGCAAGGAACTGCGGGGAGTAGTGCCGCGCCTCGGTCAAAAGCGCGATTTCACATCGGCGAAGGCGCAAACCACGTTCGGCTGGCGGCCACGTCCCTTGGAGGAAACCGTGCTCGACTGTGCCAGGAGTCTGATCGCGACCGGATCGTCGCAATGATCAGGACGGTTTGATTATTGTAGTTTCCTCCAGACAAGAAGACCGAACCCGACAATGCCCGCGATCAGCAGCGACAAATCCTCGGGGATGCGGAGTATGAACACCGCGGCGCTTCCACCCGCCAACGACCAGAGGAGCGGGATCGCGGCAAGATAGAGCGGCGCGGTGCCCTCTAGCATCAGCAGCATGCCGAACGTGAAGATCGTTGTCGGGGCCGGCCCCACGCCGAACGCCGCCGCTCGCGGCCAGCCGTGGCCGGCAAGCCAGCCGAGCAGCGGATAGGCCACCAGTGCCAACAGACAAAGGAATAGGCCACTCCAGCCAAAGACATCGGGCCGGAATTGAAACATGCGACGGCCGCTGACCGCGTACCCCGCGAACAGCACGCCCTGGAGCACAAACAGCGCCCCGAAGCCGAGCGCCGCAAAGTTGATCTGCAGAAATTGCATGAGGTGATAGGCGATGCCGTTCCACAGCCAGAAGGCGGACAGAACGGCAAAGGCGATACGGCGGCCCTTCGCTAGCGGCCACAGCGCCAGGAACACGGCGACGATGCCTAGGCCATAGGCAACCAGTTGCGCCGGCCAGATCGCGCTGTTGTAGGTCTCAAAGAGGGAAAAATACACGTCAGCCGTGAAGGGAAACGACCGCATGCGACTATACGGTTTCGACGTAGCGCGCCATGCGCGCACGCAGTTTGGCGTCAGGGAGTCGGCCCCGCAGCGCCCCCATATTCTCCTCCATATGGTCTACCCGCCTGGTAGCAGGAATCACGCACGTGACGGCTGGGTGCGAGATGATGAACTTCAGGAGGAACTGGGCCCAGTTCGCGCAGTCGATCTCAGCGGCCCATGGAGGCAGCGGATAACGCATCATGCGATCGATCAGGACGCCTTCCTGAAACGGCCGGTTAATGATGACCGCGATTCTGCGCTCAGCTGCGAGAGGCAAGAGGCGCTCCTCCACCTCGCGGTCGACGACGTTGTAGCTGAACGCAACGAAGTCGATGGGCTGGCTTCGCATAATCTGCTCAAGGTCGCCGTGGCGCCATCCCTGAGAGGTGGTGATGCCAATGTAGCGCACACGCCCCTGCGCCTTCATCGTCTTCAGGGTCTCGATGTGCGTGCTCCAATCGAGGAGGTTATGGATTTGCATGAGATCAAAACGCTCGATACCCCAGTATTTGCGGGAGGCCTCCATCTGGTTAACGCCAAGCGGCTTGAGCAACGTCCATACCTTACCGGCGGAAAAAAGAGCAGACCTCTTGGTGCGGGCGAGGCCGTAGCCGATCATCGCTTCGGAAGAGCCGTACATCGGCGATGAATCGATCAGGGTGCCACCGCGATCGAAGAAGGCCTGCATGACCTGCGTGCGAGCAGCGCGCAACCTTTCGTCATTGCCGACATTGAAGGTGATCCAGGTGCCCAGTCCAATTGTGGGAATTAGCTCGCCGGTGGAAGGGATCGCCCGTGTCAGGACGGGCCCGACGGCGGCGGCGCCGCTTGTACAAAATATTGGCATCGTCGCCGCGGCGCCGAGCGAGGACATAAATGTGCGGCGCGTAAGGGGATTCATGACTTGCTCATGGTATGTCTACCAGTTGCTGCTAATTGGCACTACCGCTGCACCTGCTGACCGCGTGAGCCACATTCGTGCCATTGCTGCCAAGATGCCCGTGGCAATGTGGCTCCTTCCGGGCAAGCTGGCCAATCATTCGCAGACTTTTTCCAACACTGGCCTTTGTAGCACTCAGTCTTGACGTGCCCGAACACGAAGGATGTCGCTATTGGCACTCTTTGACCGAACGGAGCGGGGCCCCGAATCTTCCGCTATGTAAGCTACTTCGACCTTTCCAATGGTCAGTCTAAGGCGCGCACACGCCAAAGGAAGGTAGGAGAAGCACCTCCCGCTTGGGAGGCGGGGCGCTCGGCGGACAGCTAGGCGGGAAGCAATGTTCTGTCGTGCATTTCCTATCGGCGTAAGAGCCCGCGGGCGTTAAAACTAATCAGGCGCCAAATTTTGAGCTTCCCTAGCAAACGGTTGCGACTATCCCCCTGTGTTGTATGCTGTTGCGCTATGGCAAAGCCAGCGCGTGAGCAGCATCTGCCACCCTTGCATCGGCCATCGGCCTTACCAAAGAGCAGGCCGAAGCAGCCAGCTTCTGATGGTTCTGTCCTCGCAACTCATTTGGCTCGACACCTCGATCTGTCGCGCCAGCGGATTCAGCAAGCTTGTCGACGAGAACGTAATCGCGCCGCTGCCCAATGGCCGTTTCGATCAGGATGAATGCGGAGTGCGTTACCTGCGTTGGCTGCGTGATCCTGAGCGACGCTCGCAACGCTCACAGGCTGATGCGGATTTCATCAAGGCCAAAACCGAGCTTATTGCTCTCCGTGTCCGGGAAAAAAGCGTGAGCTAATAGAGTTCGAAGAAGCGAAGGCGGTTACAGAAAAAGCTATCGGTATCGTGCTGGTGGCGATGAGCGGCATGGCAGCTCGCTGTGGCGGCAGTGCTCTGCAATTGCGGCGCAAGATTGATCAGGTCGTTTATGAGACCCGTGTGCAGCTCGCCAACACCTTCAACAGGTTTGCTGACGAGGCTGGGGAGCCGCCACTATTGCAGGAACCCGCAACAGACAACACAGAAGAAGATGACAAGCTTTGAGCCGATGAGTGATGAGGATGCGCGGCAACAGGTAGAGTGTACCGACGCATTCATTGCCGCTTTCCGCGAGCTGATCGCGTCCACTGCCATTGATCCGTCAAGCCCATGTGAGGCTGCCTGCTATCGCGGGCTTAAGCGGATCGGTGGACGCGGTCGACTACATCACTTACGCCAATCTGGCGAACCTCAACGCGGCGTTCCGTGGCGGGCTTCAGGACCTGATTGAGGTGCAGCTCAAGTGCGTCGGCGGCAGCCCGACCATGGACTTTCAGGACGCGGCGGAATTCCTAGCCAGGTTCCAGCCGGCGATTGACGCGGCATTACGGCGGCGCATGCAATAAGAGGCCAATTGTTGACGACCGCAGGTATACCTACCCTCTAAGTGATCTCGATCGGTCGAGCGGGAGAAGACGACCTCCATGTCGGCATTGCATCTCGCTTGCTCGTAACGGCCGCCATCGACCGCCTCCTACGTCGGGTTTACGCGTAGGAGCCGACAATCACTCTTCGGCGTGATGTGTCGACAACCGACATTGTGGCCGATGCCGATTGGTTCGCTGGGTGGTCGAGCAACCATCACCCGATGGAGCGGGCTATCGTCTTATAGCCCTCGGTCATTCGTCGACTCATTCGATAGGGGCCGACAAAGGACCTGCGACGAGCGATCAGCCGTTCAGCCAACAGAAACGATTGTCATCGTTCCCGTCGTGCCGATCGACGAGGTGTACGGCGCCGTGAACCCGGCCGTGGGCGGGTCCGGAATGTTCCCCTGCATGGTTATGGTGAAGCTCTGGTCGCCTGAAATCTTGAGGATGTTGCCCTCGCGCTTGTAGGTGCCCTTGCGGCCATCGTCGCTGACCACCGTGCCGGTTGCCCGATCGAAGGTCGCGGTGGTGACTTTGCCGTCGCTGGTCGTGAACTTGGCGATGATTTTCATGGGTTGGGCCTCCCTGGACACTATACCGGCACACCGCTGCTCAGCACTCGTGGCCGCCAGCGAGCCAGCATCGCACCCCGCGACGTGAGCGGCAACAGCGATCAGGGGCGGTAGTG
>Ga0075434_100005263_pt1 | contig 11759 bp, 11 predicted proteins | sample RhiMethybrSRZTD3_FD_75298 | JGI IMG/M metagenome (GOLD analysis project Ga0075434, IMG submission 75298) | Populus rhizosphere microbial communities from Tennessee, USA - Rhizosphere MetaG P. TD hybrid SRZTD3 | ecosystem: Host-associated > Plants > Roots > Rhizosphere > Soil | place: USA... | reverse complement strand
CCATCACGACGGCGATGCCGTTGTCGTCCTGAGCAACCGGCATGATCCCTTCCCAAAACGCTACCTTGCCCCCAGGAAGGCAGAAGGCGTTGACGTCGTTGCCTTCCAAAACATTGAACTCCCATTGATAGTCGGGGTTCGCTGCGGCGGAGGAAATCCTTTGACCGACTTGCTTTAACTGCGCTTGCCACGCCTGGTTCCCGGAAAGAGGAGTTTTCTTGAGAATATCCTGGTACGCATCTACGCCTAGTTTCTTTTCGTCACTGTCCGGTATGAGATTAACCTGGGTACGACCGGTGTATTCCACAGTCTCGCAACCAAACCCAAATAAGGCGACGCATAACAGAACGACGCTCCAGTTCAACCTTTTAATTGCCTTTGTCATTTGTTTTTCCATTTTCGCGCGTATGTATTCTCCGCCAGAGTTTTCCCCAGTGGCGCGACTCTCACCTTTGGTTACAAGGAAGCTCGTAACCGAGTCATACAGTGGTGTCAAACGCAAGAGCTTCTTCGGATCTGGAAGACGCGCATACAAATTAAATTAGAACTTCCTGAGCCACTTATGGCGGCAGCACTGAAATGCGGAATCCCGGTAGATGAAAGCCACCCGACACGAGGATTGGATATTAATGAAGTGATGTTCTTCCTCGAAAACGTCGGTGTTTTTTTTTATTCATAGCGCCTCCTGCAATGGGCAGCTGACCTGCTCGGATATCAGTTACCAGCAATGATTCGTACCATGCTTTTGCCTGTCGAATACAGCATGCTTCAATCAGCGAACTTAGAGCTTCAAAAAAGATTGTTTGTGAAACCGAACGGAGATCTAAATGCGCAAGACGCATGCCTTACAATCTTATCTCGGGTCTACCCTCTCTGAAGGCGCGTGAAGCGATCTCGCTTTCTGTAAAGCTTTTATTCCTAATGCTGGGAAGTCTTGGGGCAGATTTTCTTGACTTTACGAGGCGGGATTAAAATTGCGCTGCATTCGACTTCGCTAGATACAAGCTACAGGACGTTGAAGGAAGATAGACCGGTTGACGAACTGCACACCGGTGCTTAACAGGTTAGAAATGGGTTTCGAAAAAACTGATAGTGGTCCGTCGACGGTGCCTTTCGTCTCAGGAAAATTTGTCGTTATCTCGCTGAGAATCACACGCAAACCGGCGACACGCTACAGCGCGTGACCAGCCGGCCCGAAAAGATCGAGCCCGCTGCTTGTGCCGAGGCCGGAAGACCAACTGCGGTCCGTCGTAACTACGGCGATCAATTCGCTTTCTCAAGAGCTGCGCACAGTCTTCGTGCTGCGCGAAATCGAACGACTACATCAAATCCCGAGATAGGCGCGGCGTACTTCCGGATCTTCAGCGAGTTCCGATGCGCTGCCCGTTCGGACGATTTTCCCGGTTTCCAAGACATAGCCTCGATCGGCAACATGGAACGCTGAAAAAATGTCCTGTTCGACCAGCAGAACCGTGACTCCGCTTTTCCGCACCTCCGCTAATTTGTCCACCAGCAAGTCGACGACGATCGGCGCTAGCCCCAGGCTCATTTCATCGATCATTAAAAGTTGCGGCCTGGCCATCAATCCACGCGCAATAGCACACATTTGCTGCTCGCCTCCAGAGAGGCTGCCCGCCATCTGAACGCGCCGCTGTTTAAGGATGGGAAATAATTCATAGACTTGCTCTAAGTCGGCGGTGATTTCCTCCCGCTGATTACGGCAATAGGCTCCCATCAAGAGATTTTCTTGCACTGTCATCTGGTCAAAGAGTTGCCGCCCTTCGGGAACCTGCACCAACCCCAGACTGAACACGTGGTCCGGTGTCAGCCGGGCGAGATCCCGGCCGTTGAAAATGATCCTGCCCTCACTCGAGATCACACGTGATAAGGCGCGTAGGGTAGTTGTTTTTCCTGCTCCGTTGCTCCCGACCAGCGCGACGATTTCGCCGCGCGCGATTTCGAAGGCGATATCGCGCAGCACGGTCATTTCACCGTATCCAGCAGTCAATGCTTCGACGCGCAGTAACGGCTCACTCATGGCGTTTTTTGCCGAGATAGGCGGCAATCACCTCATCCTTGCTCAGCACTTCCTGCGGTTGGCCTTCGGCGATTTTTTCGCCACTACGCAAAACCAGCAGCCGGTCCGACAAGCTTTGAATCGCCTTCATCACGTGCTCGATCACCAGAATGCTGATTCCCCTCTCGCGAACTTTCTTGATCACATTGACGACTTCCTCGATCTCGACGTGATTGAGTCCTGCCATGACTTCGTCAAGAAGAAGCAACTTGGGTCTCATCGCCAGCGCCTTGGCAAGCTCGAGTCGCTTACGGTCCGGTCCGCCGAGTGAGTCCGCCCGCTGTCCCGCATGTCGGTCCAGACCGACGAAATTTAACCACCGCTGAGCTTCGTCTCGAGCATCGCCTAGCACGCGGCTATGACCCGTGGCCCCGAACAGCGCTCCAACCGCCACATTGTCGAGCACCGTCAGGCCCGGAAAGGGTCGCATGACCTGGAATGTTCGCGCGATCCCCAGTCGTCCGCGCCGGTAGGCCGGGAGTTGACGGATCGACGCTCCCTCGAACAACACTTCGCCCTCCGTCGGTTCGAGCGTACCGCTGATCAGGCTGATCATCGTCGTTTTCCCGGCGCCATTCGGTCCAATGAGACCGAGAATTTCGTTACGCTCCAGTGAGAAGCTGACGTGATCAATCGCTAACAAGCCGTGAAATCGTTTGGTGAGATTGCGGACCTCAAGGATCGCGTCCATGCTAAACTCGATAAGTTCGAATATTTTCCTGAAAGTAGCGCCAGCCCAAATGACGAAATTGCCGGACGAAGTCCGCAAACCCACGCGGCATAAAGACGACCGCGGCAACAATGACGATGCCGAAGAAGATGCTTGCCAGGCTCGTTACCTTGGCGGCGAGAATTTCTGAGATCGCTGCTAATACAAAAGCGCCTAACACAGGCCCGAAGATCGTTCCGGCGCCGCCAAACACCGCCATGATGATCATTTTGATGTTGAGCGTCACATCGAATGCGCTCCCTGGGTCGAGGTACGTGATCCAATAGGCATGGATTCCACCTGCAACCGCGGCGAATACACCGCACAGCGCAAACGCGAGAATTTTATACACCGTTGTATTTACCCCCATGACGGCCGCCGCCTGCTCATTTTCTCTGATCGCGATCAGAGCAAAGCCGAAGCGGCTGCGCGAGATCCACGCCACGGCAAGTGTGCTCACGACCAATAGCGCAAGAGCCAATTCGAAAAATAGTGCATCCCCCTTCACCAAAGGGAGAATGAGGCCGACATTGCGGCCGGCGATTTCGAGATTCGATACAATCGCGATCATCACCTCTGCCAATCCTAGAGTTGCAATCGCAAAGTAGTGGCCGCGCAAGCGCAAAACCGGCAGGCCGAGAAGAATCGCAAAAGCTCCGGCGAGAGCGACCCCGATGGCGACGCCGACGGGAAACGGCAGCCCGTATTGCACCATCGCGATCGCAACGCCGTAACCGCCGAGACCGTAAAACACGGAATTGCCGAACGAAGGATAGCCGGTATAGCCGCCGATAATGTTCCAGCTCTGTGCCAGCGTTGCGAGAATCAGAGCGTTGATCCCGAATTGCACCAACACCGCTGAGCCCCACCAGGGCACGGTTGCAAGCAGCGCGACTGCAAGGCCGCCCAAAACGCATTTTGTAGAAAACTTCACGCGGTCCGCCCCAGCAGTCCGGTGGGACGCACGATCAGCACCAAAACTAGAATTCCAAAACTGACAACGTCAGTGTAAGTCGGACCGATGTAAAGGGCGGTAAGGGCTTCAACAATGCCAAGAAACAGGCCGCCCGCCAGCACGTAAATCGATTTGTCCAAACCACCAATAATCGCAATGGCGAAAGATTTTCCGGTTAAAGCGGAGCCGATGTAAGGATTGATCTGTGACACCACCCCGTACAGTGTGCCGGCGGCACCGGCGAGAGCGGCGCCGAGGCCAAACGTGAGCGCATAAAGATGTCTGGGGTTTACGCCGTAAAGCCGGGCGGCGATCAAATTCTGTGCGGTGGCGCGAATCGCTCTACCTATGCGCGTGCGCTCGAGAAAAAGCCACAGCGCGAACGTCAACCCGAGCGCGACGCCAAATGCCAGTAGCCGCACCAGCGGCACGGTGGCGCCGAGAAAAGCGAAGTTGGCCCCCGCATAACTGGGATTCACGGTGCGGAAATCTGCACTGAAGATCATTTGGGCAAGATAGGTGATTACGACTTCGAGTCCGAAGGTGATCAGTAACGTGTTGAACATCGGCGCACGGATCACCAGGTTCAGCACATAGCGTTGGATAAGATAACCGAGGCAAAATAACAGCACCATCGCCACTGGCAGCGCCGCAAAAGGATCCCAACCCAAACCGGTGAAGAGATAATAGCAGGCGTAGGCGCCCAACATGATCAAGGCGCCGTGAGCGAGATTGACGATATTGAGCACGCCCCAGACGAGTACTAGGCCCAATGCCATCAAAGCATAAAGACCGCCAAGCAACACTCCGTTGACGAGAATCTGCCAAAGGAGTTGCACCTAGCGCTTGCTCCACTCGGGCATCGGGTAGAGCGGTTGCTCAAGCAGGCCCTTGGGTCCGTAAATCGGCACCAATTTGCCTTTTTGAACCTGCACTACGGTTTGCGGCAGGTTGATCTGTCCCGCCGAATTGAAACGAACCCGGCCGTACAAACTATCAAAATCGATTTTGGCAATGGCGTCGCGAACCTTGACGGGGTCAATACTGTTGGCGGACTCGATCGCTTTGACGAATGCCTGGACATCGGCTACGGCCGAAGCGGCGTGATAATCCGGCTCGTAACCGAAACGTTTTTTGTAATCGTTGGCGAACTGTTCGGCATTGCCGAAATAATCGTCCTTCAAAGCTGCCGACGGCACCCATGAGCTCATGCCGAAAGCGTAGTTCGCGTCTTGTCCCAGGGCAGCGCGAAAATCGGCGCTCGGGACGCCCACCGTGAATGAATAGAGCTTGGGGTTGACATTGAGAGTTTTGGCTTGCCGAATAAAGTTCAGAATTTCTGTTTCATGCCCGGCGACCAGAATCGCATCCACATTCTGGCTTTTGATTAAAGATAGAATTGAGTTGAAGTCGGAGGCTTTTGAACTGTAGCGCTGATCGACGACAATCTTGAGTTTGGTTTTACTGGCGTCCTTGCGCGTGCCATCGGCGACCGATACATCGAAGGCATCATCGGCATAGAGGAGCGCCAATGTCGCCGGCGGCGGTTTGAGTTGTCCCATCAGCTCTAGAGTGCTATCGAAATAATCGCTCGCCGGCGGCAAAGTGCCGAAAATGTACTTGTAACCGCGGCTGAAGATCTGGTCTGAGGCGCCGCCTCCCTGAATCATCGGAATATTATACTTCTCTGCGATGGCCGAGTCGGCAAGAACGAAATCGCTGGCGAACGGACCGAGAAGAAAATTAACTTTATCCTGGGTGACAAGCTGCACGTACTGACGGACGCTCAAACTGACATCGGACTGATTATCAAGAATTTTGAGGCTCAGTTTCTCCCGCGTGCTGCCAACCTTTACGCCGCCCGCGGCATTGATTTTTTCCACCGCCAATTGATAGGCGTCGCCATAATAGCGCCCGGTGTTGGCAAATTGCCCGGTCAACTGGACGGAAGCACCGAGTTCGATAGGTGCCGCATAAACGCGTGACGCCAATAGCACTATTATCGCTGTATATACCAAAGAGAACTTCTTCATTGATCCTCCTTCCACGGCCGGAATTTTTAGAGCCTGATCAATTTTCGTCTTGATCTTCCGCTCTGCTTTTCTCGTTTTCTGCTGAGCCGAGGTTGTGCCAGCATTGGCGCTGATTCTTAGTGATATCTGCTAAGGTTTGCAAGCTGACTGTGTTGTTCTGTTTGGCAAGAATGCGACTTTTCGTTGAGAGATTATCAGATATGCAAAAACAATCATCGTTGGAGTGTGGCTACATAATCCGCAATGAGCTTGGCCTTCAAGCTGCCGCTTCGTTCAGGATATTTCCGCTCTTCAACGGTGAAAACCTCTCCCCAAACCGGCATGTGCCGATTACCGTGCGCGCGAACGTCGCGGCGGCCGTCAATCGCCGACAGGACTTGATCCACAGGGTAGACACCATGATTGTTCTTTTTGAGCGGGCTGAGATCTGGAATTTTGACAGTCATATAACGGCTGACTGGACCATTACCACGTCCTTCCTGACCATGGCACGCGCTGCAATATTGTAGGTAGAACATTTTGCCATTATTAGCGTCGGCCGCGACGGCGTCTTGCTGACCCATTAACAATAGTAAAACACCCAGCAAACAACTTAAAAGGGGGTTCATAGTTTCGCTTTCCGGGCACCAACCGCTCTCCGCTCCTGCTGAGAAATCCGCCACAGGATCAGACCAGCAGCCTGATGCGCCCCATCGCTTTAGTGCCGGTACGAAAGAATTGCAACAGCCGCCGCCAGGGACCCCTGCCTTATCCATCGCAACACCAGCTCCACGATCACCAGGCAAAGGCAGTCGAAGTTATAACAATCGTCAGCTTCTTTCGAATCTGTCGTTTAGGCATGGTTCAAACCTAGGACGTCACGCCCAAGCATCGGGGATCCCAGAGTGTTCGCCAAAGTGAAACGGGTCGCTTTCTGGCGCTGGAGGAGGGCATTCTTAATCTCGGAAAACGCGCTCAAAAAACCCGTGGACAATCAGCTTTCCGAACGAGCCAACCGGCGAGCGTGACAGTAAGGTGAAGCGGCCTCGGCGCTCCACCGCCTGACGGTTGCCTTGGCCAACGGGAATTCAACGACATGCGCCAGCTCTCCGTAGGGCCAACAACGGTTCATCGGCACAGTCGGCGTGGCAGATCGTAATTCTGACGCCGGTTTGCCCTAAAAGAGCGTGTAGATGAAAGGGGCAATAGCAGAGCTTTGCGCGAAGATGATGAGACCGCCAAACACAAACAGAACGAGCAGCATCGGAGTTAACCACCACCACTTGTTGTTCCAAAAAAAGCCGAACAGTTCGCCTAAGACGCCCGTCCGATTCACTAACTCGTCAAAAAACCGCATAGGCCGTTCCCCCAGAGTTTACTAATTCGTCAACGCCGACTTATCTACCAAGTAATTACCCAAAACAAGCATATCCATTCCGCTTCGAGTAAAGGTATGAAAGGCTTCCTGAGGAGTATTGACAATCGGCTCCCCTTTCAAATTGAAAGAAGTGTTCAACAAAATCGGCACACCGGTGGCCTCACCAAAAGTCTCGATCAGCCGGTAGTATCTTGCATTGAATTCCTCACGAACGGTTTGCAGTCGGCCGGTACCGTCTACATGCGTGATCGCCGGAATCGTGTCTCGCTTGTTTTCCTTTACGTTCACAACATAGAGCATAAACCGAGCAGGATAGTGGCTGGTTGCATTCGCCAGTTCGAAGTAATTCTGAGCTTGCTCGGACAGAACCGATGGCGCGAAAGGACGAAACGGCTCGCGAAACTTGATCTTGACATTCACGATGTCTTTCATGTCGGCTCGGCGTGGATCGGCTAGAATGCTGCGACTCCCCAAGGCTCTTGGACCCCATTCGAATTTTCCCTGCAGCCATCCTACGACCTTACCCTCTTGAAGATGATCGGCGACGCGCCCGAGGAGCTTTTCCTCTTGATCAAATCGCTCGTAAGGTATGCCGTTCTCTTTCAGAAAAGCTTGAATGTTGCCGGCGTCGTGTTCCTGTCCCCAGTACGCATGTTCCATGACGAACTGTCGCGGCTTGCCCAAGATCGTATGGTATGCATAGAGCGCGGCTCCGATGGCGCCACCCCCATCGCCAGCGGAGGGCTGAATATAAAGTTCATCGATTGGCGTTTCACGCACGATCCTTCCATTGGCAACGCTATTGAGCGCCACCCCACCGGCCATGCAGAGTCGTTTTACGCCAAACTCTTTATGAACTTGTCGAGCCATCTTGAGGAGAATATCTTCTGTGACCGTTTGAATGCTTGCGGCGATGTCGGCGTAGTGTTGGTTTTCTTTTCCAAGCTGCTGATAATTCGTTGGCTTGTCCCCAAAATACGACGGGTAACCGGTGTCCGGAGTGAAAAACAGCGCTTTTGGGTCCCGCGGAGGACCGAAAAGATCGACAAATTTCCTATTGAAGGTTTGGTCAGGAGAGTGATGAAACGAGAAATAATCCATATCCAGTTCGAAGCTGCTGTCCTCGGCCACTCGGATCAGCTTGTGCACCTTATCGGCGTACTTGGGCTTGCCGAAAGGCGCCATCCCCATGACCTTATATTCTCCTTCGTTTACCTCGAAACCGAGAAAGGCCGTGAACGCACTATAGAGAAGGCCTAACGAATGCGGGAAGCGGATCTCTTTGATAAGCTTGATGTCAGTTCCTTTTCCGATACCCATACTTGCGGTGGTCCACTCTCCGACGCCATCGACGGTGAGGATTCCCGCCTCTTCGAAGGGCGAGCATAAAAACGCGCTCGCGGCGTGGGAAAGGTGATGCTCACTGAACAGAATCTTCGATGCCGGGACGCCGAGGCGTTTCTGAATGAGCGTTTTTATCCAGAGCTTATCGCCAAGCCACGTGATCATAGCTTCCCGGAAAACTCGGTGCGAGCGCGGAAAGCTTTGCATGCTGGAGAGCAGCAATCGCTCGAACTTAATGAATGGCTTTTCGAAGAAAGCGACATAATCGAGATCAGCCGCATTGATCGCGCCGGCTTTGAGACAGAAATCAATGGCGTTCTGGGGAAAATCGTAGTCGTGCTTCTTGCGGGTGAAACGCTCTTCCTCGGCTGCCGCAATGAGCTTTCCGTCGCGGAGAAGAGCAGCCGATGCATCGTGAAAATAACAGGAGATTCCTAGAATATTCATTTGTTTAAAACTGATTCATTGCCCGTTTCAGCGCTGATTCTTTCGGCTCAGGTTTTTCATGCCAGGCCTGTTTCGCGGACTTCTTCAACGACAGTGGATCGGCTGCTAGACGGAGAATCAGAGCGAATGGTCCCACGATAATAAAGTAAACCACGGTCAAAATGACTCGTGCCTGGACGTCGCCAATTTTTTTTGCGATTTGTTTCCAGCGCTCCCAAAGCTTTTTTCTCATCTGTTGACCTGTCCGCGGTAATCCTCTTGGCACGATGACAAACGGTATTTGTTCACACGATCCAAAGCGACAGCCATACGGTTATAGTTTGAAACAGAGTGACTGCCGGACCCTGCCGCTCATGATTTGACCGAGGCTAATCGGCTGAGGAGCGCAAGTCAACATCGGGTGCATTTGCCGGAAAACACCGTGGCGCCAGCCGCATCAGTGTAGGGTTCGATCGGTGGTGTGGAAGTGCTTCGGCCTCCTTGCGATCAACGACTTCCAGCGCAATTGCTGCGATCAAGCTTGGATCTATTAGCGAAAGTCATTTGGTCGAGGACGACCGCCGTCCTGTATCGTTACACGGTCCTGTGGCCATAAAGACGAGACTCGTCTGCGCAAGGAAAGAGGCACAGCCGTTTCGAAAACACGTGTTCTACCGCTATTTTCCCTGGTTCCAACCACATGCAGTTGCGCAAACTCCTTGCATCGCCAGCAAAAGGAAGATAGACCGTCGCATCGGCAATGCTCCCCAACTGGCATCGCTCAGGTGGAAAGCGCCGAAACGAATATGCGATGGGCTAAGTTTGCAGCCGTTGTTTCTCTCTGGGCATTCTTTTTTGCCTTGATCGCCTTCGTGCATCTGTGGATTAGCTTGCTCAAACTACCGAACCGCTGGACCATCATCAGTAGGCTGACGTATAGCTTCACGTTTCTTTTGCGAACAATCCTGAATCTCGATGTCAAAATAGATGGCGATATGGAGCCCATGTTGGCGCGCGGCAGGGTAATTATCAGCAATCACTTCAGCTACGTCGATGGTCTGGTTTTGGGCAGCATCTTCCCGACGGTGTTTGTCTCCAAAAGGGAAGTAAAAAAGTGGCCGGTCATCGGTCTTTGGGCAGCCTTATGCGGTACTATTTTTATCGATCGCCAGAGAAAGCACCAAGTTCGTTCCCTGGTTCTCGAAATGAGCAGAAGATTGAATCAGGGAGCGAATATCCTTTTGTTTCCGGAAGGGCGCGCCACCAATGGCGAACGTATATTGCCGTTTCAAACCGCCCCACTCGCTGCGCCCCTGCGTAATCGTGCGATTATCGTGCCGATCACTCTCCGTTATACGCGGGTGGACGATACACCTGTCTCGAAGGAGAATCGTGACTGGATCTACTGCTATGACGATATGGATTTTGTACCTCATTTCTGGAAATTGTTATCGCTGCGTCGAATTGAGGTGGTGGTCACGATACGGCACAAAATCGATTGCTCGCGCTATGAAGATAGCTCTGCGGGCCGGAAGCAGTTAGCGCTCGACTGTTATCTTTGGGTTGTGGGGGAAATTGTCGAGAGCGCGAACACGGAGCGTCGGCGATCGTCATGACGCGAGCAACGCTCTGGCGATTCGAGCTCAAGCGCGAGCGTGCGGTATCGGAATGACTTCTTTACGGGTCGACATAGGGTGAGTCCGGTCCGAGGAGCACGATGAAATATCAAGGTCTGCGCGATTGGCTGTCGACATCGAAGACCGCGGCGAGCTTAACTCAATTGAAAACGTCGACTGGAATCTAAAGATGGGCGCCATTGTTGACGTCCTCTATCGCGAGCACCCGCCCTACCCTCCGGCGCTCATCTTCGATCGAATCAAGGATCACAAGCCAGGCTATCGGACGCTCTTCGGCCATTTCGCCTCGCCGCAGCGGATAGCGCTGACGCTGGGAATCGAAGAAAAATTTGACCATGTTTTACAATTCACCCGCATGTACCACGAGAGAATGAAGCATTGTGTGCCGCTGCATAGAATCGAAGTTGATAGTGGACCGGTACAGGAAAACGCCCAGAACGGCGATCGAGTCGATTTGCTCAAGTTTCCCGCGCCCTTGCTTCACGAGAAGGATGGCGGCCGCTATTTGGGCACCGGTCATCTCGTCATCACCAAAGATCCCGACTCCGACTGGGTCAATGTGGGAACGTACCGAATCATGGCGCAGGATCGAAATACTGCCGGCATCTACATCGGGCCCGGCAAGCACGCCTTTATCCACAAACAAAAATATTTCGAGAAGCATGAGCCGATGCCGGTCAACGTCGTCCTCGGTGGCGATCCGCTCGATTGGTTCGCCGCCTCGTGCCCCGTGCCCTCCGGAGTGAGCGAGTTTGACTTCGCCGGAGGCCTGCGCGGCGCACCGACGAAAACCATCCGGAGCGATATTACCGAATTGCCTTATCCGGCCGACGCGGAGATTGTTCTTGAGGGCGAAATTCGACCCGGCGAGCTAAGGTAAGAAGGGCCATTCGGCGAGTGGCCCGGCTATTATGCGAGCCCGCGCAGTCTCGAGCCGTTCATTCGCGTCAGGCGAGTACTCCATCGACGCGACCCGATTCTCTCCTGCGCCAATCCGGCACGTCCTCCCCATACTCTGACTCTGCTACGCGCGATCACACGCTCCGCTCACGTCTGGGAAGAGCTGGAAAAATCCGGTGTTCCGGATATTCGCGGCGTCTGGTCTCACGAGCCCGGCCCGCGCCAGTTTACCGTGGTTGCGATTAAGCAGCGCTATCCGGGGCACGCCAAGCAAGCCGGGCTGATCGCATCGCAATGTTTTTCGGGCGGATACCAGAATCG
>Ga0075434_100005261_pt1 | contig 11760 bp, 12 predicted proteins | sample RhiMethybrSRZTD3_FD_75298 | JGI IMG/M metagenome (GOLD analysis project Ga0075434, IMG submission 75298) | Populus rhizosphere microbial communities from Tennessee, USA - Rhizosphere MetaG P. TD hybrid SRZTD3 | ecosystem: Host-associated > Plants > Roots > Rhizosphere > Soil | place: USA... | reverse complement strand
ACGACCGGCCGGAACGCAAGGGCGAGGAGCAAAAATGCCCCATTTGACTGGGCCAACACCGAGGTCAAAGGCCGGGGCCAACCGGCGCCAGGTGCTGGGCGCGTTTTTGCGCGGCGCCGGCCTCATCGCCGCCCCCGCGCTCGCCCGAGCCCAAAGCCCCCTCGTCGTGCGCTTCGTGCAACAGCGCGGCCTGCTCTATATCCCGGTCGACGTCATGGTCAGCGGCGGCATCCTGCAGCAGGAGGCGACCAAGCTGGGTCTCGGCAAGGTCGAGGCGACAGCGACGGCCTTGAGCGGTCCCGGCCCAGTTCTCGATGCCATTCTGTCCGGCGCGGCCGACTACGGGACCGCGGCCCTGCCGTCCTTGCTCACGGTGTGGGAGAAGACGCGCGGCAGCGCCAACGAGGTGAAGGCGGTCGGCGCCGTCAGCAACGGCGCCATGACGCTCTACACCATCAATCCCAACGTCAAGACGCTGGCGGATTTCGGCGAGCAGGATCGCATCGCCGTGCCCACGGTGCGGCTTTCCTTCAATGCCATGATGCTGCAGATGGCGGCCGAGCAGTTGTGGGGCGACCCACACCGCCTCGAGCATTTGACCGTGGCGCTCGGCCACCCCGACGCGGTGACGGCGCTCTCGGCGGGCTATGGAAAGGCCACGGTCACGGCCCATATCGCCGTGCAGCCGTTCACCGATCGCGGCCTGAAGCTGCCGGGCGCGCACGTCATCACCGACAGCCGCAAGGTGTTCGGCGGTCCGCTCACCCAGATCACGCTGTTGGCAAGCAAGCAAACCAAGGAGAAGAATGCGGTCCTGTTCCAAGCTGTGGCCAATGCGCTCGAGGCCTCGATCAGGGTGGCTAACGCCGACAAGCGCCAGGCCGCCGCGCTCTGGAAGGAGGTGCAGAAGGCACCCGAGAGCCTCGATGATCTCGTCGCCCAGCTGAACGACCCCGGTTTCGAATTCACCGCGCGGCCACAGCGCATCGGCCACTTCACAGCCTTCCTCAATCGCATCGGCACGCTCAAGACCAAGGTGCAAGACTGGAAGGAGCTGTTCTGGGAGACGGCGCATCAGCAGCTGGGCGACTGAGCCGCCGCGCGCTACGGCCGCTCAGGGCCGATCCAGAATTGCCGCGGCCCAATCTCGGGGGGGAACCCGATGCCCGACCCCATCGTTGCTGTTAAGGTTTACGGGTTTCAGGTGGGAGGCGGTGATGGGTGTGTTAGCGCGGCACGCGTTTTTCTCTGCCCTGCTGCCATTTTTGCTGGCTGCGCCGCTTGCGCCAGCAGGCGCCGCCGAAGAGGGCTTGTCGTCGGCAGCCGCAGTCAAGCTAGAGAGCGTGCTTGGGCGCGAGGTGACGACATCGCCAGATGGCGATGCCGGCCGCGTCATTGATTTGTTGGTGGACCGTGAGGGCACCGTGCGCGCCGCCGTCGTGGAGTTCGGCGGATTTTTAGGTATTGGCACGCGCAAGGTCGCCATCGAATGGCCGGCGTTCCGCTTTTACGGACGCAGCATTGGCGTTGACGTATCACGCGAGCAAATCCGCACGGCCCCCGACTATAAGGGGACCGACTCCACCTCGCTGGTCCGGGCAATCAGCGATTAAGGCAAGCCCGAACAGGAGGCCTGTCTCCTTCAGCCCCGTGCGAAAGGGTCTTTGCGGTGCCATCCGCCTTGCGAAGAAGTGAACGCGGTCTTGACTGGTTCACCTTCTTCGTGGCCGACATCCAGACGGGGTTTGGTCCGTTCCTCGCCGTCTATCTCACCACGCAAAAATGGAACCAGGTCGATATCGGTCTGATCCTTGCCATCGGCAGCCTGGCGGGTCTTATGAGCCAGCTGCCCGCCGGCTGGCTCGTCGACATGGCCCCGTCAAAGCGCCGCGCCGCCATGCTGGCGGTCCTGGGCATCGGCATCAGTGCCCTGATGATCGCGCTGTTGCCGTCGTTCCTCGGAATTCTGGTGGCCAAGCTCCTGCACGTGGCCTCGAGCTCGGTATTGGGACCGGCGATCGCCGCCATAACGCTTGGGCTCGTCGGCCACGCCGCGGTTGGCCCGCGGCTCGGCCGCAACGCACGCTTTGCCTCGATCGGCAATGGCTTGGCCGCCGGCCTGATGGGGGCAACGGGCTATCTCGTTTCGCCGCAGGCGGTGTTCCTGGTGACGGCGGCGCTGGCGTTGCCGACCTTGCTGGCGCTGGGCCAAATCCGCGAGAGCGACATCGACCCGAGCTTGGCCGACGGTGGCCTGAACGGGCGCACGGCCCCGCTGGCAACGGCGCCCGTCGCTATCGGCCGCTTGCTGCGCAAACGCTCCCTCGTGGTCTTGACCTTCGCCTTGTTTCTGTTTCACGCCGCCAATGCGGCCATGCTGCCGCTGGTGGGAACGGAAATGGCCATGCGCTCCGACCGCGTCGTGCTGCCGTTCGTCGGCATCGAAATCAGCATGGGACAGTGGGCGAGCGCCCTGGTGGCGCTCTGCATCGTCGTGCCGCAGCTCGTGGTGGCGGCGATCGCCCCCGGCGTTGGCCGGCTCGCTGTGGCGCGAGGCCGGCGCCCCGTGCTGCTCCTGGGCTTCGCCGCCCTGCCGGCGCGGGCGGCTATCCTGGCCATTAACAGCGATCCCTGGGTGATCGTGGCGGCGCAGATGCTGGATGGCATCTGCGGCGCCGTGCTCGGCGTGCTCGTGCCGCTGTCGCTCGCCGATATCGCCCGCGGCACCGGCCGCTTCAATTTGGCGCAAGGCGTGGCCGCCAGCGCCACCGGCATCGGCGCGGCCACCAGCACGGCCGTTGCGGGCTATCTAGCCACCGCCTTCGGCAGCGGCACGGCCTTTCTGGGCCTCGCCGGCACCGCGGCTGCGGCCTTCATAACCCTTCTGGTTGCAATGCCCGAAACTGCACCCAAAGACGCCAATGGTCTGGAAGCGAACCGAACGGACGGTGCGACGTTGTGAGGGGCAAACGGCGGCCAATCCGGACCTCAGGGGAGTGCTGGTCCTGGTAGACCTTGCGACATTTGCCGAACGGCCCATTGCCTTCTTTTTCCGCTACGTGCGGCGGCGGATGACGGCACACGCCGTTATCCTCGGCGCCGTCAGCGCCGCCGTCCTGTGCTCGATCGTCACCCAGTACGCGGTAAAGCTCCTGGTTGATACTTTATCGGGGGCGCCGCGCAGTCCGGATGCCGTCTGGCACGTGTTCGTGCTGCTGGTGGCGCTCATTACCGCCGATAACCTGTTGTGGCGGGTGGCGAGCTGGGTGGGCAACTCGACCTTCGTCAGCGTCACCGGCGACATCCGCCGCGATCTCTTCCGCCATCTGACGGGACATGCGCCGAGCTATTTCGCCGCCGCCTCGCCCGGCGCGTTAACCGCGCGCGTCACCGCGACATCGAACGCCCTTTTTACCGTCGAGAACATGCTGGTGTGGAATGTGCTGCCCCCGTGCATGGCCACCGTTTGGGCGATCGCCTTCGTCGGCACGGTCAGCCTGCCGATGGCGGCAGGCCTGGTGGTGGTGGCCGCCCTGGTGATCATCACCATGGTGCACAAGGCGGCGGCGGGTAAGCCGCTGCACCACGAATTTGCCGATCGCGCCGCCGCGGTGGACGGCGAGCTGTCCGACGTGGTCGGCAACATGGCGATCGTCAAGGCCTTCGACGGCATCTCGCGGGAGAATCGGCGCTTCGAGGCGACCGTTGGCCAGGAGCTCGCGGCGCGTCAGAAGAGTTTGCGCTATCTCGAGTGCCTGCGCATCGGCCACGCCCTCGTCACCGTGGCGCTGACCATCGGCCTTCTCGCCTGGGTGCTGCTGTTGTGGCAGCAGGGCCGGGCGACCACGGGCGACGTCATTTTGGTCTGCACCTTGGGCCTGTCGGTGCTGCACGCCACGCGCGACCTCGCCATCGCACTCGTCGATGTCACCCAGCACGCCGCGCGTTTCGCCGAAGCCTTGGAAAAGCTACTGGTGCCGCATCAAATGCACGACCGGCCCGGCGCCAAGGCGCTGGCGCGCGGCGGCATCAGCCTGAAATTCGAGCGCGTAGCGTTCGGCTATCCCGACTGCCCCCGCTTGTTCAACGGCTTGGATCTTAAGATCGAGAGCGGGCAGAAGGTCGGCCTGGTCGGCGCCTCCGGCGGCGGCAAGAGCACCATCCTCGCCTTGATCCAGCGTTTCTATGATATCGAGAGCGGGCGCATCCTGATCGCCGATCACGACGTCACGGAGGTGACGCAGCAGAGCCTGCGCCAAGCCATCGCCGTGGTGCCGCAAGACATCTCCTTATTCCACCGTTCGCTCATGGAAAACATTCGCTACGCGCGCCCCGAGGCGAGCGACGAGCAGGTATGGGCCGCGGCCGCCGCCGCGCGCTGCGGCTTCATCGCCGACCTGCCGCAGGGTCTCGATACCATGGTTGGCGATCGCGGCGCGCGCCTGTCCGGCGGACAGCGCCAACGCATCGCGCTGGCGCGCGCCTTTCTCAAGGACGCCCCCTTGCTGCTGCTCGACGAGGCGACCTCGGCGCTGGACAGCGAATCGGAAGAGGCCGTACGCGAAGCCCTGGCGCGACTGATGCAAGGGCGCACCGTGCTTGCTATCGCCCACCGTCTCACCACCGTGCATCGCCTCGACCGCATCCTGGTGGTCGGGGGCGGCCGGGTGCTGCAGGACGGTGCCCCGCGCGAGCTTGCCGCACGCGCTGGACCCTACCGCAACCTACTCAAGGCCGAGATGCGCCAGCGCGGCGCGCGGCGCGCCGCCTGACCCACCGGCGCGGCCTCGGGCCTTCCGTCCCTTCCCGTTCGAGACTAGCTTGTGAGCCGCCGCCCGGCTTGGGCGGCGGCCAGCAGGGGTGTCCCGGCCATGGAAGCGAGCAAGGTCATCCTGGTGGTCGGAGCCGGCGATGCCACCGGCGGGGCGATCGCGCGGCGGTTCGCGCGCGCGGGCTACGTCGCCTGCGTGACGCGTCGCCACGCCGACAAGCTGCGCGACCTGGTGGCCGCCATCGAAGCCGAGTGCGGTCGTGCCCGCGCCTTTGGCTCCGACGCGCGCAAGGAAGAGGCCGTCACCGAGCTCGTCGCCCAAATCGAAGGCGAGGTCGGCCCCATCGAAGTCGCGGTCTTCAATATCGGGGCCAACGTGCGTTTTCCCGTCATCGAGACCACCGCGCGCGTCTACTTCAAGGTTTGGGAGATGGCCTGCTTCGCCGGCTTCCTGATGGGACGCGAGGTCGCCAAGGTCATGCTGCCGCGGGGCCGCGGCACCATCCTCTTTACGGGCGCCACCGCCAGCGTGCGGGGCGGTAACGGCTATTGTGCCTTTGCCGGCGCCAAGGCCGGGCTGCGGGCGCTCGCCCAAAGCATGGCCCGCGAGCTTTCGCCCAAGGGCATTCACGTGGCCCACGTCGTGATCGACGGCGCTATCGACACCGAATTCATCCGGGTTAACTTTCCCGATCGCGCCGCACTCAAAGACCAGGACGGCATCCTCAATCCGGAGGCAATCGCCGAGGTCTACTGGACGCTGTCGCAGCAGACCCGCTCGGCCTGGACGCACGAAATGGACCTGCGGCCCTGGATCGAAGCCTGGTGAGGCAAGCACGAGCAACGGAGGCAAGCGAAACATGCCAGCGAAGGTCGAATTTCATTTCGATTTCGGCAGCCCCAACGCCTATCTCGCCCACAAGCTGATCCCGCAGATCGAACAGCGCACCGGCGCGCGCTTCGACTATGTGCCGATCCTATTGGGCGGCGTCTTCAAGCTCACCAACAATCAGCCACCGATGGTGCAGTTCAAGGGTATCAAGAACAAGAGCGAGTACCAGAAGCTCGAGATGCGGCGCTTCATCGCCAAGCACGCCTTGAGCCGCTTCAAAATGAACCCGCATTTTCCCGTCAATACCGTGCAGATCATGCGCGGCGCCCTCGCCGCCGGTCCGCATTTTGCGCGCTATGTGGACGTCGTCTTCCAGGCCATGTGGGAGGATGGCAAAAAGATGGACGATCCCGAAGTGATCCGCACCACGCTCGATGCGGCGGGTCTCGACGGCCAAGCGACATTGGCGCGCATCGGCGCCCAGGAGATCAAGGACGCGCTCATCAAAAACACCGAGAGCTCGGTGGCTCGCGGCACCTTCGGGGCACCCACCTTCTACGTCGGGGAGGCAATCTTTTTCGGCAAGGACAGCCTCGGCGCGGTCGAGGAGGAAATCATCGCCCAGGGGTAGAGGGACGTTGAGGCCAAAGCCGAGCCGGCCCATCACATCTGGTCGTAGTCGACCACCAGGCGCTTCGAGGTCGGCACCGCCTGGCACGTGAGAATAAACCCGCGCTCGATTTCCCACGGCTCGAGCGAGTAGTTGGTGGTCATCCGCGCCTCGCCTTCGATGACCTTGGCGCGGCAGGTGCAGCACATGCCGCCCTTGCAGGAATAGGGCACGCGAATGCCCTGGGCCAGGGCGGCGTCGACCACATGACCGCCGGGGGGCACCACAAAGGCATGTCGCAGGCCGTCGAGGATGGCGATGGCTTCGGTGCCTTGCCGCTCGCTAGCGTGGTCCGTCTTGCCGGGCACCGCTTGGGCTGGCGCGGCCGCGGCCCGGTAGGCGCCGCCGCCAGCGGCAAAAAACTCATGGTGGACGCGCTCGCGCTCAACGCCGAGGGCGAACAGCGCATTGCGCGTTTCCTTGATCATCGAGCCCGGCCCGCAGAGAAAAAAGTGCGCGACCTCGCCTGGCTTGAACAGCGAAGTCCCCATGAGTTTGACCTTGTCGGCGCTAATGCGCCCTTCCAGCAGCGGGGCACCGGTCTCGTCATTGCGCGAGAGCACATGCAACAGCGTGAAGCGAGAAAGGTGCCGATCCTTGAGATCCTCGAGCTCTTGGCGAAAGAGCGTGCTCGCGGGGCTGCGGTTGCCGTAAACGAGGGTGAAGCTGGTGGCGGGCTCGCGCGCGAGCGCGTATTTGAGCATGGCGAGAATAGGCGTGATCCCGGCCCCGGCCGCGAAGGCCACGACCTGGCGTGCCTCTCCGCTTGCGGGCGGCAGCACGAAGCGCCCCGCCGGCGGCATCACCTCGAGAGTGGTCCCCGAGCCAAGCGTCGCCCGAGCCCAATGGGAGAAGCGCCCATCCGCAATGCGCTTGATGGCGATGCGCAGGTCCACTTCGTCGGGACCCGAGCAGATCGAGTAGCTGCGTCGCTGCTCTTCACCATTGATGTGGGCGCGCACGCCCAGATGCTGTCCCGGCTTGAACTGGAACAGGTTCTTTAGCGCCTCGGGAATACGGAAGCTGACCGAAATCGCCTCGGCCGTCTCGTGTTTCACCTCGGCGATGGTCAGGGGGTGGAAGTCGTGCATCAAGCGCCCGGCTGGTCAGATGCACTTGAAATAGTCGAAGGGCTCGCGGCAGGTCTCGCAGCGCCACTGGGCCTTGCAGGCCGTCGAGCCGAACTCGGCAATCTTTTGCGTCGTGGTCGAGCCGCAGCGCGGACAGGCGACCTTGACATCCTCGAACAGCCCTAGCGGCCCCGCCCGGCGCGCCGGTGGGGCAATGCCGAAGTCCTTGAGCTTGCGCCGGCCCGTCTCGGTGATCCAATCGCTCGACCAGGCCGGCGCCAGCCGCGTGACCACCTCTGCCTCGCTGAGCCCCGCCGCTGCCAGTGCCGCCTCCACGGCGAGCCGGATGGCGAGCGTCGCGGGGCAGCCGGTGTAGGTTGGTGTGAGCTCGACGATAAGCCGACCCGCCTCGACGTGAACGCCGCGCAAGATGCCGAGATCTTCCAGCGTCAGAACGGGGATTTCGGGGTCGACGACCGCTGCCACGACCGCCCGGGCACGCGCCAGCGCCGCTTCGGCAGCGTGCGGGTCCGTGAGCTTAGATGTGTGGGGCGGCCTGCGCATGTCCTCACCACGTGGCGCCGGGATGGGCGCGGTGCAAGACCTGCATTTCCGCGAGCAGGTGCCCCAAGTGCTCGGTGTGCTGCCCGGCCCGCCCCCCGGTTTGCATCCAGCCATCGGCCGGGCGGCTGAGCGTTGCCTCGGCGAGCACCCGGTCGAGGCTCGCCTCCCAGACCGGCTTGATCCTGCGGCGCTCAACCGCCAGCGATTGGGTGGCAAGGTCGCGCTCGGCAGCATCCATCTGGAACATTTCGCCCGTATACATCCACAGCTCGTCGAGCGCGGCCTGCGTTCGGCCGTGGCTTTCGGCCGTGCCGTCACCCAGTCGGATCACCCATTCCGCCGCATGGCGCAGATGATAGGCCATTTCCTTGCCGGCCTTGGCCGCGATTTCGGCCAAGCGCCGATCCTCCGAGCCAGCCAAGGCCTGAAGATAGGGGGTGAGAAAGGCCGCGTACAGCAGGTGGCGCACCATGCTGCTGGCAAAGTCGCCGTTGGGCTGCTCGAGCAACAAGAGGTTGCGGAAGGCATGCTCGTCGCGCAAATAGGCGAGCGCATCCTCATCGCGCCCGATACCCTCGATTTCCCCAGCGTAGGCGTAGTAAAGGCGCGCTTGGCCGATCAGATCGAGCGCCAGGTTGGAAAGCGCGATGTCCTCCTCCAGCGTCGGGCCGCGTCCGGACCATTCGGAAAGGCGATGGCCCAGCACCAGCGCGTCGTCGGCAAGGCCGAGGACATAGGCAACGAGCGCGGCCGTCGAAGCGTCCGGCGCGGCGCCGACGAGGCGGGTGGTGGTATCGATCATGGGTCTTGCCGCCCCCTGCTCGTGGCCCGGCGCGTGCGTGCCCGCAAATGCCTCACATGTGCCCGACTTCGTCGGGCACCGTATAGAAGGTGGGGTGCCGGTAGGGTTTGCTCGCCGTCGGCTCGAACAGGAGATCCTTGTCACCCGGATCGGAGGCGGTGATGGCATGCGAGGGGATCACCCAAATCGATACGCTTTCACCGCGGCGCGTATAGACATCGCGCGCCGCTTGCAGCGCCATGGTTGCGTCGGCGGCATGCACGCTGCCGCAGTGCTTGTGCGGCATGCCGGAGCGATTGCGGATGAAGACCTCCCAAAGAGGCATCGGTGTTTCGGTCATCGCCTCTGCTCTCATTCCGCCGCGTGCGCGGTTGCGCGTTGAGCGCGCGCACGTTTTTCCGCGTAGGCCAAGGCCGCCGCGCGCACCCAGGCGCCATCCGCGTGCCCGCCTCGGGCCCGCCCAATGCGCTGGCGGTTGCAAGGGCCCTCGCCGGCCAATACGCGCTTGAACTCGCTCCAGTCGATCTCGCCGGTGCGCCAGTGTCCGCTTGCGGCATCGAACGTGAGGTCGGGATCGGGGAAGGTCAGGCCGAGATAATGGCCCTGCGGCACGGTCGCATCGATGAACTTCTGGCGCAGGTCGTCGTTGGAAAAACGCTTGATCTTCCACTTCATGGTGTCGGCGGAATGCAGGCTCTCCTTGTCGGAGGGCCCGAACATCATCAAAACCGGCCACCAGAAGCGGTTGAGCGCGTCCTGGGCCATGTTTTTCTGCGCCGCCGTGCCGTTGCACAGCGTGACCATGATTTCGTAGCCCTGGCGCTGGTGGAAGCTCTCCTCCTTGCAGATGCGGATCATTGCCCGGGCATAGGGGCCGAAGCTGCAGCGGCAGAGCGGGATCTGGTTCATGATGGCGGCGCCATCGACCAGCCAGCCGATGGCGCCGATGTCGGCCCACGACAGGGTCGGATAGTTGAAGATCGAGGAGTATTTGGCCTTACCCGTGAGCAGCTGATCGACCATCTCTTCGCGCGCCATGCCGAGCGTTTCTGCGGCCGCGTAGAGGTAGAGGCCGTGTCCGGCCTCATCCTGCACCTTGGCAAGCAGCCCGGCTTTGCGGCGCAACGAGGGGGCGCGGGTGATCCAGTTGCCCTCGGGCTGCATGCCGATCACCTCGGAATGCGCGTGCTGGGAGATTTGCCGCAGCAAGGTGCGCCGGTAGCCCTCGGGCATCCAATCGTTGGGCTCGATTTTGTCCTCACTGTCGACCTTGGCCTGGAAGCGCAGCAGCCGTGCGGGGTCTTCGCTCCGCCCGCCGGTGGCGGCTTCCGTGCTGTTGAGGCCCTGCGTGTACATCGATCGTGACCTTTGGCGAATTGGCCCGAAGCGCCAGTATGCCACAGGTGGCGGTACGGGCGCGACCCCGGGACCGCCGCGCAGGATCCCTGCGCCGCGGCCCGCGACGTTGGCACCGCCGCCGGCAGCGGGGAGACACTGGCGGCGGTGGGCAAGGCAGCCTGACGCGGCGGGCTCAGCGCCCGAGCTCTTCCAGAAGTGTTGCCAACGCCCGCTGGGTGAAGGTTTGCATGTTGGCCTCGCGGTCGGCGCTGCCGGTTGCAAGCGTCAGGACGCGGCGCGTGGGCCCATCGACCGCCACACAGGCGTGCCCGGCCGGGTCGCCATAGCGGTTGCCGCTGGGACCGGTGGCGCCGGTCTCGGCGAGGCCCCAGCTGGCACCCATCCGCTCGCGCACCGTCCGCGCCAGCAGGGCCGCGTAGGGCTCGCTCGCCGAGCGGATGCCGCTCATGGCCTCGTCGGAGATCGCCAACAGTCCCCGGCGCGCCTGACGCGTATAGACGACGGCGCCACCCAAGAAGTAAGCGGAGGCGCCGGGCACGGCCAAGAGCGCCGCCGAAATCAACCCACCGGCTGAGGATTCCGCAACCGCAAGCGTCTCCCCGCGCGCTTTGAGCCTGGCCGCGATCGCCGCGGCGGCCGCCTCAATCCCATCCATGCCTTCGCCTCCGTGCTTGGGTTTTTCGCGTTCGGGGGCCGCGCGTTCAGCTGGCGCGGTTGGCTGCGTGGCGCCTGCCCGGCGGGGCTGCCCCGGTTGAGCGCCGCAGGCTTTGCGCCTATTTTTGCCAGCATGCAAGACAACCCCATCCACGTCATCGGCGGCGGGCTCGCCGGCAGCGAGGCTGCCTGGCAGATCGCTCGCGCTGGCGTCAGCGTCGTGCTCCACGAAATGCGTCCCATGCGCATGACCGAGGCGCACAAGACCGACGCCATGGCCGAGCTCGTCTGCTCCAATTCCTTTCGCTCCGACGACGCTGAAACGAACGCCGTCGGCCTGCTGCACGAGGAGATGCGGCGCGCCGGCTCCCTGATCATGGCCGCAGGCGATGCCCACAAGCTGCCTGCGGGCGGGGCGCTGGCCGTCGATCGCGACGAGTTCGCGCGGGCCGTGACGGACGCGCTCAGCGGCCATCCGCTGATTGGGATCGAGCGAACCGAGGTCGCCGGCCTGCCGCCGCCCGAGTGGGACAGCGTCATCATCGCCACCGGACCGCTCACCTCGCCGGCCCTCTCGGCCGCCATCCAAGAGCTGACAGGTGAGGGCGAGTTGGCGTTTTTCGATGCCATCGCCCCGATCGTTCATCTCGACAGCATCGACCCCGAGATCACCTGGCGTCAATCGCGCTATGACAAGGCCGGCCCCGGCGGCACCGGTGCCGATTACATCAATTGTCCGATGCGCGCGGCCGAGTACGAGGCCTTCGTCGCCGCGCTGATCGCCGCCGAGAAGACGAGCTTTCAGGCCTGGGAGGCCTCCACGCCCTACTTCGAGGGCTGCCTGCCGATCGAAGTGATGGCGGCGCGCGGCCGCGAGACGCTGCGCTTTGGTCCCATGAAGCCCGTCGGCCTCCGCAATCCCCATCGCAGCGGCGAACGCCCCTACGCCGTCGTGCAGCTGCGCCAGGACAATCGGCTGGGCACGCTGTGGAACATGGTCGGCTTCCAGACCAAGCTCAAACATGGCGAGCAGGTGCG
>Ga0075434_100005259_pt1 | contig 11763 bp, 13 predicted proteins | sample RhiMethybrSRZTD3_FD_75298 | JGI IMG/M metagenome (GOLD analysis project Ga0075434, IMG submission 75298) | Populus rhizosphere microbial communities from Tennessee, USA - Rhizosphere MetaG P. TD hybrid SRZTD3 | ecosystem: Host-associated > Plants > Roots > Rhizosphere > Soil | place: USA... | reverse complement strand
GTCTGCAGGAAATTCAACGGAAAAGCCGTTGATCCAACATGACCCGTTGGTACACTGCCGCCCCTATGATCAGATCGATGATAATGCTTAGCCTGCTGCTGGCAATCCCCACCACTTCAGACAATGCCAAGGCGCCCACGAAGCAGGAAATCATTCAACTGCGCACCACTGTGAAGAAGCTCGAAGACATTGTTGCCGAGCAACAGGATCGTTTGCAGGCACATAAGGTTGAAAGTGATAACCTCAAGAAACGGTTGAGTACGCTGGAGACGCGGATGGCTGATCTCGAGAACGCAGTCCACTCCGCAACTGCACGGCAGTAATACCTCAAGCACTTCCATCCGGACCCATTAGCACCGCTGATCAATAGACGATCTCGAAGAGCCGCGATACGTTAGCCCCTAACGCGAGATAACGGGGGCCCTGATGCATCGAAGCGCGATCCTTCTGTCGATTCTGGTCGGCGGCGCGATTTTACTGATGTTGTGCTACATCACAATTCCTGTCGTCGTGCTCGCCCACGGTGGCGGACTCGACCGGTTCGGCTGTCACCGAGACAACAAAGCTGGAAATTACCACTGCCATCGCGGACCGTGTGCCGGCAAGACGTTTGGGTCTCCGGAAGACATGATCAAATCGGCTTGCTCGAAGCAATAGCCGATCCGAGTAACTCTGGCGGTCGCAGAATCAACGCTTCTAGCCTTGCTCGTAGGCCTGCTTCAATTTCGCGATATCAAATTTCTTCATCTTCAGAAATGCCTGCGTCACCCGCGCGATCTTTTTCGGATCTTTGTCCTTCATCATTTGGGCCATCATGGTGGGAACAATCTGCCAGGAGAGGCCATATTTGTCTTTGAGCCAGCCGCACTGCTCTGCTTTCGGATCGGCTGAAAGCTTTTCCCAGTAATAATCGATCTCGTCCTGGGTATCGCAGTGCACCATGAACGATATCGCCTCGTTGAACTTAAAGAACGGGCCCGCGCTGATCAGCGTGAATTCCTGTCCCAGGAGTTCAATGGTGACAATATCAGCCGAGCCTGAAGGCGTGTCGTGGATGGTCGTGATGTTCTTTATTTTCGAGTTCGAGAAAATGGATGTATAGAACTGGGCTGCCTCTTTAGCTTCTTTGTCGAACCATAAATGGGATGTGATTCTTGCCATCTTTCTCTCCTTGGTAATTTGTCTTTCACTGGTAAGTCGAATCGCGCCTCCTCAAATCGACACGTCAACGAAAAAACAACAGGACAACAGCAAGACGCCAATTGCACGTGGATGTCTCAATGATACCCTGTGCGCGAAACTGGGAACTTTCCCAGTAACGTCAAAAGGAAGAACCATGGATATCGGTCAACACTGCCCTGTCGACGACAACGTGTGGAACAACACCAAACTCTTGCGTCTGGGCATTGAAATGGCGCACGGCAATGAATTCGCCGCATGCTTTCAAGGCATCAGCAGACTGTCCAATTCATCGCAGTCTTATGAATCCTCGCTGATCGAAGGCGAGGTTTTGCAGGATGACCCGAGCGACTACGCGAACGGCATTACACGGGATGTTTGCTTCGATGACGGCCGCGCGACGATACGTGTGAAGGATGGACGAGGATGGGGCCTTTACCGGGATTTCGTCGCAGATGCGGCAGGTTTGGGAATTGCCGGCGAGTTTTCCGGATTCAACAACGGATCGAATCAGCCGCTAGTGGATCGAACGGACTCGACCTACAACGTGCTTATCACGAGCAAAGGCGAGTATCCGACAACCGCAGCAATATATCTGCACGCTGCCTCCGGATACCATCACGGGCTGGTTGCTCGCGAAGACGCGTTTCCGGCCGGCGGAACTTTCCTGGCGCTCTACAAGTCGGGAACCAACGTTCCGGCGTTCGCCGTCGACCGGAACGGCAATCTCAGCTATGCGAATGGCCGCAAGGTTGTCGTGCGAAGGATCAACGGCTATGACTGCCTGACGTTGGAATGAGCCGTACTATTTGTTCATGACGGACGAACTTCTGTTGAACACTCCGTTCACTGCACTGGTGATGTTTGGAGCTGCGACCGCGATGGCGATGGCGACCAAGGCCAACATAATCGCGTATTCAACAATCGTAACGCCGTGTTGTTTGTTTTTCTTTTGCATAAGGGTCTCCTGGCCCAATCGTTTCCCGCTTTTAAACTGATTCAGCTGTTCCTGCTCACTCCAATACAGAGCGGTAACGGTCAGGACCAAAACTAAAAGCGGAAAAAGAATTACAAAAACGACGAGCATGGCGGCTCCCCACGAGCCTACTGCTGTCGCATTAGAAACACTTCAACTTATGGCTGTAAGAGGACAGAGACCGGAGAAAAAATACAGGATTCGGGGACGGAGGAAGAATCCAAGCTTCCGAATTACCGAATTCTAACGGCGTTCGGGGCTATTTCAGGTCAGAACATTTGCCATTGAGGCAACGATTGTTTTCCTCACACACGAACTCAAGGATGTTCCATGTCGGGTGAAGTTTCATTTGAAGGTCTACGGTCCATGGAGCCGTCCATATTTTCGGATCCTCGAACGTGATCTGGTAAGACAGAGTCACGGGATCGATGTACCGTAGCCGTTCGATCAGATGCATCTGATCGCTGTGCCAGCTCTGAGTCCCGCGTTCTGCTGTAGACACCTGGTTACCTGCATTCTGAGTCGCGTCGAAATGCCATTCCTTTAATCCAATCGTATCGATGACGAGCGTGTCGCCTTCCCATTTGCCGACGGAGTCTCCCATCCAAGTCGGCTCAATGTCCTTGCGGTGCGGACGGCCGTCGAGCGGAATGACGCGAACGAAATGCATATACTCCGTGATGTTCACGATGAATTTGGAATGTTGAACCCACTGCTGCGCGTACGGTGAAAGGATCTGACGTGTCAGGCCGTTCGGCAGACAGCGCTCCGTCGGGTCATCGAGCAACAGATTTCCACTGAGTTTGCGCGACATGAACGCCTGTCCTCCGGGAGTGAAAGGCGCCATTTTCTTGCGATCGTAAATTGTGATCCTCGGCTCATCTGTGTCTCCGGGCCCGACCTGGTGCGCAAAGCCGGGGCCGGCATACACACCGGTGAAGTCGGGCTTACCATCTGATGTGCGCGGTATGTCACGCCGAGGCGTAACCGTTTGTGCGCGGACGATTCGAGGGACAAAGGCGAAGACCAACAGCACACCCACCAGGGACGCGACCGAAAAATGGCGTGTCATATCAAACCTCTTTCCTGATTCGTTGAGGAACCTTATTGTACCCAGTCTCGTTTTAGCCCACTAATGCATGTTGTACGGTGCGAGGCGGTTTTGCGATATTACACGGCCGATGCGCGCGACACTTGATGTTTGTTCCCGCTCGCCGCGTGTTACTTTCTTTGTCCGATGGCCAAACTGTCCAAAGAGAAGCTCGATGCACTGAAGAGTGCATTCATCGATGACGCCATGAGTCCTGGAGATGCCGCAAAGAAGGTGGGAGTTTCCTACGGGACCGCTGTGCGGTATTACGAACTGTGGGACAAAGAGATAAGGAAGAGACGTGAGAAGCAACTCGTTCCGCAGATATTGGAATCGATGAAACGGCTGGGCAAGAAAAAACGCAAGTCGGTCTAAATGCTGCCGGGGACGCATTCCCAACTTTTCCTGGAACTCCGCGTTTGGATACTTCGTATTTGACGAATATGCTTATTTCGGTTCGGAGGATTCCATGAAACGAATTGTTGTCGTACTGGCGAGTCTGTTCGTGCTGTCTGCTACTGCCGCTTTCGCGGAAACGCGGACTTTGAACTTCACAGACTTCAATCAAATAGGTGTTGGTTCGGGAATGCGCGTGTCCATCACGCAAGGTGAACACTATCGCGTAGAAGCAACCGGAGACCCCAGGGACCTGGATCGCCTCAGGATCAAACAAAATCGAGATGTTCTCGAGTTCTCGATTCAATCACACTGGCTGGGCGGAACCCACACCGGGCCAATAATCCTCGACATCACTCTCCCTGCGCTCCGCAAGCTGAATCTTAGCGGCGGCACTCGAGGCAGCATCAACCAATTTGCACTCGATCGTTTCTCGGTCACCGTCTCCGGTGGTTCCGAATTACAAGGAAAACTAACCTCGGGTGATCTGGACCTGAATGCCTCGGGCGGAAGCAGGATCGTACTGTCCGGCGCGAGCAAGCGGTTGAACGTTGAAGGTTCGGGCGGGAGCGGACTCGAGGCCAAAGATCTCACTGTCACCGACGTCAAAGCGAGTCTCTCCGGAGGATCATGGGTGGTGGTAAACATGAGTGGCGGACTGGAAGCTCAGTTGAGCGGCGGTTCGCACGTGACGTACTACGGAAATGCCACGCTTGGGTCGATCGCCGCAAGTGGCGGATCGAGAGTTCGAAAAGGAACATAGGACGCATTGCTTCACGGTCAAAGACACCAGTGTCATTTTTGCAGGATCTGCGATACGCGTGGCGAACGTTGGCCAACAGCCCCGGATACGTGGCGGTTGCACTGTTGACGCTGGCGCTGGGTATCGGCGCGAACACCGCCATCTTTAGTTTTGTCGATGCAGCGCTGCTGAAACCCCTACCGTACGCCGATGCCGACCGCATCGTGCGTGTGCTCGAGAAACCTCCACAGGGAGAGCGCAATGGCATCTCGACCCTGAACTTCCTCGACTGGCAACGAGACAACACGGTATTTGACTTCATGGCTGCGCAGTCCGGGGGATCCATGACCCTCACTGGCTTCGGTGATCCCGTCGAGCTTAGATGCGGCCAAGTCTCTTCGCGTTATTTCGACATCTTCGGAATTCACGCAGCTCTGGGCCGCACCTTTCTTCCGGACGAAGACGAGGACGGCAAGGACCAGGTGGTGATCCTGAGTCATGTGCTCTGGCTGAACCAGTTCGGCGCGGACGCATCGATCATCAACCGCACGATCCTGCTTGATAACCGCCCTTACAAGGTTATCGGCGTGTTGCCCGAAGGTGGAGCCTTCGACCGCGCCTTCAACCAACTATGGCGGCCTCTTGTTTTCGAGCCATCCAGTATGACGCGTGACTTCCACTGGATGGGGTCGTTCGCACGCCTGAAGCAGGGCGTTTCGCTCGAAGCTGCCAGAGCAAACATGGACGCGATTGGTGCGCGCATCGAAAAGGAGTTCCCCGATTCAAATAAGGGCTGGGGAGTCATCGTAGAGAATTACGGCGAAACCCTGATCAATCCAAATCAAAGAACTGCACTGCTCGTGCTCCTGACGGCTACGGCAATAGTTCTGTTGATCGCAAGCGCGAACCTCGCGAATGTCGCCCTCGCCCGTGGCGTATCGCGTGAGCGAGAGGTCGCTGTCCGAGCCTCACTCGGTGCGGGTCGCTGGCGGCTGATCCGCCAGTTCCTCACCGAGAACCTCGTGCTGTCGATCTGTGGAGGTGTATTGGGCATCGCAGTTGGCTACGGAATTCTGAAGTGGCTTCGGACGTTGCTTCCTCCCTACTCGTTTGCCCGCGAGGTCGACATCACAATGGACACCCGTGTACTGCTGTTTGCGCTTGCGATATCCGCTGTCACCGGATTGTTGTTCGGCATCGCTCCGGCGCTGCACGCAGCGTCGCTCGATCTGGCGAACTCGATGAAAGAAGGCGGTAGAGGCTCAGTCGGAAGTGCGGCATGGAAGCGGATTCGCGATGTCCTCATCGTGGTGGAAGTTGCACTGGCATTCGTATTACTGGTTGGTTCCGGACTCATGATGCGCAGCTTTTTCGCTCTGATGACAGTCGATCCCGGTCTGGACGCGACCAACATCCTGACGATGGGATTGCCGATCGATGCGACACGATTTCCTGATCCCACAGCGTTGAACTTCTACCTTCGAGAGCTTCGCACAGCTGTCGAGGCTGTTCCGGGTGTCCGGGAGACGGCAATAAGCTGTGTGCCGCCATTGCAAGGAGTCTGTTGGGGCATGCCGATACAGGTGGCCAGTCATCCGATCGTCGATCGAGCCAACCGGAACGGCGCGTTGTTCAAGATTGTGAGTCCATCGTATTTTTCAGTCGTGCGCCTGCAGATGCTTCGCGGCCGGCCACTGTCCGACAATGACAGAAAGAACGCACCACCGGTCATCGTGATCAATGAACGTCTGGCAAAGCGCGATTTTCCAAACGAAGATCCGATCGGCCAGCGCATCCTTATACAGGAAATCGTCCCAGGCAAACATCAACTCGGACCGGAGATCCCATGGGAAATTGTCGGCATCGTGCGTGACGAAAAAGTCACCGGCCTCGCCGATGATCGGAGCGTGGTGATCTATGTCTCAAATGAACAAAGCCCGATGTACATCATTACGCTCAGCGTTAAAGCGAGCGTTGACCCGCTGGCTCTTCAGAGTCCAATTACAGCAGCAATCCACACCGTGAACAAACAACAAGCGGTAAGCAATGTGCGGACGCTTGGTTTGATCAAGGAAGAAACAATCGGTAGTAATCGTCTCCAATCCACGTTGATGGCCGTGTTTGGAACAGTCGCATTGCTTCTAACCACCGTCGGCATTTACGGAGTTATTTCCTATTCCGTTGCTCAGCGAACCTATGAGCTTGGAGTACGCGCGGCTCTTGGCGCTTCACCAAAGAATCTTTTATGGATAGTGCTGAGTCGCGGTTTGCTGCTGACATCTCTTGGTCTAGCCATCGGGCTCGCCGCAGCATTGAGTGCAACTCGGCTCATGACGACTCTTTTGTACGGAGTCGGACCGCGGGACCCGGCGACTGTGCTCGCCGTCGTCGTGATCATCATCGTAGTCTGCCTGGCCGCGTGTTACGTGCCGTCGCGGAAGGCTAGAAGAGTCGATCCTGTAGTGGCTTTCCGGTGCGAATGATACATTGTGGTTATGGCGAAAAAGAAGAAGGCAACGCGGAAAACGAAAATCACAGCACGCGCAAAGCAGTCGGCCGGACGCAAGATATCCGGCAAAAAGGTGCGTCTTGTAGCGAAGAAGAAACGATCATCGAAAGCTGCGTCGAAGGAGACTCGTAGTCCCGAGCCATCGACACTGGGCAGAATCTTCTCTGCAGCAGAGCAGCCATCGAAAAGCGGCATAGGCTCACGATCCGCGGGACAGTCGGGCGATCTACAAGGACTCTCGCGAAGGAAAATTGCGGACTCGGAAAGTGTTGAAGAGCTGGTAGAGGAAGGTCAGGCCCGTGAAGCCGCGGCCATAAGTGGCGTGGAAGATGCGCTCGACCCCGATCAAGGCGAGGTGCACACCCGGGAAGTTCCAGCCGACGATGTCCCAGAAGAGTACAGCGACGAGGATTGACGGCTCGCAAACGCCCGCAGACGGAGCGCGAGGTGCATCCGGCGTTTCGTTTCGTCTAAAAGAACATGGCTAACGAAGATATCCTGAAGAAACATTGGTATGAACTTTTCAACGAACTGAAGGAGCGCTGGCCAGACATCACTCAGGCAGATGTGGATTACATTTCCGGCGACCTGAAAAGGCTTATCGCGGTCGTTCAGCAACGGCGCCACATTTCTACCGATGCCGCCAGAGATGATGTGGATGATTTCTTTGGCCGCCTGCAAATCCATCAACGAGCTCTGTAGCAGGCGCAGGGGCGCATTCGGCTCAAACTGGAACGATCTTTGCAGACTTGTTATTAACAAGGGTCGTTCCAAATGGCCATCAACAGCATTAATCCCACGACCGGGGAACTGATTACATCGTTTTCCGCGCTTTCCCACTTACAGTTAGAGCAGAAGATCGAGAATTCGTGGAACGCGTTTCTGGAGTATCGGCGGAGGCCAATCTGGGAACGAGCGCGCATGATGAAGCGTGCTGCAGACATACTTGAAAGTGAAAAGGACACTTTCGCCCGCCTGATTACAACCGAAATGGGGAAAACCTTCCGGGCTGCCACTGAAGAATGCGCGAAGTGCGCCTGGGCTTGCCGATATTTTGCCGATACTGCGGAATGCTGGCTCGCCGACGAAGCTGTTAAGGCCGGTGAGGGCCGCGCCTTTATTCATTACGAGCCGTTGGGTCCCGTACTGGCCATCATGCCGTGGAATTTTCCCTTGTGGCAGGTGTTCCGGTTTGCGGCTCCGGCACTGATGGCAGGAAATGTCGGGCTCCTCAAACACGCATCCAACGTCCCGCAGTGCGCGCTGGCAATCGAGGATGTTTTCCGGCGCTCTGGCTTTTCAGAAGGCGTCTTTCAAACGTTGTTGATTGGAACGGATCAGATAAAGAGCGTCATTGAAGATCCGCGAATCGCGGCAATCACTTTAACCGGCAGCGAAGACGCCGGAAGCGAGGTCGCCAGCCACGCCGGCAAGCAAATCAAGAAGACCGTTCTGGAATTGGGAGGCAGCGATCCATTTATTGTCATGCCGAGTGCGGATCTCGAAATTGCATCGACAACTGCGGTGAAGGCGCGCACCACCAATAATGGCGAATCCTGCATCGCTGCCAAACGTTTTATCGTGGCCGATGCTGTTTACGATGACTTTGAACGCCGCTTTGTTGAGGGAATGGCGGGGCTGAGAGTCGGTAATCCCATGCATGAGACCACAGCGATCGGGCCTCTTGCGACTGAACAGTTACTTGAAGATCTCGAACTGCAGGTGCAGCGCCTCGTAAGTACCGGCGCGCGCGTGCTAACCGGCGGTAAAAGGATCGAACGGCCCGGCAATTTCTACATGCCGACGGTATTGACGAACATTGATCGGTCAAATCCAACGTATCGGGAAGAATTGTTTGGACCTGTTGCCATGTTGTTTCAGGTTGCGGATATCGATGAAGCAATCCACCTCGCCAATGAAACCCCTTTCGGACTGGCCGCGAGCGTCTGGACAAGCGATCCTGCTGAACAACAACGCTTCATCCACGAAATCGAAGCCGGCGTTGTGTTCATTAACAAAATGGTCGCATCGGATCCGCGTCTGCCCTTTGGCGGCGTGAAGCATTCCGGTTACGGGCGCGAACTCAGCGGGCACGGCCTTCGCGAATTCACGAATATCAAAAGCATCTGTATCGCTGCTTAGGCGCGAAGCGCATTTATTGTGGTAATTGCTTGCCCGATTTGGCGACAGCATCGGCCGCGCACCCGCGATGACCACAATTGCAGGGCACGTCGGCGGTCGGTCCGGCGTCCTCGCAAAGCAGACTGCAATATTTCTCACCTTCCGCGACCGGACAGCTACAGGTTGGTCGAAGACATTTGTGGGGGCGAGTCATGACTAACCGGCCTTCTTCAGCGACGCCGACTTTGAAGCGATACACTTCATGAGATCGTTCCAGGACTTATCGAACGCTTCGGCGCCTTCGCGCTGCAGCTGGCCCGCAAGCTCACCTACACTTATTCCGGCGCGCTCGAAATCCGTGAGCACCTCTTCTGCATCGCCGGCATCTCTCGGCATGATGTCCTTCACCTTACCGTGATCGGCAAATGCGAGCAGGGTTTTTTCCGGTATCGTGTTGATGGTGTCCGGCGCGGCCAGGGCTTCGATGTACATGACGTCTGACGCAGCGGGATCTTTTGATCCGGTACTGCCCCACAGTAAGCGTTGAAGGAGCGCACCGGATTTGGCGAGCTGTTGCCATCTGCTCGATTCAAGCAGGTCGCGATATGACTTGTAAGTGCGCCTGGCGATCGCAATTCCAAGGTGGTTCCGAAGTGTCTCTGGAACTTTCCCCGCGATGGCTCTATCCCAGCGGCTGATGAACACGGAAGCCACAGAATGGACGCTCGGGTTGAGTCCGGCGGCAATCCTTCGCTCAATTCCTCGCAGGTAAGCTTCTGCCGAAGCAATATATTGCTCTCGCGAAAACAACAACGTGACGTTCACCGGCACGCCGGCAAAGATGGATTCTTCGATTGCCGGAACGCCCTGAGGGGTACCAGGAATCTTGATCATCACATTCTGGCGCCTGGATTGATCGTGGAGTCGCGCGACTTCATTGATGGTCGCTTTCGTGTCGTACGCGAGTAACGGAGAGACCTCAAGAGAAACGAAACCGTCCAGGCCGTCTGTTGCATCGTAAATTGGACGGAAAAGGTCTGCGGCCTCGACCAGATCCTCTAACGCAAGTTCATAAAATAACTCTTCTCCAGACTTGCCCTGGCCAGTCATTCGCCGGATCGAATCATCGTAATAATTGCCTTTTCTAATCGCCTCATCAAATATCGTTGGGTTCGACGTCAGTCCAGTCACGGAAAATTCATCGCGGTAACGCGCGAGCGTGCCGCTCCTTAGAAGTTCGCGGCTGATGTAGTCCAGCCAAAGACTTTGACCAAGATCATGAAGCTGTTGTGTCGCTTTCATGGCTCCTCCTTTCACTGCAGCAATCGCCCACTGTCTTGTAGGACGCCGGCTGACGTCTTAAATGGGATCACCATTTTGTAGAACAATCCCAGTACCATTTGTCGAAACGCACTACGAACGCGGTTAATTTGGTTCGTGATCTGCTCTTTAATAAGGAGGACGAACTATGCCGGAGCGCCTGTATTCGCACATCATTCTGGGTGGTGGTTTGACAGGAGCCGCGGCTGTCGAAGGCATTCGCCAGCACGACGCAAACGGCTCGATTCTTCTCATGAGCACGGAACCCGACCTGCCATACGATCGCCCACCACTGTCCAAACAACTGTGGACCGGCGCGAAGCGAGTTGAGGAGATTTTCGTACAACCGCAGTCGTTTTACATAGATCACCGGGTTGATCTGAGGCTCAGAACAGAAGCGGTGCAACTGGACGTGGCGAGTCACACGCTGCGCGACCGTGCCGGAAACACATATCGATACGACAAGCTTTTGTTGGCCACCGGCGGAACACCACGGCGGCTGACGATCCCTGGCGGCGACCTGAAGGGCATCAGCTATTACCGCACGCTGAATGACTATCATCAAGTGCGCGCTGCCGTCGCACCGGGGAAATCCGCCGTGGTGATCGGCGGCGGGTTTATCGGCTCGGAAATGGCCGCGGCACTGTGTATCAACCGAATGGCCGTGACGATGATTTTTCCCCAGCAATGGCTTGTGTCGCGCGTTTTCCCGGAACCGTTGGGGCGTTCGCTCACGGATTATTACCGTTCAAAGGGCGTAACCGTCCTCGCCGAAGACGTACCGGCCTCGATTGAGCAGAACAGCAACACCTACGTAGTCCAGACGCGCGGCGGGCGGCAGGTTCGCGCGGATCTGGTCATTGCGGGCATTGGTATCACGCCGAATGTCTCGCTGGCCGAGGCTGCGGGACTGAAGACGGGCAACGGAGTTATCGTGGATCAGTTCCTTCAAACGTCGAATCTCGACGTGTACGCGGCGGGCGACGTGGCGTTTTTCCCTGAAGACGTTTTGGGACCGCGCCGAATTGAACACTGGGACAACGCTATCAGCCAGGGCAAGCACGCCGGCCGAAACATGGCTGGAGCGCATGAGCCGTTCACGGAAATGCCATATTTCTTCTCCGACCTTTTCGAATTCGGTTACGAGGCAGTCGGCGAAGTTGAGAGCCGGCTCGAAACTTTTGCCGACTGGCAGGAGCCGAATAAAACTGGTGTTATTTACTACCTCAGCAATGGCCGAGTCCGTGGCGCGATGATGTGCAACGTGTGGGGAAAGGTCGATGCTGCCCGCGAGCTGATTCGAAAGGGAGTCCCCATGCAGGTTCAGGACCTGCACGACGCCATCGCGTAATTCACGCTCATCAAGAACTGTTGTTGCCGTCGAGCAACTTGTTTCGCAACTGCCGTGTGTATTCACACAACGGCTGCAT
>Ga0075434_100005257_pt1 | contig 11765 bp, 6 predicted proteins | sample RhiMethybrSRZTD3_FD_75298 | JGI IMG/M metagenome (GOLD analysis project Ga0075434, IMG submission 75298) | Populus rhizosphere microbial communities from Tennessee, USA - Rhizosphere MetaG P. TD hybrid SRZTD3 | ecosystem: Host-associated > Plants > Roots > Rhizosphere > Soil | place: USA... | reverse complement strand
CTTCAGGAAGAGCTGTTCGGCGGGCACATGGGCGGCGAGTGGTTCTTCCAGCACGTCGAGCAATTGCTCGCGCGTCCGGACTCCGAGGCGCTGGCGGACCTGCTCGAGGTGCATCACCTCTGTCTCTTGCTGGGCTTCCGCGGTCGGTACGGGCTCGATGATCGTGGCGCGCTCCACGCGGTCGCCGCGCAGCTCGACGACCGGGTGCGGCGCATGCGCGGTGCACCGGGAGACCTGGTGCCCGCATGGCGCCCACCTAACGATACAATTGCCGGGCGCGATCCCTGGATCCGCCGTCTCGTCATCGGGCTCGCGGCCAGCGTCGTCCTCGCCGCAACCATCTGGGGCGCCGCGGCGCTCTCCCTTCGCGGCTCCGCCCGCAACGTCGAGGTACTCGCGGCGCCGCGGTCCGGGACCAACTGACCGCATCGTGCCGTTCGCCCTGTCACTGGCCTAACGCCCATGGCTCGCAGTAAATCCACCCGCTGGTACGCCGCCCTCGCCGTGCTCGTGGCGTTCATCCTGCTCGCCTGGCTCCTCGGCGGCGTGGTCCCGCTCACCGATGGTGAACGGGTCGCGCTCCGCGTCGGCCTCATCGTGCTCGGGTTGGTCGCGGCCGTCGCGCTGCTCTGGTTCCTGCGCCCCGTCGACGAGCCAACAGTCGCCGCCGCGCCCGGACGCGACGACGCACTCGCGGCGGTTGCCGCCGCGCGGGCGCGACTGCCCCGTGGCGCGTTCGACGCGAAGCCGATCGTGCTCGTGCTCGGCTCGCAAGGAAGCTGCAAGACGACCGTCGTTACGCATTCGGGGACCGACCCGCAGCTGCTCGCCGGCGACGCTCCGCCCGCAAAGGGGGAAACGCCGAAGTCCACAGCGAACGCGAACGTCTGGCTGGTCCGCGACGCGGTGCTCGTCGAAGCGGGTGGCGACGTGCTTGCCGACGCGTCTCGCTGGCGCCGATTCGTTCGGGCGCTGCGCGGTCCTCGCTTCGCCGCCGCCTTTGGTCGCGGCACCGCCCCGCCCCGCGCCGCGGTCGTCTGCGTGAGCTGCGACCACTTCTATACCGGCGCTGCCGGCGAGCACCTCGAAGGACTCGCCCGCCTAACGCGTGAGCGACTCAGCGAGGCCGCGAAGGAGCTTGGCGTCGCGTTGCCCGTGTACGTGCTGTTCACGAAAGCGGATCGCATTCCGCACTTCGAGGACTGGGCCGCGCCGTTCACGAGCGACGAGATCCGCACGCCGCTCGGCGCCGCGCTGCCGTTCGACAACGCCGCGGCGCAAGCCGGCGCGCGCTCGAGCGCGGCCGGCGCATACGCCGAGCGTGTGACGCCACGCCTCGATGCCGCGATGGCCGGTATCGTCGCAGCGCTCGCCGCGCGCCGAGGCCAACTGCTTGCCCGCGAGAGCGTGGCCGAGCGGCGACTCACGGGATACGAGCTGCCTCGCGAGATGGGCAAGGTGTCCGCGTCGCTCTCCCGCTTTCTCATCGAGCTGTGTCGGCCGATGCACCTGGGCGTCAGCCCGCAGCTCCGTGGGTTCTACTTCGTGGGTGCGCGGCCAATTCTCATCTCCGATGTGGCACCGGCCCCCGCCGCGAGAGTCGCGCCCGCGCCGATGGGAGTCCCCGACGCGACTCGCGTGTTCGCGTCGGGCGGCGTGGCAGCCGCACAGGCCGCGGTGTCGTACACGCGTCCGGCGTCACGCCGTGTTCCGCAGTGGGTGTTCCTCGATCGGCTCTTCCCCGAGGTCATCCTCGCCGACCGCGGTGCCGCGACGGCAGCACGCGGCGGAATGCGAGTCGCGCGCGTTCGTCGCGCGCTGCTCGGCGCAGCGATCGCCGCGGCGCTGATCGTAGCGGCGGCCGTAACGCGCTCGTGGGTCGGTAACCGGTCGCTGGCCAACCGCGTGAACACCGCGGCCGCCGGCGTAGCCGCCTTGCCGGTCGTCGCTTCGCCGGGAGGTGCCGTCACGTTCCCATCGATCGACGCGCTGAGCCGCCTCGACGCGCTTCGTGCGACGCTCGATACGCTCGGCGAATATCGCGCCAGCGGTGTGCCGATGCGCCTCGGCTGGGGACTGTGGCGCGGTGATGAGTTGCTTGCGGGCGGTCGTCGCGTCTGGCTCGACGGATACCGACGCCAACTGCACGCCGCGGCCTGGAGCGCGCTCGTGGATTCGCTCCGTGCGCTGCCCGCGCTTCCACGACCCACGGACGACTTCGGGCGCGATTACGCCATGCTCAAGGCGTATCTCGTCATGACCAACGAGTCGCCGCGAAGCACGCCGAGGTTTCTCGCGCCGGTGCTGATGACGAGCTGGGCTCGCGGACAGGCGCTGGACGCCGACATGACAGCGCTCGCCCGCCGGCAGTTCGAGTTCTACTCTGCGGAGCTCGCGCGGGCCAACCCGTGGCCGCAGGCTGCGGACGGCGGCGTGGTGCGCCGCTCGCGCGATTTCCTGCGCCGTTTCTCGGGCGCCGAACAGATCTATCAGAGCATGCTCAGCCAGGCGAACCAGGCGGTCCCCCCGGTCAAGCTTGCCGAAGTGGCCGCGCTGGCGCCCGGCGTGGTCGCCGCGCCTAACGAGATGCCTGGCGCCTTCACGGCCGCCGGATGGGCACAGATGGAGAACGCCTTCCGCAACGCCGATCCGTACTTCGAGGGCGAGCGGTGGGTCATCGGCGATTCGGCTGCCGCCCTGACGCAGGATCGCGAAGCAGTAATCGCCGAGCTGCGCCGGCGATACCGCGGTGACTACGTGCAGCGGTGGCGGGCGTTCGTGCGCGCCACGTCGGTCGTGCGCAGCGCGTCCGCCCGCGACGTCGCGCAGAAGCTAGGCATACTCGGCGGCGCGCAGTCGCCGCTGCTCGCGATACTGGCGCTCGTCGCGCGCAACACGGCGGTCGACTCGGCAATGGCCGCAGCGTTCCAGCCCGTGCACGCCGTCACGCCGCCGGGACCGCCCGACAAGTTCGTGTCCGACGCGAATCAGCAATACGTCAACGCGCTCGTGGGAGCGCAGGCCGCCGTCGAACAAGTGACCAACATGCCGCCGGTGGTGGACACGGCCAGCGCGCAGAGCATGGCGCAGGCGGCACAGCAGGCGCTCGGACCCGTGACCCAGGCGAAGGTCGCGGCACGGCAGCTCGCGCAGAAGTTCGCGGTCGACACGGCGGCCGTGCAGGTCGGTCCTCCGGTGGCGGCGCTGCTGCTCGCACCGATCGACGGCGCCGAAGTGGCGCTGCGCACGGTTGCCGCAACGCGCCCGCCCTCCGGGCCGAAGGTGGCGGCGGCGCCCGCCGGAGGCGGTGGAGGCGGCGCGGCTCCTCCCCCTCCACCGGGCGGTGGGCCAGCCGCCCTCGCGGCCATCCTCAACGAGCGCGGCAGAGCGCTGTGCGCCGCCATGACGCCGTTGCTCGCGAAGTTCCCGTTCAATCCCGACGCGACGGCCGAAGCGTCGATCACGGATGTCGTTGCCATGCTGGCGCCGGGGAGTGGCGCGCTCTGGGCGTTCCATCAGGAGCGTCTCGAGCCCCTGATGGAGAAGCAGGGCGCGCAGTGGGTGGAGAAGCAGGGTGCGCCGGTCGCTCTCTCGGCTCCGTTCCTTCAGTTCTTCAACCGGGCGGCCACGGTGTCGGCGGCGCTGTTCGGCGGCGCGCCGGAGCCTCACCTGGAGCTGACGGCGCGCGGTGTGATAACTCCGCAGGTATCGCAGATAACGCTCTCGCACGGGTCCTACGTGGCGCGGTTCGTCAAAGACACACCGCCCGCGCAGTTCGTCTGGCCGGCACAGTCCGGCCGCGATGCGCGGCTTATTGCCAAGGTGGGAAAGAGCGATCTGCTGGCCGGAGAGGCGACCGGAGACTGGGCACTCTTCCGCCTCGTGTCCCGCGCGACCAAGGCCGAGGGGAGTGGCACGTCGGTCCGCGCCGAATGGACCACGCAGCAGACGCACGGGGTTCCGGTGGCGGTGGAGTTCGTCGTTCGGGGCGGCTACCCGCTGCTGCAGCGGGGGGCACTCGGCGGAATGAGCTGCGTGTCGCAGGTCACGCGTTAGGCTCCGCGGGCCGCGGGCTGGTCCACGACGTCGAGCGCGGTGTCGATCTCCGCGCACAGGCTACGTACGCGGTCCGCCTGCCGGGCCACCGCGACCGGCCCGCCGGTGCTCACGTTTCGCAACAGGCAGAGCTGAGCCCACAGGCCGCGCAGCAGATAGAAAAGGTGCGCGCTGCGCTGTGAGGCGACCTCCTGGCGCCCCTGCATGCGACGAACGACGTCGAGCTGGTGTCGCAGGAGGTCGCGCAGCTCACGGCGCTCCGCGCTGTCTTCGTCAGGCGACTCGTCCAGCGCGCTGAGGTGCAGCGTTAGGCGCTCGACCTCGCGCGGATTCGCGTCACGCCTGAACGACGCGCCGTCGCGGTCGCATCGCTCGATCTCGCGACACAAGCGCTCAGCCACGGTGCACGTCATCGGTCCCACGTTCCCCGCGTCGGCATCGAGCAGCGCGACGACATCCTGAATCGCGCGGAGATGATCGGCGGGAGCGTCACGGTCCGGCGGCCTGACACTGCCCGTGCGCGGGTCGAGCAGTCTGGCGACGCGTGGCACGTTCCAGATGGGCGCCGGCGACGTGGCGCCGAACAGCACGCGGGCTCCCTCCGACAGCGTGAGCGCTCTGCGTGAAGTCCACCGGAAACCGCCCGTCACCACGAGCGCGGTGCCGAGCACCAACGCGACCTCGGCGGCGAGGAATACGTCGATCCCGCCGAGGCTCGCTGACTCAATGCGACGAAGGGACAACCATTCCGGCATGAGGATCAACAGCGGCAGGCCAATGAAAAACGTCGTCAGCGCGAGGCGGACGAAGCGAGCCGGCCAGGGCAGACGTGGCCAGATGTCATGCGGTCTGCGAAGCGCACGCGGCCACCAGAGTCCCCACCACTCCGGCGGCCAGGACGCGATCCGCGCGAGCTCGATCAACCGGAGCCCTTCACCCCCGATGTTCCACACGTGGAGGACAAGTCCAACCGGAACGAGCAGGGCGACGAGCATGAGCAGCGTGCGATTCAGCGGCGATCGGAGCCCAACGAGTGCCAGGGCAGTCCACGCGACCGCCCACGTCACCGCGTAGGGCGCAAAGCTCGGCAGGTCGCGGACCGATTCCGGCAACGTTCGCGCTGCGTCGTCGTCGGTGCAGCGCGAGAGGGCTTCTCGCAGCTCACGCGCGGACGGCCACCGCAGCGCTGGCTCACGTGCCAGGCACCGCGTGACTACCGACGCCAGGTCCGCCAACACCGTTGGAGCGACCGTCGTCAACGGGACGGGATCCTGCGTGAGTCGCTGCAGGATGAGCTCACTCGTGGTCGTCCCCGCGAACGGTTCCCGACCCGCGAGCATCGTATACGCCACCGCGCCGAGCGAGTACAGATCGCTCCGCTCGTCGACGTCGGCCGAGGCGATCGCCTGTTCCGGCGACATGAAGTGCGGCGACCCGACGACGATACCCGTAAGCGTTAGGCTGTCATTCCCGCCGGTGAACTTCGAGATGCCGAAGTCGGCGAGAATCGCCCGACCCGATTCGTCGTCGAGCAGGATGTTGGATGGTTTGATATCGCGATGCACAACGCCATGTCGATGTGCCCAGTCCAGCGCGTCCGTGAGCTCGGTGAGAATGCGGCGGGCGTCGCTGGACGACAGCCGGCCCTCGAGCCGAAGCCGGTCGGCGAGCGACTGGCCCCGAACATAGCCCATGACGAAGTACCAGATGCCGCCGCTCTCGCCGAACGTGTGCAGAGGGAGAATGCCGGGGTGAAAGAGGTGCGCGGCGATTCGCGCTTCGCGACGGAAGCGCTCGCGGCCTTCCGCCGCCTCGGCGAGATCCGGTCGCAGCACCTTGATGGCGACGAGCCGGTCGAGCGCCGGCTCGCGCGCGAGAAACACGGCTCCCATCCCGCCAGTGCCGAGTGGACGGAGGATCTCGTAGCGATCGCCGAGCGTCTGCTCGATGGCCGCGCGCAGCATCGCCTCGGCGTCGATCGCGTAGCTCGCGCTCGCAGCCGCGACCGCGGCGCGAGCGGCCGGAAGGCTATCGTCGCCCCCCGCCGCAACGATCAGAGACTCCACTTCGCGTCGCAGCTCCCGGTCTGCTCCACACGCGTCGTCGAGGTACGCGCCGCGATCCGCGGGCGGCCTTTCAAGCGCCGTCGCGACGACCGCCTTGATCTCCTCCCAGCGCCCAGCCGTCACGATCGCGCCAACTCACGACGCAGCCAGGCGCGGGCCACGACCCATTCGCGTTTTACCGTCGCCGGCGAGATGTGAAGCGCCTCGGCGGTGCTTTCGATGTTCAAGCCGGCGAAGTATCGGAGCTCGACGATGCGCGCCTGACGCTCGTCGAGCTCTGCGAGTCGTTCGAGCGCTTCGTTCAGGACGAGCACATCGACCGGGTCGCCGGCGGCAGACGAACCCGCTGCCGCATCGGCGTCGTCGAGCGCGAGCGGCCGCACGCCATCGCCGCGCTTCCGCGCTCGGCGCCGGCGCGCGTGGTCGACGAGGATGCGGCGCATCAGCTGCGCCGCCACGCCGAAGAAGTGGGCGCGGTTGCGCCACTGGACCCGCGACTGGTCGATGAGGCGGAGATACGCCTCGTGCACCAGTACCGTGGCCTGAAGCGTCACCTCATCCGACTCGCGCCGCATCGCCCGCGCTGCCTGGTGGTGCAGCTCGGCATACACCGCGGAGAAGAGCTGCTCGCTGACACCATGGTCTCCCTCACCCCACCCGATGAGAAGTCGAGTGACGTCAGGTGAGGATGCTGCCGACGAGTTCGAGCCGTGGAACGTCGTCATGGTGCACCACCGCAGCCGTGACAGGCCGCCAGGACCGCCCTTGCCGACGATATCGGTGGTCGGCTCACCCGTCAAGCAACCGCGACTCGGGCTGGCCCGGAGGAACCGGACAGTGGTGAGCCGCCGCGCGTCGCGGTCGCTCCGGCGGGTGTGCGATGACGATCGATGGATCGTGACGGGGGCGGGAGCCCGCAGTCAGACACCGTCATCATCGCTCGCGCACTGCGATCGAAACTGCCGCTGTGACGTCGCGCACGCGCGTTGCATGCGTCTGACCGCCGTACAAACATTCCCGTAGTCACCGGCGCTCCTTCTGGAATCGTCGGCGGCGGTCGTCGCTTGCTCGCTCGCTGATCCACCCAAGCCGCAAGACCTTACAGTGCTCGCAGCACACTCCGAGAGGACTCGCCGATGCTCCGTATCTCCTTAGTTGTCCTGGCGGCAATCGCGCTTTCCGCATGTCAGGATGCCGTCGCACCGACACCGCAACATGCCGCGCCCGCACCACAGCTCAGCATCGCGAGCACCGACGATGACGTGTCCGAGTCGATCGCGGGGAAATACATCGTGGTGTTCAACGATCGCGTGCAGGATGTCCCGGGATTGGCGCGGGGGCTCACCGCGGCGCACGGCGGATCGCTACGCTTCACGTATCAGCGTGCCCTTCACGGGTTCGCGGCGGACCTCCCCGAGCAGGCAGCGGTGGCGTTGACCCACAACCCTAACGTGGCGTATGTCGAGCAGGATCAGGTGATGCGGGCTTCCGGGACCGAAACAAACGCCACGTGGGGAATTGACCGGATCGACCAGCGCGCGCTCCCCCTGAGCACGACCTACACGTATAACGCGACTGGCGCCGGGGTGACGGCCTACATCATCGACACCGGCATCCGCTTCGACCACGATGAGTTTGGCGGGCGGGCGGTGACTGGATACGACGCGGTCACTGCGGGCGGCAACGCCGCCGACTGCAATGGGCACGGGACGCACGTTTCCGGAACTGTGGGTGGCGCGAACTATGGCGTCGCCAAGGGCGTGACTCTCGTCGCGGTCCGCGTCCTCGGCTGCAGCGGCAGCGGGTCGACGTCGGGCGTCATCGCCGGCATTGAGTGGGTCACGACCAACCATCAGGTCGGGCAGCCGGCGGTCGCGAACATGAGCCTCGGTGGCGGCGCGTCGACGGCGCTCGATAACGCGGTGAGAAACTCAATCGCCGACGGCGTGGCCTACGCGATTGCCGCCGGTAACGGGAACTTCGTCGGCATCGCCCAGGACGCGTGCAAGTACTCCCCGGCGCGTGTGGCCGAGGCGATGACGATCGGTGCGACGGACAAGAACGACAAGAAAGCGTCGTGGTCCAACTACGGGAACTGCGTCGACTGGTTCGCGCCGGGCGTTGGCATTACGTCGGCCTGGTACACGAGCGCCAGCGCAACGAACACGATCAGCGGGACCTCGATGGCGACACCGCATACGACGGGCGTGGCCGCGCTGTATCTCCAGACCAACCCCTCTGCCACGCCGGCGCAGGTCCGTCAGGCGCTTTACGACAACACGACGAAGGGCGTCGTGACGAGCTCGAGGACCACGAACAATCACCTGCTCTTCTCGAACTACTGAGCTCGGAGCCTGGGTTCACACGCCGTTGCGCACGAACGGGGCGGCCTTCTCGCGAGAAGGCCGCCCCGTTCTGCGTTTCGACTCACCCGACCAGCACTTTCACGCGTTCGGCTGCGACGTCCTGAACGTCCTCGTTAGGCTGCACTCCGTCCGCTAGCGCTCCCGCCGGACAGTTCTCTCGCTCCCGCTCGTACTCCGCCGCGAGGTCGACTTTCGTGAGATCCGGCCGGAAGAACAGCGCGATCGTCCAGTCGAGCGCGATGCGAAGCCGGCGATCCCAGCGCGGCATCTGGAACAGGTAGTACGTGCGGCGCAGCCACCACGCGAAGAATCCCGTGAAGCGAATCCCGCGCACTTCCGCCGCTGCGTCCGAGTGTCCGAACGCCGCCATCGTGCCGAGCGACCGAAACACGAACGGGCTCGGGGCCAGTCGCGAGACCACTGCGTACACGTTTTGGGCTACGGCGCGCGCCTCTCGAAGCGCGTGTTGCGCCAGCGCGGGGTATGGCTGACCGTCGGGTCCCGGGATCGCAGCGCAGTCTCCGATGGCCCACACGCCCGGATGACTCACGCTCTGCATCGTGGCATCGGTGACGATCCGGCCTCGCTTGTCGTGTTCGACCGTCATCGCCGCTGCCACGGCATTCGGCACGATGCCCGCCGCGAGCACGATCGTGTCCGCTTCGACCACGAGGTCCCTGACGCGAACGCGCCCGGGCTCGATGGCTTCCACGGGCGTGGACGTATGCAGCGTCGCTCCGCGCTCCGTCAGAACGCGCGCAGCATATTCGCCTAGCGCGGGCGTCGATTCGCGGAGCAGTCGATCGCTCACCTCGAAGAGCTGAAACTGCATCTCGTCCCGGCGGATCCGAGGGTAGTAGCGCAGCACGTCATCGGCGAACGCCGTCAGCTCGCCAAGCAACTCCACGCCAACGAGCCCGCCGCCGATCACCGCGACGGTCAACAGCTGCTGGCGACGCCGTGGATCCGTCTCCACGTCGGCACGCTCGAACCGTTCGATGAAATGATTCCTGAGGAGCAGCGCATCGGCTGCGGTCTTGAAGGTTCTCGCAAACGCGGACCCCGGAATGAGCGACATGTTCGTCGTGGCGCCGAGGGCGACGACGACGTGGTCGTATGGAATCTCGTAATGGCGTCCGGGGGCCGTCGCTCGGACGACTCGATTCTCCACGTCCACCGCGTCGACAGTGGCCTCGACGAACCGCGCACGGTCGAGTGTCGGTCGGATGGGCTGAGCGCTGTGGCGAAGCTCGAGCACGCCGGAACACGCCTCGAACAGCAGTGGGCTCAGCTGCACGAAGTTGTCGCGGCTGACGAGCGTGACTTCGACGCCATTCCGGTTCCGAAACAATTGGTCGAGCTTGCGCGTTGCAGCCAATCCACCAATCCCGCCGCCGAGCACGACGATGCGCGTTGGCCGCGGTCTCGGCTGGTTGTTGCCTAACGTATCCGTCACGGAGTTCCTCCTCGAGCGCGCCTGAGCTCCGGCGCGACCCCTACTCAGGAAGACGGAAAGCCTGGCCGTGTGTGACAGGCCGCCTCGGCCTCGGCCGCATGCCGGGCCCGGCAGAGGCGGCCTGAGTGGGTTACACGTAGCGCCTCGTCAGCAAGAAGCGACCCGCTCTTACTTCGTGGGGTCGTCCTCGGAATGCACGTAGGTCAGCTGGAATGGCCCTATGCCGTGCACCTGCACCTCGGTGATACCCAGCATCTTCGCGAAATGCGCGGCGTCCGCGGGCATCTCCACGAAACCGCCTGCCTTGGTCGGTGTGAGCGCCGCCTCCGAGAAGTCCTCGCCCATCCCCGCGAGAAACGCCCCGCGCAGCACAGTTACGTACTCGTCCTTCGGATGCGTGTGCGGTGCCAGCACATACCCGTTCGGAAAGAGAAGCCGCACCGTGAACACCTCGCCGGCAACGCTCGGGTCGCCCTGTACTACAGCGAATTGGGCGCCCGGAGGGAAGATCGGCGGTGCCGGTCCCCAGTTGAACCCATCGTTCTTTCCCATTGCGTGCCCGGCACCGTTCGACGCACTCGCAGCAGACGTGGTCGCACGTGGCTTCTGCGCGGTGATCCTGCCGCTGTCCGCGTCACCACAGGCGACGAGCGACCAGGCCACGAATAGACCCGCGCCAAGACTCAGGCTCTTCAACGACATCTTTCGCCTCCAGAGAGTGATTGCCATCGGTGTGGCGCGCCGTCGCGACCGGCTGCTTGGGCTGCTCTGGCCGGACCGCGACGAACGCACCGCACGGCACCTGCTTGCCGATTCGCTCTACGTCCTGCGACGAGCGCTCGGGCCGCGAGCGATCGCCGTGTCCGGCGAAACCGTGCGCCTCGCTCGCGATGTCGTGTGGAGTGACGTCGCCGAGTTCCGGAGAGCGGTCGCCGGCGAGCAATGGTCGGAGGCACTGGCCCTCTACCGTGGGGACTTTCTCGATGGCTTCTACCTGCGCAACGCCATTGAATTCGATCAGTGGGCCCTCGGGGAGCGCCACCGCCTGCGCGGGCTCGCCGGACGCTGCGCGACGGCACTCGCCATGGCGCTCGAGGAGCAAGGGCGACTCACCGAAGCTGCTGCCGCGGCGGAGCGGGCCCTCGAGCTCGCACCCTGGGATGAGGCGGCGCTGCGCCGTGTCGTTAGGCTGCTGACCGCGGGAGACAACCGTGCGCGGGCGGACGCTGTCGCCCGCGCGTTCATCGAACGCGTGGCGTCGGAGCTCGGTGTGGCGCCGTCTCGAGAGACGATGCAGCTCGTGAGCGAAGCTCGAGGCTTGGGAGTTGGCGAACCGATCGTCGTAATCCCGCCAGCCGTGCGCCCGAGCACGGCGCGACGCGTCGACTCGGTAACGGCGAGCATCATCCTCCAGGGCCGACACCATTGGCATCAGCGAACGCGCACTTCGGTGGAGCTCGCGATCACCTACTTCACGCGCGCAACGGAGCGTGATCCGCGCGCGGCGGCGGCGTGGTGCGGGCTCGCGGATGCATGGAGCGTGATGGGCGGCCGCGGATACGCGCCAGTCGAAATTGCGATCGAGCGGGCAAAGGCGAGCCTCGATCGCGCCATCGTGCTGGGCGAGGCGCTGTCATCGGTCCACGCCGCCATTGGGTGCATGAACATCATCCGACGCCGCTGGCGCGATGCCGTATCGGCGCTCCACCGCGCGATTCACCTCGACCCGCACAACGCCGACGCGCATCACTGGCTTGCGCTGGCCCTCCTCACGGGGTTCGGCGACCGGGATGGCGCGCTCCGCGAGCAGACGATCGCGGT
>Ga0075434_100005254_pt1 | contig 11768 bp, 8 predicted proteins | sample RhiMethybrSRZTD3_FD_75298 | JGI IMG/M metagenome (GOLD analysis project Ga0075434, IMG submission 75298) | Populus rhizosphere microbial communities from Tennessee, USA - Rhizosphere MetaG P. TD hybrid SRZTD3 | ecosystem: Host-associated > Plants > Roots > Rhizosphere > Soil | place: USA... | reverse complement strand
GCACGCCGCACACGACCGGGCGATCGCCGAGGATCGAGCGATTCGGGAGTCGATGATCAGGGACGCTCCCTCGAGCGCGTTCACGTATCGGCGTGCGAGCCACACGGCCTGCTCGTCGGTCGCGCAGGAATCCAGGGCCAGGCCGCGCAGCTCCGCCCACAGCAACAAGGCCGCGTGCTCGGTCTCGTCGACGGAAGCGTACAAGTCCGCCGCGAGGTCGAGCGTGTGCATTCGTTCGATGGTGTCCGTCGCAGGCCGGGAAGGTGGTACCGCCGTCAAACGGCTCAAGACGCCGCCGACACCTGCAGCCGAACCGCCGACATAGGCGAGCACACTGCGCGTCTGTGGACTGGCGCCGGTGGCGAGCAGGTGAACAAGACCTGCGACGGCCGAGATCCCGCCGGCGGCCGCGAGGATTCTGTGCCCCCACCGATGGGCGGGTGGCTCGCGTTGCTGCACCGTCGCGAGTGGGCTGGTGAGCAGCGTGTCGGCCGCGACACTGGCACAGACGACGCGGTCGAGAAGGTGGAGGCCGATCCGGATCGGCTCGACAACGGCGGCACGATCGGCGGAGTCGACGACGCCGCGACACGAAGCCTCGGCCATGAGGGATTCCGCCCGCGCGAGACTCGCGAACCATGCGTCATCCAGGCGGAGCGAGCCGGTCTCGGCCGGGTCGGATCTCGCGGCCGCGGCCAGCCCGGTGGTGACCAGCCATGCGATCCACAGCGAGCCCGTAAGGCCAAGCCTGAAACGTCGAATCGTGCGCCCCATGCGACCCCGGGTACGTAGGCGGGATTGCGGCACCGACCCCTCATTACCCCTCGCCGCCAGTGGGGTTCCGAAACCTCTGGTTTTCGCCAGGTTGGCTGCGCATGGCAGGAATTCACCGGCGTTCGCAGGATGGAGGTGCGGCTCACGACCGCGTCGCCCTTTAGGACCTGCTACATTCCCGCGTCCCTGAAACCCGCACTTCCACCCAGGAACCCCTTGCCATGAAACGCTGGGCCTTCGCTCTTCTCGCTGTCGCGGCCGTCAGTGGCTGCTCGTCGCAGCCCCGCTCCTCGGCGCCGGTCGTCACCGCCGACAACTACCTCAGCCAGTTCGTCGACTCGACCACGAGTCCGCGCACGGACATCTTCCAGTTCGCGGTCGGGAAGTGGCTCAAGGACCACCCGATTCCCACGAGCGAGCGCTCCTGGGGCATCGGCAAGGTCGTCCAGGACGAGACCTATCGCCGCCTCGTCGACATCAGCGCGGGAGCGGCCAGGGCGCAGAACTCCCCCGGAACGAACGCGCAGAAGATCGGCGACTTCTGGGCGGCGGCGATGGACAGCACGGCCCAGGACAAGGCGGGCTTGACCGAGCTCCAGGCCGAGTTCGCGGCGATCACGGCTGCCAAGGACCTGCAGGACCTCCTCGCCGAGGTCGCCCGCCTGCACTACATCGGCGCGGGTCCGATGCTCAGCATGTTCATCTTCCAGGACGAGAAGAACAGCGAGCGCAACGCACTCCATCTTTACCAGGGTGGGCTGGGGCTGCCGAACCGCGACTACTACTTCGACACGGATGAGCGCACGAAGAAGATTCGCGGTGAGTACGGGCCCCACGTGACTCGCACGTTCGAGCTGCTCGGCGACGACTCGACCCGGGCGAAGGCCGAGGCCGCGACCGTGATGGCGATCGAGACGGATCTGGCGAAGGCTTCGCGCAAGCTCGCTGCGCTGCGGGATCCCGAGTCGAACTACCACGCGATGACGCTCGCAGGCGTCGCCAAGCTCACGCCGACCATCCGCTGGAAGGAGTTCCTCGCCGCCGGGCACATGACCGACCTCGACACCGTGATCGTCGGGCAACCCGAGTTCTTCCAGCAGCTCGAAAGATCGCTCCAGGGCCGGAGCCTCGACGAGTGGAAGACCTACTGCCGCTGGCACCTCGCCACGGCCTACGCCGAGCAGGCGGGCGGCAGCTACGACGCAGAGCACTTTCACTTCTTCGGCACGATCATGAACGGCACCGCCGAACAGCGGGCGCGCTGGAAGCGCATGCTCGATCAGGAGGAGGGGTACCTCGGTGACGCGCTGGGGCAGCTCTATGTGCAGCAGTACTTCTCACCGCAGGCGAAGGCGCGCTACGAGAAGCTGACCGACGATGTCTTCGACGCCTTCCGCGCGCGCATCAAGAACCTGGACTGGATGAGTCCGCCCACCAAGGAGAGGGCGCTGAAGAAGCTGGACGCGGTGACGAAGAAGGTCGGCTATCCCACGAAGTGGAAGGACTACTCGAACTACCAGGTGAAGCGCGATTCTTTCCTGGGGAACGCGATCCGCGGCAACGAATGGCAGAGCGACTACTTCATCGCCAAGCTCCACAAGCCGGTCGATCGCACCGAGTGGGACATGACGCCCCAGACCTACAATGCCTATTACAACCCGTCGAACAACGAGATCGTGCTGCCGGCGGCCGCCTTCATCCTGCCCGGCATCCCCGACTCCCTGGTCGACGATGCGCTGGTCTACGGCTACGCGGCGGGGAGCACGATCGGCCACGAGATCACGCATGGCTTCGACGACGAGGGTCGCCAGTTCGACGAGAAGGGCAACCTGAAGAGCTGGTGGACGCCGGCCGACGAGAAGGAGTTCAAGCAGCGCGCGAAGAAGATCGTCGCGCAGTACAACGGCTACGTGGCCGTCGACACGCTGCACGTGAACGGCGAGGCGACCCAGGGCGAGAACATCGCCGATCTGGGCGGCATCCAGCTCGGCTGGGACGCCTTCACCAAGACCGAGGAGTACAAGGAGGGCAAGACCCTCGGCGGGTACACGCCGGCCCAGCGCTACTTCATCGGCTGGGCCCTGTCGTGGATGAACCAGATCCGCCCCGAGAACCTCGCGATGCGGGTGAAGACCGACGTCCACGCCCCGTCGTTCCTGCGCGTGATCGGGCCGGTCACCAATCTGCCCGAGTTCTACGAGGCCTACGACGTGAAACCCGGCGATCCCATGTACCGGGCCGACGACGTGCGCGTGAAGATCTGGTAGTGGTCTGCCTACCGGTGGCGCAGGCGCAGCGACTCCCAGCTGCCATCGGCCGTCCATCCGCCATCGACGGTGAGCGCAGCGCCGTTGATGAATGCACTCTTCGTCGGATCGGCCAGGAACTGGATCGCGCTCGCGACGTCGTCGGGGGTGGCGAAGCGGCCCATGGGCACGCGACCGGTGATGTCGCCGTCGGTGTAATGCCCGCCGGATTGTGAGACGACATCCATTTCCGTCTTGACCCAGCCGGGGCAGACGGCGTTCACGCGCACGCCGCGTCCGCCCCATTCGGCGGCGAGCGTGCGCGTCAGCCCGATCAAACCATGCTTCGAGGCGTTGTATGCCGCTCGATCGGCCACCCCGACCAGCCCCGCGACCGATGCCACGTTGACGATGCTGCCCCGCTTGGCCTCGAGCATGTGGGTGCCGAACGCCTTCGCGAGCAGGAACGGGGCCACGAGGTTCACGTCGAGGACATGCCGATATTCGGCGCCGGACGTGAGCTCGGCGGCCGCAATCAAAGCGATGCCGGCGTTGTTCACGAGCACATCGGCCGCGCCCCAGCGGTCCCGTGTCGCATCCGCGAAGGCCGCGACGGTGCGCTCGTCGGTGATGTCCCCGGCGTGGCCGAAGGCCTCGGCTCCCAGGGTGCGAAGTGACTCGAGCGTTTCGGTTGGCATGCGAAGATCGATGAGCGCCAGGCGGTAGCCGGCTGCGCCGAACACCTCGGCGGTTCTGCGGCCGATTCCCTGGGCCGCGCCCGTGATCACCGCGCATCTCGACTTGTGCATGAGAGTGGTCGCCGATTCTACAGTCGAGCCGCACGATATGGAATCGCCGAGGTTTGCTATCCTGTCGCAAACCGCTCCCGGAGCCCGTTCCGGGGCGCAACCCTGGAGCCGCCCCATGTTCGATTGGGTGTTCGACATTCCTCTCTGGATCGCGGGCCCCTTGCTCGTGCTTTTGTTGGGCGGATACGCTCTCCTCGGGTTGCTCACCGTTCGCAACCGCGTGCTCCCGAAGATGCACGTCACGCACCAGGACTCGCACTTCATCGGGACTCTGGTGCACTCGGTCATGGTGTTCTACGGCCTCGTGCTCGCATTGATCGCGGTCAACGTTTTCGAGACCTATTCCGAGGCGTCCAAGACCGTTTCCGCCGAGGCCACCGAGCTCGCGATGCTCTACCGCGACGTCAGCAGCTATCCCGATCCGACACGCTCCGTACTCCAGGCGGGGCTCAGGGACTACGTGGAAGATCTGATGCACGTGGCGTGGCCGCTCCAGCGCGCGGGGAAGATCCCCGTGGGCGGCCTCCAGCGAATGGATCGCGTGCAGGCGGCGCTCGCCGCGTTCGAGCCCGTCGGCGAAGCACAGAAGATCCTGCACGCCGAGACCTGGCGCGCCTACAATCGCGTCGTCGAAGCGCGCCGGGCGCGGCTCGACGAAGTGAAGACCGGGCTTCCCGGTGTGATGTGGCTCGTGGTCATCCTGGGCGCTGCGATCAGCCTTTTCTCGGCGTTCTTCTTCCACGTCCCGGACGTGAAGTTGCATGCGACGCTCGTCCTGCTGCTCGCGACGTTCATCGCGTCCGTGATCTTCGTGATGCTCGCCATGGACCACCCGTTCCGGGGCGATCTCGGGATTCCCGTCGAGTCCTACGAGCTGATCTACAACCAGCTCATGAAGCGATAGATCCAGCCGCCCCGCCCGAGGCGAGCGCTCACCACCGCTCTCAAGAACACCTGCTCGGTTACCGATGACCTGGGGGGGTAGATCTCAACCCTTCGAGGTCCATGACCAAGACCAGGATCACGATCAACGGGCGGCGGTACGACAGCCCCGAAGCAATGCCTCCCGAAGTGCGGCGGATGTACGAGGAGGCGATGCGGATGATGGCGCGGCCGCGGGCGAGCGGGCAGCCCCGCGAGAGCACGCAGGTCTTCACGGGTCAGGCCGGTCAGTTCGGAGCCAGCATGGTCGTGAACCGGGTGATCACCGTGAACGATCGTACCTACGGGAGCATCGACGAATTGCCGCCGGACATGCGCAAGCTCTACGAGGCCGCCCGCACGAGCGCCTCCGGGGAGGCAACGCACCAGCCCAAGAGCGGCGTTCACGTATCGATCAACCTGACGGGGCCCAAGGGACGGGCCTTCGACGATTCCGGCAGATCCCCGGCGCCTGCCCCGCTCCCGATCGATTCCTCCACGGAATCCCGCATCCGCGGCTTTCCCGAGTACTTGGCCGTCCTCGTCGGGATCGGGCTCGTCCTTTGGTTCCTCCTCGGCCGCTAGAAGACGCCGAGCGGTGCGATCCATGCATCGACGTGGCACTTCACCGGCAATGACGGGAAGCCGTGGAAGGCGAAGCTCGAGCTCGATCGCAGTGCCGACGCCCGGCACGACGTAAAGGCGTCGCTTTCGGTTGCGCGGGCGGAGTAGGGGCGAATCGAGCAGCGCCCGCCGCCCGGAACAGATCCCGGCCTGTCAGCGGCTTAAGGAAAGCGCGATGCGGCCGGTCGTATGTTCGTCCTGCACGCCGAACAGGTTCTCGATCACCGGGATCTGCACGATTCCCTCGATGTCGAGCCCGAGTCCGGTCTGCCAGCGGGCACCCGGCGACAGGTACACGACGGTTCCGCCGGTGTGCTCGCCGATGGTTCCGTCCTCGAGCTGATCCTGCTGGGCGCTCCGCCCGTTGATCTGCGCGAGGAGCCGCAGGCCGCGGCGCGCGGGGCTCGAGTAGCCGGCGTTGTAGAGCAGCACGTTTCCGTAGTGGTAGTCGTGCGAGTTCGTCCCGTTGACGCGACCGAGAACGCTTCCGTCGAGGACCCCGCCCGCGATCGCGACCGCCACGTTCAGGCCGCCGGTGCCGGACCAGGCTCCCGCCCCCGGCTGCACGTGTGCGTCGAGCCGCTCGCCGAGATCGTTGGCCGCCTCGTTCGAGCCGGTCGGTGCAACTACACCCAGCACGAGGCCGAAGACCGTTGGATGCACGCCGTTGGTGTGAGCGAGCCCGAAGAGCCCGGAGACTTCGGCGTCACCGATCCCCCTCGCGGTCTCCGTGGTGGGCGCCTCACCGAGCGGCGTCTGCTCGTTCTCCTTCACGTTGTACGGCAGCCGTCCCTGCAGCGCGAGCCGGTTGTTCGCGCGCCACAGGACGAACCCCGAGACTCGATGCTCGCGCTCCTCCTCGGTGCCCGGTCCTTCATCGAGGGCGTTGGATTTCGAGAGGTACCGCTCCTCGAACCCGTAGCGGAATTGCGCAGGCACATCCACGCCGAGAGCGTCGAAGGGAAAGGGCGTACCGCACAAGCACTGGCTGCAGGCTCGCGCCCGGGGCGCCCACGCGAGAGACAGCAGGGACACGAGCAACAGGGAGACCTTCACGCGCATCGCTTCACCTCATGGGCCGGGAGTTGCGGCGAGCGTAGCACAGCAATGCATCCCGGAAGTACGGGCCCGCACCGCGAGCGTCATTTCATTCGCACGAACCTCGCGTGGAGCGTGTGTCCGAGCGCCTCGAGCCGGGCGAAATAGAGCCCGCTCGACACCTCGCGTCCCGAACGATCGCGCCCGTCCCACGGGATCGGGTGGTTCCCCGCCTCCCACGGCCCGCCGGCGAGGTCGACGATCCGCCTGCCGCTCGCGTCGAAGATCGCAAGCGTCACATCGGCGCGCTCTGGCAGTGAGACGGTCATCACCATCGGGCCGCGCGCCGGACTCGGCGCCGGGACCAATGCGAGCACCCGGGGAATCGCTCCCGTGGACACGTCCACCGTTCCGCTCGGTGTGAGCAGCGCGAACGGGCTCTCGTTGCCGTGCACGTCGACCGCCGAGAGCTTGTAGCAGTGGGGAGTGCCGCCCGGATCCACGTAACCGGTGTCGGTGGGGGAGGCGACCAGGTTGCCCGGTCCGGGAACGAACCCCGCGCTGCCGCCCCGGTAGAGACGGTAGTTCGCGAGATCGGGCTCGAGGTTCTTTCCCCAATGAAGCGCCGTCGAGCTCGAAGAGTAGACGCCGGTGAAGGGCGCCGGCATCGCCGGCGCAAGATTGTCGACCGAGTACCCCGAATCAGGATTCGAGCTCCAAAACGCCCCGCCCGCCACGCCGCGCGCCTGGACCATGAACGCAGTTCGGGGGTTCCCAGCGGGCATCGAGTCGGTGGTGGTGGCGGCGACGTAGCTGTAGCTCGGGAACCCGGAGGCCGGGAGCGATACCAGGAACTCCCAGGAGTAGCCCGTCATCGCGGCGTCGGGCGCCGCCATGTAGAGCCCGTGCCCACCCTGCGGCACGATCGACACTTCGTCCGCCGACAGCCACGACGCGCCCCTCGCGATCGCGGCCAGCGCAGAAGTCGTGGGGACCTGCCGCCACACCCAGTACGCTCCCACGCCGTAGTCCGGATCGGCATCGATCCAGCTCGCGTTCCATGCCAGGCGCACCTTCGCGCCCTGGTCCTGGATCACGTCCTTGATGCTGGTAATCAGAGGCTCCGGGTTGCCGAGCACGCCGAACCGTTCGACGCGCTGCGCGTAGATCTGAGTCGGCGCGGTCCGATCGTCGCGCCACACGACGCCGAAGGCCGTGCCGCCTTCGGCCGCGATCAGCGGCGCGCCAATGGTGCCGAGCACGACGCGGATCGGTGTGCCGTTGAAGCTCCAGATCGGGGCCAGTGCGCCGGCGCCGGTGAGCCGCGCGCCGAAGACGGATGTGCTCCCGGTGCGGTTGTCGCTCCAGACCACGACCGCCCCGCCCGACCCGTCGCGGGCCATCGCCGGCCCGCTTTTCAGGCTCACGAGCGCGTTGGTGACAGCGTTGCCGTCCGTGACCCACCCCAGCGCCAGCGTTCCATATGCGGTGATGTGGGACGCGAAGATGTCCATGAGCGTGCGCCCGTCGAGCCACCCGATGATCGCTCCGTGATTGTCGTCGGGGACGATCGCGAGCTGGAGCTGACCGCCGGCCGCGCCGCACACCGTGGTGCCCACCGAAACCCAGCCGGGCGCGAACGCCCCCGTCGATGTGAGGCGGGACGCGTAGACGTGCGGGGTGCCCGAGCTGGCATCGAGGTAGGCGACGATCGCGCCGCCGGCATCATCCGTGGCGGTAACCGCCCCCGACTGATCACCGGCGACGGTTCGAACGCTGACATCGAACTGCAGCGCGCCGCCGCCGCTGAATCGCGCGGCGTGTACGTCCAGGCCCAGGCCCGAGCCATTGTCGACGTAGGAGAAGATCACGCCTCCGGCGCCGTCCGAAACAGGCGACGGGGCGGTCTGCTGGGCGATCGGAGCGATCAGCCCCGCGCTCCACTGCTTCGTGCCGTTCGCTAGAAAACGCGCGCCGTAGATGTCGATGTCGCTGACGCTGTAGGTGTAGCTCCAGATCACGATGACTCCGCCCGAGCCGTCGCTCACGAGCTGTGGGAGATACTCGTCCTTGGAGTCGAACTGGGCGGCGATGCCGCCCGCCACCCACCCCGACGGGATGTTCCCGTCCGAGGCCAGCCGCGTGACGTAGATGTCGCCCTGGACTCCGCCCGACCGCTTGTCCGCCCACGCGAAGTAGGCGCCGCCCACGCCGTCGGAGAGCACAGTGGGGTCGGTCTGGTCGCTCGATCCGGCGTAGAGCGCGATCCCGCCCGCCGGCCAGCCCGCCGCGATCGCACCGGTCGCGGTCACGTGCTGGGCATACACGTCGATGCCGGTGCCGCCGCTCTGCTCCTGCCAGGTGATGAAGAAACCTCCCGCACCGTCGGGTGCGACCCTCGGCTGGCTCTGAGCGAAGCTCGAAGGCGCGATGTGCAGATGGGTGCCGACGTCGTGAGGCCACGCGGCGTGGAGGGGACGAACGCTCGAGAGGACGAGCAACGCTGCGATCGGGAGAAGCAGGATGGGGCGAGCGCGCATGGGGGGTTGCCCTCGGCTCCGGCGGCCCATGTCCCGGCGCCGGGGGGATCCGGCGCTGGTTGGCCGCGCTCCGCCGGCACGCTCGCACGGCCTCTTGGAACCGGGTCAGGATGACGTATGCAGCACGGAACGCAAGGAATTATGTGCCTGGCGCCTACTGCGCTGGAGCGCTGTGTCCGCGCGGCGTAGACTGCGCGCCGCCCGTCGGCGAGTACCCGGATTCCATCACGTCCAGGAGAGCGAACCAGCGATGTGCCGACCGACCCGATCCGCGGAGAGATCCATGACCCGAAACAAGCGTATGAGAGCCGCTGCAACCTTCGTCGCGCTCACGGTGGCCGCCATCTTCGGAACGAGCCCCGCGCGCGCGGCCGACGACTTCACCGACGTCAAGAAGGAGATCGCGGCGCGGCACGACGAGGCGGTCAAACGGCTCCAGGACTGGATCGCGCTCCCGTCGATCGCCGCCGAGAACCTGAACTCGGCCGAGGGAGCGGAGCGCATGGCGCAGATGCTGCGCGATGCCGGCTTCCAGAAGGTTGACGTCGTCCCGACCGAGGGCAAGCCCGGCGTGTTCGCCACGCTCGACGCCGGCGCCAAGAAGACGGTCGGGCTCTACTTCATGTACGACGTCAAGCAGTTCGATCCGGCCGAGTGGACCTCGCCGCCGCTCGAGGCCCGCCTCGTCGACAAGCCGAGCTTCGGCAAGGTGATCGTGGGCCGCGGCGCGGTCAACCAGAAGGGCCCCGAGTCGGCGTTCATCGCAGCACTCCACGCCGTCCGCGGCGCCAAGCGCAAGCTGCCGGTGAATCTCGTGCTGGTCGCAGAGGGCGAAGAGGAGATCGGCTCGCCACACATCGGGCAGATCGTCCACAAGCCCGAGGTCGAGGCGGCCCTGCGCTCGTGCGGCGGCGTCTTCATGCCTTCGGCCTCGCAGGACCCCGACGGCGTCGTCACGGTGAGCCTCGGCGCCAAGGGCGTCGTCGAGCTCGAGCTGGTGTCGAGCGGCGAGCAGTGGGGCCGGGGCCCCGCGAAGGACATCCACTCCTCGCTCAAGGCGATGGTGGACAGCCCGGCGTGGCACCTGATCAAGGCGCTCGACACGCTGGTCTCGGAAGACGGCAACACGATCACGATCGACAACTACCCCAAGCCGCGCCCGCTCTCCGACGAGGAGCGCGCGATGATCGCGGAGGCTTCGAAGCGGCGGAGCGAGGAGAAATCGAAGAAGCAGCTCTCGGTCCAGCACTGGATCGACGACCTGCCGTGGACGCAGGCGAACGAGCGGCTCGAGTCGCAGCCGACGGTGAACATCGAAGGGCTGGTCGGCGGCTACACCGGCCCGGGCGGCAAGACGATCCTGCCGCACCGCGCGGCCGCGAAGCTCGACCTGCGCCTGGTGCCCGATATGAAGAAGGACGAAGCGGTCGCCGCGCTCAAGGCGCACCTTGCGGCCCACGGCTTCGGCGATCTCGCGGTCAACGTGACCGGCGGCTACGACCCGACCAGCACCGCAGCTTCGACGCGCTTGATCCAGGCGCAGGTCGCGGTCCTGAAGCGCGCCGGCATCGAGCCCGTGATGTGGCCGCGCAACGCCGGCTCGTATCCGGGCTACGTCTTCACGGGGGAGCCGCTGAAGCTCGCTTCGGGACACTTCGGCCTCGGCCACGGCAGCGGGGCCCACGCGCCGGACGAGTACTACGTGATCGAGTCGGCGAACCCGAGCGTGCAGGGGTTCGACGGCGCGGTGATGTCGTTCGTTCAATACCTCTACGAGCTTTCGAAGTAGCGGCGGGAGCCCTCATGAAGCCCTCGAGCCCATATGTCCTCGGCCACTCGGAGCGCGAGACGCGCCGGCTGATCCTGCAGCACCAGGTCTTCGGCCCCCTGACGCGGCGGTTCTTCCAGACCGCGGGCATCGGTCCGGGCATGAAGGTGCTCGACATCGGCAGCGGCGCCGGGGACGTCGCATTGCTCGCCGCCGACCTGGTCGGGTTGCAGGGCAGGGTCGTGGGCGTCGACCTGAACGCCGAGATCCTCGAGACCGCGCGGACCCGCACGCAGGCCGTGGGCTGGACCAACGTGTCGTTCCAAGCGGGCGACATCCGGGAGCTCGCGCTCGAGGACGATTTCGACGCCGTCGTGGGCCGCTGGGTGCTGATGCACGTGCCGGACCCCGTCGCGCTGCTCCGGCACGCCGTCACGCGCCTGCGCGCGGGGGGAATCGTCGCGTTTCACGAGAACGACTTCACGTACCCGCCGACCACGTTCCCGATGACGGGATTCTCGCAGGAGGTCAACTCCTGGGCGATCCCGCCGGTCGACGAGGCGATGCGGCGCTGGGAGAACCCCGAGCGTGTCCCGGGACGACCCGAGCCGCAGATGGGAACGAAGCTCTACCGCACGTACATCGAAGCCGGTTTGCCGGGGCCGCAGCTGATGCTCGAGGCGGCAATCGGCGGCGGGCCGGAGTGGCCGGGCTACGAGCTGTTCGCGGAAACGATCCGCAGCCTGTTGCCCGTGCTTCAGAAGACGGCGGGCGTCGATCCGGAGAAGGTGGGGGTCGATACGCTCGCGGCCCGGCTGAGGAAGGCGGTCACGGAGCGGAACGGCGTGCACATGATGCCGATGATGATCGGGGCCTGGAGCCGAAAGCCACGGTAGGGCTCCTCAGGAAGACTCCTCGCGCTTCTGCACGAGCCTCAGGTGATGTCGCTCGTGCACGACGAAGAAGTACAGCATCTCCCGCACCGTCATCTCGCCGATCAGCGGGTGCCGGAGGGCCTCCCGATCCATCGCGTCCTCGTTCCATGCGG
>Ga0075434_100005253_pt1 | contig 11768 bp, 13 predicted proteins | sample RhiMethybrSRZTD3_FD_75298 | JGI IMG/M metagenome (GOLD analysis project Ga0075434, IMG submission 75298) | Populus rhizosphere microbial communities from Tennessee, USA - Rhizosphere MetaG P. TD hybrid SRZTD3 | ecosystem: Host-associated > Plants > Roots > Rhizosphere > Soil | place: USA... | reverse complement strand
GCTCCTCGATACCCAGGGCGGCGCCGATCTCTTTATTCGAACGTCCCGCCACAAGCATCTCCAGTACTTCTTTCTCGCGATCGGTAAAGGTGACCCGGCCCGCCGGGAAGATGCGTCCAGGGGCAGAACTGACGCGCTCGATAAACATGGAAAGCACACGGCGAGGAGCCCACACCGACCCTTGATTCACAATTCTGATGGCTTGAACGAACTCAGGCGCCGAAGCCGCCTCATCCACGTACCCCTTAGCGCCGGAAGCAATCGCCTTCAAAATGGTCTCTTCATCCATGCCCGAGCCTGTCACAATGATGCGCAGGTCAGGACGAGTCGCTTTCAGGCTGGCCATAACGTCGAACAAGTTCTGGCCGCTACGGTTCCCCAGCAGAATCAAATCGATGTTCTGCAGGGTTCCGATATCGGGAAGAGAGGCGGAGACCAATTCGAAATCGGTTTCGGAATCAAACAGGGCCCGAAATCCAACGAAGCGCAGTGGATCACTCTCCACTACGGCGATGCGAATCGACGGCTTTTTGGCCGGCGCAGCTTTCATAGCGGTAGCAGCTTTCATAGCCTTCCTGTGTGAACTCGGCCTAAGCATAGCTTCATTTGTTGTGCTTGCAAAGCATGTGGTAATAGTTGGGTAATTACGCCAGTAACATGGCTGCATCCAAGACAAAGGGGTGGGAATTCATGAAATCACGCTTCGAGCAAGCTGTGAGAGCAGCGCTGATACTGATTCTTATGAGCATCATCGCCGCCGCGCAGACCGCCTATCAGCCGAAATTTCGCGGCGATCCGGCGCGGTCCGATTCCGAAGCAGCTGCATTGGGCTACATGCGAACCGTGCTGCGCGCGCAAAAGCTGTACAAGCGGAAGAACAACAAGTATGCGACTTCGCTGACAGAACTCGTCCACACCGGCTCATTCACCAAGCGCATGGTGAATACCGATCGCGGCGATTACACGGTTGGATTTCGGGCTCACAAAGACAAAGACACGTTCGAACTTGCGATGACTCCCAAGCAGCTCGATGCGGAACACAGGTCTTTCTATGCTGATGAGGACGGCAAGATTCACGTCGAGGAACAAAGCCCGGCGAGCGAAAAGTCGCCGATCTTAAAATGATCGATCGCAGCGGTTGATCCAGCCTTGATCTCCGCCGCCTTTCCGTTTCGATACGTGATCGTCAGCGGGTTTCCGCCGTTCGGGTATTGAACGGTTTTCACGGAAGGATCGTTCGAGCGCTGCGGCATTCCCATTCCAATAGCAAAGTCAGCCTGAATTTCGTTCATTCCGGCTTTGACTTCATGCTTCTCGATGGATTGCCACACGTCTGCCGGCCAGTGCTTGTAGAGTTCGTGCGGATCCTGGATGAACAGCATCTCGTCGGAATAAATCTGATAGTTGCCATCCTTCACCGAGCCGATGGGAAACGCATAGCTCTTGCCGTCCTTCTCGAAGACAGCCATAACCTGCCGTTGATCGTGTGATCCCGGCGAGATATCGGTAACAACATCCTTGATTTCCAGTTTCTCGATCGGCAACAACAACCCAGCTTCGTGCGAAAAATCCGAGCGGTGTTTTGCCCGATCAAATGGATAGTAGGTGTAACGATATCCCTCCTTCACCCATACCGGCTGCTGAGTCAATTCTTTCGCCGATTTCAAATCGTAAGGATGCAGCTTCTTCGGCATGACGTAATAATCAGGATTGAGCGGTGGCGCCTGGCTCTTTGCCTCTTCAGCTCTTTCGGCACGGCGCTGATACAAAATGTAGGCCGCTCGCCCGGCCGCCAGCACGATGGCCGCGAGAAGCACAATCTGAATTCGTTGTCTCAGCTCCGGGGTCATTTGTCATCCAGCCGGACATGCAGCCCCGCAGGGGCGGCGTTAGCCCAGGGGCGTCCCCGGGGTAGCGAGTCCAAGCGAGCGAGTCCCGCGGGGACGACACAAAAACCAAGGACGCTTCTAGCTCCTCAGCAGCGCCTCAAGCCAATCCGTGCTTCTCCGTTCCGTCGCTTCTGCTAACCGCTCACCGACACGTGAAACTACATCCAGAAAGTTCGTGCCGCGTTCAACGTATTCCGGCATCCGTTCCCGAATTTCTGCGAACTTGTCGGGGTATTCAGACGCCAGAGTCGCCAGGCTGACGCCGGCAAAAAGTATCCCTGCCGTGCGCTTCCTATTGAGAAAAAACATCACGCTGGCGCCGGCTGCCCCGGCGACCACGGCGCGTTTCCAGTTCTCCATGTTGCCCTCCGAAATCCGAGATGTGACCCCCTCCTTTATACTGCGGGACTCATCCCCGGAGGAACTTTGATGCTGAAATCGGCAACGCTGTTTGCGGCGGTCTTGGTATTCATCGCGCTAGCCTCGGCCCAGCCCAAACCCCGCGCCCGCGACTTGGGCGTCCCATTCGATGGAACCCCCGGCACACTGAACGCAATCACTGATCTCAAAGGCGTCGAAGTCGGACACACTACGCTGATCTCAGGCGAGGGCCCGCTGAAAGTTGGCGTCGGCCCTGTTCGCACCGGCGTGACCGCGATCCTGCCGCGGGGCCGCAATTCCAGAGACGGAGTTTTCGCCGGATGGTTCACCGAAAACGGCAACGGCGAGATGACCGGCACAACCTGGGTCGAAGAATCCGGACTTCTCGACGGCCCGGTGATGATCACCAACACGCACAGCGTCGGCGTAGTGCGCGATGCCGTGATCGCCTGGAAGGTCAAGCAGGGCCATCCCGACATGGAAGGCTATTGGTGGTCATTACCGGTAGTGGCGGAAACCTGGGATGGATATTTGAACGATATCAACGGATTCCATGTAAAGCCGGAGCACGCCTTACATGCGCTCGACAACGCGCACGGCGGCCCCGTGGAAGAAGGCAATGTCGGCGGCGGCACAGGCATGATCTGCAATGAGTTCAAAGGCGGAATCGGAAGCTCCTCGCGAGTCCTTGATGAGAAGCATGGTGGCTACACCGTGGGCGTGCTAGTGCAGTGTAACTACGGAGACCGTAGCCAGCTTCGAATTGCAGGCGTGCCGGTCGGCAAGGAAATTCCCGAGAATCCCGCCTATGGCCGCGATCAGGGCTCCATCATTGTTGTCGTCGCGACCGATGCGCCGCTTATTCCAACTCAGCTAAAGAGAGTCGCAAAACGCGTAACCTTGGGCCTGGGCCGCGACGGCAGTTACTCCGGCGATGGCTCGGGGGATATCTTCATCGCCTTTTCCACGGCAAACCCGGGAGCTATTAGTCCCAAGGGGACGCACCACATTCGCATGCTGCCCAACGGCGACCTCGACCCCATCTTTCTCGCAACTGTGCAAGCCACAGAAGAAGCGGTAATCAATGCGATGGTCGCGGCAGAAACGATGACGGGAATCAATAATCGCACGGTGATTGCGTTGCCACACGACCGCCTGCGAGAAGTGCTTAGAAAATATAACCGGCTATCGAAATAGATCTGACCTTCCGGTGGTCGACCGCCATCCTTCAAGACCGGATGCAGTTACCAGACGGCCAAGCCCTATGGACGCTCGAAAACGCAGTAAAGCAATTTACAATCGCGAAAATGTCCCCACCCGACAAAGACAGCAGTAAGGCAAAATGGTCAAGGCTGTTTCTCTTCTCTTATTTTAGCTTTCTTCGTTGCTTGCCTGTTTGCTATTGAAGGTTTTTGGAGAATGCACCGGCAGCACGTTGAATCAACTGAATGGCCGTCCGTCCAAGCTGAAGTCGGCAAATGCTACGTGGGAAGAACGTATCCATTCAAGAGTGATGGGGGAGGCGTCGTCTATTGGACGCGATGCCACTTCCGGTACACCGTCGATGGGGCTCAGCACGAATCGACCACGACCACCACATCTACTCGCTCGCAAGCCATGGTCCGTCGCATGACGAATTGGATCAATGCGCACCACAAAGGCACGACGCTCACCATTCATTACGATCCCCCGCATCCGGATAATATTTCCCTTGCTGGCGCCGACGAAGAAATTCAGACCCACACCGCGACCGTTAAGTTACATGCTGCTGAAGTGCTTGGGATATCGGGTTTGGCTTTCCTGCTAGTGGCTGTCTTCCTGCGTCGTCTGAAATCATCGCCGGAACTTTCCATCGATGGTGCTATGCCATCTCGATCCGCTCAGTAAATCATGTACCCCGGCGCAGGCGTCCTCAAATCCGGCTTCGACGCCATCAGCAGCAGCGCCCCGATTCGCTTGAACGCGCGCAAATCCTCCAGACTGTCAAAAGATTTCGTAACGTAATCATCCGGAGTAGGCGTGTCATCGGGAATCCTCCGCGCTTCCACCTTCTCGAACGCATGCTTTTTCAGCAGTTCCACATACTCCGCTTCCGAGCGCACATGAACCGGCACCTTCAGCTTATCCACCCACTGCAATGAATACTGATTGTCCTTGTACAAATTGATCAGTATGAACATCCGCCCTCTCGGCGCAAGCACTCGAAAGAGCTCCGCCAGTGCCCGGTCTTGGTCGGGATAGTAGTAAAACGATTCCACCGAAAGCACCTTATCGAAAAAATTTTCTTCCCACGGAATCTGCTGCGCCGATCCCCACACGTACAAAATATTTTCAAAATCCTTCGACGCCGCGCGCGCCTGCCGGATCATTTCATCCGAAACATCAATTCCCACTACCTGCCCAAATCCTTCCGGCCCCTCAGACACCAGTCGCGCCAGCAGCCGCGTCGCCCACCCCGACCCGCACCCTAAATCCAGCACCCGCTCTCCCGGACGCAAATCCATTAACCGAATCGTCTTCTCCGTAATGTCCAGATGGTGGCGCTCCATCTTCTCGCCCTCACCTTCTTGCGCCCATCGGTTGAACTCTCGCTGAAGTTTTTCGTCTGGAGTCGAACTCATACGCTCAATGTAATTGATTTGTCGACGAACCGCCGCATCTGAGAACTGAGAACCGAGAACTGACCCCACTCCCCCGCCTGAGTCCGCTCCCGACTCCCCGGCGTATAATGACCGGTTTGCGCCCATGCCTTCAGCCACCCAGCATGAACTCCGCCTGGCCGAGCGCATGTCCCGCCTGGGAACCGAGACCGCCTTCGAGGTTCTAAACAAGGCGAAAGTCCTTGAGCAGCAGGGCAAGGACATCGTCCACCTCGAAATCGGCGAGCCCGATTTCGATACCCCCAAAAACATCATCGACGCCGCCATCGACGCCCTCCACCACGGCTGGACTCACTACGGCCCCTCCGCCGGCCTGCCCGACCTCCGCACCGCCATCGCCGAGCACGTCAGCGAAACCCGCAGGGTCAAAGTCCACAGCGACGAAGTCGTCATCGTCCCCGGCGGCAAGCCCATCATCTTCTTCAGCATTCTCGCCCTCGCCGACACCGGCGATGAAGTCATCTATCCCAACCCCGGCTTCCCCATTTACGAGTCAATGATCCACTACGTAGGCGCGCGCCCCGTCCCCATCCGGCTCAAGGAAGAGAAAGACTTCGGCCTCGACGTCGACGAACTCGCCTCATTAATCACCGACCGCACCAAGCTCATCATCCTCAATTCTCCACAAAACCCCACGGGAGGCATGCTCACTCAGCGCGACATCCGCGACATCGCCACAGTCATCGCCGACCGCAACATCATGGTCCTCTCCGACGAGATCTACAGCCGCCTCATCTTCGAAGGCGAGCACTACTCCATCATGTCAGTCCCGGGCTTCAAAGAGCGCACCATCCTGCTCGACGGATTCTCCAAAACCTACGCCATGACCGGATGGCGCATGGGCTACGGCGTGATGCGCCCCGACCTCGCCGCTCACATCACACGTCTGATGACAAACTCCAGCTCCTGCACCGCCAGTTTCACGCAGATCGCCGGCATCGAAGCCATTCGCGGCGACCAATCTTCGGTCAACCGCATGCGCATCGAATTCCAGCGCCGCCGCGACGCCTTCGTCGCCGGCTTGAATCGCATCAAAGGCTTCTCCTGCCGCATGCCGAAAGGCGCGTTCTACGTTTTTCCCAACATCACCAAAACAGGATGGGCATCAAAAAAGCTCGCCGATGCCCTTCTCGAAGACGCCGGCGTCGCCTGCCTCTCCGGCACCGCATTCGGCGAATTCGGCGAAGGATACCTGCGCTTCAGCGTAGCCAATTCGCTCGAGAATCTGAACAAGGCAGTGACTCGTCTAGATAATTGGACGAGAGCAAATCTGTAATCTCTCGGCGAACTTCGGGGGTACTCGGTGTTTCCACGGTTAAACATTCCTCTTTGATCGCTTTCTCTGTGCCCTCTGTGTCCTCTGTGATTTAAGATTCTCGTTCGCCATTCGTTCCGTCATTCCGGTTTAAGATTTTTCTATGAAAGCCTCGGCCCGAAAACAAAAAACCGCCTCAACAAAACCAGCGCCTGCGCCCCCCAAATCCACCCGCCCCCATATGCCCGGCTACGGCCTCCCCAAAGGCACCAAGGGCCTGCTCCCCTGGAGCTGGGCCGAGGAGCGCCTCACCAAATCCCACAACTACTGGATCTCCACCTGCTCCCCCGACGCCTCTCCCCACACCATGATCGTCTGGGGTCTGTGGCTCGACGGCAACTTCTACTTCAGCACCGGACAGAAATCCCGCAAAGCCCGCAACCTCGCCGCCAACCCCAAATGCGTCATCTGCTCCGACCGCTCCCACGAAGCGGTCATCCTCGAAGGTACCGCCACCCTGCTCACCGACCCCGCCACCCGCCAGCGCTTCGCCACCGCCTACCAGGCCAAATACAAATGGGACATGAGCACCTTCTCCGAACCCGTCTATGTCGTCGCCCCCCGCGTCGCTTTCGGCCTCTACGAAAAAAACTTCATCGGCAAAGCCACCCGCTGGAATTTCTCCGCATAGCAACAGCCGCCCCGCACCGACCGCAACATTCGACCTTCGAATCTGAGTCAATTGCGTCTACAAATGCCACTCAATTCGGAGGCGCCACGATTGTCTTGGACAGCTCCACAGAAAGCCCTCTACCTGATCGGCGTTCTGCACCTGTCGTTTGTTGTATCCGCCATCGGAAACGGGGCGGCTTTCCGGAAGGGACGGGAGTTTGCCGCCTGGCTTGGGCTCGTACCCCGACGCTGGTCAACCGGGGGCAAAGTTAAGCTGCTCGGCATCAGTAAGAGGAGAAACCCATATCTGCGCAAAATGTTCATCCACGGAGCACGGGCCGCAGTCTTACGTGTCAAAACGCCAAGGCTCCACCCTGGGGACATGGATGAGCGGATTAGAAACCAGAGCCGCACGTAACGTTGTAATCGTCGCGACCGCCAACAAGCTGGCCAGAATCAGTTGGGCAGTCTTTGGCGAGCGAGAACGACTATCACCCAATGCACAGAGCACTTGTCTTCTCCAACTAGACGAAGTGGGAGTTTTTTGAGAGTCGCTTCTCACAGGTCTGCAGGGGAATAAGAAGGACGAAAACACAGTCAAACGGCGTGCCTGAGAACCTGGGTCGAAAAAAGGTCTTTGTTGACCGTGGCGATTATTAAGGACCGGCACGCGCGAATCATCATCATGCGCCCGGAGAATATTCTCTAAGAGGCCGGATACATTTTCGCAGACTGTTCTCGTCGCGACGATTCTTCTTGTAGTTGGGCGGCGGACCATACATATTTCGTCAACATCCATGGCGCGGGTGTTTTATGCTGCGTCGAACTCACTCGCGGCAATCTCGTGAAGTATACGACCGCAGTCCGCCACCCATCATTTCAGCAGCGCCTTGACAGCTTGCGGCAATTCGAACACCGAATCTGCCAGCGGCTCGTAGCTCACCGACGTATATGTGAAGGTCTGCGTATGATCGCCGGTGCGCGAAGTCACTTTCGTCGCTACCAACGGCCCGCCGAAGCTTTTGTAGTCCTGAAACAAGGCGGTCGTGACCGCCGCAGAGGTGTTGTCTGCCTGAAAACGGTAGCCAGCGAGCAGTCCGGTTTGGACATCATAGAATTGATTGGCGCTCAGCATAGATGATGAGCCGCACTATTCGCGCATCTTCAGCAACGGATGCTCGCTCCTTGGGGAGTGACAGACCATGAAACGCTGCCGTCAAATCCTAAGATGACCTCGGTGCCGTTAGCCCGCCTGACTTTAAGGAGCGTCTTGAATGGCTTGGCATAATAAACGAAGGTTGCTTCGCCTGCCATGCCGGTGTCCTCGATTGATCCGGAACTACTGCTGCGCATTCCGCTGCTGGGTTATCGGTACGGTATCACCAGCGAGCGCAAGCTGGTGAAAGAACTACGTATGCATCTGGCGTGGCGATGGTTCACCGGTCTCAGCTTCGATCAGGAGATTCCGTACCATTCCACGTTCTCCAAGAACCGGCACGGGCGGTTTCAGGAGTCGAAGCTGTTCGAGCAACTCTTCGAACAGATGGTAAGGCAGTGTGTAGCGGTGGGACTGGTTCAGGGCAAGACCTGTCGGTGGATGGTAGTTTCGTAGAAGCCAATGCAGGGAAGGAGAGCCGTATTCCGCGCGAGCAATTGGTGGAAGCGGCGTCGGCAACTTGCGATTCGAAGGCTGTCCGCGCAAGCAGTGCACCACCGCACAATCGCCTTCCTGCTTCATCCGTTTCAGCAGGGCACGTACCCACCGGCTACAGATTCCTAATTCCCGGGCGGCCTGCAATTGGGTGATATGTTGCCTCCTCACCTCATGCAATACCTTCAGCCGATCCCGATCCTTCGCCGACATCCACAGTTCCTCTTCTCCTTCCGCCATGCCTTATGAAAGCGGAACTTTCTACTTTGCTCAAGTAGGAACTTCTCACGTTGCCACTACCCAAACCGCCTTTTGAGCCTCTGCGCCCGCCAGATGATGATGACGAAGATCGGGATCGCTCGCGAAAAGACCTAGACGAATGAACGCTTGCCCTGATTAGAGCCGCATTGACAAGGGGCTTATTCTGAAAGCGCTTGGGGAAGAGGTCAGGTAGAATTCAGCATCATGCGACGTTCGCATAAACTCGCGATGTTGGGCACACTGGCATTGCTGATGTCATGTTCTGCAATTCCACCTTCTGGAAGCACCATGCGTACTGCAACAATACGTGTCCCCAATGATCTATCTGTCGTTGCTGGGGACCGCGTAGATGTGCTAATTACGACTGCGACGAAGCAACGTCAAACGACAACTATGCTTCAGAATGCCAGAGTAGTCGCTGCGGACCAAAACACTCGCGTAGTGACCCTCTTGGTCAGTGCCGAAGATGCTCAGAAAATAATGAATGCCAGCGAGGGCAAATCTACACTACGCCTGTGGAAATCAGACTGACCCACTACCGAATTTCATTGCACTTGACAATGGCTCCCTTTGGGCGCATTGTTGCACCCACGTCGTCTGGACCCTGTTCCTAGCCCATCTGTCCTTCCCTTCCTCAGGCGTTGGGCTTTGAAGCCCGGATCGGGGCTTGTCAGCACAAGTTCATCAAGAAGCGCGTCATGAGACGCATCGGTGTGCGTCGGGAGCATGTCGGGAGCATGCCGCAACTGCTTTAGGCGTGTCCGCGTTGGCGGAGGATCAATACAAACTCCACGAAAAGCACCACACTCACAGAAGTGAGAGAGGAGAACATCATGAAGCGAAGGGCAAGCGTTTCTGCATTCTTTCTGTTGGTGGCGATTGGGGCGGCAAGCCAGTACGCTCAGGCGGCGCATCTTAGCGTGAATTGCGACAAACACGAATCCATTTCTAAAGTCCTGCGTCTACTTGCGAAGACCAACCCGCAAGGGCCGAACAGGGTAACTGTTTCGGGCAGTTGCGAAGGAAACCTGGTGATTCAGAGTATAGATCGACTGACACTGATCACTAAAACCGGGGCCTCAATCTCCGATCGCTCCGACGGGAACTTAGCGGTCGTGGATATTGAGGACTCGCACAGCGTGACCGTGCAGGGATTCACCATCAATGGCGGTGGCACAGGAGTGTCATGTGGTACCGCAAGTGTCTGCTACCTGACTGGCAACACGATTCAGGATGGTGGGGGGGTGGGGGTAGGTGGTGGTTCCCGTGCCTTTCTTGAAAGCAATGTGATCCAGAACGGGCGCCGCGGTTCAACCGTGAGCGATGGTTCGCAAATGTTCAGCAGTAATGACGTCTTCCAAGGCAATGGGGGTTCAGGGATAGCAGTAGGCTCCGGGGTTTACTTCGAAGCTTCCAATTCCAGTTTCCTCAACAACGGGGTTGGCATTCTGGCGGCCGCGTCCAACCTGCTACTCCACGGCGGTACAATCAGTCGGAGTATCGGTAATGGCATGACACTCCTCGCTGGCTCCATAGCAGTGTTTCGGGATGGTACGACAATCACCGGCAATGGCGGGAACGGTGTCCACCTGGAAGACGCCTCTTTCGCGGGTTTCCAATCGGCCACAGTAACGGGTAACTTGAGTGGTCTGGACGTGGACTGCGCCCCGCAATTCACGATCACTCACTTTGTGGCACGTACCGGCGGTATTACAAACTGTGTTGAGCCTGCCAGTGCTGCGTTGCGAGAAAATATGAAATAAAGTTTGCCCGCTCATCGGGCGGGCTGGCCCACCTTTGCAGCTTGATTCCTGTCGGCAACTCAAACTTTGAGAGCTGCCCCTCGATCAGAGCGAAGGCTTTGTCAAGGCATAGTTTTCCTGGCCGGTGCGAAGCACCGGTGAGCTTTGCAGAGAGGTTGAGGACCAAGACCTGGAAATCTCACCGTGAATCACTCTGCGGTGGAATCGTTCCAGACGCTACGGGATGCGAGAGCGCCCAATCAACACCTGCGGTCTAGCTTGTGCCGACCAGGAGCAACCCCGAGCTGCTCTCGATGCGAACGATCTCTGGTAGCATCCAGTAGAGTCGTACCGCCAACTTACGCGCCGCGGCCACTTTCGCCACTGCCTTCGGTTTCCTGTGGCAGCGTTGCAGCTACTCCCGGCGAAACTGCGGATCACAACGAACCTTCGTCTTCAAACCGCAGACTCGACCTTGCCCGCAATCTGCGCCGCTTCCACCAGCAGCAAACGCAGCATGCCATTGCCTTGCTTACTGATCCCCCCAGCTTCTGTCTTCCTCCGGAACTTTCCTCGCGCGGAATCAATCCCAGATAACTTGGCCACGTGTTTGCCGCGCCGAAACCTTCTAACATCGCCGATGGTCAGCACCAAGGCTAGCGCCGTGTTCGGTCCCACACCCGGTTGCGTCCGCAGCAGCTTCGATTGCGAGGCCAGTAGGTAGTATTCGATGGGGATCTTTCGTCCGCGCGCGTCCCCGCTCGTGCCGCCACCGCCTCGGCTGTCCGGCCGAGCGAAGCTCGGCTGATCCTTGATGTCAGGACCCACTTAATCGCGACTCTCCTCCGATTGTCATCCTTGAGGAAGCGGAGATCCTGTGCTCGCGCAGGGCTCCCAACGCCATGACTCCCGCAAACGATCTTTGCATTTTGTGGACTGCCCCGACCCTACGAGAAACGCCTGCCCTGAGCAAAACGAAGGGTGCCGAAACAGCATCTCTTTCTGATTGTCATTCCGAGCGGCTTCCAGCCGCGAGGAATCTGCTGTTGACGATCTTAGCTGCTACCCTGGCCCGAACAATCAAGGCCACCCCCCGTAGGGCGTTTGTGTGTTCTTTGTTCTCTTGAAACTGCTTCAAGTGCCAAGCTCATCCCCCGGCCGCGCGTCGCTCAGCATCCGCCGAAGAAGTTCAGGCAAATCGTGGACTGAACGAAAATTCGCCGTTCTGCCGGAGGCCACATGCTCCACCCGGCCGGC
>Ga0075434_100005247_pt1 | contig 11775 bp, 17 predicted proteins | sample RhiMethybrSRZTD3_FD_75298 | JGI IMG/M metagenome (GOLD analysis project Ga0075434, IMG submission 75298) | Populus rhizosphere microbial communities from Tennessee, USA - Rhizosphere MetaG P. TD hybrid SRZTD3 | ecosystem: Host-associated > Plants > Roots > Rhizosphere > Soil | place: USA... | reverse complement strand
CCTCGAGCAGTAACGGAGGCGGGCACGACCGAGGTGCAGGCCTCGGCATGCGCCGCTGGCCTCAGCGTTGTCGAAGAAGGCTGCCACGCGACGCCGCCGCGGCCGGCAAGGAGCGCTATCAAGAGGAAGGGAGAGTGGTCCAATGTCACCGGCTCCTAAGAATCGGGCCGAACCCGTCCACGAATGATGCAGAACTCATTGCCTTCAGGGTCGGCGAGTACCGCCCACGACGCGTCACGCTGCCCGATATCGGCCCGCACTTTCACCGCTGAGTTGTCACGTGCAATACGGTCGGCCACTGCAGCCAGCTGCACCACCTCGCGGTCGATGAGGTGCAGGTTGCTCCGCCGGACGGCGAGCTGGTTCGCTAACTGCTCACCGATGCCGCTCGCGGCCCTCTATCACCACCGCCAGGCCGCCAGAGAACTGGTACGGACATAGCTCGTTCATTCCACCATCGCCGCCTTGGAATGAATCGAGGCAGCTCACCTGGGTTGCTCGCGGTGTCTTGTGCAGACGATTTGCCGACCGAGTGGAGCAAATCGGAACAAGATCGACTCCAAGAAGTAGTTCTGCCGAATTCGCCACGGATCCCGAGCACCTTGCCGCGGAAAAAGCCCAAGGCCGCGCTCCATGTAGCCGGAGTTAAGTGGCAAGAACCCATTGTCCGGCTTGACTGATTTCGCGGACGGCGTTCCGCTTGCGAATCCGCGCCGTCGCAGATACCGCAGGAATCGGCACACCCAGCGAGCGATCATGTCGGAGCGGAGCGTCCACGATGAGTTCACATATCCGAACGTGTAGACAAGGTTCGGCACCCCTTCGAGCATCATTCCCCGGTACGTCATGACTTGGCCCAGGTCGACGCGTCGATTGTCAACTTGCAGAGCGATCCCGCCGGCGGGTTTAAGGACGAGTCCCGTCGCGCTGACGATGATATCGGCGCGCAACTTCCGACCAGACGCGAGCCGAATACCGTCAGATTCGATGCGATCGATCTGGTCTGTCACGACCGTGACGGTTCCCGCCCGAATTGCGCTGAAGAGGTCTCCATCGGGCGCTACGCAGAGGCGCTGGTCCCATGGCCGGTACCGCGGCGTGAAGTGCTGATCCACCATCGGCCAGCCGATCCACTTCGCAACTCCCCCACGGAGCAGCTTCGTCGCTTGGGCCGGCCGGCGCCGACAGTACTCCCAAAAAATCTGTTGTCGAAGGATGGAGTCGAGCCGCCGAAGACCATACGCCGCGCGCGGGGGCAGCAAACGGCCAAGCCATGGGCGCAACTCGACGGATGGCACAGCAGCGATATAGCTGGGAGAGCGCTGAAGCATGGTTACCCGGGCGCACGCTCCGGCGAGCGCAGGCACCAACGTCACCGAAGTGGCTCCACTGCCGATCACCACGACATCCCGATCAGCACAGTTCAGCTCACTTGGCCAGAACTGCGGCACTACGAAAGAGCCGCAAAACTCAGCAAACCCGCAGAACTCGGGTTGATAGCTCGTGTCGTAGTCGTAGTAACCAGTGCACAGATAGAGAAAGCCGCAGCTATAGCGAATGTCCCCCTTGTTCGTCTGTGCCTCGACGGTCCATGTGGCACTCCCGCTCGACCAGGAAGCCGACGTGACGCGGCAGCCGAAGCGGATGTGTCCCTTGACCCCGTACTCGGCAGCCGTGTCACAAAGATAAATGCGGATCTCTTGCCCCGATGCGAAGACGCCGGGCTTGGTCCACGGCCGGAAGGGATAACTGAAGCTGTACATATCGGAGTCCGAGCGCACGCCCGGGTAGCGAAAGAGGTCCCAGGTACCGCCAATCGCGTCCCGCGACTCCAAAATCAAGAAGTCCAGTTCAGGGAGTCGCTGTCGCAGCCGGCAAGCTGCTCCGATGCCGGACAGGCCGGCGCCCACAATGATGACCTCGACAGACCGAGCCTGATTTGATCGCCCACTAGCATTGCCCGACTGGTCGGTCCGCATCACGTGACCTCCAGGTCCCGAATCTAGCGAGAAGGCTGATCATCGCACACTGAATCGAAGGACGACATGCGCAAGCTAGGCCTTCCGTCACCGGACATAGGTCGCGCGGCCGCGCCGGCTGCGAAAGAGACGAGCCCGTCCATGAGCAATACGGACTCAAGACCTACTTGTTGAAGGAGAAGCCGTCCTCGGCGCTGCTGCTGTCCGCGACCGGACATGACTACGCCGAATGGTTCCAACTGCTCGACGGCTGGGTGCTCCCGGCCGCGCCTACCGGGAGAGTGCGTCGGCTTTCCCGCTTGTCAACTACCTACCGGTAGCTCCCTCACCCGCCGCGCCAACATGATGTGCGTCATCCACCGTTTTGTGGGAGCGCATTGAAGACAGCTGAAACCCGGAGGCGGTAGGTGGGTAGGGTCGACGCTGCGCCGAATGCTGATCTCGCCCAGGATTACGGGTCTGCGCGAGTACAACGGCGAGGTGGTCGGAAAAGCGGCGTGGCCCACGATCATCGACCGCGCCGCCCATGATCGGTTAGTCGGACTTCTGGATGACCTGAGTCGACGTCGCGAGCATTTCGGCAGACCGCGTGTCCACGCGCTCGTCGGTGTGGTCTACTGCGCGTCATGCGGCGGGAAGATGACGACCGCGATCGCCCCTCGGCAGGGTCGCGGTTACGGCTGCCGCAAGGATGAGAACCCAGTCTGCCCAGCGCGAGTTCGTATCGTGGCTGAGCCGCTGGAGGCGTACGTGGGGGGCTACGTCATCGACCAGTGGCGGAATCCGGAGGCGATCAAGATCGCCCAGTCTGTCGACGACAGAATGGCTCGCATTAGAGAAATCACCGACGAGATGCGCCATCTACAGGAGCAGAAGAACGAGGCACTGCGGATGAAACTGCGCGGGGAGGGAGGTCGACGCCAAGACGTTTCGCGAGGTGACGGAGATCGACGCGGCACATGATCAGCTAGCTCGTGAGCACAAGCGGCTCGCCAGCGAGGCGGCTATGCCGGAGCTGCCCGACCCATCGCTGGCGTGGGAGGACCTGTCGGTTGGGGACAGGCGTGCGCTGACCGAGATGCTGGTCGACAAGATCATCATCGGACGGCACCCAAGCAAGATCGACAAAGACGGCAGGCGGCACTACCTCATCCGCGCCATCCCACACCAAGATCCTCAGCAAGAGGCTGAGCGGCTCAAGGCGGTGCACGAGGCGCGGGTCAAGATCGTCCCCAGGGTCTGAGCAACGCGGCGAGCCAATCGCTCAGCGATTTGTCGTGCAGCTCTCGGCTTACCCCATAACATTCCGTCAGACCCGCAATCCTTGTCGAGCGAGCCGCGACACCCAACGCATTTAGCCCAAAGGGTGGTGGCGAGCCGTCAGGTGCTGACAGGATTGCCCAGGCGGTACCACTGCGGTACGTGTCCATCCCCACATCACATGAGAGCAGGTGCACCGTGCCAGAAGATCAACCCGTACTTAACACCCTTGCCGAGATCACCGCTGTGTCGGTGGCCCGGGCCACGCTGGACGCGCGCGAGCACATGCTTGTTCGGCTGGCTGCACTGGTGGCAATCGATGCTCCGGCTGCGTCGTATGTGTTGAATGTAGAGCCATCCGCGGAAGTGGGGCTGACCGTTGAGGACGTACAAGGTCTCTTGATCGCGATAGCCCCGATTGTCGGTACGCCACGAGTGGTGTCCGCGGCTGGGAAGATCACGGACGCTCTCGGCTTTGTGATCGATGTCGCCATTGCCGAAGCCGAGCTCGATGTTGAACTGGAAGCGGAGGAAGAGCTCGCATCCGAGGCTCGACTCGACGCGGAGTCTGGGCCGGAAGCCCGCTAGGTCGACTTGCCGGAGGTCGCTGGTGGCCTCACGCGGACCTCGTGCCCAGAAGTTTCTTCAGCCCGGGTTGAATGGACGCTGCCGACATGCTCCGTGCGCGTAGCAGGATGAAATCCCCTAACCCGGAACGCCAGCAGTTAGCGCTGATGGGCTAGCCGCGGGCGTTGCTGGTACCGGGGGCGCGAGAGCCGGCAGCGGAGCGAGGACACGTCCTCCTAACAGCTTCGACACCGCGATTTTCTCGCTAGTCTGCGCGTATCCATTCACCATTTGTAGTCGAGTCAGACTAGCCAGAATTGGAGGTGATACACCAATGGCAGACACCCAGCCTGTCAGTCCCTTGGCTCATGGCACCGCCGTCTTCGCCGGCGTGCTCATGATCATGGGCGGGGCTTTCCAGGCCTTAGAGGCTCTCGCGGCCATTGTGAACGACAAATACCTTGTGGTCCTCCCGGAGTACATCTATGCCTTTGACCTCACACTCTGGGGCTGGATTCACCTGCTGGTCGGGCTGGGGTTGCTGGCAATCGGCATCGCCCTGCTGAGAGGTCAGACCTGGGCTCGCATGGCCGGCATAGTCATCGCGGTGATATCGGCGATCATCAACTTCACCTGGCTGCCGTACTCGCCGTGGTGGGCGCTCATGGTCATCGGCATTGACGTCCTCATCATCTGGGCGCTCGCCTCGTACCTGCGCCAGCCCGACGTGACGAGCACACCCGACGTGACGAGCACACAGCCAGCAAAGACGCCCCCGACGATGTCTTAACCAGCCCGACGGACCGTCTGAGGGCCACTCAGCAGCCCCGGCGCGCACGCGCACGGGCGCGCAGGCACGCGATCGTCAGGGTGTTGCGGTCATGATGAACTCTCCCCAGCGACTGTTCCGCGCGCGGCACGCCATCCCGCTAGACAACTCCCATCAGGCCGGGAAAGATGGTTGAGGTTGCCAGCAGCGGTGGATTTTCCATCGCTCCGACAGTGCGGGGACTATGCGCAAGGCTCGTTTCGTTATTCCCGTCGTTGCGCTGGGAGGACTGGCGATTGGTTCATTTATCCTGCTTCGGCGGCGCCGTAACCAGACTGTTGAGCACGCGCGCGTCCAGAGTGTGTTCGGCCGAGTCCCATGCGGGCTGGCTCACATTCTTCCGCGGATTGACAGCCCGCGGCTTGTCCGGGGTCAGCCTGGTCACCTCCGACGCCCACCCCGGGCTGGTCGCCGCCGTCGCCGCGACCCTGCCTGGTGCCAGCTGGCAGCGGTGTCGGACCCACTATGCGGCGAACCTGATGCAGGTCACCCCCAAGTCCTCGTGGGGCTGGGTGAAAGCCTTACTGCATAGTGTCTATGACCAGCCCGACGCCGAGGCGGTGCACGCCCAGTTCGACCGGATCGTCGACGCCCTAGCCGACAAGCTCCCGCCGTTGCGGCACATCTACAGGAGGCCCGAGCCGACATTCTGGCGTTCACCAGCTACCCCAAGGACCTGTGGCGGCAGATCTGGAGCAACAATCCCAACGAACGCCTGAACCGGGAAATCCGGCGTCGCACCGACGTGGTCGGCATCTTTCCCGACCGCGGCTCGATCATCCGCTCGTCGGCGCCGTGCTAGCCGAGCAGCACGACGAGTGGGCCGAAGGACGCCGCTACCTCGGCCTCGATGTCCTCGCAAGAAGCAGACTCACCAAGATCAACAACGACACCCCAGAAAGCGAGGCCATGACACCCGCCGCACTCACCGCATAGAGTGCAACAACGGATCACCCGGTGAAGTCTTCATCCACCACCACCCTGGGCGCGACCGTGTGTCGATCGTGGCTGGAGCGGCGTTCTCGGTGCTGTTTGATGCGCTCCTGCCCTGAAGCTCTGGTTACGGGTAATCTCAGCCCAAGATGACTAGAGGATGCTCCGAGGGTCGTGCGGAGCGTCCTCTTACTCAGATCGCCGCGTTCGAACCCGAAGCCGCTCCATGTGCACCTCTAGCTTTTTGATCAATTTGGGGTGACAATCCCGGCAGAAGCGCCCTGCCAAAGGTACGAAGTATCCGTGAGAAAGATCTTGATCGGCTTGGCCGGTCTGGTGTTGGCTGCCGGTTTGGCAACCCCGGCAGACGCTCAGCAGCCAAAGCTTGTGAGCTGCAATAACGGGCTGACGTTCCTTGCTGATATCTATACCGATCGTGTGCTGATGGGTGAGGGTTACATCGTGACGACCGGGGCCGACGGGCACCAGTATCTAGTTGCTGTGCCGGGTTCCGCAGTCCGCGCGAAGCCAATCCGTTGCAGCATCGCCGACTGAGACTCCTCAGTAGCCGCCGTCGCCGCCCCATGACGTACGCGCGCCTGGTGCAGCGCTCCCTCTTTCCTTGTAAGCATTACAGCGCAGACACATTTGGTAGTGCTCATGGGTTTCTGAGTTCTCCCGATCATCCCAATCGTGCAAGCGAAGACGGCATTTCCAAGGTTTGGGTTTGGCCACGCGCAAATGTTTGGGTTTGGCCGCGCGCAAATTGTGCTCCTAGCTGAGGTGATCTGGGAAGTGTCACCTCTCGTGCATGAAGGAAAGGCTTCTCCTGTACATACGCAGGACGTTCGAATAATCTGAGCTGAAGACCGGCAGAAAAAGCAGTCCGACATGAGGTGGGTCAAAGGGTTCATCGTCTTCTTGATCGTGGGCTTTTTCCTGTTCTATTTGGTCTCTCAGCCTGTCGCTGCCGCGAACGCCGTCCGTGCCGTATTCGGCGGTCTTGCTATTGTGTTTCGGTCGATCCTCGTCTTTTTTCAGGCTCTGGCTGGTTAGCGTTGCCTCCTGCACGACGAATCTCGTCTGGAAACGCGCATTGGGCAGATCGTCGTCGGCGAGGTCTCCGAGACCCGCCTTCGAAGTGCTTGCCCTGACTGCGAGATCGTGGCGGTTGGCGCAGACTTCCAGATCACCGTTCAGCTCAAGGATTTGGCGGATAGGTATGGGTTTCTAGATCGTGTCCGGGAGGCTGGGGCAAGTCTCGTCAGCCTTTCCATTACGGAGCCCGGTTAGCGCTTCAGCAGGACCCTGAGGTGGGATGCTTGACCCGTTGTCCTGAGCGTTGGATTGGGTGATGCCGGTGACCGTGAATGAGAGCCGCCGTACGCGGCATGTGGCCATTGAACGCGACCCGCTGGGAATGATCAACGGCGAGGGCGTGATCACCGGCACAGTGGTGTCTGCTGCTGCCATCGCAGCAGCGGCGGGGCATCTTGAAGAGACGCGGCTCGTTATCACGGTGTTCGGAACCGCCTTCATTTACTGGCTGGCGCACCTGCATGCTCGCACCCTGGGTGATGCAGTCAAGCACCACCAACATCCAGCGACTGTATTGAGAGAGTCGTTGGCGGAGACCTGGCCGATTCTGGCAGCGTCGGTTGTCCCCGCCGTCATCTTGATCATTGTTCAGCTCGTGGGCGGAACAGTCCTTGCTGCTGCTTGGACTGCCGTGATCGCCAGTGCTGCATTGCTGACTGTTTACAGCTTCATTGCGGGCCGACAGGGCGGGCTCGGCCCTATCGGCAGCTTGGTGAGCGCAGCACTCGGCGCGTTGCTCGGACTCTTAGTCATCGCGCTGAAGGCAAGTCTGCACTGATCTAGCACGGCCTCGGGCGTGCCCGTGCGCGTGCGCGCCGCGTGCGTATTGGTGTTGCTGACCAGGTAAAAAAAATTCTGGGGGCCGGGGCGCCCCTCCTGGCTTGCAGGATCGATCGCGTGCCTGGCCGACTTCGTCTGGGTGGAGGACTGAACGCCGCGCTTATCCCGGCTAACCGCGCGCCTCCCGGACCTGTGAACCCGGCTCAGGCTGGTTTCTACTGATGGATTGACCACGCCTAGTACCGTGCTTAGAGGTGGCGGTTTCAAGATCACGAGCAAGGTCTCCGTCGTGATCCCCGCTGAATCCGGAGACCCATGAGCACTACGAGGTGTGTCGGCGCTGTGACGCTTACCGAGACACCCGGCGTCCTTCATTTAGCACAGATTCCGGAGACACCGGCTCCGCCGGTGTGACCAGGCTGGACTGAATTAGCCAATACACGCCCGCGCAAGACAGAGCACAATTTGGGCGTGGCCAAACGCATTGGGCAGATCATCGTCAGCGATGTCTCCGAGGCCCGCATTCGCACCGCCTTCCCTGACTGCGACATCGCGGCGGTTGCTGCAGACTTCAAGATCACTTTCGAGCTGCGGGATCTGGCGGACGCGTATGGGTTCCTAGATCGGGTCCGGCAGACAGGCGCAATTAATTCAACCCTCAGGGCAGTTGCACCGGACCTGACCGCCTCCCTGAGGGCTCAGTAAGCATTCCTCCGCTCTTGCCGAATAACGACGCCGTGCTTGCGTAGTTATCCAGCAAGGTGCGCATTGCACAAATTTAGCTAGTTTCAAAGTCATCTAATGAAATTTCAAATCATGCAAGATAGTGCGTGGTGCCGCGTTCGTCAGTCGGGAGATGCTACTTCAGGCCCCTCAATATCTTTTTGACTTTCTTGTTGGCCTTCTTGGCCTGCCTCGATGTGCGGGAGCCACCCCTGGCAGACTTGGCCAATTCCTTGGCCCGATCGCGCAGCTGCTTCCGGATACCCTTCAAAGACTTTCTGGTCTGCCGCTCTTCCTTGTTAAACATGCCCCACCTCTCTGTGTGCTGTGGTTCATTTTACCCGACGCGTTGACAGCGATCGTGCCCAATTTGTTCTAGTTTCTTGAGCCATGGGCGGCCACCTAAGTTCGAACATATTGATACTGAATTACGTCCGATATCGGTGCACCGGAGCGTCGTAGAGTATCGGCACAGCATTCGGCCTCTTCGATAGGGAGGGTGAGGGGCTCTAACTGGATCGCAGACGGGCTCAATTCTCCGTGTTGGCTGGACATCGTTCGTACAATCATGCGGAACAGTGCGGCTCACTTCCAGGCGAATCGCACCCATGTTCTAATTAGTTATGGATCTAGATCCGAGCCAGTACAGCGAAGCAGACCGCCGTGCTGTTGATCCTCCGATCCCGGTGGAGCTAGCCACGTGGTCAAATGCCGGTCAGCTCGATTGGTGGGTGAAAGAACGGCAGGAATGGTTGGGTCGGGTACGCGGTGCGGACGGCAAGCAGCGCTGGATCAATGCTGCTGATCTTCGACGTGCGAGCGGTTCACAACGATGACTCGCCGTGACCTCAGGGCGACGGTTTGTCTAACCATCCGTTTGGCAGCTTGGTTTTAATGGCATCGGCATAGGCCTTATAGCCAGCCTCTGTCGGATGAAAAGCCTCAGGACCCGCGGGGTAAATAAAGAGGGTGCAAGAGTTCGTGCAGCCGATGCTGTGTTTCTCAAACACTTTGGTCACGTCAACGTAGTGGATGTTGACCTCGTCTTTTGCGGCTGTGACAGCTCGCTCGATAACGCAATTGAGCGTAGTCGTCGCTTCGTTGATTGCTCTGATTTTTGCCGCGAGCTCGCTGTCATCGGTGTCAGCGGGCGGTTCAAACAACAGCGGGTAGCCAGTCACCACAATTCGCGCGTTCGGCGCCTTCTCTGCCACCTTGCCGTAGAGCGTGATGAGCTGGCCGCCGAGCGGACTCTCGCCTCCCGGACAATCCCCTAACTCACGTTGGGCGGTTCCGATCGCCTTCAGGCAATCGGGCAGAGTTCCAGCAAGGCAGGCCACCGCGACGTCAGAGAGACCCAAATTGGCAGCACCAACGGTCAGGGTCACGAGCCGCGTCTCGCTGTTCAGCTCCGGCGGCAGGACCACTGTTTCGGTTGTCGCGCCACTGCACGCGGCATTCTTCGTCAACTCGATCCGACTTTCCAAGTCGATCAACGCCGGATAGCCGATACCGCTTTGCGTACAGGGCTGGATGGCGGTCCCGGCCGCGTAGGAGTCGCCCAGCGCGACGTACTGGATAGCGCTGGGCGCGGCCGCCGCAGGCAGTGCGCCAGCCGTCACGAATCCGGCCAAAGCCATGACCACGGTCACCAGACATGACAGAAGACGCCCCCGAGCAGTCATAGGCGGTAACCTAGCTGGTTCTCTGAGCTGGCGCCGGATGTTTCGCGTTGGTTCGGCCCGATTTTTTCGGCGTTCCGTCTGCACTTAGGTCTTTCAGCGGACTGGATGCTCAAGAGGTTGCGCCGACCACCTCGCGACCTCCCGGTATCGCTAATCATGACTGATTCACCGACGTCGAGCGTCTGGCCAGGGTTGAGCAGGTAGAGCCGATCGAGTGGGAGTGTCCACTCGGTGGACATGATTCCGTGACTTGCGGTTGGGGAGCGCCAGAGGCTCCGTTGTCTGCGCTGGGCCGGCAGCTCGATCTGCTCGACGTGTACCTTTACATGACCGGTGGTGTAGGCGAGCTGGGGCACATCCGGGCACTACGCTCTGCGGCGCGACCGGCTGTGGGGCCGAGCTTCCCTGCCTCTCGCCTGGAGATCGGGGACCGCCGGCAGCACGTGCTCGAGCGGGTCGAGGACAACCAGGGTCACAGCTGGATTCTCGTAGCGGTTGTCGAAAGGCTTGTCTCACTAGCACTAAGGGGTGAACTCGACGGAATATCCGCTCTTTTCGATGTGAGGTGCATCACAGGTTCCAAAAAGCAGCAAACGGGGTCTCCTTGGGCCCTCGCGGGATCTTCAACCATGCCACGACTCGCCTTTCGTTGGGGCCGAACCTCGCCAGCTAGATCTAAATATCCAAAAAGCGCATAGATATAGCCAAAAAACGTACCAGGGTCTTTGATTGCCCTAGCTGAAGTCGCATCACGCAGCATCCCGTGTGCGCGACGCTAGTCGGCAGGTTGTTGGCATTGGTGCGTGTGAGACGGCAGGCCTAATGGCAATCATCGGGATTAGCGGGGTCGAAGGCTTCGCTCGAGCAGCGAGGCAGCTGTACGCCGCCCCGAACGAAACAGAACTACTGCAGCTTGCTGTTGATCTTGCACTAAAGATCATCGATGGTGCTGATCATGTCGGCATCTGTGTGGTACAGGGTCGCGATCTCTCGACACCGGTAGCGTCCGATCATGTGGCGCGACGCGGCGATGCCCTGCAATACCAGCTTGGTGAGGGCCCGTGCCTGGACGCCGTTCGCGGGCAGGAAACCGTGATCAGCCGGAATCTGCTGGAGGAGGCCCGGTGGCCAGAGTGGACCCCGCGCGCGGCATCGGTCTTAGGCGTCAAGGCGATGATGTCGCTCTGGCTCGACGCCAACCCTGACGGCAACGATTCAGACGGTGCGCTCAATCTGTATTCGGACTCGATTGATCCCGTCGAGCCGAATGAGTACGCGATCGCCCAGGCCCTGGCCGCACAAGTCTCGGTTGCGCTTGCCACGCACCGGGAGATCCGTGGACGCGGCATCGCGATGACGACCCGCACCATCATCGGTCGCCGACCAGGCCTTCGCGTACCTGCGACGGATCTCTCAAAGACAGAATCGTAAGTTGATCATGATTTGCCAGGAGATCGTCACCACGCGACGGCTCTCCCAATGATCACCTGCCGATAACTACACCCCAGACGAGGAAGCCCCGTCGATGAGCGGATGCCCGACGGGGCTTCCTTATTCGGGCAAATCAGTAGCCCGTCGCAGATTGGTTCTCCGATGAGAATGCCGGCGCGGGCATCGCTGTGGCCGATCTCAACGGCGATGGCTTTGCGGACGTGGTCGTATTGCAGGTTGACGACCCCGCTGGTGAGAGTTCGGCCTACTTTCGGATTGGTTTTGGCACCGATGATCAGTTGACGATTGGCCAATGGACGGCCTGGTCGCGGGTACCGGAGTGGGAGTCTTGGTTCAACGAGGGCGCTGGTGTGGCGATCGCCGACGTCAGCGGTAATGGACGGCCCGATTTGCTTGTCTTCCGGGTTGACGCGGTCCCGAACGGTCAGAACGCCGGTTACTACCGGATTGGCTGGGACATTGACGCGGC